>Ga0209470_1003204_pt1 | contig 11377 bp, 9 predicted proteins | sample GraSoiAngelo_125_FD_185882 | JGI IMG/M metagenome (GOLD analysis project Ga0209470, IMG submission 185882) | Grasslands soil microbial communities from the Angelo Coastal Reserve, California, USA - 14_0927_05_40cm (SPAdes) (version 2) | ecosystem: Environmental > Terrestrial > Soil > Grasslands ... | reverse complement strand
CGTCTTGGCTGAAGCCCAGAAGCTCGATGTCCGACCCCGCCAGGTGGTGGGCAAGAAGGTCGCTTAGCTTCGCCGTGACGGCGTGCTTCCGGGCGTCGTCTTCGGTGGGCGCAAGGACTCGGCCTCGGTCCAGACCGACCTCCGCGCTTTCGAGCGCTCCTACCGCCGCTGGGGCAACACCACGTTGTTATCGCTCGAGGGCCTCGACGGCGACGCGATCCCCGCGCTGATCCACGGCGTCGCACGTGACACGCTCACCGGCCGCCTCCTTCATGTCGACTTCCAGCGCGTGAGCCTCACCGAGAAGACGCACGCCGAGGTGCCGCTGCGCTTCGTGCACGAATCGCCCGCGGTGAAGACGCTCGGCGCGGTGCTCGTCCACGCCCGCGACCACGTGAACGTCGAGGCGTTCCCGCAGGACATCCCGCACGCGATCGACGTCGACCTCTCACCGTTGGTGGAGATCGACGATGCGCTCTACATCCGCGATCTCGTCGTCGACAAGACGATGGTGAGCGTCGTCGACGACCCGGATGAGCTCGTCGTGAAGGCCGTCCCGGTGCACATCGAAGAAGAGCCAGTCGTGGCCGCCGCCGTTCCCGTCGAGGGCGAGGTCCCCGCGGAAGGCGAGGAAGCGCCGGCCGAGGGTGCCGCGCCCGCTGCGGCCGGTGCCGCGGCGCCGGGTGCGGCCGCCGGAAAGCCCGGTGCTGCCGCGGCCGCCAAGCCCGGCGCACCCGCCGCGAAGCCAGGTGCCCCAGCCCCGAAGACCGGTGCGCCCGCCGGAAAGCCCGGCGCACCCGCACCGAAGGGCGAGTCGCCGAAGAAGGGTTAGACCGGCGCCACCGCGGCGCGCGGTGCTGGCGAGAAGTCCTCGGGGCTCGCGTCCGGGAACGGATTATCTGCGCGCTCGAGGCTGCGCAGCTCGACCTCATCCGCGCTCGTGCCGGTGCGCGCGAGCTCCAGCGAACGGCGGAAGCGGAGCGTGTGACTGCGGAAGCGCTCGACCGCGTAATCCGCGGCCTGTCCGGTCGTGACCAGGAACGGCCAATCGCTGGACTGTGCGAGCAGCAGCTCACGCGCGGCCTGACGCGCGGCGCGCACCCGAAGCGGATCGGTCGGCCGCGCCGCACGGAGGTCGCCCATCTCGCGGGCCATCCGTGCGAGATCGCTCCACATCCAGGCGGTGCGCTCGTTCGACCAGGTCGTATGGTCGTTGTTCTTGCCCCACGAGCCCTCGACGAGATCGATGCGCTCGCTTGCCTCGCTCCGCCGGAGGTATTCCGCGACGCCGAGTGGCGACGGACCTTCCGCCGCGAGCTCGCGCAGCACGTGACCGAGCCAGTCGACACCCTCGAACCACCAGTGCCCGAAGAGCTCGCTGTCGAACGTGACCGTGAGCAGGGCGTCTCTGCCGCGCTCCTCGCGATGGCGCGCGAGCGTCTCGCGGACCAGACCGGCGAAGTGCACCGCGTGCGTGCGCACGCGCTCGGCGGCGGCGCCCGGTGAGTACGGCTCTTTCGCGCCGAGCCCCGTCCTCGTGTCGGTGACCCGCCAGTAACGGAGGCCGCTGCGATCGTCCTTCCGATGGAACTCGCGATACGCCGCCTCACCGGGGTAGCCCATCATCGCGGACCACACCTGCCCGGACACTTTGTCGTGCCGCGCGATGGCGACGACGTTCGACTCGCGCACGAGATACGGCCGCAGCGTGTCGTCAGCGGCCGCGATGAGCGGCGCATCGAGTCCGCCGCCGCTGCGCTCGCGCTCGAAGGTGTGTCCCTCCTTGACCAGGCGCTTGCCGCCGAGGAGCGCGGCGTCGGTGAAGAAGTGCGTCAGGCCGTGGGTCTCGAGGATGTCCTCGAGCCCCGGCGCGTATGCGCACTCGGGCAGCCAGATCCCGCGCGGCTCGACACCGAGCAGACGCCGCGTGGTGCGCGTACCGACCGCGAGCTGCGCATGAACGGACGCGCGATCGAGGAGCGGTAGGTACCCGTGGGTCGCGGCCGAGGTGAGGATCTCGACATGGCCGGTGCGCGCGAGGGACGCGAACGCGCCGACGAGATCGCGATCGAACCGCCGCAGGTACGCATCGCGATGGGCGCGATAGAGAGACGCGTAGAAGCGCGCGATCGAACCGCGCTCGGTGTTGCCGTCGTCGACGAAGCGACGAATGTCGGTGTCGGCGCGATGGATCTGATCGTCGCAGTACTCGATGAACCGCGCGTCGATGTCGCGGTCCGCGAGCTGCTCGATGAGCGTCGGCGTGAGCCCGATCGTGATCTGGTACGCGACCCCGCTCTCCCGAAGGTCGTGGAGAAGGCCGAGCAGCGGAAGGTACGTACCGAGGATCGCCTCGTGCACCCATTCCTCGCCGTGCGGCCAGCGGCCCGCCCCGCGGGCGTACGGCAGATGCGAGTGGAGGACGAGCGCGAAGGCCTCGGTCATTCCCCAATTGTGGCTGTCGGTGGTGCGTTAGTCTCGCCGGGTGCCGCGCGCGCCCGAAGCGATCACGGGTTCAAGGTGAGCAGTCTCAGGAAAGCACCCGCGAGTCTTAGACCGATTTCATGCAGCCGGCGTCGTGGGATGTTCTTCTTGTGGCCATCCCATTCACGGAGAAGGCTGACATGACATACGTGCGAACCGCACTCATCGCCGCCACGGTCGCGCTCTTCGCCTGCGGCGGCGCCGCGGCGGCGCCCGGGCCCAACGCGACGGCGGCGGCCACGATCGCGACGGCCGCTGCGAGCGCCGCGGCGACCGGCACCGCCACGTCCGTGACGAAGGCCTCGGCCAACAACGCGACCGCGGCGCAGCTGCAGACGGCGCTCGAGGCCGCGGGCGTGCCGAACGCATCGCGCTGGGTCATCGAGGTGCAGGAGTACCGGCCCTACCCGGTGGACGATCCCTCATTCGCGAAGCTGAAGAGCCAGCTCGCGAAGTACAACCCGTCGGCCGACACGCTGAGCCGGATCCTGGCGGCGCTCAGCCTGCCGTGATGCGTGGCGAGGCCGCCGCGACGGACGACGCGTCGGTCCTGCGCCGCAGCCTCATCGGCCTCGTCGTCATCGCGTTAGCCGGTCTCACGGCCGAGCTGCTCGTCGAGCGGCACTGGGGCACGGCCATCCGCCTCGTTCCGTGGTTCGCCCTCGTTGCGCTCGCGTACGGGGCATTACTCATGATGCGGCGCCCAACGGCCGCGGCCGTCCGCCGCGTGCGGATCCTTGCGGTCGCGGTGATGATCGCCGCGGCCGTCGGCGTTGCGCTGCACATCAATGAGAACTATGTCGCGGGTCCCCTCGACCAACGCTACGAGCGCATCTGGGCGAGCATGAGTGAGGTCGAGCGGTGGTCGTCCGCCTTCAGCAAGGCGGTCGGGCCCGCGCCCACCTTCGCGCCCGCGGCACTCGCGCTCGTGGCGCTCGTGTTGCTGGTCGCGACGCAGCGTCACCCCGCGCTGCGCGCGTAGTCCGGAGTCAGGCCGCGGAGCCGGCCCCCCGCGATGCCGCGCTCAGCGGACCGGACATCGCCGCGGCATCGGCACGCTCCGCGCTGCGGAAGATGTAGCCCACCGCGGGGATCGACGAGATCGCGCCGGGGGACGACCCGCCGATCTCGAGCTTCCGACGCAGGTGGCTGATGTGCGACCGCAGCGCGTTCGCATCCGCCCCTTCGCTGCCCCACACGTAGGTGTAGAGCCGGCTCGTGGGTACGACGTGCCCTGCGTTCGTGACGAGCAGATAGAGGATGCGGAACTCTGTCGGCGTGAGCCGTACGGATTCGTTGCGCCACGTGACCTCGTACGGGACGGGATCGAGCGTGAGCCCATCGAGCTGGACGCTCGGCTCCACGGTCTCCGCGTGAGCGGCCTGCGTTCGCCTGAGGATGGCGCGCACCCGCGCGATCAGCTCACGGAACTCGAATGGCTTCGGCACGAAGTCATCGGTCCCGAGGTTGAAAGCACGCAGGATGTCGTGCGCGTCCTTCCGGCCGGTGATGACGAGGATGGGTGTCTGATCCTCCTCGCGGATGCGGCGCAGGACTTCGAACCCATCAAGGCCCGGCAGCCCGAGATCCATGATCACGAGGTCCGGCCTGTCGGCCTTCCATCGTCGTAGGGCCTGCGCGCCGTCGGTCGCTTCGGTCACGACGAAACGTTCACGCCGAAGCACGTACGACGTCAGGTCGAGGATGTCAGGATCGTCTTCGACGAGCAGGATCTTGATCACAGCTCCCCCCACGCTAAAAGTTGAGACACCACAAGCACCGGGGTACGTCACGATGACGACGGACGCAGTGAGACCGTACCTCAGCCCCCGTCTCCGGTACCCCCTGGAACAATGCCATTCCGCAAAGACTGCTTGTCAGAACAATCGCGTTACAGCGCCCAGCTGTTACGCGATCGTTGTCAACCGCTCCGGAGACGCAGCCCGACTCCAGGGACCGTATGGATGAACCGTTGACGCTCGCCGTCATCGCCGAGCTTGCGACGGAGGCGGTGCACGGTCACGCGGACGACATCGCGGGCCGGGGCATCGTTGAAGCCCCAGACGTGCCGCGCCAGTGCCGCTGTCGGTACGACCGAGTCGCTGTGCCGCATCAGGTACTGCAGCAGGCGGAACTCGGTGCCCGTGAGATGCGTCGGCACCCCATCGAGGTAGAGCGTGCGTTCGCCTGGGTCCAGCCGGAACGAGCCGACCTCGAGGATCGGCGGCGTGTGGACCTGATCGCCGCGGGCCCGTCGCGCGTGGGCTCGAATGCGGGCCAGGAGCTCGCGGTGCCCGAACGGCTTGACCACGTAGTCGTCCGCACCCATGTCGAGTGCCCTGACCTTGTCATCCTCGCTGTTGCGCGCGGTGAGGACGATGATCGGCAACGCCGGGCTGCGACGCCGCAGCTCCGCAAGCAGCTCGAACCCGTCCCAAGGACGGAGGTTCAGATCGACGACCGCGACCACCGGATCTTCCTTCTCGAAGAGCTCGATCGCTCCCGCTGGCTCGGTCGCGACGAGCGGTATGAAGCCCGCCTGCTCGACGATGAACGCGAGCAGATCGACGAGGACCTGATCGTCGTCGACCAACAGGATCTCGAAGCGCTGCCCACGCGGGCCGCTGCTGCCATCCACCATCGCCGTCGCTTACCCCACCGCCGACTTACCCTCCGTCCGGGAGAGTGAGCGCGGAGCATACAGACCATGCACCGTCCGCTGATGACGGTGCGTGTGCGGCGCGGCCAAGCGACTGAGCAGGCCAGCGGAGGATCAGAGAAGCAAGCTCAGGGCGATGCGCCGCGTATCCGTGAGGGCCGCGTTCGTCGTGTCTTTGACGGTGATGGTCTGGCTCGGAGGCGTCCAGAGCGTCGCGGAGAAGCTATAGGAGCCGGCGTCGGCGATCGTGAAGGTGTGATCCGGTGGGACAACGGCCGTCGGCAAGGGATCACTTGTCGTGAAGTGGACGGTGCCTCGGTAGCCCGTCGCGACGTTGCCGAACGGGTCCTTGAGCGTCACCGTCATGTTGAACGATTGACCGACTTTCGCACTCCCGGGCCCGTCCAAGCTCAAGGTCGCGGCCGCTCCGGGAGCCACGGTGACTCTGACGTTGCCGGCGATCGAGGCGGTCGCCGCATCCGTCGCGGTGATGGTCTGCGCTCCCGCCTTCGTGAGCGTCGCCTGCAGCATCGCCTGGCCGCTCACGAGCGTCGAGTTCGGGGGAAGGACGACACCCGCTGAGGTGTCGGTGCTCGTGAATCGCACGCTGCCCGCGTATGCCGTGTCGGTGTTGCCGAACTGGTCCTGCGCCATCACGGTGAAGGGGAAGCTGACGCCGGCGACGGGCGACGCCGTCGTCGCGAGCGCGAGTCGGGTCGCGCTCGCCGCACGCACGTCGACGGTCACGGTCGCCGTAAGACCGTTCGTGTCAGAGACCGTGACGGTCTGCGAGCCCGAGCGCGCCAGCGTCACCGGGAACGTCCCCTGACCACCGGGGAGTGTCGAGTCCGGTGGGAGGACGACACCGGCTGACGAGTCGCTCGTGCCGAAGTGGATCGTCGCTCCGTATGCGGTGACCGTGTTGCCACCCGCGTCCTTCGCGGTGACGGAAACGCTGAACCCGGCGCCCGCGGTCGCGGTCGCGGGCGCCGACAGGCCAAGGCTCGTCGCTCTCGCGTCCACGGTGACAATGGCGGTCGTCGAGAGGGAGTTCGCCGCGTCGGAGACGGTGATCGTCTGAGGACCGCTGGTGGCGAGCGTCGCGGAGAACGACCCACGTCCCGCGTTCAGCGTCGAGTCAGGAGGAAGCGCGGCTGCCGCGTCGGTGCTGCTGAAGTGCACCGTGCCCCGGTATCCGGCGGCAGCGGTGCCGCTCGGATCCGCCGCGGTGACGTCGATGGTGAAGGGAACTCCAGCGCCGACCGCCGCGGGTGCTGTCGCGACCAGATGATCCGCCGGCGGTCCGTAGAGGAAGGCGTCCAGGAGATTGGCCGTCGTCCGCTGGATGCGCGCGTCCGCGAGCTGGTGCCAGAAGCCATCGAGCGCATAGCTCCATGACATCGTGCCGGACGCGAAGACCCACGCACCGCTGGGCGCCTGATAGATGGACGAGTTGGCGTACTCGGCGACGCCGCGGTAGTCGACGTATGGCGAATGCGAGAGCAACGTGAAGGCCGTCGCGCTCGGGGCGGGGTACTGATCGAAGACGCGGTCCATCTCGTAGCCCACGATGCCCGGCACCCGGTCGCCGTCATGGAATCCGGTGCCGGCGTAGATCCAGTACGAGCTGTTGCTGACGACGTAATCGGCGTTCCCAGTCGTCGACATCGATGCGACCTGGATCCCGGCCATCGTCTGCTCGGGCCGATTGACCGGCGGGTTTCGCCACTTCACCGTCGTCGTCGGACCCTGTACCGGGTCGATCGCGGCGTCCTTGTAGCAGACCATGACGCGGTTCGCGACGCCGGCCGCGGACGCCTCGAACCGCACCTGTACTTCGCTGGGATCGGCCGAGAAGAACGCGAGGTTCACGCCAGCGTCGCGGGCCCCTTCGGCCGCGTCACGCATCTCCTTGGACCAATACTCGTCGTGGCCAACGGAAAGCAGCGCCCGGTGATTCCGTAGCGCGGCGCCGTTCGTGTGCGTATCGACGTCGGTCGAGTACGTCACGTCGTAACCCATTCGCTCGATCCAACGGATGAACTCGATCTCGTCGACCTGGGCGAAACCGTAATTCGCGTAGGGCCGATCGAAAGAGACTTTCACCGCGCGCGCGTCACCGGATACGGTGTTCGGGCCGTAGCTGTTGTAGGTGTAAAGGCTCTTGCCGGTGGTGCCGTCGTTCGGATAGTTGTTGTACGCCTCGTCCGTGTTGATGCTCTGCTGGTACAGGAACGGCGCGGGCCGGTCGTCCCTCACCACGAAGATCACGTAATTCTGGAAGCCCGCCGCGTTCGTGAGCAGACCCAGATACACCCCGCTGGTCCAATCACTCGGGACCGTCAGCACGTAACTCGGGATCCAACCGCAGTCGATCATGCCCGTCGTCGGATCCGGTGTGCATGCCGCCTGGGTGATGCCGATCAGCGAGTCGACGTGCAGACGAAGGCGTCCGCCCATGCCCTGGTACCAGCCCAGCCGGTAGATGTCGAGTGAGAAGCTCTGCGCCGGATTCACGGAGACGCGCAGCGAGATGGCGTCGCCCTGCTTCACGCTGACCGCGGACCAATAGCCCTTGATCTGGCCGCTCGTATCGTCGCCCAGATGCGTGGGCAGCCACCCGAGTGACCCAGCGCGCTGGTTCTCGAGGACGATCGGGTTGTCCTCGGCGGCCGCGGGACGGCCCGCGACGACGCTCGTGACGAGCAGCGCCAGGACCGCCGCGATGACGATCCGCCTCATGCGCGCCGGTGCTACGGCAAGCCGAGTGGTGGCAGGCCGGCACCCGCGGGCCCACCGCCATAGAGGCAGGCGCCACTGCGTGGCTGTTCGAACGCGCGGATGTGACCGTCGTACCCGTCCTTGATCCAGAACACCGCGACGCCGTAGCTGAGGTCGTCGCACTCGACGTCCTGCGTGCTCTGCGGGCCGGCGAAGTTGATGGCGTAGGCCGCGACCTGTGTGCCGCTCTTCGTGTACTCGAAGTAGTAGGGACAGCCGGCGACGCTGATGAACAGATCGGCGCCACCGACCGCAACGCCGCTCGTCTGGTTATAGCCACACTGCGCCGTCACGTTGACGTCGAAGTACGGAGAGCCGGAGACCAGGGTGGCGCTGCCGAGAAGATCGGGCGCCGTGCGGTAGTGGTAGACGCGCGTCGTGGCATCGGGCGCGTACCAGAGCGTGTCATCCGCACGGTCGTACGCAACCTTCACTTCGGTGGGCGCCGGCCCGGCCTGAAAGCCGGGACGGTCGTCGACCGGATCGACGCGGAACGCCAGGGTCGCCGTACCGTTCTTGGCCAGCTGGTAGACCGAGAGTCCGTCACCCCCGATGGCCCAGAAGAGGTCGCGCCCCGCGTCGTACGCGATGGTCATGATCCCCGAAGGGGCACCGATGACGGGTGCGTCGACGTGGCCGGTCCCCGTCGTCGCGCTGCCCGCGGGTGGAACGTCGATCCGGTGAAGGACCGATCCGGCGTAGTCGAGGTAGTACAGGTAGCGACCGTCGAACGCGACGCTCGGCGCGAGACCTCTGGCCCAGACACTCTCGGCCTCGGGCACGAGAACGTCAGCGACCAGGTCACCGGGCGCGGCCGCGGCCGGCTGCGCGCGACCCGCGGCAAGGGATAAGACCATGACGACGGCGACGATCGCGAGCGCGGTCCTTCGCATTAGTAGGTGTTTCACAGACCTCCTCCAATCGGCGGGAGCGTTGGAATGACAGGGGTGGGCAGCGGCAGCAGCGGCAGGAGCGGCGTGGGCGTCGGAGTCGGAGTAGGCGTCGGAGTCGGGGTTGGCGTCGGAGTCGGAGTTGGCGTCGGAGGCGGCGGCGCGGCTGCCGCTCCCCCGCCGAACACGCATGCACCGCTCGCGGGCTGTTCGAACGCGCGCATCGTCCCGTCGTAGCCGTCCCGGATCCAGAACACCGGCACGAGGTAGCTCACGTCGTCGCACTCGAGGTCCTGCGTGCTCGTCCCGCTGTTGGTGTTGTACCTGTACGCAGCGACCTTGCGGCCAGTCTTCGTGTATTCGAAGTAGTACGGGCAGCCTGCGACGCTGATGAAGAGGTCCGCACCGCCGACGGCGACGCCGCTGCTCTGCGAGTATCCGCATTCAGCCGTCATATCGTTCGGCTCGGCGGAGACGTCGATGTACGGAGTTGCCGACACGAGCTGGGCCGTGCCGAGCGCGTCGGCGGTCGTCAGGTAGTGGTAGACCCGCGCGTTCCCATCAGGGCTGTACCAGATGGTGTCGTCGGAACGGTCGTACGCGATCTTCGTCTCCACCGGGAATGGGCCGGGGACGAATCCGGGTCGGTCGCTCTCATCGATCGTGAAGACCAGCGTCGCGGTCCCCGATCGCGTCAGCAGGTAGATCGAGACGCCGTCGCCGCCGGTGGCCCAGAACGCGTTCCGGCCGGCGTCGAACGCGAGCGTCATGATCCCCGAGGGCGCGCCTTGTATCGGCACGGAGACCTGGCCGGTCGCGGCGCCGGAGCCGCCTGCTGCCGGAACGTCGATGCGGTAAAGGACCGATCCGGCGTACTCGGTGTAGTAGAGATTCCTTCCGTCGAACGCGACGCTGGGCGCGACCTGCCGCGGGTACGGCTCAGGCACGGTCACAGAGGCGACGAGGTCGCCGGGGGCGGCCGCGGCGGGGTGCGCCGCTGCCGTCGCGACGATGAGCACGGCGACGATGAGACCAACTGCGCGCAGCGCAGGACGCGCTCGGTCGTTCAATCGGTCACGACCACGGGCCAGCGGCTGTAGAGCGCGAGGCGTGTGTCGAGAAGGTGGAAGATCGGCCCATCCAGCCCGGGTGCGAGCTCATTGAGGTACGCGAAGACCCCCGAGTAGCCCGTGTAGTCGTCCCACACGATCGTGCCGAGCTCCGAGAGCATGCCGAGCGCGGCCTCCGTGTCCGAGCGGACATAGCTGTAGCTGTGGCTCGCGTCGACATAGACGAGGTCCATCTTTTCCTGGTACGGCGAGAAATCGAATGTCGCCGAGTCGCCGAACAACTGTGTGATGCCTCTTCCCTCGGGCGTCCCGCGGAAACGCTCACCCCGGTCCCAGTGGGTGACGAGCTCCGGATCGGTGAGCTCCAGCTGCGCACGCAGCGCGACGTCGGGTCCGCCGAGGTCGAGCGTGTAGATCCGCGCGCTGGGCAGATTGTGCGCGAGGAGCCACGTCGTCTCTCCGCGGTACGTACCGAACTCGAACACCCGCTCGCACTCGAGCAGCTTGGCGAGCGCGGTGAGAATGAGCGATCCGTGTTGCGCGACGGGTCCTTCCACCACGGTCGTGTCGATACCCCGGATGCGCGAAATCTCGATGTTGCGCACGCTCGTTGCCCCGAAGCGCTTGAGGTCCATCCAAATGTGCTTCAACAGTCCGCGACGCACTCGGCCGGGCTCGGCGAGTGCGTTTCGCACGACTCCGCCAACGACGTACGGAAGGATCTGCCGGTTGCCGACGTGTTTGACGCGATGCGATGCGATGGCCGAGAGCTCCAGCGCCATCACGCGGCGCCATCCGCGCGCAGCACCGCCGGCACGGTCCGTACCAGGATCCGCATGTCCAGCAGTAGCGACGCGTCCTGGGCGTAGGCGGAATCGAGGCGATACATGTCCAGCAGGCTGAGACGGCTGCGTCCGCTGACCTGCCACAGACCGGTGATGCCGGGCTTCACATCGAGACGCTGGCGCATCCAGGGCTCGTATTCCGCAGCCGCATACGGCACGTCGGGCCGAGGACCGACGAGGCTCATCTCGCCACGCAGCACGTTCCAGAGCTGCGGCAGCTCATCGAGGCTGGTGCGACGGAGCACGGCGCCGACCCGCGTAACGCGTCGATCGTTCGGGACCTTGTAGACAGTGCAGGCACTCGCGTCGTGCAGGAGGCTGCGCACGAACAGGGCATGCGTGCCGGCGTCCGCGTTCGCGCACATCGAGCGGAACTTCAGCGCAATGAAGCGCTCACCGAACCGGCCGACGCGCTCGCCGCGATAGAACACCGGGCCAGGGCTGTCCAGGACGATCGCGAGGCCGACCAGGACCAACAGTGGCAGCAGCAGGAGGAGCAACGTCAGGGCCACGGCGACATCCAAGGCACGCTTTGCCGCCGCGTAGGCAAGATGGCCCCGGACTGGCGTCGCGCGCGCGAGCTCGGCGGCCATCGGCGTGGGGAATGCCATCGGCTCCGCAGTCACGCGGATGATCGAACAGCGGATG
>Ga0209470_1003201_pt1 | contig 11390 bp, 8 predicted proteins | sample GraSoiAngelo_125_FD_185882 | JGI IMG/M metagenome (GOLD analysis project Ga0209470, IMG submission 185882) | Grasslands soil microbial communities from the Angelo Coastal Reserve, California, USA - 14_0927_05_40cm (SPAdes) (version 2) | ecosystem: Environmental > Terrestrial > Soil > Grasslands ... | reverse complement strand
CTCCACGATGTGGGCGAGGCGCGCTACCGGGATTTCCACCTCCCCAACACGAAAGACCCGTCGGCGCTTCCACACCCGCTCGAAGTCGAACCCGGCCATGACGAACGTGAACTCGACATCGAGGCCGGCGCCGTCTGTGGCGCTGGTGAGCGCCTGGTGGGCAACCACGCGTTCCGCGAGAAGGCGATCCCGCGGCCGATCGAGCGGCTCGTCCCCGCAGAAGAGGTCCAGGTTCAGCGCTTCGCAGGCACGCCAGGCGGCGAGCGTGTTATCGGAATCGGGCGGAAGAAACAGGTCGCGATCATGGGTGACGAACAGCGCCCTCGCGGATCGCGCATAGTAGTTCGCGCCCGAGAGCCCGATGACGACGAAGCGTACGCCCTCACGGTGCAGCCGCTCGACCAGGCGCTCGAACCCGTCCACCGCGCTCAGCGCGCTCGCGCGTAGTGATCTCGCCACCTGCGGATCGCGCGCTCAACCCAGCTCTTGTCCGCGCCGGACCGGTTCTGCGGCAGGGACTCGATCTTCCTCACCGCACGCAGGTATGCCTCGTCCAGCTCGATCGGGCCCTTCGCGGCCGGGCGCGCCTCGACTCTCCGGCACCTCTTCATCGGACGCATGACGTTAGACGACCCGCCGCGGCGAGAAAAGGGCCGCGGGCCCCGCGCGGCCCACCCCCTCACCCCTCCTCGCTCCACCTTCGTCCACTCCTCCACGTCCCCCCGGAGGAGCGTGTAGTTGGTTGACCACCGAGTCGTGCTCGGCGAGCGCCGCCCGGAGCGCGTGCCGCTCGCGCCCGCGGCCGAGGACGAGCACGCGGAGCCCCGTCGAGCTTGACGGTCCGCCTTCATGGGCGGCCTTTCCGGGCGACGATGAACATACACGCCCGAAGACGGACGTTCGCCTTGCCTCCGACTAGGACGGATCCCTCTTCGCCCTGGTCCAACCCCGCCTACTGTCCTAGTGTCACTGGCGCCATCGCGACGAGTAGCGCCGCCGCGATCTGTCGGCGGGAACAGCATCGTAAGACCCCAGGCGCGGGCTTCGGCTCCTTGGCGACGACGAGGTCACAGTCACGACCGGCGCGACCAACTGGAACGAGGTCTATTCGCTGCGAAGGAGACTGCGGCGGCGAGTGTCAGATCAAGTGGCGCCTTTCACAACTACACGTCTGCCTTCTCACCGACCCGAGGGCAACCGAAGGCGGCTCCAGCGCTCGTCAGGCAAAGCGCAACCGACCCGCGCTTGAATAAGTCTCACAAAGTGCGTGAAGTCATGGATATCGTCCCACGAATCCTTGGCCTCCGGCAGCGCCGCTGCTACTGCCGCGCGTAGTTCCTCGTCCAGTCTCGCGTCCCCACCGGGATGAGCGCGATCGCTCATGAGTACACCCGCAAACTGCCGTTGCCATCTAGCCCCTTCGTTGACTCTCCCCATGAGCTGGGTGCAGAGCGTCCCGGTTATGTGTGCTGTCATCCGGTAAGGGTGTCTCGACCCGGAACAGGAACGCCAGGCCGCTCTGACTCTCGTCCTATCCCGATGAACTTTCACGCCACTCGAGACATGGCCACAGGCGCTAGCTATAGATACAGTGCCGTTGTCTATTGTGAGGGTCTCTGCGGCGACCGCTTTGTCCGCGAGCCCGCCCTCCGTGACCACGAAGCGATACTTGCCAGGCGGGCACACGCGACGGGGTTCGGTCTCCGCGCTGGTCACCTCAAGCGCCAATGCGAGCATTGAGGCCACCCCCAACCAACACACTGCGCTCATGTCGAACATGCTACGTCTCGGACCCACCGCTATCAAACGCGTAAGCGTGTGAGGGCGGTCAGGCAACAGATCATACAGTGAGCATCACGGTCTTTCCCGTAACACGATAGGTATACCTACCCTAGCTAGGGCACTTGTACGAAGAGCCAAATGGGGCGTCATGTTGCGTCGGCGGTGGTCCGTGCGCCTGCCCGCCTCGGCTCCCGGGTCGGCGCTCTCGTGACAAGCCGCCTCGGGACAGCACCCAGCCCGCGCGCAGCGTCCGCGGGGGCACCGCCGCCGCGACCTTCGAGGGCGCCGAGCGCGGCGCGCGGCCGGGCGCTGTGCCCGCGTCGGCGCCCGAGCGGGAGCGCCGGCGGCGCCCCCGCGGACGCCCGCCTACGAAGCCCGGGTCCCGGCCCCGCCTCACCGCCGCGCCGGGAACCACTCGCCGATCTTGGCGAGCAGCGCGAAGTCCCCCTCGGCGCGGTAGAGCCCGTCCTGGAGCGCGCGCTCGCCGTCGAGCTCGCCGCGCGCGATCTGCAGCCACACCGTGTCCGGCGTGTACACGGTCAGGTCGGCCCGAGGCGCGACCCCCTCGAAGCTCCGGCATCTGCCGCGCGCGATGTCGAGGTAGTAGTCGCCCCGCTCGCTGCCGCTCACGCGGAACTGGATGCTGGCGCGCGTGTCGCGCGCCGCCCTGCGGTCGAAGACGAGCGGCATGCCCATGATGAGCGGCTCGACCGCGCGCGGGAGGGCGGGCGGGAAGAGCTTGAAGTAGACCGGCGGGAGCCAGAGGGTCGCAGTCATACCGACCCCGAAGATCATGAGGTTCGGGTAGAGGAAGGTGAAGTGCCAGTCGGTCGGCGCCCAGGCGGTGAGCCCCGCCGCGGTGAAGAAGAGGAGCGTCCAGTACACCGTCATCACGCGGCTCACGTCGTGGAACTCGGGCACCTTGAGCTGCCAGCGCGGGAGCTGCCGGCGCGCGTAGTAGTAGGTGAAGGTCTCGCGCCCGAGGAGGAACGGGACGAGCGCCGTCAGGCCGAGCGCCACGAAGAGGAGCGTCGGCGAGTAACGCTGGTAGAGCCGGAGCGCCGGCGCGACGCCGGCCCACGCGGCGATCGTGCCCGCCGCGAACAGGGTCCAGATCCCGGCGTCGAACTGCTTCGCCTCCCCCTGGCTCCGGGCGAGCGCGATGTACGCACTGTCCACCACCAGGGCGACGAGGAGCGCGTGGCGCACGCCGTCGGCGGCGAAGGCGGCCTTCCCGCACAGGTAGAAGTACACGAACACGGGGACGAAGCTGCCGACGTGCATGAAGAAGAAGCGGGCGGCGCGGCGCATGCTCCCGCCCGTGTACCGCTCCGGCGGCGCGAGCGTCAACGCCGTTGACGACGGCGACGTTGCCCGTCTAGATGGCGGCGGCAGCGATGGGGAGGCAGCGGCGGCGCGCGCGGCGGCGCGCATGGAGCGTCTGGGCTCGTCCCGGCAGCGAGGTGGCGGCGCTGCTCGCGACGGCGCTCGTCGGCGTGATCGCGGCGCTCGGCTGGCTCGCCGATGCGGGCGCGGGGGCGAGCCCGTGGTGGCACCTCGTCCTCTTCGTCGGGGGCGTGCTCGTCCTCGGCATCGGCGCGGCGACGCTGCTGCGCGCCTGGCTCGGCGCGCGCCGCTGGCTCGCGCGCCGCGGGACGGCGCTGCCGGCGGGCGCCGCGCTGTCGGTGGCAGGCATCGCGCTCTGGCTCGCCTCGGGTCCCGTCTTTCGGGCCCAGGTCGCGAGCGTCCGCACGCTGGTCGGCGGGCGCGCCGAGACCGAGCGGCTGACGCTCACGCACCAGGTCTACGCCGCCTACCGCCGCGCCGATCTGGCCGCGCTCACGCGCGTGCTCGAGCGCGCGCGCGTCTACGAGCCGACCGTGCGCGAGGCGGCCGCCGCCTGCGGTGTCGACGTGGAGGTGCTGATGGGCGTGGGCGCGGCGGAGTCCGCGTTCTACCCGCGCGACAGCGCGGACGGCGGGCGCGGGCTCTTCCAGATCACGGCGCCGCCGGCGGACGCGGTGACCGAGGTCCGGCGGCGGCTCGGCGTCGCGGACCTCGACCCCCTCAACCAGCGCCACAACGCCTTCCTCGCTGCCGCCACGCTCCGCCGTTACCTCGACGAGATGCACGGCGATCCCTTCCTCGGGCTCCTCGCGTACAACATCGGGCCGCGTAACGGCGGGCTCCGTGCCATCATGGAGCAGTACGGCGCGCGCGACTTCGCGACCATCCAGCCCTACCTGAGCACGCTGCCGCGCGACTACCCGATCCGCGTCCTGTCCGCCGCCCTCGCCTACCGCCTCTGGCGCACCGAGGGACGGCTACCGCGCTACGAGGACGACGCGCAGCACATCCAGAGCGTCGGCGTTCCGGGACTGACCGTGGCGCGCGGCTGATGCGCGGCCGCCATCGCATCTACCTCGTCCCGGGCTTCTTCGGGTTCACGAACCTGGGCGAGCTCGGGTACTTCCAGCACGTCCGCGAGTTCCTGCGCGCGCACGCGACGGCGGACGTCCACGTGGTGCGCACGCACCCCACCGCCTCGCTCCCGCAGCGGGCAGCGCGCGTGGTCGAAACGGTCGCGGCGACCATGGGGCGCGACGGCCCGGTGCACCTGATCGGACACTCGAGCGGTGGGCTCGACGCCCGCCTCGCGGTGTCGCCGGGGGCCTCCCTGCCGAGCAGGCAGAACGTCGAGCGCGTCGCGCGCCGCGTCACCACCGTGATCACGGTCGCCACGCCGCACCACGGCACGCCCCTCGCGTCGTTCTTCGCGAGCCTGCTCGGGCAGCGGCTGCTGCGTCTCCTCTCGCTGTGGACCGTCTACGTGCTCCGCTTCGGACGCCTGCCGATCTCGGTCGTCGTCAAGCTGGGCGCGCTCTTCGCGCGCCTGGACGATCACGTGGGCCTGAACAGCGTGCTCCTGGACCAGCTGTTCGGCCAGCTCCTGGCGGACTTCTCGCCCACCCGGCGCGGCGCGGTCGAGACCTTCTTCACCGAGGTGAGCAAGGACCAGGCGCTCCTGCCCCAGCTCACGCCTGAGGGCATGGACGTGTTCAACGCGACGGTCCGCGACCGGCCGGGGGTGCGCTACGCCTCGGTCGTGACGCGCGCGCGCCCGCCCGGCGTGCGCTCGACGCTCGCCGCCGGCCTCGACCCCTCGGCCCAGGCGACCCATGCCCTCTACCAGGCGCTCTACCGGCTCGCGTCGCGCTCGTCCCGGGGCCACGCACCCGCCCTCGCCCCCGCCCAGGTGCGCCGGCTGCGGAACGCGTACGGCACGCTCCCGGGCGCGGGCGCGAACGACGGCATCGTCCCCACCCGCTCGCAGCCCTGGGGCGGTGTCATCCACGCTGCCCAGGCCGACCACCTCGACGTGATCGGCCACTTCCACGACAGGGCCGACCCACCTCGGCACACCGACTGGCTCACGACCGGGAGCGGGTTCGACGCGGAACGCTTCGCGGCGCTGTGGGCCGACGTGGGAGGGTACGCCCTGGGACGCCGCCGGCTCCCCTGAGCTCGATTGCCCTCCTTGCCCCAGGTACTGGACGGTATTGGGGTATTTGGGGTATTGACTGAAGTGAAATTTTGGTTCATTCGTTCATCAGTTCACTTCATGCAATCGCCAGCGGAGGCGAGTGACTCCCCCACCCGGGCCCGCATCCTGGCCGCCGCCGAGGAGCGCTTCGCCGCCTTCGGCTACCGCCGCACCGGCATCGCGGAGATCGCCCGCGACGCCGGGGTCGCCCCGGGGACGCTCTACCGCTACTTCGAGAACAAGGAGGAGATCTTCCGCGCGGTCATGCGGGAGGGCCTCGCCAGCTGGCTCGAAACGGCGCGCCGTGTCCTCGCCGAGCCCGGCACCGCGATCGAGCGCCTCGCGCGCCTCGGCGAGGCGAGCGTCGACTACAACCGCGAGAACGCGCTCATCAACTCGGTCTACCGGCGCGACGGCGAGATCATCTTCGCTCCGCTCGTCGAGGAGCTGCACGAGCAGCTCGTGAGCGAGAACGTCGCCATGATCGCCGACGTCATCCGCGACGGTATCCGCGAGGGCACGCTGCGGGACGTCGACCCCGAGCGCACGGCCTTCATCCTCTTCACGGGCGGCGACGCGCTCTCGAGCCAGAGTCACCACCCGTACCAGGAGGTGCTCCCGCTCTACGGCGAGATCGTCATGCGCGGCCTCGTGCCGCGCTGAGCGCAAGGGAGGTCCGCATGGATGCGTTCGTCGCCGATGCCACCCCCACGGCGTTGCCGCCGGGGCCGCGCACGCCACGGCTCTGGCAGAGTATCCGCTTCTCGCTCTGGCCCTACGCGACGGTCGCGATGGGGGCGCGCCGCTGGGGCGAGCGCTACACGGTCGCCTCGATCGGCCAGCGCGGGAAAATGGTCGTCTTCAACGACCCCGAGGCGATCAGGGACATCTTCACCGCCGACGGCGACGACCTCCGCTCCGGCGAGGCGACCGCGCCCATCCTCGGGCCGATCCTCGGCTGGCACTCGATCCTGCTCCTCGACGGCGAGCGCCACTCCCGCGAACGGCGTCTCATGAGCCCGCCGTTCCACGGCGAGCGCATGCACGTCTACGGGCGCCTCATGCGCGAGCTCGCCGACCAGGTGATCGACCGGTGGCCCGTCGGGCCGCCGTTCCCGATCCACCGCGAGATGCAGGCGATCACGCTCGATGTGATCCTGCGCGCCGTCTTCGGCGTCGACGAGGGCGCGGCCTTCACCCGCGTCCGCGAGCACGTGGAGCGCTTCGTCGCGCAGGCCAACGGCCCGAGCGCGCCCTTCATCGCGCTGAAGCCATTTCAGATGGACCTCGGGCGCCTGACGCCCTGGGGGCGCTTCGTGCGTAACCGCGACGCGATCAAGGCCGTCCTGCTCGACGAGATCGCGCGCCGCCGCGGCGAGGGGACCGCGGGCCGCAGCGACATCCTCTCGCTCCTGGTCGACGCCCGCGACGAGCAGGGCGCGCCCATGAGCGACGAGGAGCTGCTCGACGAGATGTTCACGCTGCTCATGGCTGGCCAGGAGACGACCGCGACCTCGCTGGCGTGGGTCTTCTACCACCTGCTGCGGCATCCCGACGCGCTCGCGACGCTGCGCGCGGAGCTCGCGCGCGTCGTGGGCCCCGGGCCCGTCGAGGCCCGGCACCTCCCCCAGCTCGAGTACCTCGACGCGGTCACCAAGGAGTCCGCACGCCTGACGCCGGTCGTGACCAACGTGATCCGCCGCCTGCACGCACCAGCGCGCATCGGCGGGCTCGACCTCCCGGCGGGCGTCAGCGTGTCGGCGTGCATCTATGCGACGCACCATCGGCCCGACCTCTGGCCGGAGCCCGAGCGCTTCATGCCCGAGCGCTTCCTCGCGGCGCGCCCGAGCCCGAACACCTTCTTCCCGTTCGGCGGCGGCGTCCGGCGCTGCCTGGGGGCGGCCTTCGCGACTTACGAGCTCAAGATCGTGCTCGCCGAGGTGCTCTCGCGGGTCGACCTCCGGCTGGCCCCGGGCTACCGCATGCGGCCCGTCCTGCGCGCGATCACGATCGCACCGTCGCGCGGGGTGCCGGTGGTGATGGAGCGGCGGGTCGGGTGAGCGCAAGCGCACGCACGCGACGGCTGCACACTAGCTCGGGGTCCGTGCCCGCGGCCGATCCGCTGTGGGCGTGCCGCCCTCGCTGCCGCCGCCGGCCACCTGCATGACGGCCCTCGGCGTGATCTCCGGCGCGAGCTCGATCGGACCCGGCGTCCAGTACGCGTTGCCGACGAGGGCGACGCCCTTCGTGTTCTCGCCCGTCACGCGGAGGAAAACGCCTGCGTCCTCGGGCACCACGTTGCCGTGCACCAGGCCGCCACGGATGTCGTTCAGCCACACGACCGGGCCACGACCGTTCGCCGACGGACCGGTGAGGCCAGCGAGATGGAGTCCCGCGACGTCGTCGGCGACGAGCGACGGCCGCGGGTCGGGGCCCTCGACGGCCAGCTCGATGTTGCGCAGCATCACGTCCCGGGCGTGACGCACGTAGAGCCCGAGGGCCGGCAGCGGCCCGTACATCGAGACCTTCGGGTAATCCGCCGCGCGCTCCGGCACGTCGAGGCCGGTCGCGTGCGGTGCGCCGCCCGCAGCCGTGATGCGCACGTTCTCGACGCTGATCCGCTCCACGGGGTGGCCGGGAAGGCCGGCGATCGAGCCCGTGGCGCTGGCGCCCACGGCCAGCACGCCGCTGATCGAGACGTTCCGGAGCCGGCCGGGCGTCGGCCCCGCCTGGTCACGCCCCCGGTCGCCGAGCCGGATGAAGAGCGGAGCCGGGACGCCGGTCATCACCACGTTGGAGATCATCACGCCGTCGACGCTGCCGCCGTCGACCGTGATGATGGCGACCCCCCCGCCCTCGGCGGCCGCCGGGTCGTGGCGCTCGGTCGGCGAGCCGCTGAACACGCAGTTGGAGAGCACGATCTGCCGGAAGTCGCCCGTGCTCTCCGTGCCGAGCTTGAAGCAGTTCGATGGGCTCCGCATCCGGCAGTTCGTGACCAGCACGTCTTCCGTCACGCCGCGCTCCCCGAGGAGGAAGCTCGTCTTCAGGCAGAGCGCGTCGTCGTCCGACTCGATGTCGCAGTTGGCGATGCGCACCCGCCGGCAGCAGTCGGGGTCGATGCCGTCGGCGTGGGCGTCCCGGATCGTCACGCCGTCGACGAGCACGTCTTCACAGCCCCCGAGGCTGACGCAGTAGTTCGGCGCGTGCACTATGGTGACGCCCTGCACGGTCACGAAGCGGCAGCGCTTGAGGGCGATCGGCTTCGGGCCGAGGCGGCGGCGCCGGTTCATGTCGATGACGCCGCCACCCACGACGGCGACGCGCTCGAGGTCGTGCCCGGCGAGGAGCGCGTTGGCGAAGTCCGTCGTCTCGACGTCGGACCCGCTGGCGAAGGGGAGCCGCTCGGGCGGAGCGAAGTCGTCGTCGTCCGGGCTCGCGAGGAGGACGGCGCCGGGGGTCAGCTCGAGCGTCACGCGGCTGCGGAGCGCGAGCGTGCCGCTCCGCCAGGTGCCGGCGGGAAGCTGCACGAGGCCGCCGCCCAGGCGATGGGCCGCGTCGATCGCCTGCTGGATCGCTCGCGTGTCCGCGGTCCTGCCGTCGCCGATGCCGCCGAAGTCCCGCACGTCGAGCGCCGGGCCGCGCGATACGCCCTCCCCCCCGCGGTCGGCCGCCTGGCCCACCCGCGGCACGGCGTCGACGCCGGCGGTGACGGCCAGGCTCCCGCCGCCGAGGAGGACCGACGTGCGCACGAAGTCGCGTCGCGACAGCGTGTCGAACTCGTCCCGGTCGGGTGGCCTGGCGGACATCGTCACTCCCGCACGAGACGACGCTACCACCGGCGCGAAATCCGCGTCCACATGATTCGTCGTTCTGGCGCCGCGCGCTGCGCAAGCCGCACAGCGATCGAGTCGGCGCCGTGGAGGATGCGGGTGATGAGTGGCTCCACGGGACGGAGGCGCCGGCGGCGGGACGCCCTGCTACGTCGGTCGGCGGAGCCCACGTGCGCCGTCATGCCGGTGTTCCGCACCAGTCTCCGCGCCGCGTCCGATTGACCCGCCCCGCCCGGCCCGTCAGGATGCGCGGACCGTGGCCACTCCGGCTCGCAGCCTGACGCTACCGCGCCGCGCCGACGTGCGCAACGTCGCCATCATCGCGCACGTCGACCACGGGAAGACGACGCTGGTCGACGCCATGCTACACCAGACCGGCGTCTTCCGGGCCAACGAGCAGGTGGCCGAGCGGGTCCTGGACTCCTTCGCGCTCGAGCGCGAGCGCGGCATCACGATCCTCGCGAAGAACACCTCGGTCATCTGGGAGGGCGTGCGCATCAACATCGTCGACACGCCGGGACACGCCGATTTCGGCGGCGAGGTCGAGCGGACGCTCACCATGGTGGACGGCGTCCTCCTCCTGATCGACGCCTCGGAAGGGCCGCTGCCCCAGACCCGCTTCGTGCTCGGGAAGGCGCTCGAGGCCGGCCTCCCGCCCGTCGTCTGCCTCAACAAGATCGACCGCGCCGACGCGCGGCCGGCGGCCGTGCTCGACGAGCTCTACGGGCTCTTCATCGACCTCGGCGCGACCGAGGCGCAGCTCGAGTTCCCCGTCGTCTACACGAACGCGCGCGCCGGCACGGCGAGCGCGGACTCTGCCGTGGAGGGGACGGACCTCGGGCCCCTCTTCCGGGCGATGGTGCGCGCGCTGCCCGGGCCGCCCCACGATCCGGACGCGCCCGTGCGCTTCCAGGCGAACAACCTCGGCTACGACGACTACGTCGGGCGGCTCGCCATCGGCCGCATCGTCTCCGGCGAGCTCGCCGCCGGCCTCTACACGCTCTGTCGGCTCGACGGCTCGCAGGTGCCGTGCAAGCTGACGCGCCTCTACGGCTGGCACGGGCTCAAGCGCATGGAGCTCGAGCGGGCGCTCGCCGGGGACATCGTGGCGATCGCGGGCATCGAGGACATCCGCATCGGCGAGACGGTCGCCGACCGCGAGCGGCCCGGGGCGCTGCCGCCGATCCGGATCGACGAGCCGACCATCGCCATGGTCTTCGGCGTCAACACGAGCCCGTGGGCGGGCCGCTCCGGAAGCCAGGTGACGTCGCGCCAGCTGGGCGAGCGCCTCCGGCAGGAGAGCCGCCGAAACGTGAGCCTCCGGGTGGAGGAAACGGCCACCGCCGACGCTTTCCGCGTCCTCGGGCGCGGCGAGCTCCAGCTCGCCATCCTGATCGAGACGATGCGGCGCGAGGGCTTCGAGCTGCAGGCCTCCAAGCCGGCCCCCGTCGTCCGCGAGCGCGACGGCGTGCTCGAGGAGCCGATGGAGCTCGTGCTGATCGACGTGCCGGAGCAGTACGTCGGCATCGTGACGCAGCTGCTCGGCGTGCGCCGCGCCGTCATGGGGCGCATGGAGCACGTCGGCGGCGGGCGGGTGCGCATCGAGTACGGCGTGCCGTCGCGCGGGCTGATCGGCTTCCGCTCGCACTTCCTGACCGACACGCGCGGCACCGGCACGCTGAACGCCCTCTTCAACGGCTACGCCCCGTGGCAGGGGCCGATCCCCGCGCGCACCAACGGCGCCATGGTGGCCGACCGCGAGGGCGTCGCCTCCCCCTACGCGCTCTTCCACCTCCAGGAGCGCGGCGTCCTCTTCGTCCCCGCCGGCACGCCGGTCTACGAGGGCATGGTGGTGGGCGAGTACTCGCGCGACGTCGACCTCGACGTCAACGTCTGCCGCGAGAAGAAACTCACGAACATGCGCGCCGCGGGCCACGACGAGGCGGTGCGCCTCGTCCCGCACCGGGCGATGGGGCTGGAGGACGGGCTCGAGTGGGTCGACGAGGACGAGCTGGTCGAGGTGACGCCCGACGCGATCCGGCTCCGCAAGCGCGAGCTGCGCCAGGCGCTCAGGCCGCGGGGGCCGCGGGCCGGACGGATCGGCGGGCCGCCGCCGGTCGCACGCTGACGAGCCGGACCCGGGGCGGTTCCTTCCATCGGCGCACATCGCGGGTAGACCGCGTCGACGTTTCGCGCCAGCGCTCGAGGCACCTGGCGGGGTTTGCGAGCATTTT
>Ga0209470_1003198_pt1 | contig 11394 bp, 11 predicted proteins | sample GraSoiAngelo_125_FD_185882 | JGI IMG/M metagenome (GOLD analysis project Ga0209470, IMG submission 185882) | Grasslands soil microbial communities from the Angelo Coastal Reserve, California, USA - 14_0927_05_40cm (SPAdes) (version 2) | ecosystem: Environmental > Terrestrial > Soil > Grasslands ... | reverse complement strand
CAGGCCCACCGCCCACCACGGGAGGCTCCGGTTGGCCAGGAAGTAGCCCTCGAGCTCCCGCGTGCCCTCGGCTCGCCGCACGCCGTCCACCAGCACGTAGACTAGGTAGACGGCGATGATGACCCAGTCTAGCGCGCGCACGACCGGGCGATCATCCGGTGTAGCGGGTTTGGAGCAGCCAGAGAAGCAGCAGCGTCGCCACTTGCACTGCCATCACGCGAAGCAGCGTGCGGCGGAAGAGTCGCGAGCCATGGTCAAGTGGCGGGGTGTGGGACATGTGAGGTGGCAAGAAGATTAGAGGAGGATAGCAGAGGAGACCAGGCCATCAACCGTTCCATTCGCCGCGAGCCTCGCGTTTGTGGCCGCGTTGGGCGATTTTGTCACGTCCATCATCCTCTATACCTATGACAACCGTCTGATCTCCATCGAGATCATGTCCAGCCTACGCGTCTCGGAGCTCGGCGTGGCGGCGGCGTTCGGCGTGATTCTGATGGTCGTGAGCGCGGTGGTCCTCGGGCTGGGAGTCAGACGATGACGCGGATGGGGATCCTGATGGCGGTGGCGTTTGTGGACATGATCGGGCTCACGCTGGTCCTGCCCCTGCTCGCGCTCTACGCGCTCCATCTCCACGCCAGCCCGACGACGATCGGCTTCCTCACCGCGTCATTCCCGGTCGCGCAGCTCGTCGCGTCCCCCATTTGGGGCCGCGTGTCCGACCGCTACGGCCGGCGGCCGGCGCTGCTCGCGGGACTCGCCGCCTCGGCCCTCGCGTACCTGATCTTCGGGCTCGCCGGGTCGCTGTGGCTGCTCTTCGTGTCGCGTTTCGTCCAGGGACTGGGCGGGGGGACGACGGGCGTCGCGCAGGCCTACGTGGCCGACACGATGGTGCCGCAAGACCGGGCCAAGGCGCTGGGCTGGCTGTCCGCAGCCACGAGCCTCGGCGTGGTGATCGGGCCCGTGGTGGGATCATTCGCCGCCCGCGCCGGCGAGTCGGCGCCAGGGCTCGTGGCGGCGGCGCTGTGTGCCGCGAATCTCGTCTTTGCGTGGAAGTGGTTGCCGGAGTCGCGCGTCTTCTCGCCGCACGTGACGACGAAGAGCGGCCATCAGGTGCGGGCACCCGAGCCGCGTCCCGTGCTGGACGCGCTGTGGGAAGTGATCCGTCATCCGGGTCGTCCCGCTGCCCACCTCATCTGGATCTACGCTGTCGCGATGCTCGCCTACAACTCCGCGCCGGCGGTCTTCACCATCTATCTCGCGTGGCGCTTCGGCATCGGGCCCACCAACATCTGGTGGTTCTTCACGGTGTTCGGCGGGGTCGGCGTTCTGATGCGCGCCTTCGTGGTCGGCCCGGTGAACGATCGTCTCGGCGAGGTGCGGACGATGCGGCTCGGAGCGACGCTGTACGCGCTCGGCTACGCGTTGTTACCGCTGGCGCCGTCGGTCCCCATGTTCCTGCTGATTCAGGTCCTGCTGCCGCTCGGCACGGCGCTCCTGTTCCCGGCCAACTCCGCCCTGGTGAGCCATCGCGCCGACCGGCACGAATTCGGTCTGATGATGGGAGTCCAGCAGGCGCTGCGTGGCGTCGCCAGCGTCGCGGGGCCGATCTGGGCCGGACTTGCCTACCAGCATCTGGGGCCGAGCGTTCCGTTCTTCGCCTGCGCCGTGATCATCGCGTTGGCGTTGCTGATGGCGAGCCGGGTGCCGCGCGGCGAGCCGGTTCCTGCCGCCGTCGAGGCGACCTGAGGGGAGTTATTTTGTCGACATGACTGCACCGCTCGTGTTGCTCCTCGCTCTGCTGGGAATCGGCTCCCTCCCGGCACCCAGGCCCCGACTCGTGGTCGTCATCACGGTCGACCAACTGCGGCCCGATTATCTCGATCGCTACCGCTCGCAGCTCACCGGCGGGTTGGCCCTCCTGCTCAAGCAGGGGGCGGTCTTCACGGAGGCCTACCAAGATCACGCGGTCACGGAGACCGCACCCGGCCATTCCACCATCCTCTCGGGGCGCTGGCCCGCGCACACCGGGATCGTCCGCAACACGGCGGGCGTGCAGGACTCGACGGCGCCGCTCGTCGGCGTCACCGGGCTGGGCGCGTCGCCAGCCCGCTTCCGCGGGACCGCGCTCTTCGACTGGCTTAAGGCGGCCGAGCCCGGAGCCCGCGCCCTCTCGGTCTCGGGGAAGGACCGAGGGGCGATCCTGCCGCTCGGCCGGGCCAAAGAGCAGGTCTATTGGTACGCCGGGGGCTACTTCACCACGAGCCGCTATTACGCCGACTCGCTCCCCGAGTGGGTGCGCGTCTTCAACGGCCGGCGCATTCCTTTCAAGGCCGCCGGTGCGAACTGGAATCTGCTCCTGCCCGCCCGGGCCTACCCCGAGCCCGACAGCGAGCCGTACGAGAACAGCGGCAAGGATTTCACGTTCCCGCACCGCCTGTCGCCCGACAGCGCGCGCGCCGCGCTCGAGTATCTCGCCGTTCCGTCGATGGACTCGCTGACGCTCGCGTTCGCGCTCGAGGGTGTGCGAGCGCTGGGCCTGGGGAGCCGTGGCGCGGTCGACCTCCTCTCGGTGAGCCTGTCCACCACCGACTACGTGGGCCACGCCTACGGCCCCGATTCGCGCGAGATCCACGATCAGGTGGTGCGGCTCGACCGCTCTCTCGGCTTGTTCCTGCAGCAGCTGTTCGTACGTTACGGATCCGGAGGCGTCCTGATCGTGCTCACGGCCGACCACGGCGTCACGCCGTTTCCCGAGCGGTCGCGCGCGGAAGGGCACCGGGACGCGCAGCGGGTCAACGTGGACAGTATGATCGCCGCGGTGAACGCCCGGCTCGACGAGCGGACCGGCGGCGGCGCCTGGGTCGCGTTCGAGAGCGGCATGGTGCTCGTGCCGGGCCGTAGCGAGCTCGCGGCGCAGGGGGTGAACGTGGACAGCGTGATAACGGATGTGGCGGTGCGGCTGCGGGCGGTGCCCGGCGTGGCGCGGGTCGATCGGCCCGCCGATCTGGCGAAGCACGACACCACGGTCGCGGTGGTGCGCCGTTGGGTGCACCAGGTGCCGCTCGACGCGGGCGTGGAGCTCGTCGCGACGCTCAAACCGTACTGCATCTGGGTGTATGCCAACCTTCCCCCGATCGCGGCCCATGGCCAGCCCAGCGACATCGACGCACACGTGCCGCTCATTCTCTGGGGTCGCGCGCTGCGTCGCGGGGTGTATCAGGCGCGCGTGGCCAGCGTGGATATCGCACCGACGCTCGCCCGGCTGCTCGGTCTTTCCCCCGCCGAGCCGCTCGATGGGCGCGTGCTGACCGAAGCGATCGCATCACCGAAGTGAGGCGTCTATGGCTTCGAAGCTGACCGCGGAGCAGCAGCGCCGCGTCGACGAGATCCTGCAGTTTCAGCGAACTGTCGAGCACGTTGCCAAACTGGTCGCCGAGCTCGAGGGGAACCGCGCCGCCAAGTCGAGCTTCATCGACAACCTGTGCGAGACTATCGCCCGCGAGCTGTCGCAGATGCGCCAGCGCGCGCTCACGGCGAATATCGGGACGCTCGGAGACGTGGCAGGTGCGATGTCGGTCATGGCAGGGCGGGGCGGGGGGATCTTCATGAAGATTCGCGGGCTCAACGACGGGTTGACCAGCCTGCGGATGCAGCTCGACGCGACGCTGAAGCAGGCGATGACCCCCGAGCCGAAGCAGGCGCCAGACCAGTCTCACTGAGCGTGGCCGCCATCCGCTGCACCAGCCTCGTCAAGCGCTACATCGACGTCGTGGCGGTTGCGGGACTCGACTTGAGCGTCGAGGCCGGCGAATGCTTCGGTTTGCTGGGACCCAACGGCGCGGGCAAGACCACGACGATCGAGATCCTCGAAGGGCTCACGGTGCCCGACGCCGGGGAGGTTGCGGTGCTCGGGATGCGCTGGGGTGGCGCCGCTCGCGATCGCGCGCTGCGCGAGCGCCTCGGCATCCAGCTGCAGGACACTCAGCTCGCCGACAAGCTGACGGTCGAGGAAACGGTGCGGCTGTTCCGCAGCTTCTACCGCCGGTCGCATACCGTGGACGAAGTGCTGGGGTTGGTGGAGCTCGGCGAAAAGCGCGGGGCATGGGTCGGGAAGCTGTCGGGCGGGCAGAAGCAACGGCTCGCCGTCGCATGCGCGCTGGTGAGCCGGCCCGAGCTCTTGTTCCTCGACGAGCCGACCACCGGGCTCGACCCGCAATCGCGCCGCCAGCTGTGGGAGGTGATCGGGCGGTTCCGCGCCGCCGGCGGGACGGTGCTCCTCACCACGCATTACATGGAAGAGGCGGAGCGGCTGTGTGACCACGTGGCCATCATGGACCACGGCAAGGTGATCGCCCTGGGGACGCCGCGCGAGCTGATCGCGTCGCTCGGCGCGCAGCACGTGGTCGAGTTCGCGCTCGCGGACGGGGCGGGCCGGGGACCGACGCCGGAAGAGCTCGCGGCGCTGCCCGGGGTCCAAGCGGTGCGCGCAGGGCCGGATCGGACCGCGCTCACCGTCGCCGCGGTGCACCGGGCCGTGCCCGCCCTGCTCGGGCTGCTCGAGGGCCGCGGCGCCGAGTTGTCGATGCTCGCCACGCACCACGCGACGCTCGAGGACGTGTTCGTGTCGCTCACCGGCCGGCAGCTCCGGGATGGTTGATCACCCGCTCGTCCAGCTCACGCTGGCGCGGATGCGGGAGTTCTACCGCGAGCCGGAAGCGATCTTCTGGGTGTTCGGCTTCCCGCTGGTGCTGGCGTTCGCGCTCGGGATTGCGTTCCGCAACCGCGGGCCCGGTGAGCTGAAGATCGGCGTGCTGCGCGCCCCGGGGGACAGCGCCATCGCGGGCGCGCTCGATCGCGGCTCGGGGCTCGCGGCCGCCGTGCTCGATTCGAGCGAGGCACGGATCGCGCTGCGGACCGGCCGCATCGCGCTGCTCGTCGTGCCCGGCGAGCCGCTCGTCTATCGGTACGATTCGACGCGGACGGAGAGCCGCCTGGCGCGCCTCGAGGCGGACGCGGCGCTGCAACGGGCCCGCGGCCGGGCCGACGCGGCCTCCGTGCGAGACGAACGGATCACCGAGCCGGGGGCGCGCTACATCGACTTCCTGATTCCGGGGCTGCTCGGCATGAATCTCATGGGAAGCGGTCTGTGGGGCGTCGGCTTCTCGGTGGTGCAGGCGCGCACGAAGAAACTGCTGAAACGACTCATGGCGACGCCGATGCGCCGCGGACACTATCTGCTGTCGTTCATCCTGTCACGGCTGCTGTTTCTCTTCCTCGAGATCGCCGCGCTCGTCGGCTTCGGCTGGCTGATGTTCGGCGTGGGCGTGCGGGGATCGTACGGCGCGCTCGCGCTCATCACCGTGCTCGGCGCCTTGTCGTTCGCCGGGCTGGGGCTGCTGGTGGCCAGTCGGGCGCGCACCATCGAGGCCGTGTCGGGACTGATGAACCTAGTGATGCTGCCGATGTGGATTCTCTCGGGGACGTTTTTCTCCTACGCCCGCTTCCCGGACGCGATGCAGCCGTTGGTGAAGGCCCTGCCGCTCACGGCGCTGAATGATGCGCTCCGCGCCGTGATGATCGACGGGACTGGCGTGATACGCCTCGGCGTCCCGCTCGCGATCGTCGCGGGCTGGGGCGCCGTGAGTTTCGGGGTGGCGCTGAAGATCTTCCGGTGGCGCTGAGTTACTGCACCGTGATCGTACCCTTCATGGTGCCCGGGACGCTGCCGGGCGTGCCGTGAAACGTGCAGTGATACGCGTATGTGCCAGGCGTCGTGAAAGTCTTTTGAAACGTGCCGCCGGGCGTCGTCGTGGTTGGAGGACCGAGCGCACCGCTGTCGAATGTGCCCGCAACATCGCTCGTGGCCGTATGGGAGGTGTTGCCATTGTTAACCCACTTCACCACGGTACCGGCCTTGATCGTCAGCGTGGCTTGGGTGAAGGCGTAGTCGGTCATGCTGATAGTTTCGACCGGAGCCGCGGGCGGTGGGGGTGGGGGTGGGGGTGGGGGCGGATTGTTGCCGGTGCCGTAGCTGCTGGAGCTCGAGCCGCCACAGCCCGCCGCGATGATCGCCGCTGCGATGCCGACGTTGAGGCGCATGTAGGTGTCCTCCTGTTCGGGGTACGTGAAGGGATCTTGTATCGCTAGCCGCGGCTTGTCAAACCACCGCCGTCAGTCGCCCCGCAGGAACACGACCAGCCGGCGCAGGAACCCCTGGGACTTGCGCACGGCCTGACGGAACTGCTGGGCGCTCGGGTAGCGGGCCGCGGGGTCGCCCGTCATAGCCCGGCGCAGCACCTCTTCGAACTCACGCGGGACGTCGCCCCGCGAGGCGTGGAGGGGGGGGAGGTCGTCGGTAGTCTGACGCGCCAGGATCGCCTCCGGCGTGGCTCCCTCGAACGGGGGCCGGCCCAGCAGCGCGAAGTACGCCACGGCGCCGAGCGAGTACAGGTCGGTCCGCTGATCCACCCGCTCGCCCAGCAGCTGTTCGGGAGCGGCGAATTGGGGCGTCCCGCTGCGCGAGGTGGCGCCGCCGAAGCGGTCGCCGCGCAGCGCCAGCGCCAGTCCGAAGTCCGTGATGCGCAGCCGGCCGTCGGGCTCGATCAGCATGTTCTCGGGCTTGAGGTCGCGGTGGACCAGCCCCTGGGCGTGCGCCTGCTCGAGCGCCGACAGGGCCTCGTCGAGCAGTCGTACAGCCCGCTCGAGGGTGAGCGGCCCTTGGCGCTGCACGAGCTGCGCCAGGTTCGCGCCCGGGACGAGCTCCATGGTATACCACTGCAGGCCGGCACGTCCCATGATGTCGTAAATGCTCACCACGTTGGGGTGGCGCAGCTTCGCGGCGAGCTGCGCCTCGCGTCGGAATCGCTCGACGACCCCCAGGTCGGCGGTGAGCGAGGGGTGCAGCACCTTGATGGCCACTTCGCGCTCGAGCCCCAAGTCGCGCGCGCGGAACACCCGCCCGAAGCCGCCCGCGCCGATCTCCTCGAGCAGCTCGTAGTCGTCACCCAGCGCGCGGCGCAGCCGCCGCTCGAAGCCCGCCTCGGCGACCTGCGGCGCCGCGGCCGGCTCATGGAAGACGCCGGCGTCGCTCACGAAATCCTCGAGCATCTCGGTCGCCGTGAAATAGCGGTCCCCCGGCCGGGCCTGGAGGGCGCGCAGCAGCACGCGGTCCAGTACCGCGGGGACGGCGGGCCGTACGCGCCGCGCCGGGACGAACGTCGCGGGATCGGGGTCGGGCTCCTGTCCCGTGAGGGCGTAGTAGACGATCGCCGCCACCGTGTACACGTCGCTCGCCGGCTCCCCCGCCTCTCCGGCCCGCACCTCGGGAGCGACGAACGCCCCGCCCGCCCCGCGCTCCTCCGCCGGCACGAGGGCGAGACACCAGTCTGCGTAGCGGAGATCGGTGATCACCGCGCGCCCCGAGATCTCGAGCATCAGCGTGGTGGGCACGATGCGGCGCATGATAACGCCCCGGGCATGCGCGTGCTCGACGGCCCCGAGCAGGTCACGCACCAGCCCGTGCGCCGTGGGGATGGGGCGGGGGCCGCGGCGCAGGGCGTCGGCCAGGCTCTCCCCATCGACCCAATTGGTCGTGCGGTAGGCGAAGCCGCCCGCGACCCCTGCGGCATACACGTGACGGATCGCGGGATGGTCGAGCGCCGCCAGTGTTTCGTTCTCGCGCAGGAACCAGGCGCGCCCCGGCCCGTCGGGCACGAGGTGGGCGCGCAGTGCGATGGGGCGCTTCAAGAGCCGATCCCACGCGCGATACAGCGCGCGCTCGGAGGACAGCGCCACGAGGTCGTCCAGTCGGAAGATGGGCTCGAGGGCGCGGACGAGGTTGTCCAGCAGGTCGGCGGGCGGCGTCGTCAGCGTCATGCCGCGTGAATCTAAACCGGTGACGCCGCCGCGCAGACTACCGCAGCTGGACGACCGCGGCCGCCCACCCCGGTCTCCCGCCGGCGTGGTAGCGCGCGTCGCGCAGCACCACACGCAGGCCGCCGCTCGAGTCGACGTCCGCCGCCAGAAAGCGCGCGAACTGTGCGACCGCACGGCCCTGCGGCGTCGCCAGCGCCGCCCGCACCGCCGGATGCCCGAGGTGGCGCGGGGCCGCCCAATCGTGGCCCGCCACGGTATCCGCGCTGGCACAGATCGCTTGCCAGCGAAACGGGCGTCCCACCACGGTGAGGGCCGCCCACTCGGCCGTCGGGCCGAACCGGCGGATCGCTTCCTCCCGCGCCAGCGCTTTGGCCCAGAGGCTGGCAAGTCCGTTGGCGGCGGCATACACTGTGAGCGCGCCCATTGCGTACGCCGTGGCGCGGCGCCGCCCCGCGACTCCGAACCAGTGTCGCACCCAGCCGATGACACACGCGCCCCCGAGCGCCACGCCGACGAGCCAGACCCAGAGGGCGACCACCGCGGCCCGCCAACCCCACAGAACCAGCGCTTCCACACCCGCCAGGGCGAAGCCGTACGCGAGAGCCGGCGCCCAATGACGCCGCGCGCCCCATGCCAGGGCGATCAGCGGCAGCATCCAGAAGAACGGGTCGACGATGGCGACCCAGTCGGCGTAATACCACGTGGCGTTCCAGGGCAGTAAGGGACGCACGCCGTATGATCCCTGCCAGTCGAGGTACAAGTGGCTCATCACGCCGGCGGCGACGCACGCCGCGATCCAGCGCCACGGCGGCGGCGCGGCGCCGCGCCGCGCGGCGAGCCAGCGGAGTAGCAACCCTGCGACGGCGGTCAACCCGACGATCAGCACGGCCGCGCCGGCGAATGAATGCGTGATCCCCCGATGGTACAGCAGGTACCCCGGACCCGACCGGCGCGTTCCCGGCGATCGCCCCGAGCAGCCCGGCCCAGGGGATGCGCCGGTCGCTCACGGCGCGCCCGAGCGCGGCACCGACGAGCGTGTGGGCGAGGGGGTCCATGAGGCCGTATAAGGTACCGAGGCCCGGGGCGTGTAACGAATCGGGGGCTGGGAGAGTCTCTAGTCGACATGCACTGCTGGGAGGCAGGATGCGACGTCTCGACTTGATACCGGTGCTCGCGCTGGTGGGCTGCGCCCCCGGCGGATATACCCGTGCCGAAGTGGTGTACGCGGAGCCGGCGCGGCGACGACGAGATCGTGCGCGTGTTCGTCAGCCCCGAGCGGGAGCGCGTGGTCTTGCGCGGCCTGGCGGAGGCACGCGATCGGGGCAGGCGCGAAGGCTGGATCCGCAAAGGAAGCGCAGACGAAGTCATCAGTGAGGTGGACGTCCGGCTGCGCCGGGAGACGCACTAGCCGTACCGACAGGCGGCGGATACGTTAGGCTCACCCAAGCGCGCTGGAAGCACCCCGTGGGCTACGAGCCACTCCCCGACCGCCGCACCAACTCGGACCGCCGCCTGCTCGACGACCGCCGGGCCGGCGTGGATCGCCGGTTTGGGCCGGAGCGCCGGCGCGCCAGCGTGCTCGTGGACGTCGAGCGTCGCGCCGCCGTGAATCGGCGCGCCGGAAGCGAGCGGCGCCGCGTGGTGCGCCGGTCGGGGGCCCAACGCCGCGTGCTCCCCGACCGGCGCCGGAGCGCGCAGCCCGCACCGCTGGGCTGACAACGCACGGCCGGCCCGCCCGCGTTGACGCGGACGGGCCGCCTCTCTACTATCTCGCCCCGTGCCGTACCTCAAGCTGATCGAGCTCGGGACCCATAGCGCGACCGAGGTGCATGGGGATATCGCGCGGCTGGGCCGCAGCCCGGATTGCACCGTCGTCCTGTCGGGCGGGGGAGCGCACGTGGACGTCGTGTCGGCGCTGCACGCCGAGCTGCGTCACGGGTCCACCGGCTGGCAGCTCAAGGATCTGGGGAGCCGGAACGGCACCTTCCTGAACGGACAGCGCCTGACGGGCGAGGCGACGCTCAGGGCCGGGGACGTGATCGGCCTCGGCGAGACCGGCCCGCGGTTCTCCGTCGCCGCGGTCGCCGACGTGCTCGACGCGACGGTTCCCGAGCGCCCCGGCCTCGGGGCGCCGTCCCGGGACCGCCACACGCCTGCGGAGGCGCGTGCCTACGGCGTGACCCTGCTCGACGCCTCTACCGGCCGTCGCTACGAGGCACGCGGCGTCCGTATTCGCCTGGGCCGCGGGCGCGAGTGCGAAGTCCGGCCGGTCGGCTCATCCGACACGATCGTGTCGCGCATCCACGCCGAGCTGACCGTGGGCTCCACGAGCGGCCTCGTAGTCCGCGACGCGGGCAGCACCAACGGCACCTTCGTGAACAACGAGCCGGTTACCGACGCCGTCCCGGTTCGCCTGGGCGATCGGATCATGCTGGGGAAGGGGGGACCCGTCCTCATCGTCGAAGGGCTCGGCACGGCGCCGCAGCTGGCCGCGGCGCCCCGGCGGTCGCACGTCGGCCCAAGGACGCTCCGCGCCATGATCGGCGAGGCCGTCGCGCAGGCGAAGCGTCGACTGGTGGCTTTGGTGGCGTTTCTGGTGCTGCTGCTCGGGGCCGGTGTGTACGGCGTGTACTGGCGCGTCTCCGGCGAGGTTCAGGAGACGGAACGCGAGCGGCGCACCGCCGGCGACTCTGCGAGGCTCGAAACCGAGCGCCTGCGGCAGGAGCTCGTGGCGGCACGGGCGGCGGCGGCGCCGGCCGCGCTGGTGGAGAGCCTGCGGGCTCAGCTCCGAGTGGCGGAGGCGAGCACCGCCGATCTGCGTGCCGCCTTGGCGCGCGCGCAAGCCGCGCTCTCTTCGCAGCTTGAGGCTGGTGAACAGCGCCGCCTGGCGGCGCAAGCCGAGGTGCAGCGGTTGCGGGACGAGCTGAGCGCCGCCGAGCGGCGGGCGCCGTCACCGGCGATGATCGACAGCCTGCGGCGTGCGGTCACGGCGGCCGAGCAGCAGACCCAAAGTCTCGACGCAAAGCTGCGCGCCATCCGCGCGAGCGACTTCGCGACCATCGCACAGCAGAGTCAAGGCGCCGTGGGCCTCGTCACCGTGAGCTTTGGCCACGACTACTACAGTGGCACCGGGTTCGTAATCGCTGCCGACGGGTACCTGCTCACCAACTGGCATGTGGTCGCGGACTCGCAACACGCGCGGCCCGACACGATCTGGGTGACGATGGCGGACCAGGCACAGGCCCGGCTGGCCGACGTCATCGCGACCTCCCAGGAGCGCGATATCGCAGTCCTCAGAGTGCGGGGCTACCAGGGTCCGTACCTGACGGCCCTCGATTGGACCGGCACCCGGACGCGCCAGGGCGAGCCTGCGGCGCTGATTGGCTATCCGGCCGGCTCCGGCTTTGCGCACCTGCGCTCTGCGGTGGTCCGAACCTCGATGACGGCGGGAATCATTTCGCGGGCGACGGACGACGTGATTCAGTTCGACGGGATGACGATCGGCGGCTCATCCGGGAGCCC
>Ga0209470_1003196_pt1 | contig 11396 bp, 7 predicted proteins | sample GraSoiAngelo_125_FD_185882 | JGI IMG/M metagenome (GOLD analysis project Ga0209470, IMG submission 185882) | Grasslands soil microbial communities from the Angelo Coastal Reserve, California, USA - 14_0927_05_40cm (SPAdes) (version 2) | ecosystem: Environmental > Terrestrial > Soil > Grasslands ... | reverse complement strand
CCTGGGCCATGAGAATAATCAGGGCAGCCTGGCGCAGATACGTCGATTTGCCGCCCATGTTCGGGCCGGTGATGAGAAGGAGTTGCTGGCGGCCGGGCTCCAGGCAGAGATCGTTCGGAACAAAGCGTTCGCCGCGCTGGTGGAGAAGTTCTTCGATCACGGGATGGCGGCCGCCGACGATGAGCAGTTCGCCGATGGAATTGAATTCCGGGCAGGTGTAGCCGCGGTCGGCAGCAAGCTTGGCGAAGGCCGCGAGAACGTCGAGCTGAGCGACGGCGGAAGCCGTGTGCCGCAGGCGCGCGGCGGTGGCGGCGACGAAGGAGCGAATATCGATAAAGAGCTGGCGCTCGATTTCCAGAATGCGCTCGTCGGCAGCGAGGATTTTGCGCTCGTATTCCTTGAGTTCGGGGGAAGTGAAGCGCTCGGCGTTGACGAGTGTTTGCTTGCGCTCGTAGTCCGCGGGAGCGAGATGCAGATTGGGCTTCGAAATTTCGATGTAGTAGCCGAAAACCTGGTTGAAGCGGATTTTGAGCGACGCGATGCCCGTGCGTTTGCGCTCGCGCTCTTCCATGGCGGCGATGATTTGCTTGCTGTGCTGGCTGAGGTCGCGCAACTCGTCGAGTTCGGCGTGATAGCAGCCGCGAATGATGCCTGGTTCGGTGGCGAGGGCGGGAGGCTCGTCCGAGATGGCGCGTTCGAGGCGTTCGCGGACGTCAGAGAGCTCGTCGATTTCTTCGTGGAGGCGGCGGAGGAGTTCGCTGCCGCCGACAGGCGGAGGCGTGACAAAATTCTTCAACACCGGGAGCTGACCAAGAGATTTGCGAAGGGCGACGAGTTCGCGCGGGGTCGCAAGACCCAATGTGATGCGGCTTGTGAGCCGTTCGAGATCCAGAATTCCCCGGAGCTCCTTGCGGATTTCACCGCGAACGACGGTTTGCTGCACGAGCTGAGTGACGGCGGCGAGGCGGGCTTCGATCGCATCGCGATCGAGAAGCGGCCGGAGAAGCCAGGTGCGCAGCAGGCGCGCCCCCATGCCGGTGACGGTAACGTCCAACGCGGCGATGAGCGTGGCTGGTCCTGAGGACCGACCGGTTTCCTCCGAAAAAATTGGCGTGAGCAGTTCGAGATTGCGCACGGAGACGGGATCGAGAACAAGCGTGTCGTGGTGTTCGTAATAACGGACGCGATCGAGATGGCCGAGGGCCCCCACGCCAGGAGCGTCTGCTCTTTCGCAGGCTTCGCCGGAGCGGTCGCCGCGGGCGGCGTTTTCGCGCAGGTAATGAATGACGGCTCCGGCAGCGGAAAGGGCCTGCGGATGAGCGTCGAGGCCGAAGCCGGTGAGTTCGGCCACCCCGAACTGTTCGCGAAGAATGCGTTCGCCGTAGTCGCGCTGGAAGGTCCAGTCTTCGAGGCGGGACTCGATGCCGCCGGTGCCTTCGAGGAGCGAGGTTTTCGCGGTTTCGAACAGCTGCGGGGGACGCGGGAGCAGGGTTTCGCGCGGGCGCAAAAGCTGGAGTTCGTCGCGCAGAGCTTCCTCCGCGCGCGGCCCGGAAAATTCCGTGGCTTGAAATTCGCCGGTGGAGAGATCCACGAACGCGAGGCCCAGCGGTGAGCCAGACGGGTGAGGCGCAACGGCGGCAAGGAAATTGTTTTCGCGAATATCGAGGACGCCAAGATCGGTTGCAGTGCCTGGGGTGATGACGCGCACGACCTCGCGGCGCACGAGTTTTTTGCCGGGGCCCGGCTGTTCCATCTGGTCGCAAATGGCGATCTTGAAGCCGGCGCGAATCAATCGGGCGAGATAGCCTTCTGCGGCGTGATAGGGAACGCCGCACATGGGGATGGGCTGGCCTTTTTCCCGATTGCGGGAGGTGAGGGTGATTTGGAGTTCGCGCGAAGCGATCATGGCGTCTTCGTAAAATAGCTCATAGAAATCGCCCAGGCGGAACAGCAGCAGCGCATGGGGGTAGCGCGCCTTGATGGAGTGATACTGCTGCATCAGGGGTGTGGCCGGCTCGGTCATTCGGGAGTTGTCAGGTGTCAGTTCTCAGGCTTCCGTACAGAGTCCCTAATGATGGCGTATCGGCATAAAAACGCAAGTGCTCAACTGTGACAGAGAGTGCGGAAAAGATTTCCTCGTTTTCAAGCAAGGCCTGCCGAGAATTCAGTCGCGAATGCCCAACTGCGTGAGCAGAAATGCGTAATCCAAAGCGATTTCGCGCAGGTAGTCGTAGCGGCCGGAAGCTCCGCCGTGGCCCGCGCCCATGTTGATTTTGAACAGCAAAGGATGCGAGTCGGTTTTCAACGAACGAAGCTTGGCCACGTATTTCGCGGGCTCCCAGTACATCACTTGGCTGTCATTGAGCGCGGTTTTTAGAAGCATCGCGGGGTAGGCCTTGCGTTCGAGATTCGTGTACGGACAGTATTGTTTGATGCGGAAGTACTCTTCTGAGATTTGCGGATTGCCCCATTCTTCGTATTCGCCGACGGTAAGGGGCAGCCCCGCGTCTAGCATGGTGTTCAAGACATCGACGAAGGGCACCTGGCTGAGCACCACACGGAACAGGTCGGGGCGCTGATTCGTAACCGCGCCCATGAGCAGGCCCCCGGCGCTGCCGCCCTGGATGGCGAGTTTTTGCGAGGAAGTGTAGCGCTCGGCGATGAGATGCTCAGCAGCGGCGATGAAGTCGGTAAAGGTGTTTTGTTTTTGCTTCATGCGGCCGGCGTCATGCCAGGGCTTGCCGAGTTCGCCGCCGCCCCGAACGTGTGCAACGGCATAGATCACACCACGATCCAGGAGGCTTAGGCGATTCGCATTAAAGTTCACGGGCACGGAAATGCCGTAGCTGCCATACCCGTAAAGGAGCAGCGGCGCCGCGCCATCGAGAGGCGTGTCGCGGCGGTAGACGAGGGAGATCGGGATGCGCGTGCCGTCTAAGGCGGTGGCGTCGAGGCGCCCGCTGAGGTACTGCGAAGCGTCGTAGCCGCCGAGGACGGGTTGCTGCTTGCGAAGGACCCGCTCGCGGGTGCGGACGTCGTAGTCGAATACGGAACGAGGCGTGACAAAGGAATCGTAGTGGAAGCGCACGTGGGAAACGTCGAATTCAGGATTGTCCCCGAGCGAAGCATTGTAGGCGGGTTCCGTGAATTCGATCCGGTGCGAGGAGGCCAAAGCGTTTTCGTTATCCGCGCGTAAATCCACGATGCGCAGGCGGGGAAGGCCCCCTTCGCGCTCGAGTAAAACAAGGTGATCTTGGAAGGCTTCGGCGGAGGCCAGCATCACCTCGGGACGGCAGGGAATCAACTCGCGCCAGTATTCGGGAGCCGATTGCCTGACAGGGGCAGCGACGAGGCGAAACGTGCGGCCGCCCGAATTTGTGCGAAGGAAGAAAAGCCCTTCGCCAAAGCCGGGTAGAGGCCCGGGATGGTGGTCGGCGTAGTACTCGTGATTGTCCTCGCGAGGCGCGATGAATTGGAATTGCGCGAGCGGATCGGCAGCGCGGAGGAAGCGGACTTCGCTGGCGGTGTGACTGGCCGAGGTCGCCAAAAGGTAGCCGCCGCTCCGTGTTCGTGCGATTTTAACGTGGAAGCTCTCGTCGCTTTCCTCGTAGAGGAGCGTATCGGGATCGCTTGAGCCGAGGATATGTCGATACAGGCGATACGAGCGCTTGGTGAGTTCGTCTTCGACGGTATAGAACAGGGTCTGATTATCGGCAGCCCAGGCGACAGTAGTGACTCGCTCGAAGCGCCCGGGAAGCGTTTCGCCTGTCCGAAGGTCCTTCAAGTAAAGCGTATATTGGCGGAATCCGGTCGTATCGGTTGAAAACGCCAGCCAATGGCTGTCATCGCTGATCTCGAAGGCATCGAGTCCGAGAAAGGAGTGTCCCTCGGCGAGCTGATTCAAGTCGAGGAGAAGTTCTTCGCGAACGGGTTCGCCTTCGCGGACTCCGCCGGGTACCGTTGCGTGTAGAGGGTCGCGGCGCCGGTAATGGTAAGGATACTGCTTGCCTTCGACCGTTTTGGTGAAGTAGAGATACCCGCGCAAGCGATAGGGGACGGAAAGGTCGGTCTCGAGGATGCGCCCGCGCATCTCTTGATAGAGCTTTTCCTGGAATTCCTGAGTGGGCTTCAGAACGGCGTCGCTGTAGGCGTTCTCGGCCTCGAGAAAAGCAAGGACTTCCGGTGAGCCTTTGGCCCGGAGCCAGTCATAAGGGTCGACGCGGCGGTCGCCGTGAAGGATGTGCTCGACGGGTTCACGCCGTGCCAGGGGCGGCGTGGGAGCCGCACCCGGGGCGCGATCTTCTGAAATCACTTCCGAGGTTTTCTTGGGGTCTGGGTTCACAGGGCTCTTTTGCCCATCCACGTCGTAAGGCGGTCGTGGAATATCGGGGTTGCGATGCTCCCGGCAGAAGGATTCGATTCCTTCGTTATACTAGCCGATGTCGACAACCTACGAAAGTAACGGGCGAGTCGTTGCCTGGAAAATAGCGTGGCGCACGAGAGAGAAATCAAGCTAAAGATCGAGGATCGAAAGGCCTTCCGGAGGCTTTTGAAGAAGCTCGGGGCGCAGCCCGCCCTCTCGGGAGCAGGCAGAGTACATGAGGAAAACGTCATTTTCGACACCCCGCAGGGAGGGTTGGCGAAACATGCCCAATTGCTCCGGATTCGCACCGAGACACTCGAAGGCGGCGGAAAGCCAAGAAAGCAGCGGCCGCGCGTGCTGCTGACCTTCAAGAGGCCCGTCGCGAAGCCGGCAGCTTCGGACGGAAAGGGGTTTGCGGATGGCCCTCACAAACTGCGGGATGAGATCGAGATGGAAGTCGCAGATGCCGCAACGCTCGCGACGATTTTTGAAGGGCTGGGGCTGGCCGGTTGGTTCCGCTATGAGAAGTACCGAACCACCTTCCGACTTCCGGCTTCGAAGGCCTGGGCGCGGGGGCTGCTGATTGAGCTGGATGAGACGCCGATCGGGACCTATGTGGAACTGGAAGGGCCGGGCGGCGCGATTGACCGAGCCGCCACGGAGCTGGGCTATTCGAAAGGCGACTATGTCTTGAAGAGCTACCTCACTTTGTACCTGGAAGAGTGCCGCCGCAAGGGTGTCGAGCCCGTGCACATGCTTTTTACCTAGTCTGGTTCTCGCCTGCCGGAGTAGCTGGATTGGAAAAAAATTTGATGAAACTTCATTCTGCGCTTGACATTGCGATAAGCGCAGCTTATCAATGCAATGGGAGACCGCCAAAGCGGTCACGAACGATTACGTGGACCCTTTCGATGAGCACGAGCAACGAACTCGAGCCTGGCCCTAAAAGCTTCTGGAAGCTGTGTGCCCGAGAACGGATTCAAGGGTTGCCAATCCCGATTGAGTCGCGCACGGCCCAGGCAAAGGCACAACCGGTGGGTTGGGGAGGGTTCAGCGGCGGCTAAAGGTAAGTCCAATCCTGTCAGACACTTGCCCGCCGCCGAGGTTCTTCGGTGAGCGGGTTTTTTGTTGCCGGCCGGGGCTTCCCGAGGCCAACCCGCCGCCTGGCCCGGAGCGAAGGCAGGAGGTGAAAATCCATGGAGCTTTACGCCACGGAATTGATGGGCGTCAAGACTTATGACGTCCAAGGGAACTATGTGGGGCGCGTCCGCGAATTCTTCATCGAGCCTGCGGAGGCCCCCAATCGCATCTCGCACTTTTTGCTGTCGCGCGGCCACTTTCAGCCTTTGGTGGCCAAGCACAATCAAGTGGCTTCGGTGTCCGATGGAAAGATAAGGCTGAACGTAGGAGAAAAGGCACTCGAGATTTATCAGCCGAACGAGTCGTGGCTGGCGGTGCAGAAAGACCTGCTGGACCAGCAAATCATCGACACGCGCGGACGAAAAGTTGTGCGCGTGAACGACCTCGACCTGGCGGAACAACGTTCGAACGGCAATGTGGAGTTACGCCTGACGCAGGTAGACGTGGGGCTTCCGGGGGCGATCCGGCGGCTGCTGCAAGGCGTGGTTCCCTCCAAGGTGGTGCGCAAGCTGCAAAGCCAGTTGCCCCAGCGCTCCATCCGCTGGGAGTTTGTCAACCTGATTGAACCGGATCCCCTGCGGCGCGTGAAGCTGCGCATCACCCACGAAAAACTCGAAGACCTGCATCCCGCTGATCTGGCGGACATCATGGAAGAACTTTCGGCTTCGGAACGCCAGAGCATCATTGCCTCCCTGGACGAACAGACTGCCGCAGCGGTCTTGGGCGAATTGGACGCACGGCTGACCACGCAGATCGTCGAGGATCTCGATCCGGAAAAGGCCGCGGACATACTGGAGGAAATGGCACCCGACGCCGCCGCCGACGTGCTTGCGGACTTGTCCAAGGAAACTTCGGAGGAATTGCTCGAGGAGATGCCCGGGCACGAGGCGAAGGAGGTTCGCGAATTGTTGGAGTTCGACCGGGCAACCGCGGGCGGCATGATGAACACGAAGTTTGTGTTTGTAAGCGAGTCCGCGACACGGGAAGAGGTGCTCGAATGGATGCGCAAGCAGGACCAGAGCTTCGACCAATTGGACGCTGTGGTCTTGCTGGATCACAAGGCCCAGTATTCCGGTGTGGTTCCCGTGGTGCGGATCCTTCTGGCAGCGCCAGACGAGCCCTTGGCGGGGCTGAAGATGGAGCCTCTGGTCAGCCTGGCGCCGGAAGCCGATGCGAAGGAGGTGTTCCAGCTCTTTGACAAGTACAATTTACGGACGCTGACGGTAGTGGATAAGGACAACCGACCGATCGGGGCGATTGCCGTGGACGACGTGGTCTCCCATCTGCTGAAGCGCTAGAGGAAGGGCAGCGAGGCGAAGTGAACTGGGCGGTATTGTTGAGATCGGGCGTAGAAAATCTGCAGAATCACGGCGCCAGCCTGCAGAAGCGATTGCGCAGCCTGCGGCGGCGGCTGTTACTGTTGCTGGCGGTGATCGGGCCGGGACTGATCACCTCCAATGTGGACAACGATGCCGGAGGGATCACCGTTTACACCCAAGCCGGCGCCCAGTACGGCTATGCCCTCCTGTGGGCGCTCATTCCGATGACCATCGCGCTGTACGTTACCGAAGAGATGTGCGCGCGCATGGGGGTGGTGACAGGAAAGGGCCTCTCCGACCTTATTCGCGAAGAATTCGGATTCCGCCCGACGTTCTTCGTGATGATCACGGGTTTTTTTGTGGATTTGGCCAACGTGGTTGCGGAATTCGCCGGCGTCGCGGCGGCCATGCAAATTTTTCATGTGAGCAAATACGTCGCGGTTCCGCTCGCGGCGATACTCGTTTGGATTCTGGTCATTCAGGGAACGTACCGGCAGGTGGAAGTCATCTTTCTTTTTGCCTGCGTATTGTATTTGTCCTATGTATTTTCCGCCGTTCTGGCCAAGCCCGATTGGCTGATTGCCGCAAAGCACACGGTGATTCCAAACGTGCACTTGGATTCGGGGTATCTGGTTATGTTGACGGGGCTGATCGGGACGACGATTGCGCCGTGGCAGTTTTTCTATCTTCAGGCGGGTTTTGTGGAGAAGAAGGTTGGGCCGAGGCAGTACCCGCAGGCACGCGCGGATGTCATTTTCGGCAGCGTCAGCTGCATGGTGATCGTATTCTTCATTATCGTTTGTACGGCGGCTACTCTGTATGCCTCCGGCCACCGCAACATCAACGACGCGGCGATGGCGGCTCAGGCGCTGATTCCCCTGGCGGGAAAATGGGCGGGCACGCTGTTTGCGTTTGGCCTGTTGAATGCTTCGTTGTTTGCGGCGTCGATTCTGCCGCTTTCCACAGCTCACGTCATTTGTGAAGGACTCGGATTCGAGGCCGGGCTTGACCACAAATTTGCCGAAGCGCCGATCTTCTACTGGTTGTACACGGTGTTGATCGTGGTGGGGGCTGGGGTCGTGCTTTTGCCGCGTGCCCCGCTGTGGAAGATTCTGATTTTTTCACAGGTGGGCAACGGAATTTGGCTGCCGGTGGTGGTCATTTTTATCTTATTGCTGGTGAACCGGCGGGACTTGATGGGCGAGTACGTCAACACGATGACCTACAACATCGTGGCGTGGGTGACCGCGATTGGGATGATCGTGCTGACCCTGATTCTCACCTATACGGGGCTGTTTTAGCCGCGGCCGCCAACCACCTGATACCAGTCCAGATGTTACCTAGGACACGCAGCCGTTGCGCCACACCAACGGCGTGTGTTAACTTTGCGGCGTAAAGGGATTTTTGAGAAAAACCGTCTGCAGGCAGGCTTGTGTCGCAAACCAAAATCCATCCAACGCTCGCCAGACCGACGCTCGAGTCGCTGGGGCCGGTAACTGCGGAAGAAGCCCAGCTTCTCGAAAGGCTGGACTTGTCGCGTATGCCGAGGCACGTAGCCGTGATCATGGACGGCAACGGCCGCTGGGCCCAGAAGCGGCACCTGCCCAGAATCGCCGGGCATCGTTCGGGAACGCAGTCGGCGCGCACGACCATCGAAACCTGCGCGCGATTGAAGATTGAAGCGCTGACACTGTATGCGTTTTCGGTGGAGAATTGGCGGCGGCCGCAAACGGAAATTGACTTCCTGATGCAGCTCTTGCGGGAATACCTGAAAAAAGAGATGCCCCTGCTCCAAAGGAACGAAATTCGCATGCGTTTCCTCGGCCGCATCGAGGAGTTGCCGGCTGCGGTGCAAAACGACGCGCGCGAGGCGATGGAGAAGACAGCAGGGAACAAGGGCATGGTGCTTTGCGTGGCGCTGAATTATGGCGGACGCGCGGAAATCGTGGACGCAATGAACGCCATTCTCCGCGAACACAACGGGCATGGCGCGTCATCGCGAATTACGGCGGAACAGATCGCGCAGCATTTGTACACGGAGGGCCTGCCAGACCCCGACCTGTTGATTCGAACGAGCGGGGAGTTGCGCGTGAGCAATTTTCTGCTCTGGCAAATCGCCTATGCGGAGATTTTCGTAACCGACACGCTGTGGCCGGATTTCAACCGCGCGCGGCTGCTGGAAGCGCTGGTCGAGTTTCAAAAGCGCGAGCGCCGCTACGGAGGAATTCGAGAAGGCCAGCCCGCAAACGAGAAACCCGCCCGGGTAGCGGGCAACTGATTTTTGCTATCCTGCATTTTTTCCCGCACTCCGCACGCCTCGGCAACGTGATTTTTTTCAGTCATTGTGATGAGATGGGGCCTGCGCATTCTCGAGGGGAATCCTCTTTCATGACTTGGAAACGCGTGGCGACCACGGTGGTGTTGGTTCCGCTCGTGGTGGGACTCGTGCTTTGGGGCTCTACCGCAATCGTGGCGCTGTCGATCGCCCTGGTCACGCTGCTTGGACTATTTGAATACTTTGCGCTCGGGGAGGCCATCGGACACCGCGCCTACCGCTTCTGGACGGGGACCTGCGCGCTGGTTCTTGTCTATGCGCAGTGGCGAGCGTCGTCGGCGCCGTCGTATAACCTGGCGGGAGGCCTTATCGCGCAGGAAAGCGGCGGCTGGTTTGCAGGCGGGGCAGCGACCCTGGATGCGGTGTTTTTTCTGTTTGTTCTCGGGGTTGCCGTACTCACTGTCGGAACTCGACGCCCTCTCGTCGAGGTGCTGCCGGCAGCGGGTATCAGCGCGAGCGGACTCCTCTTGGTCGCCTTCCCACTCTCGTTTGCCATTCGTCTACACGGCGCCGGGGCGCAGGGACCCCTGTTGCTGTTGTTTGCCTTGGCAATCGTTTGGGCGAGCGATACGGTGGCCTATTTTGTGGGAAGGGCGGTCGGCAAGCATCCCCTGGCGCCTCAGCTGAGTCCCAAGAAAACCTGGGAAGGAACCGTTTCGGGGTTTCTCGGCTCGCTCGTTGCAGCGCTGGCGTTTATGCCCTGGGTAAGCGTGCCTCCCTTTCACCTGATGGGAATGGCCGCTCTAGGAAACATTGCGGGACAAGTGGGAGACCTGTTGGAGTCTGGCTACAAGCGCAGTGCGGGAATGAAGGACTCGGGAAGCCTGCTTCCCGGTCATGGCGGTGTGCTCGACCGGGTCGATGCCCTTATCCTGGCGATTCCGGTTGTCTGGTATTATTGGATCCTGATCTACTCGCCGCGATCTTAACCGACGGCAAAACTCTTCAATTCGCGCCAAAGGGAAGCGGAAACCTCGTGAAGCAGCTTGCTATCCTGGGCTCGACGGGTTCGATTGGGCGGCAATGCCTTGCGGTGGTGGAGTCGCTGCCGGGAAGATTCGGCGTGGTCGCGCTGGCTGCCGGGGCGAACCTCGAAGAATTGACGGGGCAGATTGCACGGCTTCAGCCGGAAGTGGTGTCCGTGGCCGACGCACGGCGCGCCGACGATCTTGCGCAAAGGCTCGGAGAAAAAGGCCTCGCGCGCAAGCCTGAGATTCACCATGGCCGGGAGGGTATGCTGGCCGTCGCCACGCATTCGAAAGCGGATGTGGTGGTCTCTGCGGCAGTGGGCGTGGTGGGGTTGGAAGCGACCTACGAGGCGGTGAAGCTGGGAAAGACGGTTGCGCTCTCCAACAAGGAAGTGCTGGTTGCGGCGGGCGAGCTGGTGATGGCCGCAGCCAAGAAAGCGGGGCGCGAACTTCTTCCGGTGGATAGCGAGCACAACGCGTTGCATCAGTGTTTGCGCGGCGGATCGCGCGGAGAAGTGCGGCGCCTGGTGCTGACGGCTTCCGGAGGGCCGTTCCGAGAGACGCCCCTCGCGCAACTCGAGAGCGTCACCCCGCAGCAGGCCCTGGCGCATCCCAACTGGCGGATGGGGAACCGCATCACCATCGATTCGGCAACGATGATGAACAAGGGGTTCGAGGTCATCGAGGCGCACTGGCTATTTGGCGTTCGCGGGGAGCACATTGAAGTCCTGATTCATCCACAATCGACGATCCATTCCATGGTGGAGTTCGTGGATGGTTCCGTTTTGGCGCAACTCGGACCGACGGACATGCGCATGCCCATCCAGTATGCGTTAACCTATCCAGAGAGGGTCGCATCCAACCAGGTGGCCCTCGATTGGACCAAGTTAAAGCGCTTGGATTTCAGGAAGGCGTCGATGCGGAGGTTCCCCTGCCTGCGGCTAGCGGGGGAAGCCATGAGAAAAGGCGGGGCGTATCCATGTGCATTGAATGCCGCCGACGAAATCGCGGTTTCCGCATTTCTCGAGCAAAGGCTCCCGTTCCTGGGCATTCCTGAAGTGATCGAGCGCGTGCTGTCGCGCACCGCAGGCGGGCGTCTGGAGAGGATGGAAGATGTGCTTACGGCGGACGCCGAGGCCCGTCGAATGGCCCAGGAAGAAATTGCCAAAGTAGCGGGAGGCGTTGCCGCGCAAGTCCGCAGCGCGTAATGGCGAACTCCCGTGTGAAAGTGAAAGAAGAGGCTTCGTCCAAAGCATGAACATCGCAATTGG
>Ga0209470_1003192_pt1 | contig 11403 bp, 12 predicted proteins | sample GraSoiAngelo_125_FD_185882 | JGI IMG/M metagenome (GOLD analysis project Ga0209470, IMG submission 185882) | Grasslands soil microbial communities from the Angelo Coastal Reserve, California, USA - 14_0927_05_40cm (SPAdes) (version 2) | ecosystem: Environmental > Terrestrial > Soil > Grasslands ... | reverse complement strand
TGCCGATCGTTTCGGCGATCGCGTTCGTGATGAACACCATCCCGACAAAATTGCCGACCGCCGCGAGCCCCACCGCCTTCACCGGGGTCAACACCTTCGTGGCAACGACCGTCGCGATCGCATTCGCGGCGTCGTGGAATCCGTTGAAGAAATCGAACGAAAAGACGATCGCGATCGCAATCGCAAGGAGCTCTAGAACCATCCGCAGGCCTCCCTACCGCGGTTTCGCCACCGCCGCGCGTCGTCGGACTCGGGACCTGGCCCTCGGCGGGCTTTCGCTTCCAGGAGAGGTGGATGACATCCGCGCTGCCCGACCCTACTGGTTCTTGGCCACGATGTCGCTCAGCACATTCGCGACATCCTCGCAGAAATCGGTGGCCTCTTCCAGGCGCTCAATGATTTCTTTGCACTTGATGATCCGGACCGCGTCTCCTCCCCTGAAAAGGATTGCGACGCCCGCGTTCATGAGGTCGTCGGCGACATTTTCGAGGCGGTGGACCTCGATCGCGATCCGTTCGACCTCGCTCGCTTGCCGCATGTTGCGGATCATGCCGACGGCGTCTTTGAGGAGACGGGTGGACTGCCCGATGACCTGTCCCAGCTCGATCATCGCCCCCGTCGGCTTGTCCAGGCCGTAGAGGTGGATCCGGCTCGCCGCTGCCTCGATCATGTCGAGGACGCTGTCGAGTCGGCTTGCCAAGGCCTGGATGTCTTCCCGGTCAATGGGAGTGATGAACGTCTTGTTCAGCTCCTCGAACACCGCATGGACCTGCTCATCCGCCCGGTGTTCGATCTCCTTGATCCGGATCCGCTTCGCCGGCACGTCCGTGAAATCGTTCAACAATCCGAGCAGCGCGATCGCGCCCTCATCCACCGTCCCGGCAATCTGTTCCAGCTGGTCGAAAAAATGCCGCTCCTGCGGCACAATCCACTCCTTCAACCCCGTGCCTCTCCCCCCGAACGCAGAAGATAGATTCCGGGCTCTTCATTAACCTTGCCGTAGTTTCTCCGAAGTCCTCCCTACTCCCCGACATCGACGCCGGACGCCTCGAGCTGCTGGAGGATCTGTTTCCGCATCTTGCGGTTCCCCGCGAAGCCCTTGATCGCCTTGCGGGACGTCTCGTAGTTGCGGAGGAGTTCCTTCACATCCCGCGGCGCCACCCCGGCCCCGTGGGCGATCCGCTGGACGCGGGAGGACTTGACCGTCTTCGGGTCCGTCATCTCTTCGTCCGTCATCGAGTCCATGATGATCTTGAAACGCCGCAGGCGGGCCTGGGTGTCCTCCATGTCGGAGTCCTTCATCTTGCCCCCGACCCCGGGGATGAGGGCGGCGAGCTTGCGCATCGGGCCCATGTCCGTGAGCATCTCGATCTGTTCGTACATCTCGTGCAAGGTGAACTTCCCCGCCATGATCTTCTTCGTGAGGGCCTCCGCCTTCTGGGCGTCGATCGCCTCTTGGGCGTGTTCCAACAGGGTCTCCAAGTCGCCCATGCCCAGGAGCCGGGAGATGAACCGCGGCGGCTCGAATTTCTCCAGGTCGTCGATCTTCTCTCCGACGCCGATGAAGACGATCGGCGCCTTCACCTCCGCCACGGCGGAGAGCGCGCCGCCGCCTTTCGCGGTGCCATCGAGCTTCGTGACGATGACGCCGGTAATGCCGACCGCGTCGTGGAAGGCCTTCGCCTGCGGCCCGGCCTGCTGGCCGACGGTCGCGTCGATCACGAGGAGCCGTTCGTCCGCCTGGACGGCCTTGCCCACCGACTCGATCTCCTTGATCAGGTCCGGCTCGAGCGCATGCCGGCCGGAGGAGTCGACGATCAGGACGTCCATGGCCTCCAGGGCCTTGACGCCCGCCTTCGCGATCTTCGTGGCATCCTTCGCGCCGGTTTCGCCGTAGAAGGAAGCGTTGATCTGCTCGGACAGCTGCTTGAGCTGGTCGTACGCCGCCGGCCGGTGGACGTCCGCCGCGACCAAGCCGACAGAAAGCCCCTTCTTCTGGAAGTATTTCGCGAGCTTCCCGGCGCTCGTCGTCTTGCCTTGGCCGTACAGGCCGACGAGCAGGATCCGCTGCTTCTGGATCGGGACCTCGCGGCTCGCGCCGAGGATCTTGACCAATTCCTCGTAGATAATACGGACGACGTGCTCACGGGGGCTCATGCCGGGCGGCGGTTTCTCGTCCAGCGCCCGACGCTGGAGTTCCCGCGTGATCGTGAGGGCGAGCTGGACGTTGACGTCGGCCTGGATCAGGGCCCGCTGGATGTCGCGGACGATCTCCTTGATCAAGGACTCGTCGATGTAGCTGGACCTCGCGATCTTCCGCAGGGCCGCCCGCAGGGAATCTCCGAGCTTGTCGAGGACCATTCCGGGTCACCAAAGGGGCAATCCCCCTTAAGTCTGAGCCTCCGGGGGTTGGAGGACGGTGCCGACGCATCGACGTCATCGCTGAATTGCGTGTGGAATCGAAAGGAATAGGGCCGGTGTCGGTGTAAGGCCTTCTCGAGGATCCGCCAAAGACGGTCGAGGTTCTGCCTAGGGACGACAACTGCGGACGGGCAAATGCCGCACAAGCCGTTTAGGTCTCACGTTTACTATGCAAGCTCGCAATTGATCCCCGCCGAGCTAATTTAATTTAGACCGCCGCACGTCTTTGTGAATCGTCATGGTTAGCGGCTTGCGGGTCGTCTTCACCTTCGTGCGCGAAGTTTTCTTGCATCCGACCGAGGACTCACTCATTGACCTGCACACAGGAAGGGTTCTCGCTCGGGGCAAATCCCCTCTGGTTCCCGCGGGAGACGTCGGGAACCGAGCAGCGGAGGACACGACTCGCCGGGGCCAATTCTGATTGGGAGCGGGAGCTTGGCGCGACGGGCCCTGTTCTCGAAGCATTTCAAGCTCGTCTTCATCACCCTCGCCCTCATCTTCGTTCTACTCATCATCCTGGCTTTCATCGCCGATTTCACAGGAAAGACCTCCGCGAACCTGTGGCAGTTCCGCTGCCTTGGTCGGCGGCTGGATTGGCGGCATGCTGAGCGCGATCGGAATCATCCCAACCGATTGACGCGCCAGCACAACGAACGGAACGTTGCTCGGTGTCTTTCCACCTCAAGACTACGACGTTGGGGCAACCTAACGCGGCAATGTGAAAAAGAGAAGGGAGGGCTAGCCTTGTCAGAAGGGATGGGATGCACTCTAACGAACTAGCCCAAAATTCCCCCGACGTTGTATTCTTAGTACCATATTTAAGATTTTGTAAAGCCGGCGCCTAGAATGGCCTTCGAACTGCCACCGGGATGGCGGGTGACAAAGGCCTTGACTGGGGGCCTGCGAAAGGATCCTGGCGACCCTAGAGATAGCCGGACTTCTGGAGGGTCATGAGGTCTTCCGTCGACAGCTTTTCGCCCTTCTTGAAGCGCTCGAAGATCTGCTCCGCCTCTCGCTTCGCGTCGACCTCTTCCGCGGCGGCCTCGGGAACCCCGCGGCTCTTCATCCAGATCCCGTGGATGATCTTGTCGTAGTCGTGGACCTGCCGGATGTGCTCGATGTGCTTGCGGTGCTCTTCGTCCGCGAGCATCTTCGTCTTGATGAACTCCTCCTGGGCCCGGTCCGCCTCCTTCCGCAAGGCGTCGCTCTTCTCGTATAGTGTCGTCATCTGGTCGTGCTCCGACTGGGCCTTCTCCGCCAGCTCCGACACCCGTCGATGGGCGTCTTCCGCCTGGTCCCGCGCCGCCTTCAGATCCTGTTTCAGCTTCTTGACGTCCTCGTTCTCCTCCAAGGACTTCTCCAGCTTCTTCACCTCGGCCTGTAGACGTTGGATCTCGTCGATGAGGGCCCGCTCCTTGTCGACGCTCAGGACCGAGGTCATCTGCTTGAACTCGAGCCGCTTCAATTCCTGCTGGAGCTTGCCCAGCGGGATCGCCCCGCGCGGCAGCTTCCGACGCTTCAGGTCATTGAGCTGATCCTGGAGCTCATTCACGCGCCGGTTGAACTTGTCCCGCTCTTCCTTCGCGAGCCGGACCTGCGCGTTCAGTTCGTCCCGCTGGATCCGATGCTGGGTCGCGTCGTCGACGAGGGCGCGGACCTGCGCGTTGAGCGAATCGCGCTTCTCGACCCACTCCCGCGTCTTGTCGTTCAATTCGTCGCGGCGCCGGCGGTGCCGTTCCGCTTCCTGGTTTTCTCGCTCCCGCTTCAGCTGCAACTCATCCAGCAAGGAAACCCTCACGCCTCGGGCTGGTCGGGATTTGCAAGAAGGAGATTGCCATATAAAACTTCCCGCCCGCGACCCGATTCTCCGGATGGGACCGGGGCCGATAACGGTGTCGCAACCTCAAATAGCGGCCGACGAATCAGTGCTCCGGTCTTGTGCCCACCGACCCCCCGCGACGCGGTTTCTTCGTGGCCCGAACGGGGCGATCCCTCGGGCCGGAGGGCCGCGAACGTCGACGCGACGGGAGGCCGTTCGCATGACGGCGTTCAAGCGGCCGGACACCGCCGTCCTGGTCCGTCAACGGCTCTCGGAGAACGCGGACGACGTCGACGCGCTGTTCGTCCTGGCCGCCCTCCGCGCGCAACGGGGCCAGTTGGCCGAGGGCCTCGATATCCTCGATCGCGTCCTGCGCCTCGCTCCCGCCTACCCGGGCGCCTGGCGATTCAAGGCGAAGCTCCACCGGATGCGCGGCGAGGACGAGGCCGAGCGATCCGCCTGCGCGCGGGCGGAGGATGTGGAACGATGATCGGGCCGGCCTCCGGGATCCGACTGAAGGTCTGCATGGCGGGCGAGGCCGCCGTCGGCAAGACGTCCCTCATCCGACGCTACGTCCTCGATGAGTACGACGACCGCTACCTGGCAACGTTGGGCACGAAGATCACGAAGAGGACCTTGACCGTCCAAGACCCGAGGGGCCCGGGCACCCTGACGGTCCACGCGATCCTCTGGGACATCATGGGCACCTCGACCTTGCGGGACCTCCTCAAGGAGGCCTACTACCACGGGGCCGAGGGGATCTTCACGGTCGCGGACAAGACCCGGCGGGAGACGCTCGGGGCCATCGACTCCTGGGTCGCCTCGATCCGCTCCGTGGCGGGGGACATTCCGACGGTCGGCCTGGTGAACAAGCAGGACCTCGAGCCGGATCCGGCCTTTGCGTCCGGCGAGATCGAGGCCTTCTTCGAGAAGCGCGGATGGCCCTGGATGTACACGAGCGCGAAGACGGGGTCGGGCGTCGAAGAGGCGTTCCAGCGACTCGTCGAGGCCATCCTGACGGCACGGCCGCGGACTTAGGCCAGGCGCCAGCGTCTATGGGCCTCGGCGCCCTTCGTGAAGCAGTAGTGGATCGTGTTGAATTCCTTTCGGATCGCGGCGACGTCGGCGGCGATCTTTTCCGCCGCCTCACCCTTCACGATCCGCCGCGCGAAGAGGTCCGCGACCTCCCGCATCTGTGGTTCCTTCATCCCGAGCCGCGTGAGCTCCTGGGAGCCGAGGCGGACCCCGGACGGCTTCACGGGCGACGTGTCCCACGGGAGGAGGTTCTTGTTCGTGATGATGTTCGCCTCCTCGAGGCCCTTCGCGACCGACGCGCCGCCTCCGAAGGCCGCCACGTCGAGGGCGATCGCGTGGCTTTCCGTGAAGCCGTGCTTCTCCGCGAGGACCTTGATTCCCCGCTCGTGGAGGCCCCCGGCGAGAGCCTTCGCATTCCGGACGATCTGGTCGGCGTATTCGCGGCCGAACGCGAGGAACTCCGCGAGGGTGATCCCGAGGGCGGCCAGCGCATGCAGGTGATGGTTCGACACAACGCCGGGGAAGACGGCCCGCTGCAGCCGCTTGAGGAACTTCTCGTCCTCGGAGTCGGACAGGAGGATGCCATGCTGCGGCCCTGGAAGCGTCTTGTGCGTCGAGCCGGTCAGGACGTCCGCCCCTTCGTGGAGCGGATCCTGGAACCGGCCGCCGGCGATGAGGCCCATCACGTGCGCGCCGTCGTACCAGACGTGGCATCCCGCGTCCTGGAACGCGTCGCGCAGCTCGCGCAACGGCGTCGGGAAGAGGAACACGCTCTGTCCGAACGCGGCGACCTTCGGCTTCACGAGCCGGATCAGCTTCGCGGTCTCGTCCACGTCGATGTTCATCCGGTCGATGTCGAAGGGATAGTTCACGTTGTTCACGCCGCGCATCCCGGCGGCGCCGAACTTGGCGGAGCTGATGTGCGCGCCGTGGCTCAGGGCGACGGACGTCATGATGTCCCCCGGCTCGAGGAGGGCGAAGTAGACGGCCATATTCGCGACGGTCCCACTGATGAGCCGCGGGTCCACGTGGCGGACGCGGAAGATCTGCTTCGCCAAGGCCACGACGCGATCCTCGACCTCGTCGACGAAGGTGTTGCCCTGATAGTACCGTTCGTGCGGCAGGCCCTCCGCGTAGCGGTCCCCGAAGTCCGTGAGCAGCATCTCCCGGGCCATCGGGCTGATGACGTTCTCGGACGCGATCATCGGCAGCGACTTCGAGAACCAGGCATGGTGGCGGTCCACCTGCTCTTCAATGAAGGCGACATGTTCGTCCATGCGACGCCGGGACGCAGAAACCGGCGGACCGGATAAATACGTTGAGTCGACGGTCCGCCCTCAGAAGGTGCGGACCTTGCCCGCCACGATCCGGTCCGTGAGCTTGTAGATGTTCTCGAGTTCCTCGTCGATGAGGGCCGCCGCGTCCTTCTCGAGCGCCTTCAGGTTCGATCCTTTCTCCGGGATGATCTGCGCCGTCGCCGCCTGCGGCTGGTCGATCGGCTTGCCGATCTGCGAGACGATCCGCACCCAGACCTCGCGCACCTTGCCGGCCTGCTCCTTGACGAGCCGGTCCGCGATGTCGAAGGACAGCAGGTTGTACAGCTTGCCGACGTGGGTCACCGGATTCTTGCCGGCGGCCGCCTCCATCGACATGGGACGGTAGGGCGTGATCAGGCCGCTCACGCGGTTCCCGCGGCCGACGCTGCCATCGTCGCCATTCTCCCACGAGAGGCCGGTGACGGTCAGGTAGTAGATCTCGGAATCGAGGTTGTCCCCGGTGTTGATGTCGACCTTCACGCTGCGGTCCGTGTACTTGACCGCGCTGTCGAGGAGCCGTTCCCGCAGCTCCTCCTTCACACTGCGGTAGTGGTCCTTGTCCGGGACGTACTTGTCGACGAAGGCCGCGGCCACGGTCAGGCGGATGTCGTCCTTGTGCCGGACTCCCATGACCTTGATGTCCTGGCCGACCTCCTTGAGGTCCTTCTTCAGGGCGCCGTTGATCAGCTGCTCCGTCTTCAGCGTCACTGTCTCGAGCTCGGAGAAAGGCGCGAAGCCGACGCCGAAGGACGTGTCGTTCGCGAGCTGCTTCTGCGTGTCGTAGAGGCCGCGCAGGTCCACGGACCCATGGCCGATCTTGCAGTCCAAGATGACGTCCGCGTCGACGTTCAGGTTCGTGCAGGTCTTCGTGAGGTAGTCGTGGGCGGCCTGGATCGCGGCCGTCCGATAGGGGAGGCGGACGCCGTCGACCATCGTCGTCGCCCGGCCGACGAGGAGGATGTAAGCGGGTTCGAGGAACACTCCGCCGCCGAACTTGGGCGCGCTTTGGCCTCCGACGACCTCGACCTGGTCCGTGTTGTGATGGAGGATCCGGCCGAAGCGCTCCTGGTACATCTTGCACAAGGCCACGGAGACCGTCTCCGCGAGGCCGTCCGCGATGCTGTCGGGATGGCCGATCCCCTTTCGCTCGACGATCTCATCGCCCTGCTCCTCGATCGGCGTATGGACGAGTTCCTCGACGAAGATGTTCCGCGCCACGGCATTCCCCCGACGGCTGTGCGGCGTGGATGCCCGGGTCCATATATCACTTTTGTCAGGAATAGGTCCGCGGCGGAGACCTCGGGTGCCGGACATGGGATCGTCGGTCCCGAAGACGACCCTCAGAATAATATCCGATTGAGGCGAAAATTCCGACAGGAATATGTACCCGCGCCCCATCGGGGGACCGATGATGCCGGACCTCGACGAGATCCCCCGTCTCCGGAAGGCGCTGGGGCTCACGCAGACCGCGATCGCCCGCCTCGCGAGCGTCAGCCAGTCGACGATCGTCAAGATCGAGAAGCGGCAGATGAACCCGTCCTACGACAGCGTGCGGCGGATCATGAACGCGCTCCAGGCGGAGCTGAAGCGGCAGGAGAAGAAGGCCCTCGTCGAACAGATTCAGAGCCGGAAGGTGCAGTACGTTGAGGCGAGGTTGCCCCTCGAGACCGCGGTCGACGAGATGCGCCGATGGAAGTTCTCCCAGATGCCGGTCATGCACAACGGCCATCCGGTCGGGTCGATCTCGGACAAGGTGATCAACAACCTGATCCTGTCCGGCCGCGACCCGAAGGACCTCGCCCGGATCCGCGTGGACGAGGTCATGGAACCCGCCTTCCCGCAGGTCGACGCGAAGGCGCCCGTCGAGCTCGCGGCGGGCCTCCTCCGGCACTACGACGCGGTCCTCGTCACCCAGAAGGGCGACGTCACGGGCATCGTCACTAAATCGGACCTGATGAAGCTCCTCTGACCAAGGCGATGGAGGCGGGGAGCGTTTCGCACACCCCGTCGTTATCGTTAAATAACGATAACGCAATGTCCCCACGAGGTGGTTTCTGGATGATGATTGGTTGCGGCTATTGCGTGAAGACGATTCGAAGAGGTCGATATCTCTACTTCTGGCACTATGAAGATCGCGTCGGTGGTCGGCGGCAGATAGAGGAGTACATCGGGCCCTCGACGGACCCTCGGGCCCGGGAAGCGGTAACGCAGCGGGTGGCGGCCTATGCTGAGCAGGCGCGATCGGAAATCGACCGGTTCGTCCGCCAAGCAAAGGCGGAGATGGTTTCGGTTCGTTGAACTCGGGACGGTGACGGGTCAGATCCGAGCGGACCGTGGCATTCACGGAACGAGCGCGCCGCGTCGGCTCAACTCACGGGAGAACGCATGTGGTCGGCCAATAACGAGGACGGCGATGACCGTGGTGAATAGAGTCGGCGGCTTCCCGATTGTAAAGAAGGGTCCGAAGATGTGGCGAATCCGGAGGAACCCCCACGGTGTTCGATCTTTCTTCACCAATCGAGAACGTACGACGATTCCGGCGTCCTCGATTTCGATTCGCACAAGCGCGAAATACCTCAATACGAAGGCGAGCCAAGCCAGGAGAAGCGAGAGGAAGATGGCCTCCGCAACCGGGAGGTTGAGACTCGCCGTGTAGACGTATAGGAAAATGAAGAAGAAGATCGCAGACATCGGCAGAGTCAGCATGACGGAGGCGATCACACCAGCTCCCCAGAGGGCCGTGAAGAGACGCGGCATCGTTGTTCGACTTCACTCCGGATATGGGACCTCGACTTCCATGAAGTCTTCGGCCACCCGCACATTCTCGAAGACCTTGCGGGCATCCTCGAGGATCGTCGCCGGGTCCTCGTATCGCGGGCTGAGGTGCGTCAGGACGAGCAGGCCGACCGCGGCTTCCTTTGCGACCTCCGCGGCCTGCCGCGACGACGAGTGCCCGTACCGGTTCGCCTTCTCCTCCAGGGCCGCGTCCGACGTCGCGTCGTGGATCAGGACGTCCGCGCGCCGGGCGATCGAGACGAGGTCCTCGTAGGGCATCGTGTCCCCTGTGTAGACGATCTTGCGGCCGCGGCGCGGCGGGCCCAAGACGTCCTCCGGGCGGACCGCGCGATTCCCGACCCGGACCGTCTCGCCTTCCTGCAGCCGGCTGAACAGGGGACCCGTCGGGACGCCGAGCGCCTCCGCCCGCTCCACGCTGAACCGCCCGGGCCGCGGCTTCTCCTCGAGCACGTAGCTGAGGCACGGGACCGTGTGGACCGCCTCGTGGGCCGTGACCGTGTACTCGCCGCCGTCGACGGCCCCGCCCGGCGGGACCTCCTTCGCCTTCACCGCGAAGCCCGGCGTGAAGTAGCCGAGAGCTCGACGCCCCGCGGGCCGTACACTTCGAGGGGCACCTCCCGACCGTTCATCGACATGCTCTGGACCATCCCGGGCAGCCCGAGGAAATGGTCTCCGTGGAAGTGGGACAGGAAGACCCGCGACACCCGCATGAAGCTCAGACGGCTCTGCATGAACTGCCGCTGCGTGCCTTCCCCGCAGTCGAACAGCACGACCTCCGGCCCGCGTTTCACCGCCACAGCGCTCACGTTCCTCTTCGGCGTCGGCCACGATCCGGACGTACCGAGGAACACGATTTGCATGGGACGGTTCCCGAAGGGCCACGGGCGCTTAACGTCTTTGGAGTCCGCGAGAAAACGTTTATCGACGCAGCGGGATGCCGCGGCGGTCCTCCATGCGTTCGATCGACGGCCGGTCCCTCGACCTCGCCGACGTCGTGGCGGTCGCCCGCGGACGCGAACCGGTGCGGCTCGCCCCCGCCGCGGCGAAGCGCGTCGACGCGAGCCGCCGCGCCCTGGAGAAGGTCGTCGCGAAGGGCGCCCTCGCGTACGGCATCAAGACCGGGTTCGGGGAACTCGCGAACGTCGCGATCTCCGACGCCGACGTCCGCGCGTTGCAGATCAACCTCCTCCGGAGTCACGCGGTCGGCCAAGGGCCGCCCCTCCGCCAGGACGAGGTCCGCGCGGCCCTCCTCCTCCGCGCGAACACGCTCGCGATGGGCTATTCCGGCGTGCGACGGATCCTCGTGACCCGTCTCCTCCAGCTCCTGGACCGCGGCGTGCATCCCGTGATCCCCTCCCGCGGATCCCTCGGGGCGAGCGGGGACCTGGCGCCCCTCGCCCATCTCGGTCTGGTCCTGGTCGGCGAAGGCGAGGCCGAGATCGACGGACGTGTGCTGCCCGGCGACAAGGCCCTCGCGCAGGCGGACCTCGAGCCGCTCGTCCTCCAGTCGAAGGAGGGCCTCGCGATCGTCAACGGGACCTCCGTCATGGCGGGCGTCGGGGCCCTCCTCGTCCACGACGGACTGCGCCTGGTCAAGGACGCGCAAATCGCCGCGTCGATGTCCTTCGAGGCCTTGCGGGGATCCCCGAAGCCCTTCGACGACCGACTCGTCTCCCTCAAGCCGCAGCCCGGCGCCCGCGAGGTCGCGGCGAACCTGCGAAGGCTCCTCCGCGGGAGCGAGATCATCCCGTCGCACAAGGGGCCGCACAAGGTGCAGGACCCCTACACGCTGCGATGTATCCCGCAGGTCCTCGGGGCCGTGCGTTCGGCCCTGTCCGATGCGGCCGCCGCCCTCCGGATCGAGATGAACGCGGCGACCGACAACCCGCTGATCTTCCCGGAAGGAATGAGCGTGAGCGGCGGGAACTTCCACGCGCAGGCCTTGGCCATGGCCCTCGACCACGTCGCCCTCGGCCTCGCGGTGCTCGCGGGCTTCTCCGAGCGACGGATCGCGCG
>Ga0209470_1003190_pt1 | contig 11407 bp, 9 predicted proteins | sample GraSoiAngelo_125_FD_185882 | JGI IMG/M metagenome (GOLD analysis project Ga0209470, IMG submission 185882) | Grasslands soil microbial communities from the Angelo Coastal Reserve, California, USA - 14_0927_05_40cm (SPAdes) (version 2) | ecosystem: Environmental > Terrestrial > Soil > Grasslands ... | reverse complement strand
AAAAAGGCAATTACGGAAAAGTGAAACTCGACGGCCTTGCCATCGCGAACATGGCGCAGAGCCCGGCAGGCGAAACCATGATGGGGTCGTTCGGAAACTGGGACTTTTCCTACAATTATGTCGACGAGACGGCGACTCCTGAACAGCGGAAAGCATTGGAAGCCATCGCTGCCAAAGTGATGGTTCCGGGCGCATCAAAGAAAACCCAAACGCGTTATGTGCCGATCACACGAAAGATTGAGGGTAAAGATCACGAGATCACGCTTGGCGAGTACGGCACATTCCGCGGTCATCTGGTTGAAGGCGGCCTGGGAGGTTCTCCGAAAATCGCCAATCCGCCGGGGGCCGACCCAATTCATCACCAATATGCGCAAGGGCGCACATCAAAGATGACGTACACCGATGCTGACCAGAATTGGGTCTGGGAAAACTCGAACTATATGTTTGGGACGTTCACCATCGACAATGTCCAATATGAGAAATTCGCGGCGGGTCTCGCCCAAAAGATGGCGAAGATGAAGGACGAAAAGGCGCCCGAGAAAAAATAAGATCGGCATTCGTCATTTCGAAGAGACGGAGCGGGTCGCCCAAGAGGAATTAATGTATCTGTGGCGAAAAGTAGCGGACCCGTACTGGCTGAGCGGCCGCGAAGAAAGATTGCAAGCCCGCGCTCGCGGTGCGCTCGCGACCATCGCGCGGCCTGGGCGAAGGCGCGTGCAGATCGAGATCGCGTGCACGTCACGAAATGAGTCGCGGAAGCTCGTCCAAGAATTTGGCGGACGCGCCAAAAAATTACGACGCGATTGGCTAAAGCGATTTGCGCACAAGGAGAAACCCAAGCCACTTCGAATCGGGAAACGGCTGGTGGTTGTTCGTTCTCCGACAAAACGGGAAACTGGCAGCCTTCCCCGCAGTTTGATTGTTCCCGCTGGCGCGGCTTTTGGCACGGGTGAGCACGCAACGACAGCAATGTTGCTGCGCTTGCTTGAGCAAGTGACGCGAGGAACAGAACCGAAATTCGTTGTCGATCTTGGAACGGGCAGTGGAATCCTCGCCCTTGCGGCCAAATGTTTCGGCGCGCGTCGCATCGTTGGAATCGATGTCGATCCAACCGCAATCTCAACCGCGAAGGCAAGCGCCCATTTAAACAAGATCGACAATATCGATTTTCAATTGGGCGATGTGCGTCGGTGGAAGCCGGCTGGCGCAATCGAAATCGTCACCGCGAATCTCTCCAGCGAATTACTGACCGAGATCCTGCCGAAACTAAAGCGAACCAACTGGTTGATGCTCTCCGGTGTTTTGCGAACCCAAGAGAAAGAATTCGTTCGCGCTCTACAGCACCACAAGGTCGAGATCGTCGAAGTGCGCCGTCGCGGGAAATGGATTGCAGTTTTAGCGAAAAGTAGCGCATGCGTCCTGCTCCGCCGCGGCGGGTCAGAGGCTCGCGCCACTTTGGATTTGACGCGGTGGACAGCGGCCAGCTAGGTTCCTACAGCCTGGCGGCTTCGGTTTCTCTGCATTCGACGCGGTTTAATCATAAGCCGCGAAGGATAAACCATGCAGAACCAAGAGCTTTCCTATGCAATCATCACGCCATACTCGATGCGCAAGTCGCGCACTGGCGGTATCGTTGGCCGGCTAATTTCGCGCACCGGACTCGATCTTGTCGGCGGACGGATGTTTGCGCCGGGCGCGGAATTGGCAAAGCAATACGCGGAAACGATTGTCACGGAAACGGACGCTAGTCATCGCGCAACGCAGGAGTTAATTCGCGATTACGTCCTAAGAAATTTCACGGGTGTCATTAACGGCCAGCGACCTCGGGTATTATTCCTCATTTTTAGGGGGCCGGAGGCGGTGGAAAAGATTCGTCGGACTGTTGGGCACATTGTGCATGAGCGCACGAGTGGCGAGACAATTCGCGACACGTACGGCGATTACATCACCGACGATTCCGGCAAGGTAACCTACTTCGAGCCCGGAGTACTGGCAGCTTTCGATCCCAAGGCAGTCGAGCGCGATTTGAAACTCTGGGTGGAATTCTCCGACCGTGATGGCGGGATCCTGGATCACTCAATCAATTTCCCCGCCGGCGCAAAAATCGAAAAAACACTCGTCCTGATTAAGCCGGACAATTTCAAATTCCCTAATCTGCGACCGGGCGGTGTGATTGAAGTTTTCTCCCGTTCCGGACTTCACATCGTTGGTTTCAAGGTCCATCGGATGAGCGTCGCGCAGGCAGAGGAGTTTTACGGACCTGTGCTGGCGGTTCTGGAGAAAAAGCTGGGCGCCAAAAGCGGGCGCGAAAACTGGGAAAGCATTGTGGAATTCATGGCCGGCCGGAAACCGAGCGAATGTCCACCGGAAGAACGCGACATTCCCGGCAGCGAAAAATCCATCGCCATTGTTTATCAAGGCGAAGACGCGGTGCGCAAAATTCGCGACGTACTTGGCCCGACCGATCCGGCGAAAGCGCCCCCGGGCTCCATCCGAAGAGAATTTGGCCAGACAATCATGATCAACGCCGCGCATGCGTCCGATTCCGCCGAGAACGCGAAACGCGAAATGGCGATCATCCAGGCCAACGAGAATAACTTCAAACCTTTGATTGAAAACTTTTACCGTCGCCAATAGCTTGCGCTCCTATTTTGAACAACCTCGCTACTAATCCTACTGCCATGGAAATTTCCGAACGCGCCGCTCAACTCAGCCCTTCGCTCACGCTCTCGATCGATAGCAAGGCCAAAGCCATGAAAGCCGAAGGGATCGATGTTTGCGGCTTCGGCGCAGGCGAACCGGATTTCGATACGCCCGAACATATAAAAAAGGCGGCGATCGAGGCGTTAGAGGCTGGTTTCACAAAATATACGCCCAGCGCTGGCATCCCGGAGTTGCGCCAGGCAATCTCGGAAAAATTAGCTGCCGACAACGACCTCAACTATCGCGCGGCGCAGGTCATCGTGAGTAACGGCGCAAAGCACGCATGTTACAATGCCATTCTCGCAACGTGCCAGGCGGGCGATGAAGTCATCATTCCAGCGCCATATTGGGTCAGCTATCCCGACATGGTCAGATTAGCAGGCGCCGACCCAGTGATCGTTCCAACCAGCGAGCGCAATTCCTGGAAATTTCGCGCGTCAGATTTTGAAAACGCGATGACGCCACGCACAAAGATGTTGATCCTGAACAGTCCAGGCAATCCGACCGGCTCCGTTTATACGCGCGAGGAAATGCAGGCGATTGTCGATGTTGCCGCTGAAGAGGACATTTATATTTTGTCCGACGAAATTTACGAAAAGCTCGTTTACGACGGCGCAAAGCACGTGAGCATCGCATCGCTCTCGAAGGAAGCCTACGATCTCACGATCACGATCAACGGCTTCAGCAAATCCTATGCGATGACGGGTTGGCGCCTCGGCTATCTGGCCGCGCCGGAAGCGGTGGCGAAAGCGGTCGATTCCATCCAAAGCCACACCACTTCAAATCCTTCCTCCTTTTCACAATATGGCGCACTCGCTGCCTTGAAGGGTGAACAGCAACCACTGGCCGATATGCGCGAGGAGTTCGATATGCGCCGCAATTACATGTTCGATCGCGTTTCCAAAATTCCGAACGTGACCGCGGTCAAACCGCAGGGCGCGTTCTATGTGCTAGTCAATATCAGCCAGCTCGGACTGACTTCTCAAAATTTCGCCGATCGTTTGTTGAGCAAAGCCAATGTCGCCGTTATTCCCGGAGCCGCATTCGGCGACGACCGAACGGTGCGGCTCAGCTACGCTACAAGCATCGACGTGATTAAAAAGGGCCTGGACCGCTTCCAAGATTTTTGCCGGACGCTCTAAGCTATACGGAATTGCGGATCGCAGAAACCGGATAGACCGCGACGTTTTTTTGCTTTCCGGTATCCGCTTTCCGGTCTCCCGTATCCGTAATGGGTTATCTTGCGCTCATTCTTCACGCCCACCTGCCCTTTGTCCGGCATCCTGAGCACGAACATTTCCTCGAAGAAGACTGGCTCTTCGAGGCGATCACCGAGACTTACATCCCACTGCTGCAAATGATGCAGCGATTAGTGAACGACAATGTGTCATTCAGGCTCACCATGTCGATAACGCCGACGCTCTGTACCATGCTCCAGGATGAACTTTCGCGCGAGCGGTACGTGCGGCACCTCGATCTTTTGATCGATCTCGCCATGCGTGAGCGAAAGCGAAATCGTAATCATCCAAAACTGCGTAAGCTCGCCGAATTTTATTTCGATATTTTTTCCGCAAGCTGGCGTTTCTTTGTCGATGAATGGAAATGTGATCTGCTTTCCGCTTTTCGCGAGTTGCGAGAGGCGGGCGCGCTCGAAATCATCGCCAGCGCCGCCACCCACGGTTTGCTTCCTATTCTCCAGCAGCAATCGCCTCAAGCCACGCGCGCCCAGGTTTTGATCGGACGAGATGTATATGTCAATCTTTTCGACGCCGAGTCGGCTGGTTTTTGGCTGCCTGAATGCGCCTACGCGCCGGGACTGGAATCGCTTCTCCAAGAAGCGAACATTCGCTGGTTCGTTCTCGACGCCCACGGTCTAATGTTTGGAAAACCGCCTCCGTGGCGCGCGATTTACGCGCCGTGCTTTACGCCAGCGGGACCGGCCATTTTCGCGCGTGATCGTGATTCGAGCCGGCAAGTATGGAGCGCGAAGGAGGGTTATCCAGGCGACCCAGCTTATCGTGAATTTTATCGTGACGTTGGTTTTGACCTTCCAATGGAGCATTTAGGGCCACTCGCGCACGGGCAGAGAAAATTCGCCGGCATGAAATATCATCGCATCACCGGACGCGGCGAAGAGAAAGAATTGTATGATCGTGAGGGTGCAGAAAAAGCAGCGGAGACGCACGCCGTGCATTTTCTGGAGCAGCGACGACGGCAGATTTGCGAAATCAGCAGATTTGGTTTTGACCCGGTGATCGTGGCGCCATTTGATGCCGAACTTTTTGGCCACTGGTGGTTCGAAGGGCCACTCTTCCTTGAACATTTCATTCGCAAAACCGCCAGCGAACAAGACCTTCGCCTGACGACACCGAGCGATTACCTCGCGGCTCACCCAACGCTCCAAACTATTCAGCCAGCGGCTTCGACGTGGGGCGAGAACGGTCATCTCAGTGTCTGGCTCGACCAATGCAACGCCTGGATTTACCCGCACCTGCACGCCGCCGCGCGACGCATGAGCGAAGTCGCACGCAAATACGTGAACGGTGCGGACCCGTTCTCCGACCGCATGCTAAAGCAGCTGGCGCGCGAGCTTTTGCTCGCGCAATCGAGCGACTGGGCGTTCCTCATGAAAACCGGAACGGCGCTCGAATACGCAACCAAACGTACGATGGATCATCTTGCCCGCTTTAATCGATTGCACGATCAGTTCGTCGCAAACGATGTCGATGACCAATTTCTGCACAACTGCGAATGGCGCGACAACCTCTTCCCGAACGTGAACTGGCGATACTATGTTTGAAGTGCCGATTGAAAATTGGGGAATGCAAATTGCGGCATTATGGATCGCAACAGTATTGATCGCTGCCGCGCAAGAATCGCCATCGCCAATACCGAATGCCTCTTTAGCGCCTTCGCTTCCACCAGAGGAATCGCTCTCGCCTTCTCCAAGCGCTCCTCCAGCACGGAGCGTCCGGCTTAGTTTCGTTCCGCCGCCGCTTGAGGGCACGATCAGCCTCGGCATTTACGATGGGAGTGGCAAGCTCGTTCGTGTTCTCCATCAGGAAGCTGAATTGAACGAATTCACAATCGGCGCGGACGCACTGGTAACGCAATGGGATGGCAAGAATGATGATGGCGAAGATTTACCCGCTGGAAAATATCGCGCCCGGGGCTATCTCGTCGGCCATTTTAAAGTCGAAGACCTCGGCCAGGGGACAACTCCGCCCGTGGGAAATAACGCAACTACCAATGTGAAGATGAAGCTCATGCCAAATCCGCTGGCGAACGACAAGCGCTCGATCGTCGATCTTTGCGTCGGATTTGATAGCGACGGAAGCTATTTGAAGACGAGCGACGACCTGCCGCTGTTCACGGTGAGCGAGACGCCAAACTTGATTCGCGCCTTGATCACAAAGAAAAGTGAAAAATCGGTCGATGTTTCGCAGGATGACGGAACGCTGGTTCGTCAATTCCGGGTCTCCAACGTTGATGAGATGATGGCTTTTGATTGCGGCGAGTTCGAATTGAAATGAACGGGGCTTGACACAACCACCGCTACAACGCAAGCGATTGCTGGTGACACATGGCTTCGACGCCCGAGTTTCAACATACCGTTGGCAAAACCGCCAGTCTTAGCGGCACGTCGTTGCACACCGGCGAAAAAGTTTCCCTCAAGTTGCATCCGGCGCCGGTCGATCACGGCATCAAATTCAAGCGCAAGGATTTGCAGGAAGAGCCGACGATTGACGCCAGGATCGAGAATCTTAAAACCGTCGAGCGCGCCACAACCATTGGTGAAGGCTCCGTGCGCGTGCACACGGTCGAGCATGTGCTCGCCGCTCTTTCAGCGATGGACATTGACAACGCCATTGTGGAGATGGACGCAAACGAACCGCCGATCGGGGACGGCAGCGCCCAGCTCTATGTCGATCTCATCAAGAGAGCCGGTATGACCGTTCAGGAAGAGCCGCGAAAGTTTTTCGACGTGCGGGAACCCATGCATGTGGAATCCAAAACCGGTGCGCTGCTTATTCTGTTACCGGATGAGAAATTTCGTATCTCATGTACGCAAGCCGGACCAAATAATCGGTTTGCGCAATATCTATCGATGGAAGTCACACCGGCTGCTTTCGAGCGCGAGATTGCTCCGGCACGGACATTTGTTTTCTACGAGGATGTTCAGCCGCTCATGGAGAAAAATTTGATCAAGGGCGGCAGCCTCGAAAACGCGATTGTCGTCCGTGGCGAAGCGGTCTTGAGCAAGGAACCGTTGCGTTTTGCCGACGAATTCGTGCGGCACAAAATCCTCGATATCATCGGCGATCTTGCACTGGTCGGGCGGCGTATTCGCGGTCATGTCGTGGCGGTAAAACCCGGTCATGCTACGAATGCGGACCTGGCTCGGGCTCTCGCCCGCGAGCAGACCCGACGGAGCGCCCTTTCCGTTACACGCGCCGTTCCCCGTGGCGAGGGCGGGTTCGACACCGACGAGATAATGCAAATTTTGCCGCACCGTTTTCCGTTCCTGATGGTCGATCGGATTATCAGCTTCGAGAGTGAAACCAAATGTATCGGGGTCAAAACGGTCACGATTAACGAGCCGTTCTTTCAAGGACATTTTCCCGGTCACCCGGTGATGCCCGGTGTGATGCAAGTAGAAGCGATGGCGCAGGTGGCTAGTATTCTGTTATTCAAACTGGCGAAAACTACTAGTCGCATCGGCTATTTCATGAGCGCAGACGGCGTGAAATTTCGCAAACCAGTTTTGCCGGGGGACACAATTTTCATTCACGCCGAGCTGACCAAATCGCGCGGCGAACGTCTTGCGAAAGCGAAATGTCACTGCGTGGTAAACGACGCGGTCGTCTCCGAAGGCGAACTGATGTTCACGTTTCTCGATAAATGAGCAACGTGCAGATTCACCCCACTGCGATTGTTGATGTAAGGGCGGAAATTGGCGGAGGGACCATTGTCGGTCCGTATTGCGTAATCGGAGCGGATGTCGTGCTCGGCCGAAATTGCTGGCTACAACATCACGTCACGCTCTGCGGGCCAATGAAATCCGGGGCCAAAAACAGATTCTACGCTTATTCTTCCATCGGCCAGCAAACCCAGGACCTGAAATATCGCGGCGAACCGACTTATCTGGAAATTGGCGACGAAAACACATTTCGCGAATTTGTGACGGCGCACCGCAGCACGACGAGTGAAGGCAAAACCCGGATCGGCAATCGCGGAAATTTTCTTGCCTACAGCCATATCGGGCACGATTGCACCGTCGGAGACGACGTCATTTTCTCCAATAACGGCACCTTGGGCGGCCACGTCCAGGTGGGAAATCATGCAGTAATGGGCGGACTCACCGCGGTGCATCAATTTTGCAGGATCGGAAGGTTCGCAATCACCGGCGGTTGCTCAAAAATTGTGCAGGACGTTCCGCCGTTCATGATCGCCGACGGCAATCCGGCGGAAATTCGCGGGATTAATCTGGTCGGTTTGGAACGCAAAAATTTTCCGCCTGAAAGCGTGAAGCTAATCAAAGAAGCGTTCCGTCTGATTTATCGCTCAAAATACAACACGCGCCAGGCGCTGGAATCGATGCGCAAGGAACTGCCTCAGACCGAAGAGATCACGGAGATCATCGAGTTCATCGAACAAAGCGAGCGCGGCATTATTCGTTGAGCCGATTTTCACTGTAGCCGCTCCCTACCAAGCACGCCGCAGCTGCCCGAAGGCGGGTGGGAAGCGCGGCGTTGATCTGCCAGCTGCGCATGTATTTGTTTCGAAAATAGGCAGCCTTAAGGCGCTGGGCTATCGCTGGGCAGAAAGCCTCGATTCCCTTAAGCGGCGTAATCCGTCAAATCCACGGCTAAGGTTTATTGGGCGACGCGGCTGGCGTTGCACTTAAATTTTGCTCGATTTTCTTTAGCAACGACGCTGCGGGCACATCGGGCGCAGTTCGCAATGCCGCTCGGATAAGATCGACAGCTCGGTTTAGCTTCTTTTGTTTGAACCAGGCGTCCGCTTCTTCGAGCGCAGCACGCAAAATGTCGTCGTTATTCCTGTAGCAAGTTCGCGCTCGCTTAAAATAATCTGTCGCTGTTGAAAGATTTCCATCGCGTGCTTCGATCGAGCCGAGGTCTTCCAGCATCGGGCAATTGCGCGTGCCAACGGCGGCTTTCCGAGCCAACGCGCGGAATTCCGTGGCAGCACGCGGTGCGTTTTTCACTGCGAACTCGTGATATATTTTCCAGCCGCTCGCGCTTTTTGCAGACTGACCTTGCGCATCGATTTGCAGCCACGATGAGTACGGTCTGTAGAGCGGATCACCAACCATCACCGACATCCAGGAAAGCGCCGGCATCGACGTGTAGGCGCTCTCGGCAAAGGTGAAGCCGTGAAGCAGTCGATTGTTGAAGGTATCGAGATGCGAAGTGAGTTGCAGATACGGCTCGTAAACGTTGCCCAAACTCGCAGCCGCGCCTTTGGAAACAAAAGGACCGACCCAGTTCGCGCTCGGATCGCGTAATGTGCTCGCGCTAAACGAATGGATGTGAACTGCAATCGCTCCCGGCACAAAACGAAAATCCGGGCGCGCGAACGGACCCGCCACGGTGCCGGCATACCAACCGTAATAGAGAGCGCAATCGCTCATCGGATAAACATCAGGAAAAAGTGCGGGCGCATCGTCGTACACGACTGGAACGCCGACTTTGTGAAGCTGTCTGACAATCTCAGCGAGCCACTCGTCGCCGACTGCCCAACCAGCGACACTCTTGTTTGTAGCATCGACATAGGCGCGGCCCCATAGTCCGTTTTTTTCCGTTGCAATGGCATCGACAATCATCCGCCGCACGGTGTCAGCACTCGGTGCGTCCAGCCGGCATACCAGCAACAGAGTTGAATTCTCGAGATCGCCAATCACTCGGAAACTTTGAAAATAAGGATTTTGTGCGAAGCCCGAGATCTGGCGGGCATACGCAGCCAGCACAGCCAACTCGGAATCGACCGAAGCTTCGTTGCGATTTCCTATGGGACCGATTCCTGGTTGATCGCCGGAATAGCCGCCGGTTGAGTGAATCTTTAACGGCACCCCCCTGATGACTGCGACAAAATGAATGGAGCTCGCTGTAACAACGAGCGGTTTGTCTGGCGATTCGTTCAACGTCCACCAATGGCGTTGCTTGAAAACTTCGCGCAACGGCGCGGCGATTGTTGCATCGTATTGCTCGCGGGTAATCTCTTCTTCAGTCGGGCAATCCAGACCGATCAGATGATCCGCCGCAATCCCGCGTTTATCGGCATAAAATTTCGCCAGTTCAACCGAGTCGGGGACAGTTTTGTTGTAAACGACGATTGTCGAGTCGGCGAGTGGCTGCTCCGCGGCCCGCCCGTCGAGCAAGAGCAAGAGAAAAAGAAAGAGAAAAGACCAGCAACGGTTCATCTAAAACTGAGCCGAAGACCGTCATACGCAATCCGCACACCTTTCGGGAGCCGGGATTCGGCCGATTGCGGAAGGTCGTGGCAGATGTGCGTGAAGTAAGTTGCCTCAGGCTGTACGCGCACGGCCACGTCCAGCGCCTGCCCTACGCTCAAATGCGTGGGATGCGGTTTCTCGCGCAGCGCGTCAATAATCAAGACTTTCACGCCAGCGATAAGATCGATAATCGGATCTGGCACAACGCTGCAATCGCTCAGGTAGGCGACAAGTTTTTGGTCCGCACGCGAGAAAAGATAGCCGTTCACGATCGATTCGCCATGCGGCACCGGCAACGGAGTGACCAATGTCTCGCCTAGTTGAAACGGGCCATCGATCACGTGCGGCTCGGGCTTCAGATAATATGGAACCGGATTGCTCGTATTGAACGCGAACCGAAACACGCGCTCCAGATCGCGCATCGTTTCGGCGGGTGCATAGACCGGCATCGAGCCTCGCGCGTGCGAAAAACGCCGCAAATCATCAAAGCCCATGATGTGATCGGTGTGCGAATGCGTGAAAACGACCGCATCGACACGGCGAATATCCTCGCGCAGCGCCTGTGTTCTGAAATCGGTACCAGTGTCCACCACAAACGAGCACTCGGCCGTTTCCACATAGATCGAGGAGCGCAGCCGTTGATCGCGTGGGTCCGGCGAGCGGCAGACTTCGCAATCGCAACCAATCATCGGCACGCCCTGCGACGTGCCGGTGCCAAGGAACGTGAGCGTGAATTGAGAGCCTTGCTCGCCAAGGCTTTCGGAGTTGTGAGTTGAGATCGGAATTGGCAAGTTGGAACTCTCAACTCTCAACTAATAACTCTCAACCCTTCCGATGCCCGCTGTTCTGAATTTGCTGCGAATCAAAAATCTCGCGCTCGTGGAAGAACTCGAGTGGCAGATGAGCCCGGGCTTTATCGCTGTCACCGGGGAAACAGGTGCGGGCAAATCGATCATCATCGGCGCGCTGCAACTTTTGCTTGGCGAACGCGCGGACAAATCGCTCATCCGCACCGGCGCTGATGCCTGCACGGTGGAGGCTGTTTTCGCTGGTGAGGAGCTGCAAAAACTAAACCCACAACTTGTCGAAGCCGGGGTCGAACGATGCGAGAACGATCTCATCATCAAACGAAGTTTCTCAGCCAGCGCCGGCACGCGCCAGTTCATCAACGGTTCGCCAACTACATTGTCGATCTTGAAAAATCTCGGCGACGATCTTGTCGACCTT
>Ga0209470_1003188_pt1 | contig 11409 bp, 11 predicted proteins | sample GraSoiAngelo_125_FD_185882 | JGI IMG/M metagenome (GOLD analysis project Ga0209470, IMG submission 185882) | Grasslands soil microbial communities from the Angelo Coastal Reserve, California, USA - 14_0927_05_40cm (SPAdes) (version 2) | ecosystem: Environmental > Terrestrial > Soil > Grasslands ... | reverse complement strand
GCCCCCACCGCCCCCACCGCCTCCCCCGGCCCCGCCGGCCAGCCGGGCCGACGATCGACACGAGCTCAAGTTCCTCACCGCGGCCGAGGACATGCCGCCGCCCCCGCCACCAAGGCCTCCCCCGCCTCCTCGTCGGCACACGCCACCGCCGCGTCCCGCGCCCCCCCTCCCGCCCGAGCCCGAACCGGAGGCAGAGGCGGACGCCGTCGACCCCGTGGCGACGGACGAAGGGGGCGCGGCCGCGCCCATATGGCCCGACGAGTTCGAGGAGCGAGAGCAAGCCGGGGAGCCTGACGCGTCAGAGGAGTTGTTGCTGCCGGTCTCACGACCGCGCCGCCGGGGGAAGCGTCGGAAGGGACTGTGGGTGATGTTGTTCGTGCTGCTGATCGCCGCCGGCGGTGCGGGGGCCTATTGGTGGTACCAGCCGGAGCTGCCGCTCCCCGAATGGTCCACGATCACCGGCAAGTGGTCGGCGATCAAATCCACCATTGGCGGGAAGGTGTCCGCTATCGGCGCGAAGGTGTCCGCGCTCAAAGCCAAACTCCGGCGGGCCCCACCGACTCCCGCTCCGCCGCAGCCTCGGGCGCAATCGCCTTCCCGCCCGGTCACGCAGCCCGCGACCGCTGCCGCGCCGCCGGGTTCCGATCGGTCACAACGAACAGCGTCGCCACCCGCGCCGTCGCCACCAGCGCCGCGCGCAGGGCTCGACGTGGCCGCTGACTCGCTGACTCAGGTCGTGCGGGCCTTCGCCGGGCAGGCCACCCAGTTCGCCCGTGGCCAGGTACCTTGCGTCGGGTTGGCACGCGGCCTGGCCGCGGTGGAGAACCATTGGATCACGTACAACACGGCGCGTCGCAATGCCGGCGTCCTCGATGCCGCCCACGCCGCCCGCGACCAGACGCTGTACGCGGGCGTGGACTCGGTGGAGCGTCGGTTCGAGCAATCGGGATGCCCGCGCCCGTAGCGGGGGCGGCGTGGTGCGCCGCCCGTAGAGAACAGGGAGCCGGCATGCTAACTTTCGGCGCCCCAGGTCCGCAGGTCGTCCACTCGTGAACCGCGTCAGGCCCTCGCAGGGAGCAGCGCTAAGCGATGTCGGGCGTCGCTGCGGGGTGCCTGGGGCATTTCAACTACAAATACAAACGTCCAATGTCGAATGCAGAACTTCGAAATTGAATATTCGACATTCTACATGCGACATTTGAAGTAGATTTCATCCGATGATCGCGCTCGCCCGAAAGTACCGTCCCAAAAAGTTCGCCGACTTGATCGTCCAGGAGCACGTCGGCGCCGCCCTGCGCGGCGCGGTGGCCGCCGGGCGTGTGGCGCACGGGTACCTGTTCGCGGGTCCGCGTGGCGTCGGCAAGACCACGGCGGCGCGTATCCTCGCGATGGCGCTCAATTGCGAGCGCCGCGGTTCGGGGACGGCGGGTGAGCCGTGCGGGGAGTGCGATTCCTGCACCCGGGTCTGGACTGGCGCGGTGAACCTCGACGTCGTCGAGCTCGATGCCGCCTCGAACCGGGGCGTGGACGACGCCCGCGACCTGCGTGAGCGCGCCATGTACGCCGCCTCCGGCGAGGGCCGCCACAAGGTCTACATCGTGGACGAGGCGCACATGCTGACGCGCGAGGCGTGGAATGCGCTCCTCAAGATCCTCGAGGAGCCGCCCCCACGCGTCGTGTTCGTGTTCGCCACGACCGAGCCGCAGAAGATCGCGCAGACCGCCGCTCCGATTCTCTCACGCCTGCAGCGTTTCGATTTCCGACGGATCGGACCCCACGCGATCGTCGATCGCCTGCGGCACGTGGTCAGCGCCGAGGGGCTCTCCGCGGACGACGAGGCGCTGCACCTGATCGCCAAGAGCGCGGACGGCGGCATGCGCGACGGGCTCTCGATCCTCGACCAGGTCGTGTCGTTCGGCGAAGGGCCCGTTACGGCCACCCGCGTGCGCGAGGTGCTCGGCTTGATCTCGGACGACGTGTATGGCGAGCTGCTGCGGCTCGTGTCGGAGCGCGACCCGAAAGCGGTGTTTCCGCTCGTGGAGCGGCTGGTGGACGCGGGCGCCGATCTCGGGGAATTCGTGGCCGGGGCAGGGGAGATCTTGCGCGCCGTGCTGCTGGCGAACCTCGGGGGCAAGCCCGAAGGCCTCACCGAGCCGATGCAGGAGCTGCTCGGAAAGTACCGCTCCCTGCTCCCTGCTCCCGATTTGGTCCGGCTGCTCGCTGTGCTCACCGAGCTCGAGCCCCAGCTCCGCTCCAGCGGCAACGTGCGCCTCGCCGTCGAGCTGCTGCTCCTGCGTTGGGCGATGATGAGTCGGACGGTCGAGCTCGAAGCGGTCATCCGGGCCCTCGGGAAGGAGCCGGTGGAGAAGCCCGTGGAAAGGCCAGGGAAGGGGGGAGACCCGGGGAAGAGTAACCCTGCATCGGTGCTACGCGACGCCGCTCCCGTTCCCCCTTCCCCGGCAGTTCCACGGGCCGTCTCCCCGGCTGTTCCCCCGGAAAGGGGTCCGTTAACGCTCGACCGCCTCCGCGCCCTCTGGCCTCGGATCGTTGACGACGCTCGCACGAAGAGCCCGATGCTGGGCGCCCTGCTTCAGGTCACCGAGGTCGCCGGCGTGGATGCCGGAGCGGTCACGATCCGGCTGCCCGACACGAATGCGGTGCACGCAGAGGGGCTCGAGCGCCAGCGGGACGCGCTCGCGCATCTCGTGGGGCGGTACCTCACGAAGCCCGTCCGCATCAAGCTTGAGGGAGCGGGGAGCGGGGAGCGGTCCACTCCGCGGCCCGGCCGACTGACGGAGGAGGGGGCGCGCGCCGAGCGGCTCAAGACGCTGCGGGCGCAGGATCCCAGCCTCAACGCCGCCGTGGACGCGTTAGATTTGGAGTTATTGGAATAAGCTTGCCACCTGTTTCGGCGAGGGGTAACTTTAGACGTATGGCGGATTTATCCAACCTGCTCCAGTTGGGGCAGCAGATGCAGTTCCGGTTGTCGGAGATCCAGTCTCAGCTGGCCCAGCAGACGGTGACCTGTACGGCGGGAGGCGGGATTGTCGCAGCCACGGCCGATGGGCGGGGCCAGATCCGCGCCATCAAGATCGACCCCCAGGCGATCGCCCAAGGGGATGTGGAAATGCTGGAGGATCTCGTGCTCGCTGCGGTGTCGCAGGCGCAGCAGCGCGCCGCCGAGCTGTACCAGGCGGAGGTGAAGAAGCTCGCCTCAGGCCTGCCGTTCCCGTTTCAGCTGCCGCTATAATCCGCCGTGTCGGCTATCGAAGATCTCGTGACGGAGCTGGCGAAGCTCCCCGGGATCGGACGGAAGACGGCGCAACGGCTCACGTTTTACCTGTTGAAGCAGCCGGCGGAGACCGCCACCCGCCTGGCGGAGGCGATCCGCACGGTCCGCGCGCGGGTGACCGCCTGCGGCGAGTGCGGCACGCTCACCGATGAGGAACCGTGCGCGATCTGCCGGGACCCGCGGCGCGATGCGAGCTTGCTGTGCGTGGTCGAGGAATCCTCGGACGTGACGGCCATCGAGCGCGCTGGGCGGTTCCGGGGCCGCTACCACGTGCTGGGCGGACGGATCTCCCCGCTCGAGGGCGTGGGTCCCGAGTCGCTACACGTCGACCGTTTGATGGAGCGGGTGGCGAACGGGGGGGGAGCGGGGTTGCGGGAAGTGATCATCGCCACGAACCCGTCGATGGAGGGCGAGGTCACGGCGACCTACCTGCAACAGCTGCTCAAGCCGACGGGAGTGCGGGTGACCCGCATCGCGCGGGGCCTCCCCGTGGGCGGGGATCTCGAGTACGCCGATGGCGTGACCATCGCGCAAGCGCTGCTGGCTCGGCGGGACATGGCGGAGTCCGACAGACCCGAGGGGACGTAATGGCGGGTGCGGCGAGCTGGTCGTTCTCGGAGAACGACTTCAAGCAGATTCAGCAGCACTTGCAGGCGTTCCTTCGGGACTCGAACGCCCGCTGCGCGCTGCTCGTCGACCGCACCGGACAGCTGGTGGCGACCGTCGGCGACCCCCCCCAGTTCGATGCCACCGCCTTCGCTTCGCTCACCGCCGCCGACTTCAGTGCCAACGACCAGCTCGCCAAGATGATCGGCGAGCACGAGTTCGCCTCGCTGGTGCATCAGGGCGAGAAGGAGTCGATGTTCCTCGCCGACGTGGCCAAGCGCGTGATCCTCGTGGTGCTGTTCGACCAGCGCACCACCCTGGGGCTCGTGAAGCTCAAGGGGAAAAGCGTGGTGGAAAAGTTGAACAAGGTGTTCGCAGAGATGTTCAATCGGGTGGGTGCGGGCCCGGCGCCCGAAAAGGGCCTGCTCGAGGGGGCGGAAGACGAAATTGACAAACTCTTCGGTTAAGAGGACGCGCGTCCCATGTCGATGATCAACTACGCGTCCCGCGAGATCAACTGCAAACTCGTGTACTACGGCCCGGGCCTGGGCGGCAAGACGACCAACCTCGAGCACATTTACGGTAAGGTGTCGCCCAACGCGCGCGGCAAGATGATCTCGCTCGCCACCGAGACCGAGCGTACGCTGTTCTTCGACTTCCTGCCGGTGGACCTCGGAACCATCCGGGGCTTCAAGACCCGGTTCCATCTCTACACCGTGCCGGGTCAGGTATACTACAACGCGAGCCGCAAGCTGATTCTCAAGGGCGTGGATGGCATCGTGTTCGTGGGCGACAGCCAGATCGAGCGCATGGAGGCGAACGTCGAATCGATGCAGAACCTGTACGACAACATGTCGGAGTACGGTTACGACCTGACCAAGATTCCGTTCATCATCCAGTACAACAAGCGCGACCTGCCGAACGCCGCGCCGATCCGCGATCTCCAGGCGTCCTTGAACCCGGGGTGGCCCATCGAAGACGGGGCCCAGCAGAAGGTCACCCCCGATCCGTCGCACGCGGGCGAGAACCTGATCGAGCGCGTGGACAATCAGTGGGTCGGCCGCGCGCCGTACCTCGAGGCCGTGGCGGTGCGCGGTGACGGCGTGTTCGACACATTGAAGACGGTGAGCAAGCTGGTCTTGAAGACGCTGAGCTAGGCGGCCGCATGAGCTGGACCCTCCCCAATATCCTCACACTGGCACGCATCTGCCTCACGCCGGTCCTCGCCCTGCTCCCCTTCATTCAGGGGTACTGGCCCAAGGTCATTGCGTTCCTGATCTTCATCGCGGCCAGCGCCTCGGACGTCGTGGATGGTTACCTGGCGCGGCGGCGCAATCAGGTGAGCGAGCTCGGGCAGCTGCTCGACCCGATCGCCGACAAGCTGCTCCTGTTCGCCACGCTCATCCCGATCTTCTGGCTCACGCGGCACCCCACGATTCTGGTCGACTACCGGATCCCGTGGTGGGGCAGCTTGCCCGTGTGGGTCGCGCTGCTCCTCGTCGGGCGCGAGCTCCTCATCACGGCATTCCGCTTCTTCGCGAAACGGCGAGGCGTCGTGATCCCGGCCATAGGGGCGGGGAAGCTCAAGGCGGTGGTCCAGAACGTGTTCATCGGGGCGACGCTGTTCTGGTTCGCCTGGAAGGACGCACTCGCCGCCCATCCGTGGGCGGGGTGGTTTCGCAACTTCTGGGACAAGTTCCACGGCGCGGTCGTGGCCGTGACGCTCGGGGGCGCTATCCTGCTCACCGTGTACTCGCTGGTCGTGTACCTGTATCGCTATCGCACGCTGCTCAAGGGCGGGTGAAGCTCGAAGTCGTCACCATCGGCACCGAGCTGCTGCTCGGCCACACCGTGGATACGAACGCCGCCGAGCTGGGCCGGGCGCTCGCCGCGGCGGGTGCGGAGATCACACGCCACACTACCGTCGCCGACCGGCCCGACGCGATCCGCGCCGCCGTAGCCGAAGCCCTGGCCCGCTCGGGGTTCGTGATCACCACGGGCGGTCTGGGGCCCACGCGGGACGACATGACCAAGACCGTGGTCGCGCAGCTACTCGGTAAACGGCTCCTGCTCGACGAGCGACTGCTGGCGAGCATCAAGGCCCGCTTCGACCGGATGGGCCGCCCCATGCCCGCCGTCAACCGCACGCAGGCGGAAGTCCCCGAAGGGGCGGTGATTCTCTCCAATCCGCGCGGCACCGCGCCCGGGCTCTGGGTGGAGGATCCGGGCGGGCACGTGGTCGTGCTGCTCCCTGGGGTGCCGCGAGAAATGCATGGGCTCTTGGTGGAGCAGGTGCTCCCGCGCATCGTCGCGCGGCAGGGCAGCGCGCGCCGTGTCGTGGTGTCACGCACGGTACGCACCACGGGTATCTCCGAGTCGGCCCTGGCCGAGCGGATCGGACCGATCGAGCCCGAGATCGCGCCCGTCACCCTCGCCTACCTGCCTTCGGTCGATGGCGTCGACCTGCGCGTAACTGCGTGGGAGCTCGAGCCCGAGGACGCGCAGGCGCGGCTCGCCGGCGTTGTGGAGCGTCTCAAAGCCGCGGTTGGTGAGCACGGCTACGGAGAAGACGATGCCGATCTCGCCGCGGTGCTGCTCGGCGCGCTGCGCAAGGGGCGTCACCGATTGGGTGTCGCCGAGTCGTGCACGGGCGGGATGATCGGGGAGCGGATCACCAACATTCCCGGCGCGTCGGACACCTTCATCGGCGGCGTCGTGGCGTACGCCGACGTGATCAAGACCGCGGCGCTCAAGGTGCCGCTCGAGACCCTCGAGGCGTACGGCGCGGTCTCCGAAGAAACCGTACGGGCGATGGCTGACGGGGCGCAGCGGCTGTTCTCGGCCGACTGCACCATCGCGGTGACCGGGATCGCCGGTCCGGGTGGTGGCACGCCTGAAAAGCCCGTAGGCACGGTGTGGCTCGCGGCGCGGGTGCACACGACCACGCGCGCCCTCACGCGCGTGCTTCCGGGTGAACGCGACGACGTCCGCCGCCGTGCCGCGCAGGCGGGCCTGGACCTGCTGCGCCGACTGCTCGCGGAGCCCTAGTGCCGTTCCAACTACCTTCGCCGGGTCCAGGGAGGTGCTCACGTACGACGATGCAACTCGCGGGGTGGCGCATTCGTGATCTCATGACGTTGGAACGGCACTAGATGCCCACGCTCACCGCCCCCGACGGCACCCTGCTGGTCTACGACATGTACGAAGCCGCCGCGCCGCGGGCCGCCATCCTGGCGCTGCACGGCTGGGCCGATCACGCAGGCCGGTGGCGTGACGTCGGCGAGCGGTTGTGCGCCGTGGGCTACTCGACCTACGTCCTCGACCTGCGCGGTCACGGCCGCTCGGGGGGCCGCCGTGGGCATCTATCGCGCTTCAGCCAGCTGTTGGGCGACCTCCAGGCGTTCCGGCGCGTCGTCCGCCTCCGGACCGACCGCCCGCAGCTGCTGCTCGGCACTTCGTTCGGCGGGCTGGTAGCCCTCCGCTACCTGGAGACCCAGCCCAGCGACCCCATCGCCGGGGCCGTCGTGGTTTCGCCGTGGCTCGGGCTGGCGTTCCGGCCGCCCGCCTGGAAACGCTTCGTCGGCCGCGTGTTTGCCGATCTGTGGCCCACGCTCCCGGTCCCCGCCCGGCTGGATGCCGACACGCTCAGTCGCGACCCGGTGGTGAACGACGCCTACGCGGCGGATCCGTCGGTGCACGGCCTGATGACGCCCGGTGCGTGGCGCGAGATCCAGTGGGCGCAGCGCGCCGTGCCGGCGGACGGCTACCGCATCGAATCCCCGGTCCTGTTCCTACTCGCGGGCGAGGACCGTGTGGTCGATGCGCACCTGGCGCGCGCCTTCGCCGACAGCCTGAAAGGCCCCGTGCTGGTCCGCTGGTATCCAGAGATGTATCACGAGGTGTTGCACGACCCGCAGCGCGACACCGCGTTCGGCGACGTCGTCACCTTCCTGGCCGGCCGGCTGTAACGAGAGGGCCGGCTCGCTCGACAGGGCCCACCCGCGCGGCTATCTTCTTGTCTGATCGCTCTTTCCGGGCCCGAACTCCGACCAGGCCAGCCAAAACGGCGCACCTCGGACGGCACACCGATTGCTCATGAAGCGCAAGACCATGAACGACAAACCAGAGCAACCGCAGCCCCCCCCCGCGGAGCAGCCGGGGGGCTCTGAATCCGGGGCGCTGATCGAACCGTCGGAGGAGGCGGTCGTCCGTCTCGAGGGAGAGCTTGCGGACATGAAGGACAAGTACCTCCGGCTTGCCGCCGAGTACGACAACTTCAAGAAGCGCTCGGTCAAAGAACGCACGGACCTGTGGCAGCGGGCGCAGGCCGATCTGATACAACGCCTGGTGGATGCACTCGACGATCTGGCGCGCTTCGCGCACGTCGATCCGGCACAAACCGACGCCAAGACGATCCACGACGGTGTGGACATGGTGGAACGGAAGATGTGGAAGGCGCTCGAGGCGGCGGGCGTCACGCGGGTGGATCAGGTGGGAGTGCCGTTCGATCCCCATGTGCACGAGGCGGTCACGACGCGACCGGCCGATGATGCGGCGAAGGATCACACGGTGGGGGCGGTGCTGCAGCCCGGATATCGGATGGGCGACGCACTCATCCGGCCGGCGCGCGTAATCGTGCTGCAATGGCAGGGAGATCAAGGGCGGGGGAGCGGGGACGGGAAGTAGATGGCCTCACAGAGAGACTATTACCAGATCCTCGGCGTGTCCGAGACGGCGACCACCGACGAGATCAAGAAGGCGTTTCGCCGCCTCGCGAAGCAGTACCATCCCGATCGCAATCCCAACAATCCGCAGGCCGCCGACCGCTTCAAGGAGATCAACGAGGCGCACGACGTCCTGAGCGACGCGGAGAAGCGAAAGAAGTACGATCAACTGCGGCGCTATGGAGCGTTCGCGGGCGCCGGTCAGGGGTACGGGCGCGGTGGCGGGACGACACCAGGCCCCGATGCCGACTTCGATGTGTCCGATCTGGGCTCGTTCGGTGGGCTGGGCGACCTGTTCTCGTCGATCTTCGGTCGGCGCGGCGCCGGCGTGCCGCTCGACGACGAGGAGGAGATCGAGACGACGATCTCGGTCCCGTTCCGGGTCGCCGCGCTGGGTGGGAAGGTGCCCGTGACGCTCACGCTGCCCGAGGTATGCCCGACGTGCAGCGGCTCGGGTGGGGCTCCCGGGACCACGTTCTCAACATGCCCTGAGTGCAAGGGCCGGGGCACGATCTCGTTCGGGCAGGGTGGATTCGCCGTGCAGCGGCCCTGCCCCGTGTGTCGGGGGCGGGGCAAGGTACCGGCGCAGCGCTGTCCGACGTGCCAGGGCTCGGGCGAGGTGCGGGCGCAGAAGCACCTCACGATCACCATCCCGCCGGGGACCGAGGATGGGACGCGGTTGCGCCTGAAGGGCCAGGGCGCCAAAGGGCGCGGCGACATTGTGGTGGTGATTCAGGTCGAGCCTGATCGGTTCTTCCGGCGCGAGGGACTCGACGTGATCGGTGTCGTGCCGATCAATCTGGCGCAGGCCTTACTCGGCTCGAAGATCAAGGTGCGCACCCTCGACGGGAAGCGCGTGGTGCTCAAGGTGCCGCCGGGTACCCAGCATGGCCAGAAGTTCCGCATCCCCGGGCAGGGGATCGAGCGAAACGGCCGGCGCGGCGATCAGTACGTGGAGATCCACGTCCAGATCCCCGAGAAGCTCACGCCTGAGCAGGAAGCCGCGGTCCGCGAGTTTGCCGAGAAGAGTGGAATGAAGCACTAGCTCACAGCTGCTTCACCATTACCATCGCAGACTTCGGGCAGGCCGTGGTGAACTCCGGCGACTCCAACACCGCCGGCTCCACCTGTGCGCGTGTGATCGCCGTGAAGCCGAACTTCGGGAAGAACTGCCCGGCGGTCTCGGTGAGCAGATACACCGTGCGTACGCCGCGGCGCCGGGCGAGATCGAGGGCGGCCACCGTGAGTGCCGCGCCGAGGCCCTGGCCGCGGCGCTCGGTCACCACGGCGACAGAGCGGAGCAGGGCCGCGCCGCCGTACAGCTCCAGTGCCGCGCTCCCCACGATGCCCGAATCATCGCGCGCCACGAGCGTGCTGGCGACGTGCGCGTCGATGCTGGCCCGCGGCAGTTTGCTCGCGGCGAGCAGCTCGCGGATGGCGGGCAGGTCCGGTGGGGTGGCGGGCGTGATGTCGGGCGGCATGTGGATGTGCGTTCGCCCCTTGCTCGGGAGAAGGGGTCGTGCTAGTGTGTAAGCCCTATGCGGACGTTCGCCGGTCTGGGCGCAAATCGCAACGGTAACGCCAGTCTCCCGAATCTGGGGGCCCGGGCGGCGTAGCGCGCAGTGACGGTGAACGCGCGCTCCCGGCACCCAATGGTTTCGGGGGCGCACGTTTTTCTGCTTGTGTTATCTGTTCACCGCTGCGCGTCTGTGCGTCTGTTTTCTGTAATCTGGTCACGGTGGGTAGCGTGGTGGTGGGGCACATTGGGGTGTAGGTCAACTGGCAGACCGCCCGGCTGTTAACCGGGAAGTTGGAGGTTCGAGTCCTCCCGCCCCAGTTCTGCAAGTTCAAGCTCGCCTGATGCTTCCGTTTCGGTGCCCCACGACTCGGTGGAGTCCGTGACGGTTGCGTGACGGTTTCGGTCGCCGATCTCGCCCTACGTGAAGGGAGATTGAGATGCGGCGGACGGATTCGTCACCCGCCGCGGTGAAGAACTCTTCATGTAATCTCCCAGCCTCATTCATCGACCCCTCCCGATATTGCCTCGTTACAGATAGCCAACTCCCCAACCAGGAGCAGCGTCATGAACGGCAGGATTCTCATTGGCGGCGCGATCGCAGTCGCTCTGGCATCGCTCGCCGCCGTCGGCGGCTCGAGTCCACCGCAGGTCGAGGTGACGGACTTCGCGACCGCGCCCCGCGCGACGCAACCCGTGTATGACGCCCGGCTCAGCCCCGCCTCGGCCGCACCGGTGAAGGACTTCCGTATCCCGATCCGCGACGCGACGGTCGAGATCGCCAAGGGCGTGACGTATAAGAGCTGGACGTTCGGCGGGACCGTTCCCGGCCCGGTCGTCCGCGTGCGCGAGGGCGACTTGGTGCGGATTCGCCTCGTCAACGAGGCCTCCATGCCGCACTCGATCGACTTCCATGCGGCCCGGATCCCGATGAACAAGGCCTTCCGGACGATCCTGCCGAAGGACTCGCTGTCGTTCGAGTTCATCGCGCGCGATCCCGGCGCCTACCTTGTGCACTGCGGCACGCCGCCCGTGCTCTTGCACCTGATGCAGGGGATGTATCTGCCGATCATCGTGGACCCGAAGGGCGGGTGGCCGGGCAGGGTTGACAAGGAATTCGTCATCGTGCAGAGCGAGTTCTACGTGCAGGGCGGCGACAGCGCGCTGCCCGGCCAGGCCGACTGGAAGCAGGCGCTCGAGCGCGACGCCAGCTACGTCGTGTTCAACGGGCGGGCGTTCCAGTACCAGGAGCACCCGCTCCAGGTTGACGT
>Ga0209470_1003185_pt1 | contig 11415 bp, 7 predicted proteins | sample GraSoiAngelo_125_FD_185882 | JGI IMG/M metagenome (GOLD analysis project Ga0209470, IMG submission 185882) | Grasslands soil microbial communities from the Angelo Coastal Reserve, California, USA - 14_0927_05_40cm (SPAdes) (version 2) | ecosystem: Environmental > Terrestrial > Soil > Grasslands ... | reverse complement strand
GCCGTCGTGCCAATGAGAGCCATCGCGGCGACGGCCAACACAGCAACCACGGCGATTCGCGCCTTCATCGCCCGCAGATACGGGCTGAAATAATGCTGCCAAAGGTTCCGCACGAATCGCTCCGGCTCGCGCTCCGGGTCGATGTATTCTCCGCTCCAATTCACTTCAATCGGAATGCTCGCCATTCGCACCAACAATTTGTCGTTGCTGCTCGTCGTGATCTTTTCGCCGTCGAAGATTATCTCGCCAGCCTTCACGTCTTCGGCGTCGCGGTTCAGAATGTGAATGTCCGCCTTCAGTTTCATTTCGCAGTTATGCGCGGCAGCACCGCCACGGCATCGCGCAGCGCCGCAAGATCATGGTGCGAATACCGCTGATGAATCGCCCGCGTCGTGTGGCCGGTAAGGAGCATCCGAACTTCTTCGGCGACTCCACAGTTCGCCAGAATCGACGTAAACGAATGACGCAAGCTGTGAAACGAAAGCGCGTTCACGCTCTGGCCGGCCCCCGATTTGGCTCGCTCCCGAATCACGCGCTGCTCGATGTGCGCCCGGCGCATGATCTTGGCGAAATGCTTGGACAGGGCGCTCGCGTCACGCTGCGCCAGTGACGGGAACACAAACGCGTCGTCGCTTTTCGGTGTCGGCAGGCAAAGCAGAAAATCTGCCAACGCCTCGTGAATGACTGTGACGACTTCTTTCCCGCCTTTGCCCTGCTCGAACCGAATGGTCTTGATCTCGGAAACGAGGTCGATGTCCTGCCAGCGCACGTTGGCGCAATCTCCGAGACGCTGGCCCGTGTAGAACGCCGTCAAAATTAAACCTGTCCAGTCGCCCGTGGCGGCCTTCACAAGTGCGCTGACCTGTTCGGGTGTGAAAACGTGCTTGCGGTGCGCTTTGTCCTTCAACTTCTCAATCGGGGCGCATGGATTGACGGAGATATGGCCTTGCTTCCACGCGGAGTTGAACGCAGCCGATAAGATTTTGATGTCCACATCGAGGGTTGCCGGGGCCAGTCCGAGCGAATGCCGATAATCGCGGAAGTCTGCGATGTCTTTGCTGGTGATCGCAGCGACGTTGAGTTTGGCGCGATGCCCAAGCAACTCGATGAATTCTCGCATCGTCTGCTCGTGTCGCCGGGCCGTCTTATCCGCACGCGTCTTGCGCTTGCCCTTCACGAAATGATCGAGCCATTCCGCGACGCTGAACACGCGCAGACCTTCGCCGTTCACGCTCTCCAACACTTCGCTCAGTAGCTCCCGCGTCCGCGCTTCGGTCAGCACTCCGCGCCGCGCTTCGTCCGCTGCACGCTGCAACTGCATGCACATCTGCATGGCCTTGCTCTTAGCGGTCAGCCCCGTCGATTTCTTGACTCTTCGACCGGTCGCATCCGTGAAACACGCATACCAGAAAGGCGACCGCCGCTTTCCGTTTCGCTCCGCTTTGTCTCTGACCACACATGCCATAACTCCGAACGATAGTCGTAACAAAACATGAAGTCAATGACGTTTACGAAAGTTCTTTCACGAGGGAGAGATGGCTTTTGCCTCGTGATGGCGCGATCCGAAAGTTCGCGGCCTTTTGATTTGTCTCCGAATCTTTTCTGCTTGGCGAATCGGCGAGCGCATCGTAGTTACAGTCTCTTGATATGGCGGCGAAAACCGAGCAAAAAACCAGCGAAGATAAGGTCACTGCGGCGCGGAATAAGAATCTTGATCTGGCGATTCAACAGATCGCAAAAGACTACGGTGAAGGGGCGATCATGCGCCTGGGTGACGAGAAAATTGTCGATATCGACGTCATTCCCACCGGCAATATCTTAATTGATCGTGCGCTCGGCGTCGGCGGATTCCCAAGAGGCCGAGTCGTCGAGGTGTTCGGCCCTGAGTCTTCCGGGAAAACGACTCTGACTTTGACGGTGATTGCGCAAGCGCAAAGGCGTGGTGGACTCGCGGCGTTTATTGACGTCGAACATGCGCTTGATCCTGCTTATGCAAAGCGGCTCGGCGTCGACCTGGATGATCTCCTGGTTTCTCAACCGAGTTCTGGCGAGGAAGCGCTGCGAATTTGTGAGACGCTGATACGCTCCAACGCGCTGGATGTGATTGTGGTGGATTCCGTGGCAGCGCTCGTTACCAGAGCCGAGCTCGAGGGCGAGATTGGCGACGCGACAGTTGGCGCACAAGCCCGCTTGATGAGCGCAGCACTGCGCAAACTCACCTCGCTCATTTCAAAAGCGCGAACCTGCTGCGTTTTCACCAACCAAATTCGCGAAAAGATTGGGGTCATGTTCGGAAACCCGGAAACCACGCCTGGCGGCAAGGCGCTGAAATTCTATGCCAGCGTGCGCGTCGATATTCGGCGCATCGGCGCGATCAAACAGACCGATGGCGTTGTTACAGGAAATCGGACTCGCATCAAAATTGTTAAGAACAAGGTTGCGCCGCCCTTCACGGAAGCGGAGTTCGATATCATGTACAACGAGGGAATTTCATCGACTGGCGCGCTGCTCGATCTGGCATTGGAAAAACAAGTCATCGAAAAACGCGGATCCTGGATGAACTACAAAGGTACCCAATTGGCCCAGGGTCGAGACGCCGCTAAGGAAGTTTTGAAGAACGACAAGCAGCTCTACGAAGAAATTGAGTCGGCGGTCAAAGCCAGGCTCAACGAAGAAAAAGACTAGTTGGCACGGTTCCCTTGTTGCTGACGCGTGCCGGCATCTCATGCCAGTTAAGATGCGCTGGAAGTTGTCTGCATTTGCCCGTTTCTTGAGTCGCGGTTTCAGGTTTCCTGAAATTCGTGTTTATTCGTGCTGATTGGTAGTTAGAAGGATGACCTCGGCACAAATCAGGCAATCATTTCTCGATTTCTTTCGCGAGAAGAAGCACACCATCGTGCCGTCGTCGTCACTGTTGCCGGACGCGCCGAATCTTCTTTTTACCAATGCGGGGATGAACCAGTTCGTGCCGATATTTCTTGGACAGCAGAAACCTTTATGGAAACCGGCGCGGGTGGCAGATACGCAAAAGTGCATTCGCGCCGGCGGTAAGCATAACGATCTCGAAGATGTCGGACTCGACACTTATCACCACACGTTTTTCGAAATGCTGGGCAATTGGAGCTTTGGCGATTATTTCAAAAAGGAAGCGATCGAATGGGCTTGGGAATTACTGGTCGACCGCTGGAAATTTCCCGCCCAACGGCTTTATGCGACAGTTTACAAGCCCGGCCCGGGCGAGCCGAGTGAGTTTGACCGCGAAGCGTACGATCACTGGACGCATCTGTTTCGCGAAGCCGATCTCGATCCAAAGGTTCATGTTCTTAGTAGTGGCAAGGCCGACAATTTTTGGATGATGGGCGACACGGGCCCATGCGGCCCGTGCTCCGAAGTCCATGTCGATCTTACGCTGGACGGCGACACGCGCGGCGCGCTCGTGAACAAAAATGATCCGCGTTGTATCGAAATCTGGAACCTCGTTTTCATCCAGTTCAACGCGCAACCTGTAGCCGGGGGCGGTGATCCCGGCCGCATCGAGTATGTCCCCCTCGCTGCGCGTCACGTTGATACTGGAATGGGCTTCGAGCGCGTCACCGCCATTATTCAAGGCACAAAAAACCTCACGGATTTCTCAGGTACGATTTCGAGCTACGAGACGGACATTTTCCGCCCGATCTTCGACGAGCTGGAAAAACTGAGCGGAAAAAAATACGCGAGCACGCTGCCACTTGTAGGGCAAGCGCATCGCTTGCCGGGCGGGGGGGCGGCCAGCCGGAGCGGCCGCCCTACAAGCGATCTCGATCAGGAGAAGATTGATATCGCCTTCCGCGTTATTGCCGATCACATCCGCGCGCTTTCGTTTGCAATCGCGGACGGAATCATTCCGTCGAATGAGGGACGCGGTTACGTTTTGCGTCGTATCCTTCGTCGTGCTGTTCGCTACGGCCGTATGCTCGATTTTCACGAGCCATTCTTCTTCAAACTTGTCGATGTCGTCGCAAAAACGATGGGCGACGTCTTTCCTGAACTCCGTACCAGACAAGAAACAATTAAGGATGTAATCCGGCGCGAAGAAGAAGCCTTTAACAAAACGCTCGACCGCGGGATCGACGAGTTTGCGAACGCGATGGTCAATGCGATCAAAGATTACTCAACCACTGCTGACTTGGGAGAGAAGATGGTGCTGAACCTGCATCCTTTTCGCGTCCGACTGGAGAGTGGCCGAGTTGTGAAGACTGAGTCGACGAACGTCCATTCACTCGAAGGACCTTTGCCCTCGGTAGATATAAACGTGGAGACCATTTCCGCCCTCGAATTGCAGGAGAAACTGGGTGGTAAACCAAAGTTACGGGATCAAGACGTCTTTGATTTATACGACACGTACGGTTTTCCGCTAGATCTAACGGAGCTGATGGCGCGCGAACGTGGATTCACTGTCGACATTCGCGGATTTGAACGATTGATGGAAGAACAGCGTGAGCGCGCCCGCAAGGGGCAGAAAAAAGAAAAGATCAGTGTTGAAGCAGGGGAACTCAAAGCCGAGCCAACGAAATTTCTTGGCTACGATTTTCTGGAGACCGAATCACTTGTCGAAACAGTTTTGCCTGGAACAAAACCGGAAGAACTTAACGTCGTCCTCGATCGAACGCCTTTTTACGCGGAGATGGGCGGACAAGTGGGAGATCGCGGGCTACTCCATGTGCCTGGGCATGACCGCACGGAAGTCGGCCAGTTGCGCGTTATTGATACGCAGAAGCGCGGCGACGTTTTTGTTCATCGGGCTGCACTTGTGGAAGGCCGCGCGCCGGAACCGGGCGAAGCAGTGCGCGTTTCAGTAGACGTTGATCGCCGCCGCGCGATTCAAGGGCACCATACCGTGACGCATCTGCTTCACTGGGCATTGCACGAGGTGGTCTCGCGTGACGCGTCGCAAAAGGGAAGTTACGTCGGACCTGACAAACTGACGTTTGATTTTTCGGGCGCGCCATTGACGAAACAACAAGTCCGAGATGTCGAAAAATTGGTGAACGAAAAGGTCACCGAGAATGCACCGGTCTCATGGACTGAAATTCCGTACGCGGACGCGAGGAAGCGAACCGACATCATCCAATTCTTCGGAGAGAAATACGGCGACGTCGTCCGGGTTTTGCAGATTGGCGGAGCGCCCCGTGCGCTGAACGGTTACTCGATGGAACTTTGTGGTGGGACGCACGTGAGATCGACGGGCGATATTGGGCCATTTCGAATCGTGAAGGAAGAGGCGATTGCAGCTGGCATTCGGCGGATTGAAGCCGTTGCAGGCGACGCTGCACGCAACTGGGCGAATCAGGAAGCAGCGCGTCAACAGGAGAAATTTGAAGCTTTGGCGCGCAAGAAATCTGATATCGCGCCACTGCCTGCTTTTAAGAACGACGCGGCTACTTCTGAAGTGCTGCAACAAATCGATGCGCGGACTTCGCATCTTGAAAAAGTCGAAATCGAAGTTCGCGAATGGGAAAAGCAAAGTGCTAAGACGGCCGAAGCGGAATTGAGAAGCCGGGCCGCTCAAATAGCGAGTCAACTGGTGGCATCGCATGCAGGAGAAAATTTTTGCGTCGCCGAAGTGCAAGACGGGGACGGGAAACTGCTGCAGGCCGTTGCTGATACATTGAAGTCGAAATTCAACGGTCCGATTTTTCTCGTCGGCGCGACGAATGGATCAGTTGCACTGGTGGCATCCGTGCCGAAAGAGATGACGGCGAAGTTTCAGGCGAACAAATTGATTCAGCAGATCGCATCGATCGTAGACGGCAAAGGCGGCGGGCGGCCTGAAAATGCTCAGGGCGCCGGCAAGGATTCGAGCAAGATCGCGGAGGCGCTGGCAAAAGCGCGAGAGCTTTTGAGTTAAACAATAAACGAACGGCTAGAACTCGTCGGCCCACCTCGTGCATGACGTTCTGTCATGTCGAGTGAAGCGAAACATCTCTGGTTCGTTTCCGTTGCGGCCAGCCAAAAATTGATCCGAGATTCTTCGCTTCGCTCAGAATGACATTGCGACACGACTTCTAAGGTGCACTCGCACTTGGCGTTCGCGCGTGTTTCACGAGCAGCTTCATGGACTTTCCATCCAACGACATTCGGTAAATCGACGGCTCGTTTTCGTTCTCCTTTTGCATGATGCAAAGAAATTCGTCGTTGCCCAGCCAAAACGGGTCCCAAACGAAATCATTCTTGCCCGTAACACGAACTGCTTTTTCGCTCGCGACATCGAATTTTTCTATCGCCGGCTGCGGACCGTCCCAATTTTTGCGCTCGTGCTCGGCGCCGCAATCGACATCCATTAGCAACACCTTGCCGTCGGGCGAAATGCTCAGTCGATCACCGCCGTTCATACTCGCGTCAGTCAGAATCTTCGATAGCTCCCATTTCTTCAGAATGTTTCCGTCCAAATCGATCTGGTAAATGTTGTCGAGATCGTGACAGAAAATTGATTTGCCGTCGCGAGCCCATTCCGGCGCGCCGAACGCTTCACTTTTCAGCCCGGCATTTTTTACCAAACGGAAACCGGACCCGTCGGCGTTCACCAGACCGAGATGCCATTCCTTCTCCGCCATGATAGAGAAGGCGAGTTTTGATCCATCCGGCGACCAAACAGGGCCAAAGCAGTTGTCGCTCGGGATATCCTTTAGAATCGTGACTTTGCCGCTGGCGACATCGGCAACCGCGATGTGGCGTTCTGGGCCAGGACGCGTTTTCGAATCTTCACTGGTGTTAAACGCGACACGGGTGCCGTCCGGTGAAATTTCGGGCGAGGCGCCGGCGGCGATTTTCTTCTGGTGCGTGCCATCAGCGTCGGCAACGAAGATGTCGTCGCGGCGTTCATACGCAATTTTGCGCGGCGCCGCATGGCTGAGCGCGGAAAATGCAACGCAAAGGAAGATAACGATTGTGAGCGGTCTCACAGTTGCAGGCTAAGGCGCGCTGACAGACGGGAAGCGCGCATTCTTGATCAGGCGCTTCAAATTTTTTCCGTCAGCAGACATTCGATAAATCGAATCATCCTTTTCGCCAGGCTCCCGGCTGAGAAAGAGAACATTGTCATTGTCGATCCAAACGCCGTCCCAGCCGAAAAGTTTTTTTGGTGTTAGCCTGGTGGCCTTTTGAGATTGGAGTTCAAACGCCCAGAGCGCCGGCAACGGCCCGTCCCAATCTTTGCGGCCGGATTCTTCGCCCATGTCGATGCTCAAAAGCAATCGCTTGCCGTCCGGTGAGACGTCAATCCGGCCGTCGCCGCTCATATCGCCTTTCGGCACGATGTTACTGATCCTCCATTGCGCGCGAACCGCTCCGTCAAGTCCGATTTGGTAGATGTTCGTCATGTCCTGGCAAAAAACACTTTGGCCGTCGTGTGCCCAGACCGGCGAGTAGCAGCTCACTTCATTTTGAACACCGGGTTTCATTACATGAAAATTCGTGCCGTCCGAATTAATAGCGACGAGATCCCAGACTTCGTGCGGACGCGTAGTGAAAAGGATTTGTTTACCGTCAGCCGTCCAGGTCGGGTAATACGAATTCTCGCTGGGGACATCCTTAAACACGGTCACATTGCCAGTCGCAACGTCTGCCACCGCCATGTGCCGCGTGTAAGTTGTTTCGCTCGTTTTTTCGACAGTGTTAAACGCGACGCGACTTCCATCAGGCGAGATCGCTGGGAAAATTCCATCCGCGATCTTTTTCTCGTTCGTTCCGTCAAGATTGGCGATGTAAACAGCATTATTGCGTTCGAAAGCGATGTGTCGATCAGCAGAAAATGAAGTGGCAGAAAGGCTGACTAAAGCGAAAGCGAAGGAGATTAGTTTTCTCATGGTAAGGCGACTGTGATGAAAAACGTCACGGCGAGCGCAGATACCAGGACGATCAGATATGCAAATCCGCCAAAAAAGAATTTGAAAATGCTGATGAACCAGCCCTGGCGATAAACGCGACGGATTGACAAGAAAATCTGGACTACGAACGCGATCCAAAGGAGCGCGATGATCCAGCCCGCTATCGGACCTGGGATCACGCGGTTGAGTCCGATTGTCGCGAGCACGATGAGCATGCCTCCGGTATAAGCGAATGTGTGGATGTGAAGCGCATAAACCAGGTGGTCGATGTAGAAAATGTGGCGACGGATGTAGAGGATTTTCAAAACAAAAGCAAAGAGCGGGATACAGCAAAGCATCATGTAAGGCAGATTGCTAAAGAGCGTCGCGATAAACAGCCCCATCTTTGTTCCATGCTCACCCATCTTTTCCTTTGCTCGCGTTTCGATCCATTTTTCGAAAGGCGTTGATGCGTTCTTATCTGAAGCAGACTCGAGACTTGGCTTATTGTTCTCTCTCGGCTTTGGCGTCGTTTGCCCCGGCCGCTGAGGTTCCTCAGCCGGCGTTGGAGAAGCACCCTTCAATGCGTCCTGAATTCTGGCGCGTACTTCCGGCGACAAATCCTTCACCGCGTCTTCTATTTTGGTGCGCGCGTTCGGCACAGGATCGCCGTGCTGCAAACGTTCTTGGATTTCGCGGCGCGCCTCAGCCGGTAGGTCTTCGCGCTTCAATTCTTCTTCAAGCCGTGCGCGCTTGTTAGGCGGAACTTCGACGCCGCCGAGCGCAGCTTCGATTTTCGCCCGGACTTCCGGGGCGAGATTTTCTCGCTGCAATTCATCCCGAATCTCGGCGCGATTTTCCGGAGAAAGATTTATCGGATCGAAGTGGGCCGACTTGATCGCGTAGTTGACTGCAAAGAAAAAGAGAATGCTTGCGAGAAGATAAAGTCGCAGCGGATGCACATAGCGCACGCGATGCCCGGCGAGAAACTGGTTCGTCAATATCCACGGGCGAGCCAGGAGGAGAACGATGGTTGCGAAAAACTTCGAGTCCCAATTCAGGAATTCGTTGAGTAAATCGGCAATGACATGCCGGAAAGAGCGCCGATAATCGATTGCAGGCTGGCCGCATTTGGCACACCAATGTCCCTCCAATTGCGCTCCACAATTCTCACAATGCGTAATCACCGGGCGCTGCGTTTTTCGCCGGCCAAAAAGTCCCCTCCGAGTCGATGACGCCTGTTCGATTGCGGAGATCGCCGTATCGCCCAGGACAAATTTTTCCAGGTCATCGGGCATACCAGCGCCAGATTACAAAAACCTTTGTGCGGAGTCTACGCCTTGATTCAAGGCGTCAATGAGCAAGGGCCCACAAAATGTGCATTAGCAGCGGTGTGGTTTGTCTCATCGCAAAGTTTGCATTGACCAGGCAAAGCAATTGATGACACGATTTCGCTCAGTGGCGCTTCAACTTTTCAAGACTAAAAGTCCGGACCATTTGCTGGCTGAAGCGGCCGCGCCCGATCGCCAGTTGAAGCGCGCGCTCGGTGCGTTCGACCTGACCTGCGTTGGCATCGGGGCCGTCATCGGTGCCGGAATTTTCGCGCTGGCGGGAACGGCCGCAGCCGGTGAACAACTGGAGGCGTCCTTATGGAAAACGCCGGTGCTGAATTTCATCATATCGCATCTTACACACGCCGAGCTGGTATATGGACGGCCGGGCGCGGGTCCGGCGGTCATGGCTTCTTTCGTGGTGGCAGCGATCGCGTGCGGTTTCGCTGCACTTTGTTACGCCGAGCTCGCCTCGATGATTCCTGTGTCAGGCTCGGCCTACACGTACTCGTATGCAACGCTCGGCGAGATCATCGCGTGGGTCATCGGTTGGGACCTAATTCTTGAATACGCGGTCGGGAACATGGCCGTGGCAGTCGGCTGGTCCGGTTATTTCGTGCAATTGTGTGGGAGCCTGTTCCATCTGAAATTTCCGCTTTGGTTGGTGAGTGATTACCGAACCGCTAGCAGCCTGTTGTCCACAGGAGGCGAAGCGCTCAATAACTATTCGTCCACCACTTTGCCGGTTATTTTAGGTCACGCTGTCGCCTTAAACCTGCCTGCAGTTCTGATTGTTGCGGCAGTGACCATCCTTTTAATCTACGGGATTCGAGAGAGCGCGCGCACCAATACCGCCATTGTCGTTACCAAGGTGGCGGTCGTTGTCTTCGTGATCGCGTTTGGCGCGTTCATGGTGCACCCCACTAATTGGCACCCGTTTCTACCCAACGGCGTAGGCGGCATGATGAGCGGTGCTGCTATCGTTTTTTTCGCGTTCATCGGATTCGACGCCGTCTCGACCACTGCGGAAGAAACAAAAAATCCGCAGCGCGACATGCCGATCGGAATCATCGCGAGCCTGATTATTTGTACACTGCTTTACGTGCTGATGGCGGCCGTCATCACGGGAATGAGAACATATACGACGTATTTCGGTGATTCTGCCGCGGTCGCGACCGCATTCGCTGGCCGGCCTTGGGCGCAAGCACTCATCAGCGCCGGCGCGCTTGCTGGTCTTACGTCGGTAATATTGGTTTTCCAGCTCGGGCAGCCGCGCATTTTCATGGCCATGGCGCGCGACGGTTTGCTGCCACAATATTTTGCGCGGGTTCACCCCCGATTCCGCACGCCGTACATCACGACGATTTGGACCGGCGTTGCCGTTGGCGGTGTCGCAATGCTCACTGACATCGGTTCCCTGGCCGATCTCACGAACATTGGAACGTTGTTCGCCTTCATTCTCGTTTGCCTGGGTGTGATTATTTTACGTCGCAAAGACGCCAGCCGTCGCCGGCCATTTCGAGTTCCGATGGTTCCGTTGTTCCCGCTCCTCGGCGTCTTTTTTTGCTTCGTGTTGATGCTAAGTCTGCCGCTGGAGACGTGGGGGCGCTTTGTTGTGTGGCTTGCCATCGGGTTGTGCATTTATTTTCTCTACAGCTTGCGCCACAGCAAACTCCGTCGCGGATTGGACGCTGGCATAACCGAAGACGAACCGCCGCCGCTGATCAAGACGTAGCCGTGCTGTAGCGTGCGCTGTCCTCAGCGCACTTACAGAGCACGATGGCTGCGTAACCTTCCTTCTGGCTGCTACGGATAGCGACCTATGCAGCTTGCTGTGCGTGGGAAACTCTATCGTCCACTTCCAGCCACTCGAACGTTGTCGTTTTCGCCGGGTCGAGTCCGAGTTTCTTGACCTCTTCGCTGAAGAACTCCTGCTTTTCCGGATGATTGTAGAGGCTGCTTGCCTCGACCTCGTCAGCCCAGCGTTCGATTTCCTCCGGCGTTTTCTCTTCGCCCGCCTCGTTGAGCCATTCGACTATTTCCTGATCGCTTGCGCCCTGTTCGATTTGCGCCTTGAAATCTTCGCCTTTCACACCTTTGAAACCGAAGAGCATGTTATCGAGCGGACAATCGAAGTGATATTCGCCAATATTTCCCGCCACCAAGGCGCGGCATTTATCGATCGTGCGGCCAAGAATCGCATAATCGCCAACGCGAATGCGCGGACTGCGCGGCGCCTC
>Ga0209470_1003183_pt1 | contig 11420 bp, 12 predicted proteins | sample GraSoiAngelo_125_FD_185882 | JGI IMG/M metagenome (GOLD analysis project Ga0209470, IMG submission 185882) | Grasslands soil microbial communities from the Angelo Coastal Reserve, California, USA - 14_0927_05_40cm (SPAdes) (version 2) | ecosystem: Environmental > Terrestrial > Soil > Grasslands ... | reverse complement strand
AATGGCTGAGAAAGACTATGCCTTCAATTTCGATGTGACCATGGAACTCGCAACCTCATCGTTGCGGGTCGGGACTGTGAGGGTCCATGGTAAGGTCGAGTCCGCGGCTCTAAAGAAGAAATAGGCTCAATAACAAGCCCGATGTGCTCCAGTCTTTTCTAGAGTGAACCCTGTCCTAGTAGAGCTTCTTTCTCGCAATCATAGCACCTATAGGTTCGCTCTCTCATCCATTTGCCGGACGAGTCAAGGATCTGTTTATCCTGGGTGTTGAGTTCGCTGGATTCGAACTGACCACCGCATCTGTCGCAGACATGTTCCACTAGGATTACCAACTGGAGGGGCCCGGTATCGTTACTCATAAACAGTCGCTGCAAACCCCGCAACACATTTACCGGGCGCGGTCTCTTTCAAAAGTTAGCATTGTCAGCTAGTTCGGACGCGGAGAAGAGTAAGCGGATAGAGCAGACGTTTGACGAGTTCAACGAGTCCTGGCTTGTCTACTGGAACGCGTACATTGACTTGCAGAACCAGTTGTATGAGAGTTTGAAGACTGCGCGCGAAGTGACCTGGCTCGGCGCCACTGACTCCGCGAAGATGAGTGAGATAAACGCGGCCCAACGACAATTGTTCGCCACTATGCCGCGCCGCCTAGACTATGTCCCACTGGGACAGATCAACCGCAGTATGGATTACGCCCTCAGCAAGATCAACGAGCTGTTGGCAGCCCTCTTCTCAGAGAAGGAGAAATGCAAGAGGCTAGAGGACGCTATAGACATTCTAACGGACAAGGCTAACAAGACTAAGCAAGAGCTCCAGTCCGAATCTTAGCTTCTTTCCAGAGATAATATTGAGCTCTACATAATCCGACTGGCAGATCAATCAATGACTGTGGGTTAGGACGCAACGAGGGGGTGGGTGGGGGACACGCACGTTCCTATTCGCTATCGCCCTGCCATTTGTCTCGCTCAAGCATTTCCCTCTTGAGAGATACGACCATCTCATTGAAGTCGGAAACCTTAGTTGCTTGAATCTCCTGTTCTTTGCAGAGCTCGGAGAGCTTAGAGCCTCTTATCACGAATCTCAAGTCTGCGTTTCTCAGCGCGTGTAGATCCCATCGTCCATCGCCAATGTAGGCGACCGCATCGGCCCTCGTCTTGTAGTACCTGACTGCGTCGTCTTTGAAGTTCATTGATCGATTGTCCTTCAGTTTGAGAAAGTCGAATTTAATGCCCGTCGGGGTGCATTTCGCCGCTGCCGCGTACAGTTCCACCTTGTTCCTCCACTTCTTACGTTCTAGAAAGTGTTTGATGACGAAATCCAGGCCTGCACTAACCAGGACGAGCGGGTAACGGTTTGTTTTGCAGTAGTCGATTAGATTGTCGAAGCCGGGCCTGAATTTGGTGAACTCGTTCAGTTCGTCTAAGATTTTGGACTTAGACGTCCTTACCATCGCACCCTGTCTTCTGAGACATTCCTCCAGTGTGATCTCCCCCTTAACGTACTGGTCATCAACGGCCCTCCAGTCGCCTTGAGCGAATTTTTCGAGAACGTTCTCGAACGTGTCGTTGAGAGTGACCGTGACATCAAAGTCGCTTAGTATTGCAAGCTTCATTTCAAACAGGCTTCTTTGATTTCTACGTCTTGTGGACGTTGAAAAACAATGGTCTCTCCAAAAAGGAGAGTAAGCGTGTGGGTATAACGCGCTACTACGATGTTTCTCAGGATATCATAACCATATTTTGAGTTGAAAAAAGGCTCTCGCAAAGCCTATCATGGGCAACAAGTAATCAACTCCATGAGCGAGCGTTTCACAGCCGAGATGGCCGTAGCATTCCAAGCGTCTCGAAATAGTGTCTCTGTCGAACAAGTCGGTATCGCCCCGTTAGTGGTTGGCTCTTGGGACCTCGAGACCGTCAAGTCACTAGCCACGGCTGTGGGCGCCGAGCCGTCGCCGTCTTGGTGGTGGGGGCCGCGGTTTCCATTGTACAATGGGCAGGTTGGCGGCAGAAGGGTTTCATTTGTTAGTCTCCCCTTGGGCGCACCTGCTACTATCCTGGTTATGGAGGAGTTGATCGCTTGCGGTGTACGGGCTTTCTTGGGGTTGGGTCTTGCGGGAAGTATTCAGCCCGAGGCACCGGTGGGGACCTGTTTCATTCCGACATCTTGCATCAGGGATGAGGGGACGTCTCCGCATTATCTGGCGAGCGATGATGGGCTTCGTCCAGCACAAAGACTGGTCCGGGCGCTGGAGAAGGCGCGCGTCAAGAAGGGCGTTGTGGCGTATACTGGTCCAATCTGGACGACGGACGCGCCTTACAGGGAGATGGTGACGACGATCGAGAACTATCGATTGCGCGATGTGCTGGGAGTCGACATGGAGACCTCGGCAATGTATGCACTAGGCACGTATAGGAATGTGGAGGTCTGCAACTTCCTTGTCGTGAGCGATGAGCTGTGGAGAGACTGGAGGCCAGCATTCGGCCGCCCCGAGCTGAGAGAGGCTTTGAAACGGGCCGAAGAAGTTATCCTGGAAGCAATCACAACACTACGAAAATAGGTTGCTCTCTCGTTAGTCTTCTCGAGTTGGAAATCCCTCTGAACATGTTACGGATTCATGGATTGACGGCTTGACTTTCCTGACCCCTTGGTATCTCGGTGGGTAGGCCGCAGCTAGGGCAAGTCAAAATCCCGACGCCTAATTCCGTGCCACAGCTCTGACAGAATCTCAGGCCGAGAATCTGGTCATTGGTAGACCGTTTTCGTTCTTGTCTGATGAAAAATACAAAGGCAAGCAATCCCAGCCCAGCATAGCTCGCGACAACCGGTATGATGATGGAGTGGAATATTGTGAGCCACGAGTTGGGCGATGGGGTCGTATTGTTAGTCGGTGTCGAGGGACCTTTGCCAGTGCTCGGCGGGGTAGGGCCCGGATTGTTGGGAGGATTGGGGCCGGGACTGGGCGGCGGGGCTGGATTGTTGGTTACGACGAGGGTCTCGTTCAGTCTTGTTTGTTGGAGTGCAATCCACTCTTGAGCTTGGGAGTCCAGATACCCCCACGATTGGATATCAATTGTTAGATTGTAGTCTCCGAGCTTAAGATCGGCGGGGAGGCTTATGGTTGCATTGTATTGGGCTGTCGCCGCGCTGAAGGAGAAAGGTGTCATGACCGAGATGTTGTATTTTCCGAAACTTGTCGAGATGGTTAGGTTCTCGAATCTCACGGTTGCTCCCTGGGGGTCTCTAATGACCATTGTAATGACGGCTTGATGATCGGGGCGTCCGGTTGCCTGAGGACCTGTCTCTAGTGTGGGAAAGGTCACGGGCGTTAGTCCCGTCACCAACCCATGTGCGTTTGCCATTTCGGCAGTTCCATTGGATGTGAAGTATTGGCCTAGTGAGTCGTCGAGTTGGACTGGTTCGGTTGTGTTGTCTCTAAAGACAGACTGCCCTGTGTCTGTATTCCACTCATCCATCCACATCCATGCTGACGAGAGAGTTACTCCAGTCTCATTGTATGTGACTGGGAGGCCAGTGCCATAGTATGGACTGCTATGGTAGTGTTCGGTCATCAGTCCTGTGAAGAACCCGAGCTGGGAGCTTAGGCTGGACTGGAAACCGAGAAACGTGCTGCCATGCGCGGGGTATGAGTGTGATGAGGCTGCTCCTGTCTGCCAGTCCATAGCCCGCATCACAACAGACCCCAACCCGAAGCTGAGACTGAGTAGTACAATGTCTCCGGCGTTTACGGGTCCGTTGAAGGGCTTCAGTCCTCCTCCGCCGTTAGATGGGTCGATGGAAAAGCCAGTGTTGTCGAAGACTTCATAGTTCATGTTGAAACCCGGATTGAAGCCGCCGAGGGTCAGCGGCCAGTGGTAGGATAATCCAACCTGATACCAGTAGCCATGATCTGTTAGCCCGTTGACCAGATACCCTGGTCCCACACCGTGAGGATCACTGAACGCGACTGCAGTCACGTTGAATGTTAGCTTGGAAAAATCTTGGGTGAAAGTAACACCGACCTGCTCATCGTATGGAGCTGCGGAAGCGAGCGAAGCCAAGGGGCGGGACTGGCCAGACCTGGGAAAACCGAGGGGAAAACCAACGGCGGGGCTTTGCGGGTAATGGTTCAACGACGCGATAGGAAAAGCGAGACTGAGGATTAGAGCCAGTAATAGGAGACCTTTTGGCTCACCGGGCATCGCCGCCTGGATGTTATGCATCACGGCAGTTGTCCGGAAACGAACCGGCCAAGACCTGTGATGATCATCTTTCGGAGAAATAGACTTTGGGGCACGCGAGTTTCCTAACCTCATCATCGAAATGACGGTGAATAAGACCCGGACAGAAAAAGAAGGGAAAGCGCTGCACCTACAAGAGAGATGATTACCCGGAAAAACGACCTTACAACCATGAATATCCCACGAACTGTTCGTCTATTCTCTTGCAGAGCTTAAAGTCTATCTGATTTTGGCGGATGGAAACTCTTGGTCAAGATGAAGCCGTGGCCGATTATCTCTCTAATCCTTATTGTTCTAGCATCTGTCGGGGCGGCCGTCTACTATGTATGGGAAGCATCAATCATGGGTACGCCTTTGCAGAGACCCGAACAACATCAGCAGCCACGTCTACAATCCCGCAAGGCTTCAGACCGTCAGGGAATGCATCACTGTTTCGGGAATCGTGAACAATGTGATCGTTGAGGATGACGGAGACTACCACGTTTGGTTCCATGTTGATCCGCAATACGCGAGTTTACCCAACCGCGCGAACAACGACTATCGACAAGGTGATTTGTTGGCGGAGATAATCTGCGCAACCACAATCACCCAGCAAGACGCGGTTCTAGCCTGTGAGAATTATACTAACCAGATTCTCCCAATACCCAACTCAAACCAGAACATCACGGTGACAGGGCCCTACGTTCTCGATAACGTCCACGGGTGGATGGAAGTACATCCTGTGTACTTCCTAAGCATTTCCTAGAACTAGATGTGCTTTCTAGGAACTCTTGATGGGAGTTCCATGGCGTTCATCGGGGCAAATCCATTCACTGACGCCAACCCTAGAGAATTTTCGGTAACACATCCGGCCGTGAGCCACGCATAACATTCTGCCTTGAACGACCTCTGGCAGCTTATGCACGCCCATCCGTGCTCCTCTATTCGAGGGGCTCACCCTATCAGGTTCTCCCAACGGAGTCGAGTTTGAAGGATCTTCGTCGCCCATAACCGAACCGCACGATTATAGACGGCTTCGGAGTCCGTTAAGCATTGCTCCTTACGGGAAATCTTTCTACATCAAAAGATACCCGTGGGATGATGCCCCAAGGTTTCCTGAGATCATATTCATCGGAGAAGAGGAGAAGGCACGACGTCTTTCGATGCTTGAGAACTATCCGACAAACAGGCACTCCACATTTTGCCCACCCGCGGGCACTATCCGCCCTAACGTGGTCCGGGGCCCACGCGGAAACCGACCCTTCGGTTCGGATCGGTTACATTTCGTCAGCGCGAGTCATGCCGTTGAACTCGTTTCGCTCGGGAAGGATGTTCGACGAGCGACTTGCCTGGAGCCGGCGCTCTTGGGAGCAGCCTGGTTCGTGTGCATCTTGCCATGCTCCATCATCTCGGTTCGGTCTTGAATTTAGCACCGCAAGTGCTACACTTGTATTTTTTCCCGAATAATCCCATTTCTAGTTATCACCTACCCCGCGACCACATGTGAAGTGGATAATAGATTTCCTCAATCCTTCGAGCGATGGACCCAACTATAACGTAGGGTCGAAGGCTAACCCGCGTGTGGGGAGGCTTTCTTAGAAGCCGAAGGGCAATTCCAGCCCCCAGTCCCTTACACTTGGATTCATGTCTCCTAGGAATCCACTTTTCTCCGAAAATCCCTAGCAAGGTTTTAGTCTACGTCTTCACTAGCCCCCGCCATGCCTAAGTCCAAATCTAAAAAGGCAAAAGCAAAGAAGCCGGCAAAGTCCAAGAAAGCACCCATACCACCAGGATTCCGATCTGTAACACCATACCTCGCAATTAACGGTGCGTCCGCCGCGATCGACTGGTACAAGAAAGCATTCGGCGCAAAAGAACTCGCGCGCCAAGCGGTCCCAGATGGAAAACTAATGCATGCTCGAATTCGAATCGGGGACTCGATCGTAATGCTATCTGACACCTTCCCAGGCAGCGGCGCTCAATCCCCCGACGCTCTCGGCAACAGTCCTGTCACACTCCACCTCTACATCGGCAACGTTGACAAGGTGTGGCAACAAGCGGTCGACGCGGGGGCTAAGGTAACAATGCCCCTTGACAATCAGTTCTGGGGCGAGCGCTACGGCCAACTAACCGACCCCTACGGCCACCACTGGTCACTAGCCTCACAAGTCAACATGACAAAGAAAGAGAAAGACGAGAAACAGAAACAAGCCATGGCAATGTTCGCTCAAGACCAGCACCCCGGCCGTACAGAAGAACCGCAAATCGCGCAAAACTAGTCACGACACCAAAACCCCCAAAGGGCGAAGCTAAGGCTTCGCTCACCCTTTTTTCTATGCGAACGATTCCTACTAGATACCAGGCAAAATCTGTGAAATTGGACCGGCTCGACCATCTCGTCCTAACCGTCAGAAACATCGAGACAACATGCACATTCTATTCAAACGTACTCGGCATGGAAGTAGTCACATTCGAGAACGGCCGCAAAGCCCTGACTTTCGGTTCCCAGAGGGTAAACCTCCATGAAGCAGGCAAAGAGCTCGAACCGAAAGCATACAGACCAACCCCCGGGTCAGCCGACTTATGTTTCGCGACAACCACTCCTATCGATGAAGTTGTCAAACGACTCCAATTATCAAAAGTCAGAATACTCGAGGGCCCTGTCAAAAGAACCGGCGCGCTCGGCCAGATGATGTCTGTGTACTTCCGGGACCCTGATCTGAACCTCATAGAGGTCTCGAATTATGGGGATGCGAAGTAGAATTGACCCGTAAGCAAGGTAGGCTAGTCATCCAATCGGACCTCGGTTAGAGTTTCTTCTTCAAGAAGTAGCCTCTCGTTTCAAAACCCAACTTATCATACAACTCTTTAGCCCCGATCTCGTCGGCTGGTACCGATAGCGTGACCGTATCAATTCCTCTCTCTCCGAAAACTACGAACAGACGATTCAACAGCGACATGGCGATTCCCCTTCGGCGATACTGTTCCTCGACCGCGAGTACCTCAACGGAACCTACTTTTCTTGCCTTCCATCTTTGCAGAACTTCATCCGGAACGTTTTTTGATTCACGACCATAGACGAAGCCAACTATTCTTCGGTTGAGCTCTGCTACTAGGAAGAAATCAGGCTCGGACGAGTAGAAGCCCTGAATGTCCGCTTCTGTCGGGGTGGAGTCCCATGAAGCATACTTTTGAGAGAGCTGGAGAACAGCGACCCTATCTTTCTCCTCGTATCGTCTAATGGCCGGGTGCACGAAAAGCTCCCGCCATCAGATTGCGATTAAGTTGAGACTCACTTGGTCGAGGTAGAATTTCCCGAAGTCTTGCTCGCCTTTACTGCTTCTGCGATCCCCCAGACGATCAAGCCTATCGCAATTAGGTAGTTCAATAACCAAGGAATCATTAGGAGCAATGCACCAAAGAGGATAGCCAGCAAGGCGGTCCCTAGTCGCGGGATCTGCAAAGTCTTCTCGATGTCAGAGACTATTCCCATCGCTCTTCCTTATTGGACTATTGAACGACACTCCATAAGAGTTGTGGAGTTTGCTCTTGGAACAGCTTTCGGCAGCCGAGTAGGGAGAACGCGGCGACTAGGCTTGAATGCTTAAGGACGGGGTGGTGCCAAGGAAAGTCTTGTCAAGGCCGAGATGGTGTATGCTAGCGACTTGTGCGTTTCGAAGAGAGCGAATCCCTGAGGAGAGCTTGGTTGAGATCGAAACAGCTGGATACTCAGCAACGATCTGTGAAAACTGCCTCACACTCTTGATCGTTCATCGCCGCTATCACAATTTGAATCTGGAAAGACTGATCTTGCAGATATCAACAAAATAGAGACCAGTGCCCTAGGGGAACTCCTCTGGAGTGGACTAGATCTCTTATGGAGATCATAAAAAAAGTCTAGAAATCTGGGAAGAGCGAGTAAGAGTGATCGTGTGTGTTACCGAATCCTGCTCATGGCAGACTGAAACACTTGTTCTTGGTCACGCACTGGAGCCGATCGGTATGCCCGAAGTCCATTGTTCCCGTTGTCAAACGCGGTTTTGGCAGCTGTGTTTAGTTTGACCCAGTCAGGAATGATCACGGCTCTGATCAATTCCTGTATCGATATGCCTCGGTCTTCTGCTTCTGTTTGTAGGAGTTCGAAACTTTCATCGCGGAGGGACAGCATGAATTTTGCCAATTTGACACCTAAAGAGTGGGGGATGGTTGGCTCGGGGTTCCTCGAATATAAACATTCTACGGAGAGAAAGTAGGGATTCTTTTCACTCAAATCAGTAAAGATGCTAGCATGGGAATGTCTATCAGCCCCTATTGGATGCAACTCGGTTAAGTCTAAGCTATCTTCAGGGGACAGGATCAGACCTTGCGCGAACGAATCGATCTCCATCTCAATGAGGCTCCGACACTAAAGACTCCGGTCCTGATAGCTGGTCTCCCGGATAGCGGGAGAGTGGCTAAGATAGTTCTCGACCAGCTGGTCAAGACCCTCAAAGCAACCCCTCTGGGGTATCTCTACTCAGACTATCTCCCACCTCGCCTCCTCCTAAAGCCGGATGGGACAGCTGACTTGATGAAACATGAGATATTCTATTGGATCAACAAAGACTCCGGCCCCGACCTCGTCCTATACACCGGAGACGCGCAACCAATCCTGCCTGAGGGAGCATTCCGTCTCTCCGAGGCAGTTGTAAAGCTCGCCGAGAAACTCGGAGTCGAAACAGTTGTGACAGTCGGTGCGTTCATCACTGGCAAGATCGCTGAACATCCACAAGTCTACGGTGCCGCAAGCGAACTAGTCCTCGTCAAAGAACTCGAAGAGTTAGGGGTGAAAATCATTGACAGCGGTGCGGTCACATGGATGAACGGGCTAATCCCTGGTCTTGCAAAAGTCCGGAATCTAAAAGGCCTATTTCTCTCGGGCGAAACATCTGGTTTCATGATTGATCCGCGCGCGGCGATGATAATCCTCCGCGTCCTCGTTAGGAAGCTTGGATTACAAATTGACATGACGGAACTTGAAGGACAAGCGAAAGAGATCGAAACCGCACTCAAACAGAGCGGCGATAAGGATTCTGATTCTGCAGGCAGTTCCGAATATATCGGGTGACTGGGGAGCTGCCTGAGATGACGGCCGATTACCGAGTAGTGATCGGTGACAGCCGTCGAATGCGAGAACTAGCTGATAACTCCGTGCATCTAGTCGTCACCTCGCCACCCTACCCGATGGTTAGCATCTGGGACAATTTCTTCCGAGATGAATCCGCGCAATCCTACGACCAGATGCACGACTGTCTCAACAACACATGGAAGGAAGTGAAGAGGGTTCTAGTTCCCGGCGGAATCGCCTGCGTCAATATCGGTGACGCGACCCGGACCAAGGACGGGGTATTCCATCTCTATCCAAACCATTCTCGCGTTATAGAATCGTTCGAGCAACTCGGCCTCGTTACCCTACCCTACGTCCTCTGGAAGAAGCCTACCACCAAGCCCCGCTACAAAGGAAAGGGAGCGTTTCTAGGCTCAGGTTTCCTTCCGCCTAACGCGTACGTAACCCTTGACATGGAGTTCATCTTGATCTTTCGAAAGGGAAATCTGAGATCCTTCGAGCCCAAGGACCCCAAACGCTACGGGAGCAAGTTTACCAAGAAGGAAAGAGACGAATGGTTCTCCCAAGTCTGGACCGTCACTGGAGCAAGACAGACGCAAGGAGGATTGGAAAGGCGAGTCGCGGCCTTCCCTGAAGAAATTCCACGACGGCTGATCCGAATGTTCTCCATTGAAAGCGATCTAGTTCTGGACCCGTTTCTCGGATCTGGAACCAGTCTCAAGGCCGCAATGAATCTCAATCGGCGATTCGTTGGATATGAGAAGCTAGAAGACTTTTCGAGGATTATACGAGAGCGGATGGGCCAGGAATCGGAAAGAATTCTCTTCCAAAAACAGTCTGTTGTAGAACAGATTAGTTCTGAATTAATAGCCTAGCAACGTCGCTCAACGATCGAACGAGGTAGTCTGGGTGTCCGCCCCTCGGGCCTCGACGTCTCACAAGTATCATCATCATTCCAACTCCCTTCGCTCCTTCAATGTCAGTGTTGGGATTGTCGCCGATATAGACGCAATTTCGTGGTTGTAAGCCTAATCGTCTTGCGACCAGAGTGAAGGGTCTCCTAGTCGGTTTTACACCTGGTGTGTCCTCGCCTGCCACAACAATTGCCTCTAGAGATTTCAAAAATGGTTGTTGGCGAATTCTCTTCATCTTCATCCCCGGAGTACCATCAGAATCTGAGACCATTCCAAACCTGAACCCTGCCTTCTTCAGTCTATGAATGGTCGACATCGTGTCGTAGAACAGCGGACTTGCTCCAGCATACGTCTTCCAGTAGCGGAGAGTTGTCTCGTGGACCCAAGGACCTTTGAGCTTAGACAAGCCGAGCTGTTTGAGCAGGGTCTCCCACCAGACATCTCTGTTGTAGAGGAATTTTCGGCCATGCATTTCTAGATCGATGAGCCGGAGTTTCGGGAATAGATTCGCCTCGGAGTAGCGGATTCCTTCTTTCCTCAACCGTTTCGCAAAGATTCTTGCGACTACCCGAAGCGCCTGGCGAGCGCCCTTCTTTGACTGGATGAGCGTGTTATCTAGATCGAATATTACCGCGCGGATCTTCCTATCGGCCAGTATCTCTCAATTCCAGACGTATGTTTCGGGCCGGCGATCTGCGAACCGTTCTTTACGCAGTCGAGCGTGAAGAGCGAGGTCAATATCCTCAACGATTACTCCTTCTCGTTGTTCTTTGAACACGTTCATCCTAGGGTGGGATATCTTCATCTTCGGGTCTTCCCTGAGACTAACGATCATACTGTACCCTGTAAACAAGGGCGGAGAGTAGACGTTAGGCGCCACAACCGCTATCCGGTTCTCCAGCGATCGAATTGTGACGTATTGGTGCCAGGGTTCAACTCCCGGTCTCACGATCCTTGACGGGCACATCAACAAGTCCGCGCCCCTAAGCGTTAGGATTCTTGCGGCCTCTGGAAAATCAACGTCGTAGCACACGAGAACCCCAATTTTGAACCCGTCAACCGGGAAGATCTTGTAATCGTTTCCCGGACGAGCAATCTTCTTCTCGAAATGAAATAGATGGACTTTCGGTTGCCGCCCGATGACTTCTCCGTCCCTTCCGATTACGGGGCTGTTGAGAAAAA
>Ga0209470_1003182_pt1 | contig 11420 bp, 11 predicted proteins | sample GraSoiAngelo_125_FD_185882 | JGI IMG/M metagenome (GOLD analysis project Ga0209470, IMG submission 185882) | Grasslands soil microbial communities from the Angelo Coastal Reserve, California, USA - 14_0927_05_40cm (SPAdes) (version 2) | ecosystem: Environmental > Terrestrial > Soil > Grasslands ... | reverse complement strand
TTGTTCTCGGGCAGGTTGTGCGTCTTCCATTCCGAAAACAAAACAAAGTACGGCTTGAGCGTCTTTGGAAATTTTTCGCTTCTCTCCCGTTTTCGGATCGGTGGCCGAATCAATATGAGCAGTGAAATGCCGGCTGTGTTCGTCCGGCTTGTACATTTGCATGATTCGGTTTTTATCAAGAAGCGCCTGCTCTTCTTTGGTGAACTTGTCCGCCTTATTGGACCTGAGGGCGATGAAGGAGGCGGCAGCTATCAGCAACAGTTTGAGGGGTCGTTTGTTCATGCAGAGCGTTCGGGGCGGCACCGAATTTCTTTCAGACTATTTGATGCCGTCCCCGATGCCTGACAACAAACACAAATACAACGGTATTTGGCCGAATTTTGGCCGGTGGCGCGCCCGATTCCTGCTCGCTTTTTAGCCTGTGCGCCCCGCTCTTGTCGCTCTGGTTGTCGTCGGTCTTGTGTCACCCATTGGAACCGAAGCCGGTCCGCATTCCAAACGTCACCTGAAACATTTCGCGCCGGACGCGGTTCAGCTCGGCTGGAAGTATTTTCAACAAGGCGACTACGAGACTGCGCTGCGGCGATTCCAAATGGCCATTCGTCATGATCCGGATTTCGCGCCTGCTTACTTTGGCGCCGCGAATGTTTACAGTGCGGAAGGCAAACTTGACGAAGCGATCAAGTATTACCGCGAAACGCTGACGAGAGAAACTTTGTACGTTTATACCTGCGCCAATTTGGGATACGCGCTTCTGCAGCAGGGGAAATTCCCGGAAGCTTTACAAATGCTGGATAAAGCTCTCGAGCTTGATCCGACATGTGGCGCAGCGCATCTGACTTACGCAAATTACTACGCATACAAGCAAGATTGGAAAAACGCAGAGCAATCCGTGAACAATGCGATGAAGTATGGTCAGAAGATTCATCCCGAGCTTCGCGAAATGCTCGAGAAGCACGGCGTTAAAATCGCCGAGAATTGATTGTAGGTGGATCGGCCGCTCCGTCGGGCCGTCGGGCGATGCTAAACAATTGCAGCTGCGCTGCCTAAACTAACATCGAGAAAGGGACTGCTCGATCCACCTTACGCCATCACTTGCCGAAACGCTGACACAAACGCTTCCATCTCGGATTTCTTGCCGATCGTTACCCGCATGTGGTTCGGCAGGGCAGGGAACAAGCGGCCGACCTGAACGTTTCTTTCTTTCATCGCTTTGATGATCGGAACGACCGGACGTTTGCAATCGAACATGATGAAGTTGGCCTGTGACGGAATCGATTTGTAGCCGAGCTTCTGGAGCTCGGTCAGGGTGAAGCTTTTCGCTTCGCTGTTCATCTTCCGGCCGTTGTTTACTTGATCGGCATCGTCCAGGCTCGCGCTCGCCGCGGCCAGCGCCATGATGTTCACGCTGTCCCACATTTGGAAACCGTGCATCCGCTTGATCGTATCCGGTTGGGCGACGCAATAGCCGCAGCGCAGACCGGCCATTCCATAAATTTTCGAGAACGTCCGCGCCACGATCAGATTCGGATGATCTTTCACCAGCGGGATCACGCTTTCGTATTCGGGGCTGTCGGCGTAATGGAAGTAGGCTTCGTCCACCAGAATCATCGTGTCGCGCGGAGTCTTCTCGATGAGACTGCGCAGATCGCTTTTCGGAGTGATGCTCGCCGTCGGATTGTTCGGGTTGCAGATGTAAATCAAACCTTTCTGCGCGGCCGCTCCCATTTTAGCCAGGTCGTGATGGAAATCCGCAGTCAGCGGAACTTTGACGACTTCGCCGCCGTTCGCTTTCGAGTACTCAAGAATCGCTTCGAATGTTGGATCGGCGGCGATCAGTTTGCCTTGGGTCGGTCCGGTGAAACTCTCGGCGCACAGTTTCAAAATTTCGCTCGAACCGTCACCGAGCACGATTTGCTCGCGATTAACGCCGTTAATCTTCGCGATCTTCTCGATCAGGATGTCGTTCGCTTCGTCGGGATAACGGCAGCAGACGTCGAACGAATTATTCATCGCGGCGTGCGCCTGCGATGACGGTCCGTACGGATTTTCGTTCGCGCTGAGGCGCACGACAACCGAGCCGGTTGGGGCGGTTTTAGCCGACGGATGTTCTGTTGCTACCGAGAATCGCGGCCGGACAATCGCGGCGGCGGCACCAACGCCTAACAAATGCGCAAATTTACGGCGAGAGATTGAGAGTGTGTTCATGGCAAGACCTCCGGACGAAGTCCTAACGTGAAAGAGAAGGAAACGCGAGACGAAAAGCGACCCTCAGCTGCTGAGCTGCGATTGAGGTGAGGGAAACCGCCTATTTCGGCTGCGGCACGATCCGAATGTACGGTTTGGGCGCCTTCCAACCTTCGGGATACCGCTTCTTCGCCTCATCATTGGAGACCGAGCCGGCGATGATCACGTCTTCGCCCGGCTTCCAATTTACGGGTGTGGCCACCTGATGCTTCGCCGTCAATTGTAAGGAATCGATCACTCGGAGCACTTCATCGAAGTTCCGGCCCGTGGTCATGGGATAAATAAGGACGAGCTTGATCTTCTTGTCCGGACCGACCACGTAAACATTGCGCACGGTCGCATTGTCGGCCGGCGTGCGCTTCTTCGGATCGCCCGCAACTTCGGCCGGCAACATCCCGTAGAGCTTCGAAATCTTGAAGTCGGAGTCGCCAATGATCGGGTAATTCGGGGCGTGTCCCTGCGTCTCTTCGATGTCTTTCGCCCAGCCTTCATGATCGCCGGTGGAATCAACTGACAATCCGATCACCTTGACGCTCCTTCGATCGAACTCCGATTTGATCTTCGCCATGTACCCGAGCTCGGTCGTGCACACCGGAGTAAAATCCTTTGGGTGCGAAAACAAGACCGCCCAGGAGTTACCGACCCAATCGTGGAAACTGATCTTTCCCTCGGTTGTTTCCGCCTGGAAGTCCGGTGCCGTGTCGCCTATTTTCATACGTTTCCTCCTGCTATTTTTCGTTTCCGATAATTCTTTTCAAGTCACGCCCGAAGTCAATATCCCTCTGCCGTGTCCTTCCCGCAATAAATTGATTCAGTGGCCGGAGAGGTTTGCTCGAGACTATTTCCCACTTTCAATAAGCATCCGTTCGACGAGACATTACCGTTACCTGTGATCTTTGGCTTTTTGAAAGAACGACGCCGAAAGCAACTTAAGGCGCGGCCTTTCCCGAATGAGTGGCTGAAGATAATCAAACGCAGAGTTACGTTCTTTGCCCGGCTTTCGGCTGTGGACCAGGCCGAACTTCTCGATCACATTCAGGTTTTTCTGGCCGAAAAGCGCTTCGAAGGTTGTGCCGGCCTGGAAATAAATGATGAGATTCGAGTGACGATCGCAGCGCAGGCTTGTCTTCTCTTGCTGCGGCGCCGGACTGATTATTTTCCACGGCTGGTGACCATTCTCGTTTACCCTTCGACTTATTTGGTAGACGAACAACGCCCGACTGAAGGCCCGGTTTGGGAGGAGGGGAGAATGTCTCGACTAGGCGAGACTGGCCGCACGATGGGATCGATGGTGCTGGCGTGGGACGCGGTGAAGACCGGTGCAGCTGATCCTTCCGACGGTAAGAATGTTGTCCTGCACGAATTTGCTCACCAACTCGACTATGAGAATTTAGCGGCAGATGGCACGCCGTCGCTGGTGACGCGCAGACAGCAGTTGGCCTGGCGCGAAGTGATGAGAACCGAGTTTGCATCGCTCCGTGCTGCTGATGAGACCGGCATTCCGACATTGCTCGATACTTATGGAGCGACGAATCCAGCAGAATTTTTCGCGGTGTCGGTCGAGGCTTTTTTTGAGCGGCCGATAATGTTTCGCGCTCGCCACCCAAGACTGTACTCGGAACTGCAGCATTACTTTCAGCAGGATCCGGTCGAATTTTCCGCTGAAAGAACAAAGATCGTAAACAAGATGTTGTAGAGGTACTCGCCGGGGCGAGCGCCCGTCTATTTAAATGCCAGTGCGGCTCGCACGGGTGCTTGAGAACAATCGCCGCTCTGCGGGACACTGCCGACTGGGTTCATTATTGATGCACTAGCGGGAGCGTAAGCACCGCCACAACGCTTTGTCTTTTTCGGCAGCCAGTTTGAACATCGGATAGAATGCGTATGTCTGACTGGTCACCATGGTTAAAATTATCGGAACAGTAGTCATAGCGGCGGCGATGCTGGTGGCGTTGCCCGCGTTCGCAAGAGACAAAGCAGGCGACATGGCGTGTTGCGCGAAGAACGCGTCGAATCAGCAATCGTGCACGAATCTGGCAAGTCTGAATCTGACCGCGGACCAGAAAAGTAAGATCGAAGCGTGGCAGTCTGAGTGCATGAAAGCGGGTTGCACGAAAGAAAGCAGGCAAGCGTTTCTCAAGAAAGCTGGAGGCATTCTTTCGAAAGATCAGTACGCCAAGTTAAAAGCCGAGTGCAATAAATCGGTAAAGAAAACCGAAGCGTAATTCAAGAATTTCAACCCTCACCTGCCGCTGCGCGACTTCCTCTCCCTACCAGGGAGACGGTTGAGGTGAGGGTGATCTAGCGTTTGAATTTGAACGACACCGCGTAAGCGGGTGTCTGACGTTGCACTATGACCAAATTCATTGCGTTGGTAGTGGCGGGAATGTTTGCAGCGGGCACGCTGTTCGCTGGAGAACATGGCGAGTGCACCAAGAAAGTTGGAAACGAGGCGAAACCGGCCTGCACGGTTTCACTGGCGAGTCTCAACCTGACGCCTGATCAAAAAACAAAGATGGACGCGGCGATGGAAGAACACCACAAAGCCGGTTGCTCCGAAGCGAGCGAGGCCAAGTACACACAGGAGGCGAAAACCATCCTGAACAAAGAGCAGTTCGCCAAATTCAAGGCGGAGTGCAAAGGCGAGAAAGACAAAGCAAAGACGGAGACTTAATCGTCAGCGCAGAGTTTGTTTGACGAAAATCGCGTTCGCTTTACAGCGAACGCGATTTTCTTTTGTCCGAGCTCGTCACGGGACGAGTCCGGCGCTGCTGAAGTCGTCGATGTCGATGTTAGCGTTTGTTGAAGAAGATCGGCCAGGCGCCAACCGGCCTTGTGCAATTCTTCGAGGACAGTCTTGGCCGACCAATCGGCGTAGCCGACGTGGTCAGGCGCGTTCCTTTCGCGCGCATCGCCGGCCATCACCTTGCGATCCTGATCGACAATCTCATGGACATTGATGAATTGCAGGCGCTCATGAGCTTCGCGCGCCAGCGGCAAAATATCGTCGGCCCAGAATTCGCCGTAATTTTTTAAAGCAACGTTGGCCGGCGCGCGCCAGTTCCTCGGTTGTTCTTTCACCAAGCGATCGATCAACTTTCGTTTCGCCTGATCAATTTTCCGATAGCGCTCCTCCTTGGAAAGCGTCGGTGACAACGGCGGCAAATTGGCCATCACGGCGTCCTGGTCCCAAAACCCGTGCAGTTTCAGTCCGCGGTGAGCCATTTCCTCCGAATTGCCGCGAATCAACCGCAGCATGAACGTGTTGCCGCCTTCGTCTTCAATCCCGGGCTGATTTTTATCAGGATCGACTGCTTGCCCGGATTGATTGAAATATTCCGCGCCGACATGAAGTGGCTGGTGAATGTCACCGACGTAGTGCGCCAGCAGAATCACCGCAACCGGTTTGGTGATCTTGCGCGCATTATTTTCCGGGATTTCGCCGCGCAAAACATCGACGCAATAGGAGATCATGTGGACGACGTCCCATTGGCTGCGACCGGTTTTTCCGTCGGCGTACTTTTGGGCGTTGAGAATCGGCACGTCGGTGTAATGAAACCAGTGATGTGACGGCGCCGGTGACTTCGGGTCCTGGGTCGGTGGGTTCGCTCGCCAAAAATCGCGCAGTTGCTTGTCGATGGCCGGGTGGTCGCGGTAGTGCGGAAAAGCCCCCAAATCCTCGACGCCGTTCTTGTCCCAGGCTCTGATTTCGTCGGCCATGACGGACGCGCGCTCGAGGGTAATGCCGTCCGTCAAAGTGTAGATCTTTTCAGCGACCGGTGTATTGGCGATCAGCTTGTCCGCGATTCCGCCGACGATTTCGTGACCGGTAGGTCCATAAGCAAATAGCGACGCGCGGAACGTCATGACGCTGATGGCGATTAAAATTCGCGGTCGGGTGAAGTTCATAACCGGTGCGACGCCGATTAGAATTTCAGCGACGCGTCCAGCAAGTGATATTGCCAGCAAAATAATCCGAAGGCGATTCCGCCGAGAGCAAGCAGGATTGCGTGCGCGCGAAACCAAAATCCATGGCCGGGAAGCCTTAAGAAACGAATAGAGGCAACAATCAAGACGACGATGCCAGCGGTTGTGGCCCAGCCGAAGATGTGAAGAGCCTGCAGCCACGGATCGATGGCGTCGCCCAGAAGCACGATATTTTCCAGGCCGCGACTAAATACAATCACGGGAACAAGAATGAAGAGCAGCTCGCAAAGGCAAACAATACGCGAGAGAAAGTACAAAGCGCGGTCGGCTTTGGCGGTGAAGAGCGGCCGCTGATATCGTTTGCGAACAATGACGGCGACCGGCCAGAGCAGAACGGTCAAAACCACGAGCAGCAAATTTCCACCCACGACCGGGTTAACGAGACGCTTGCTCGCGTACCACGGAACCCGCTGACCTTCATAAATCGCGGGGAAAGGAAGCATTTCGCTGACATCGCCGGACGGATTGCGGCGAAAGGCAATTTTCTCCGGACCATCAATCTCGCCGTAAACAAGTGGAGCGATCGCGCGCCATTTCTTTGTTTCTCCGCGCTGATTTTTCATTCCTTCGACGGTCAGGACGCCTTCCTTGTCACTGCTCACGCCGAATTGGTCGAGCAACGCCAGCAATTTTAGAAGGGTGGTTTCGCCACGGCGGGTCCCTTCGTAAACACCGCTGACGGCGCGTCCATCCATTTTCGCGGTGTTTGGATCGACATTCGCCTTTGGTTCGCTCGGACGTGAGAAATAGCGATTCGCAAATGCGCGCAGCACTTCGCCCCGTCCACCGCCAATATTTTTGCCGAGGCTGTTGTAGGAAATGAAATAGCCGACGTGCGCGTCGGGTACCAACACCATGTCGCTATGGAAGTAAACGGTGTCGCCGCCGTGAGCGACGATCCGCTGGCCGTTCATCGAGTATTCCATAAACGTGAGTCCCAATCCGTTGATCATCGGGTGCAATTCAAATTGGCGATTCTCCATTTGTCGTACCGTCTCCGGTTTCAAAATCGCGACACCATCGACGGTTCCATCCTGTAGAAACGCGAGCATGAAGCGCGTCATGTCCGCGGCCGTGGTGCTGAGCGCGCCGGCGGGCGCGGCCTGGACAAATTCGAAATCACGCGGCTTTTTCGCCGCGGCGAGATAGCCTTGCGACATTTGCGGGGTGAGCGCCACCGGCAACGGCTGGTCGAAAGTCGAATTCGTCATTCGGAGCGGCTTTAAAATGTGATTGTCGATGTAGCGCTCGAATTTTTCGCCGCTCACTCGCTCGACGATGTATCCGGCAACGGTGAATCCGTAATTGGAATACGAGACAACTTTGCCGGTCGGGAAAATGCGCTGCGGCATTTGATTGACCAGATATGTCCGCAACGGCTTCATGTCGCTCTCGTGCGCCACGAATAATTTCTTCAATGTTTCCTCGAATCCCGCGGTGTGTGTGAGCAATCGTCGCAGCGTGACCGGCTCGGGATAGGTTTTTGGAATCGCGAAATCGACGTACTCGTTTACGTCGCGGTCGAGATCGAGCTTGCCTTGCTCAACTAACTGCATCACCGCCGTCGCGGTGAATAATTTCGAGATCGAACCGGGACGAAACAATGTTTGATCCGCCAGCACCGGTTTCTTCGCAGTGAAATCAGCATAACCATAGCCTTTTGCGAAAAGCACCTGACCGTCCTTGACAACCGACGCGACCGCGCCGGCGATGTCGCGATTTTGCAGTTGTGACGGAATCAACGCGTCGAGGAACGTTTCAAAATCAGATTTTGTCAGCGCAGGTGGCGGACTCGATCGCGGTGCAACGGCCGCAACATTCGTCGGCGGCGGAGAAGGCAGCGATATCAGCGGCGACGGCGCCGGTCCCTGCGCGTTCGCCGTGGCCAAAACAACTGCTGCCATGATGGAAGGAGACAGAACGCGAATTAGCGGTTGCATCGGCGGAGGAGTTTGCCAGCTGCCTTGCTGCTGACAAGACTGCGGTTTATCCCGCCGTCTTGCCAGCAAAACGCGAGCGGATGATTTCGATCCGTTTCTGCAGCTTTTCAAAATGTGAGCCTGACCAGTAGACCTGCCCGCAGCCGCGGCAGCGCCGAAATTGATCATAATAAATCTTAGTAAGAGGCTCGAGCTGACCGAGCACCTTGGCTTTTTCTGCCGGCTCAAGCGGCGCGTTGCATCGCAGACAACGGCTGAACGGCGTCAGGACGGAAGCGAGCCTGAATCGGCGCAGCACTTCGACGGTTTGTTCCAGCGGATCCTGTGAGCGGGGATAATAGCCGTGACGCACCGCGGCATGCATCAAAAGGCGGCGGTCGCGGGTGAGAAGAGAGCGTTCTTGATCGCTTGCCGTTCTCACCAATTGTCGATCGTCGGCGGCGGGATCATAGGCGACGTCGATGCCGAGAAGACGGAGGTCGCGGACGAGTTTTCCAAGATGCCCGTCAGCGACAAACTTCTCGATAATGTGCACTTGCAATCGATCTTCTGGGAAAAATGGGAAGTGCGTTTCGTTCGGTGGATAAACATCGACCCCAACATCTTGAGTTAAAACGGCCGCGAAATCGACTGGCTCCCCGTTAAGTAGGATCAAATCGACCTCCGTGTGCGGCACCCCGCAGGCTTCAATCACATCCTTGATCGATGTCCTTTCGGATAATTGGCGCTCGATGGTAGAGGCTTTCGATCGCAAAAAGAACGAAAGGTCACCGTGAAACGTCAGCCGGATCGCGAATGGAGTCATTTGCTCACCCGTGCGGTCGAGTAAGCGTATTCAAAAGTGGTCCCGCGCGGGCGGGCCATCAACCGTCCGGGGCCGAGCGGTTCGTCCTCGCCGTAATAACAATCGAGCTGCCAGCGCCGCAAACCACCGCCGGTATCGACAATTTTCCAGCGGGCGCTGCCGAAAACGCGCTCAACTTCAGGGGCGGGAGTTTCGAGGACCAAGCCGCGGCGCAGACCGCCTTGCGTCCTGGCCGCTGCCGAAAAACGCGCAACGAGCGTTCCGCCGCCACCGCTCGGAGCGGACGAGAAACCGTAAGAGCCTCGATTGTAACATATGTAATTGCGGCCGTTGACCGGCGTTGTGATTCGCCCGTAACCCTCTTTCATCACCGAACGAAGAAAATCACGCGGATAAGCTCGACCGCGCAGCCCCGGTTTGCTTACGCGAGTTGCGTCAAAGCCGCGCTCGAAAGTGAATCCGCTTTCTTTCGGCGTGTAGTAGAGCGTGCAGACGATGAAATATTCGCCGGCGTGACCTTGCGGACGCCGGATGAGTTTTTCATTTTCGTAGGCAAGACGCTGCACCACTTCCGGCCACGGAATATCAGCGCAGGCGAGCGGCAGGATCGATATCGACCCTGCCGCGGTCGCGGCGCTGATTAGTCGCCGAAAAAGTCGACCGCCGGTCCGCCGAGCAAAATCTGGATCGGCAGCTTTTCCTGTTCGTATTCGTAAGGCGGTTGCTTCCACGCGAATGCCTCCGGGTATAACTTTCGGATACAGCGAATGATTTCAATGCCCGTTTGAAATGAGCGGAAAGCATTGCGGTCGAGCACATGAATTTGCGCGCCGCCACACAGCTCACCCGCGAATTTATTGAATGTCGGCTGAAAATAATTTTCACGAAAAAATACGCCCGGCAGTTTCAAACTATTGAGTTCGCGACACAGTTTTTCCCCGTCGATAAACGGCGCGCCGAAAATTTCGAAGGGTCGCGTCGTGCCACGGCCTTCCGAAATGTTCGTTCCTTCGAGCAAACACATTCCCGGATAGACCGTCGCCGTCTCAAGCGTGGGGATGTTTGGCGACGGCATTACCCAGGGAAGTCCGGTTTGATCGAACCACATCGAGCGCTCCCAATTTTTCATCGGTAAGATCGACAATCGACATTTTGGGAACGCCTCGTTACGAAACTGAGTGGCGAGTTCGCCGATGGTGCGGCCGTGGCGGATCGGGATCGGATGCATACCGACGAACGATTCGTAGCCTTTCTCGATCGGTGGACCTTCGACTGTTATGCCGTTGATCGGATTCGGCCGATCGAGAACGACGACACTCGCGCCCCGCTTCTCACACGCCCGCATGCAAAGATAAAGCGTCCAAATGAAGGTGTAGTAGCGCGCGCCGACATCCTGAAGATCGACAATGAGAGCTTCGACATCATCGAGCATTTCGGTGGTTGGTTCGCGATGTTCACCGTACAAACTGTAAACCGGAATTCGGAGGCGCGGATGCTCGTAACTTTTCCACTCGACCATGTTGTCCTGAGTTTGGCCGAGGAATCCGTGCTGTGGACCGAAGAAAGCGCGGAGTTGAAACAGCTCGCCGCTCAGTTTTTCGAGAGTCTGCGATGCATGTTCCAACTTCGAAGAAACGGAAGCCGGATGCAGCAGTGCGCCGACCCGCACGCCGCGCAATCCCGTCGGCCAAAGGTCCTGGAGATGGTCGAGTGGAAGTTGAACGTGCATACGTCAAGGTTGTAACACACACGCGAAATTCTCGCGAGGTGGATCGAGCGTTCAGCGCTCGATGTTATTAATGGCGGCCCCGCCGCGACTATTTAGCATCGTCCGCGGAGCGGCCGATCCACCTTTGCAATCGACAGAGACAAACAAAAATTGTGACTAGCGTCACGGCCACGCACAATTTCGCGAATAGCTCGCCATGTTGGGCATAGAACGTTAGTCGCCGGTCTTGCGGGACATCGACCGAGCCCGTGAGCACTCCTTCAGTAAATGTGTTTCCGGTGTCGTCCTGTAATACTTGAGTCACCCGGCCGAATTCATTTACGAAACAAGTGACGCCAGTATTCGCAGCGCGGACCATCGGCCGGCGGTTTTCAACACAGCGAAAGATCGCGTTGGCGAGATGCTGGCGGGAACCGGATGAATGCAAAAACCATCCGTCGTTTGTGACATCGACTAAAAGATTCGCGCCGTCGACGACAAATCGACGGACGAGATCGCCGACGGTATCTTCGAAACAAATTAGCGGCGCGGCGTGAACATTGCCGTTGGTCAGATCGAAAACCGTGTGCTTAGTGCCAGCGGTGAAATCTCCCGGTACCCAGGTGCTGGCAATGGCGGCGAAAAGCGGAAACGAATGTCGCAGCGGAATGTATTCGCCAAACGGGACAAGGTGGATCTTGCGATAAATCTGAACCGGCTCGCCGCGGTTCGA
>Ga0209470_1003180_pt1 | contig 11423 bp, 12 predicted proteins | sample GraSoiAngelo_125_FD_185882 | JGI IMG/M metagenome (GOLD analysis project Ga0209470, IMG submission 185882) | Grasslands soil microbial communities from the Angelo Coastal Reserve, California, USA - 14_0927_05_40cm (SPAdes) (version 2) | ecosystem: Environmental > Terrestrial > Soil > Grasslands ... | reverse complement strand
CTGCATAAACAGCGAGCCTGTCTAAGACCGTATGGAACGGATCACGATCGTGGACCAGCCACGCTTCGCAGCGCCCGGTTAAAACGACGTCACTGCCCGAAGCATCAATCGCTGAGCGCGCCGCTCGGATACGATCGATTGCCCGTTTTTTCTCGTAGAGCGGTGCGTCTGCCCGGCCAGTGTTGTCTTCGATCGATAAACCAGCAACCCCGGTTGCAATACAAAGTCGCACATTCGCTGCGACGCCTTCAGGTTCATCAGCGTAACCGGCCAAGAAGTCTGCATTTACTGGCAACGACGTTGCTTCCACAATTTCCCGGATGTGCGCGAGCATTTCATCGCGCGGCACACCGCCATCGCGTTTTCCCCGCGAAAAGGCGAAGCCTGCCGAAGTGGTGGCGAGTGCTTCGAAACCGAGATTCTCCAAGTAGATCGTTGTTCCGATGTCCCACGGGTTTGGAAGCACGAAGCATCCTGACTCGTGCATCTTTCTGAACTTTGCCGTGACAGAAGTTTGTTTCGCTGAAGTCATCTCGAGAACTTATGCCGTGTTGGCTCACACGCGAGAATGGAATGGCAAGCGATGCGCTTGCCCTACAATTTGTAAGTTTCTTTAGCCTCAGAAAAGCGTTGTATGGCGCGCGCACCGCCTGCCAAACTTCCACGATGGGCCACCCGCCATGGATTCCCGTTCGGCTGCGTTGGGAGCAATCAGTAATCTATTTCGTCACAATCTGCGTTAAAGACCGAAAACAGGTGTTGGCCGGCGAGGCAGCTTTCAATGCATTAAAAAATGCGGCTGCAAGGCTTCGAGAATGGCGCGTTCTAGCGGCGATCCTGATGCCCATCATCTTCACGTTGTCGTTGCGCCAAGTGAGCGCGACGGCCGACTCGGCAATTTCTGCGCTGCGTTGAAACGATGGATGCGAAAAGAATTGAATGCGTCATGGGAATGGCAGCCTGGTTGTTTTGATCGTTTGTTACGCTCCGATGAGTCGCTTCACGAGAAATGGCTTTACATCCAGGAGAATCCGGTTCGCGCAGGCTTCGTCCAGGAGTGGAAAGATTGGCCGTACCGGTTCGAGTTCAACGACGAACAATAATTGTAGGGCAGGCGCTTCGCCTGCCAAGCCGCGCGCTTCCAATTCATCCGCCTGAGGCGGACCCCCTGGCAAGCGATGCGCTTGCCCAACAATTTGTTCATCTCCCCGGCGAATTACTTCGAGGTTGCACGAGCGTCTTTCCAAATTCGCCGTAACGGGCCTTCGGCTCCGTAAATTGGATCGTTCTCCGGCATTGGCACAGCTGCGATGTTGTGATCGGCATTCGGTCGTTCGCCCGGTAATCCCCGAAGCAAATCCCAACTGCGTCCCCCGGGATAAGCTCCGACAACGCCAAAATCGTCGCTGTCGCCGACATTCTGATGCGCTATTCCAGCCGGAATTACGATCACGTCGCCAGCGTTCACCTCAACATTCCTGCCGTGCCCGCCGCCGAGTCGCAGAGTCGCTGTGCCGGAATAGACGCCAAGCACTTCATGCGACGTGCTGTGGTAATGAGGAAAGGAATAGACACCGTTTCGCCACGAGTTGGTCCAGTCGTTCTCGGCAAAACGTTCTTCAAAAATGGACGCCGGATCTTTGGCATCCGTTGTAATTGCCTGGCGATAGAACAGCAAGGGAAGGGGACTATTTGGGAAAATGTTGTCATCTTTGAAATTGAATTGCTCCGGTCGAGCGAAGTCGTGTTGTTGGACCATATAGAATTCCTCCCCGTGAAATATAACGAAAGAAGTTGGGATCGGCCCTGCGGCCAGATTGTCCCAGAAGTCATCTCATAAATTGCTTCGTCCGGTTATTTGCGGGCCGAGGGCGATCCGGCTCCCATCCGCACGCGTTCGCGTTGGAGACAGCCTGCCCTCAGCCTGCTTCGATTTAGAGAGATGAGTGGATGGGTTTTCGTTCCTTCGGTGACTTAAAGGATCGAGCGAAGGAGGCCGCCTTCGACGCGCAGAGCCGCGCCATTGGTAGCCGATGAAAGAGGGCTCGCCACAAACGCAACCAAGGCGGCTACTTCCTCGATTGTGGCAAAGCGTTGCAGGAGCGAGCTAGGTCTTACTGTCCTAAAGAAATCCTTTTCTATTTCGTCAGGCGCGATCCCCTTCGTTCTTGCAACATCGGCTATGAATTGTTCGACGCCTTCCGACCGCGTCGGGCCGGCGAGGATTGAATTCACCGTGACGCCGGTGCCCAATGTCGTCTCCGCCAGGCCGCGGGCGAGCGCTACCTGCATGGTTTTGGTTACACCGTAATGAATCATCTCGACAGGAATGTTCACAGCGGACTCGCTGGAAATGAAAATGATGCGACCCCAATTCGCTGTCTTCATGCCCGGCAAGTAATGCCGGCATAGGCGCATCCCGCTCATAAAGTTTGTCTCGATGATGGCGTGCCAGTCGTCGTCGGTGATTTTCTCGAACGGCTTCGGCTCGTACACGCCAAGGTTGTTTACAAGAATGTCTACTGACGGCATAGCTTCGATGCATTTCGCGATGCCTTGTGTTGTTGCGAGATCGGCAGCGATGCCAGTGACGTTTCTTGTTGAACTGTTTTGACGGCGGCATCGACCCGATCCTGAGTGCGTCCAGTGATAACAACGGACGCTCCTTCGCGGGCCAGGGTGCGAGCAATCGCAAAGCCGATCCCCGCCGTCGAGCCCGTGACCAACGCTTTCTTTCCTTCTAGTTGTAGATTCATAGAGTCAATGAGCCTTAGGCCCTCTGTGCAAAACGTCTTCGCGAACTCCGTGTTAGCAAGGCGGTAATAGCATCCTCCCAGAATAAGTTAGGGCCACAACTGGCCGGACATCACTCCGCACGCTCAGGGCAACGGAACTGGAAGTGAGCACCGTGAGCAGCGCCCACCTCCATTTGTGTCGCGTTCCCGCATAACGAAGGGATGCGTAATCTCATCATCTGATTCCCAGCGATTGAAGCGTGGCCGCGTCAACAGTTCCCGTAACACTTAGATCGCGATCTTCCTGGTAACGGGCAAGAGCAGCCTCTGTTTGGTCGCCAAGACTTCCGTCGATCGCGCCGTCATAGTAACCAAGCTTCGAAAGCTCCGACTGAACCGCACTCACGGTTGCATTGGCTGAGGACTGACCTGAATCACCATAACCCGGCTGGTCATCATTGTTGTAAGGGGAGTAGTTATAGTAATCGTACGGGTTGGCAGAGTAGTCGTAGGGATACCCATTACTGTAATCGTACGGATTGTAGCCATAGTCATCAGCTGGATAATAGTCATCAGCGTAGTACGGATAGAACGACGGATCCAGGCCCCACCAGAAGCCATTGAGGAAGACAAAGACCTTACGGTTGTGGAAGTGTGAATGGTGCCGGTCCCAGTCGCGGTGCCAGTTCTCATTGTGCCTCTCGGAGGCATGGTTTTTGACGAACGACTGACGGTTTGCCGCAGTCTGTCGGTTACCAGCGGTCGACGTCCGCGGATTCGAAACCTGGTTTCGCCCCGCAACTGCGCCTACGCGATTTGGCTGGCGATTTGTTGCAGCCGAAATCCGCGGATCTGTGGCACGGCTCCGAGCTGCAATTGAGTTTACGCGGTTTGGTTGCCTAGTAGCTGCGGTGGACCTGCCGACATACGGTCTTGTGGACGGACCGACTGAGCGGGCGAATCCCTGCGGCCGCACGGCAGGCATGCGAGTACCACCGTAGTAGGATCGAGGCGCGACACTTGGTCTGCCAACACTTCTGCCGGTAAAGTATGCACCGCGGAAAGCCGGTGCTGCTCGAAAGCCGCCACCGTTGAAGGCTGGCGCGGCGCGAGAGCCGCCACCAGCAAATCCGCCGACACGGCCGCCACCGCCAAAGTGGCCGCCGCCACCGCCGCCTCCGCGAGGACCTGCCCATGTTGGTTGGGCAAGACTAAAAAAAGCGACACCCATTAAGCCCAATAATGTAGTTATTTTCATGATTAAAAGTCGTCGTCGAACCGGCCCTCTGCCATTGCGATTCGGTGGGATTTTTCGGTCTCTCTTTAGAGAGATCGAGCTTACCCGAAGGTGCGCTGCTCCAAAATGACCTGCCTTCGCCAAGGCTATGGCGCGGCAAGCGAATGCCTTCGCGGCGTTAAATCGCTGAATCGTTCGAGACGGAGCGATTTAAGTCGCCTGAGGCTGGCAACGACTTACGAATCATGAGGCGCGATTTAGCCGACGCTTTTTGCACGGGCGGGCACATGCGCTTCAATCGCCTTGATTAGCTCTTGAATGTCGATCGGCTTGGCGAGAAACGGATGTTCATCGATCCGGAGACCAGTGCTTGCCTCGGCCCTGGTGACGAGCGCTGTGAGAAAAATGATTGGCGTGTATTGCAGCTCAGGATCCGCCCTGATTTGTGCCGCAATTTCGCCGCCGTCCCGGTCAGGCATGACTACATCAAGGAAGATCAGATCCGGCCGAAAATTCCGGGCGGTCTGGTGGGCCCGGGTAGAGTCGTTTTCTTCGAAGACCACATAGCGACCTGTCTTTTCGAGAAGAATTTTGACCAGATGAGTCGTGTTCTTGTCGTTATCAACAATCAGAATCCGCCGCGCGGAATCGCCAAGTGAATCTAGCCAGGAGAAAGCGACATCCGTCTCCCTGGGAAGAAAGTCTACTTCGATTACCTTATTCATACATTTATACCGACGTTGCTTTGTAGCCGGTTTCTAGCTGGTTAGCCAGGTGACAAACCAGGCGCCAAGGAATCCGATTATTAATCCGATCAACGGGCTGGAGACAGCGAACCAAAGCGGAATAGCCTCGCGCAACGGAAGCGAATCTCGTCTTCGGATATGCCAGCGTGCACTTGGGATTGTTGATTGGCTGGATGCTTCCTGCGGTAAAAATTGATCAAGGGAGTGCGCTTTCATGGCTTGAAATCTCGATGATGATTCCGTTCGAACTAATGCGCGTGTGTGGGATTTTGTGATGCCACCGAAGAGTTGGTGGACAATCCCTCTTTCGAGTGAGCGTCTAATTTGCGAAATCTTTCAAGCTCAAGCCGCACGTAGGATATGCCTGCGACTCGCACGAATGAAGGAATGCGGAGTGCCGAGTGTCCTATCACGAAGGAGTGACGAAAGGCGCTACTCGAAAAGATGTGGATGCCTTGGCAGTTTGTTCTTCCTTCGGAGGCTTTATGTAGTCTGGTCGAGTTGAAACCGTTTCCGAAATTGATTGTCGAACATTCGCTCTGGAGCGAATCGGTGGAGCCGACTCAACATTACGCCTTCACCTACGGGGTAATGCAAACGCGGTGACTTTGCAGTTACCGCGGCATAAACGACTTCGGCGACAGTGCCAGGGTCGTCCCCATGGGCGATTTCTTTCTCAATGATTTCCGTCACCCGCTGTCTTTGATCCGCGTAGGCTGGAATAGCTGCTTCCACGGTTTTTTCGTTGTTGGCGATTTTGGTCTTTGTGTAGACCGGTTCCACTAGCATCGCACGGATGCCGAACCCCCTTACCTCGTGATCTAGCGTTTTGGTGTACCCCTCTAAAGCATGCTTGCTCGCGACATACATCCCGCGATAAGGGCCGGGAAGAACGCCGAGCATTGAGCTGATGTTAACAATGCGACCATAACCACGGCGGCGCATCGAAGGCAGAACAGCTTGGGTCACGCGTAGCACGCCAAAGAAATTCGTCTCAAACAAGAGATGCGCTTCCTCAACGCTTGTTTCCTCCAATGCGCCGGCTATCGAGTAACCCGCGTTGTTAATCAGGATGTCGATCTTACCGGCCTTATCCAAGACCGACCTCACGGCGCTCTTTACGCTGGTGTCACCGGTGACATCCATGAGAACGAACTCGCCCTTGGCGATGGGATCGACGCGACTCGGGTCTCTTACAGTCCCGAATACACGCGCTCCGCGCTCGGCCAGCAGACGGGCTGTCTCTCGACCGATTCCGGAAGAGACGCCGGTGATCAGGGCAACTTTGTTTTCAACCATGCGCCCACGCTTTTTAACTCTCTTCGCTAGCGATAGCCCCCTGAGATGATCAGCGTTTCCCCAGTGATCCAGCCTGCATCTTGTGAAGCAAGGAAGACGACTGCAGGAGCGATGTCGTCTGGTTGCCCAATCCGTCCGAGCGCGCTCTGTGCTTCAAACATCTTTTGGAAATCGCTTCCAAGGAAACCACCTTCACGCACTCCCTCGGTTTCCACCATGCCTGGGTTAATGGCATTGACGCGGATTTTGCGCGGCCCAAGCTCCTTGGCCAGAGATTTGGTGATTGTATCCACGGCTGCCTTTGTCGCGCTGTACACCGATGCGACTGCAGGGGCCGACACACTCGCACTCGAACTGATATTAATAACGCTGCCGCCTTCCGGGCCGAAGTACTTCGTTGCTTCCTGGATTGCCAGGAGTAAACCGAGAACATTTATGTCAAAGTGCCTGTGAAAATGTTCCTCTGTGACCTGTTCCAGCGGAAGAAACTCGAAAACACCAGCGTTGTTAACCAGAATGTCGAGCCGGCCGAACGCCTTCTTCGTTTCAGCGAAAAGGCGATCGATGTCTTTCTTCTTCGCCACGTCGGCCTGCACGGCGATGGCTTTTCCGCCGCGCTTCGTAATTTCGTCAACGACTTTGTCCGCGCCTTCTTTTGAGGAGGAATAGTTGACAACGACAGCCGCGCCTTCGGCGGCGAGGCGTTTGGCAATACCAGCTCCGATTCCCTTCGACGCCCCGGTCACAACCGCAACTTTCCCGTCTAGTTTTTTAGTGTTTGGATTCATATTTTATGCTGTTTTATTGGCTTTGATCAGGCAGCCGAACGGTGTTCGGCCTGTGAAGAAATGCTGAGCAATTCCGCAAGGCGCGTTTCGTAGGATTCGCAAGTGGGACAATCACCATTCGGTTCGATCCATTCCGGATGCTGCACACGGAGCGCATCGTGTATTTCTCGCTGAAGTTGGGCGTAGGCTCGAACCTCATTCGACGCGGTTGAAAGCGTGTTCGTTTTCATCCCTAGATCGATCGGCGACGCTCAGTCGAGGCGCCATTTCGCGTACGCGGGATTTTGAAGTACTACTCGCGAGGTCATTCCTGATCCCTCATTCGAGATAGAATCAAAGTGCCGATGATTCGCGTCGGCTTCGTTATTCTTCATTCGGATTTCGTCATGCATTGGCTAACTCTTCCATCGTCGAATCATCAAGATCGAGCAGAGCTGCGGCAGTGTTCTCTTCGAGATGTTTTATCTTTGAAGTTCCCGGGATCGGCAGCATCACAGGAGACTTCTTGAGCAACCACGCCAGCGCTACTTGCGCAGGCTGAGCGCCCAGCTGCCTGGCGATTCTTGTTAATGCGCCGTGCGGTTTCGCGAGGTCTCCGGTCGCCAGTGGAAACCACGGGACAAACCCAATGTTTTCGCGCGCGCAATAATCCAGGACATCTTCGGAATTGCGGTACGCGAGATTGTATTGATTTTGCACCGTCGCGACGGTAACGATGCGACGCGCTGCCTCGATCTCGGCAACGGTGACTTCCGAAAGGCCGGCGTGCCGGATCTTGCCTTCCTTCCTGAGATCTCTCAGCACTCCAAATTGATCGTCGGCTGGAACCTTGGGATCGATGCGATGCAACTGGAACAAATCGATACGCTCGACACCCAGCCGTCGAAGGCTCATCTCGCACTCCTGCCGGAGATATTCGGGCCTGCCCAGAGGAATCCACCTCCCGGGACCAGTCCGAGCAAGGCCGGCCTTTGTGGCGATAACAAGGCCTCGCGAACCAGTTCTTCACTCACATACGGCCCATAAGAGTCCGCCGTATCAATCAGGTTGATGCCGAGCTCAACTGCACGGCGTAAGACTGCGATTGCTTGCGCTCGATCCGCTGGCTCGCCCCAAACGCCGGGACCGGTTAGTTGCATTGCACCATAGCCCAGCCGGTGAACGGGAAGGTCGCCACCGACCGCAAACGTGCCGCTCCTTGCGGCAGGACGCTTATGAGCGCTCGCAGCAAGAGTTGGTTTAGTAGGCCCCATGTGATGTTTAATAGCCTCAATAGTCCTGCTCATAAGTCCACCTCTTAGTCCTTCCGTTGTCTCTTACTCATTGCTCTTGCTTCTTCACGCCGGAGCTTCGTACGTCCCAGGGCTGCGCGGAGTAGCGCGCCACTCCGGTTTGCGCTCCTTGCTCGCTTTCGCCAGGGCACGTCGCACACCGTTGGCGTCGAAATCTGTGGCATAAACCGGCGTGTGGGGTTGTTGCCGCCAGGATTCATCCAGCCCACCAACATCTACCCCATCAAATCCAAGCTCGTCGATTAGCCGTAGAACAACCGCCTTCGCTGCGGGATCGTTGCCCGCGACCGGTAAGGCAATCCGCCCGGGGGTGCCTGGCGGCCGCCCCAATTCGTAAAGGTGCTCGGCATAAATATTGTTGAACGCTTTGACCACGGGCCGACCTAACTGCTTTTCGACCCATTGACTCTCAGTCAATCCATCTTCGATTTCTTTAATCCGACCGTCACGTTGCCGTGGGTAGTAATTGCCTGTGTCCACGATCGCGACATTCTTCGGGGTTTTTGCGAACAGACCGGCAGGCAAAGACGCAACGTTTTTCAGAGGGATCGTCACAATAACCACGTCCCCAGCCTGGGCCGCTTGCTCGACTGTGACTGGAGTCGCTCCAGTTTCCGCCGCCAAATCCGCCAGCGTCTCAGGTCCCCTCGAATTCGCGACAAAAACTTTGTGCCCAAGCGTGCTGAAACGACGAGTCAGCGCACCGCCGATGTTCCCCGCTCCAATGATTCCGATTTTCATGACTGTTTTGTCCCTTACAATTTCGTTTCAGCCTCGCTTCCCAGACGCTCAGTTAAGGTGAAACGTTCCGCCATTGCGCGTGCGAGAGATTTTTCGCTATCCAAAGAGATAATTTTGCCGTCGCGCCGCATCGCAGCAGATCAGCTTTGCAATCTGCGGGGGAGAACGAGCCTTTTAATTCGTCGCCAGGTTCCGACTTTCACAGTTTTTCCATTTTTGTGTCACCTGGGATATTGGATGGGCGTTCTGTTGGAACCAACAGCTGCGACCCGTGCATCGCTCGTGTGGCTTGCTCGAGTGCCTCGATCCTGATGCTGAATTTAATCTGATCAAAGATGAGAACCTCGGTGGCAATGAGCCAGATTGTGAAACAAACCATGAGCGTCCGGAACGGGAATAATCGCCGGTTTGAAACTGCCGCTCCAGCGTCATCGGACGCGATCAAAGACTCACTTGTGTTCATGCTCAAAGGTAGATCCTCCCAAGAACGCGCCGCTATTTCGCGTTCGCGAGATTTTGTACTACCACTGGCGAGGCTGTGCCCAATCCCTCATTCGAGATAAAGGCCGAAACCGCATCACGTCGCATCCGCCTGTGATCACCCGGGCGCAGGCACTAGGCGTCAATTGCAGGCGCTGGCTGGGGCGGAGTTTGGCTAACTTGCTGCGCCGCTTTTTCTTTGCGCCCTGCGGCGAGCCGCTCGATCGCGTAAAAGGTTACCGGGATAAGGAAAATGGCGATCGCTGAGGCGGCGATCATTCCGCCAATCACAGTAGAGCCGAGGATGCGCCGGGCAACGGCGCCTGAACCGCTGGCAAACCAAAGCGGCAGAAGGCCGAAGATGAAAGCAAAGGAAGTCATCAGGATCGGGCGAAGACGGAGGCGCGCGCCTTCGAGGGCAGCGTCGAGGAGCGGTTTGCCTTTCTCGTATTCGTCCTTGGCAAATTCGACGATAAGGATCGCGTTCTTCGCTGCCAGGCCGATTAGCATGATCAAGCCGATTTGCGCATAAATGTTGTTTTGCATCCCGCGCAACCAAAGTGTGACAAATGCGCCGAACACTGCGACCGGTGTTCCGAGTAGCACACTGAATGGCAACGACCAGCTCTCATAAAGTGCAGCGAGGATCAGGAATACGAAAATGAGCGACATTCCGAACACGACCGTCGGGGATACGCCCTGCTGCGCTTTCTTTTCCTGAAATGAGAGGCCAAGATAGTCGTAGCCCATCTCGTTAGGCATTGTTTGGCGAAAAACTTCCTCGAGTGCCTTCATCGCCTGGTACGAGCTATAACCAGGCGCGGCAGAACCGTTGATTTGGGCCGCGCGGTATTCGTTGTAACGCAACGTGAATTCCGGACCGGCGATGTTCTGGATACTTGAAATGGCATCGAGCGGGACTGGGTTGCCGTTGGCGTTGCGGACGAAGAATTGGCCAACGTTTTTCGCGTCGGTGCGATAATCGCCCTCCGCCTCTATATATACCTGCCATGTTCGTCCGAACCGATTGAAGTAGTTCACGAAAAAACCGCCCATGAACGTCTGGAGCGTCTGATAGACCTGGCCAAGATCGATCCCCTGCTTGATGACTTTGTCGCGATCGACCTTGACGAAAACCTGCGGAACATTCGGCAAAAAGGTTGGGATCAGCGTACCGAGCTCGGGCCGCTTGCTGGCTGCATCTAAAAATGTCTTCAGGTTTTGCGCCAGGAACCCGACATCTTTGCCCGCGCGATCTTCGAGCATAAACGTGAATCCACCAGAAGTGCCGACGCCGGGGATCGCCGGTGGCGGAAACGCGAAGGCGATACCTTCACTAAGAGTTGAGAGGTACTTATTCAGGCGCGCCTTGATTGCCGGATATTGTTCTTCCGGTTTTGTGCGCTCGCTCCACGGTTTGAATGTAACGAAGAAAAACGCGCTGTAGGTATTTTGCACCAGACTCAGGAGACTGAAGCCGATTACGCTGGTGGTGTATTGCACACCGGGCGTCTTGCTCAAAAAGTCTTCGATCTTGCGACACGCCTGGTCGGTTCGTTCCAGCGACGCAGCATCAGGCAATTGCAGCGCAAGATAAATGTAGCCCTGATCTTCCTCGGGGAGAAAGCCGCTCGGCAATCGCGATCCGAAAAGACCGGCGCCGACCGCGAGGGCAACAAGCAAACCGAAACTGAGGAAACTTTTTCGGATCGCGAGACGTGACCAGTTCACATAGCCGTGTGTTGCCTTGCCAAAGACACGATTGAATCGATCGAAAAACCAGCCAACCGGTCCGCGCGTTTTCTTTCGCGGCCGGAGCAGCATGGCTGAAAGCGCCGGGCTCAGCGAGAGCGCGTTGAACGCGGAGAAAATGACGGAGATAGCAATCGTGAGCGCGAACTGTTGATACAACCTGCCGGTGATGCCCGGAAGAAATGCGGTAGGAACAAACACGGCCGAGAGTACGAGTGCGACGCCGATTACCACTCCTGAGACTTCGCGCATCGCCTGAAGTGTCGCGTCACGCGGCGACATTCCTTCTTCAATGTGACGCTCGACTGCTTCGACAACAACAATCGCGTCGTCAACCACAAGCCCGATGGCGA
>Ga0209470_1003168_pt1 | contig 11443 bp, 9 predicted proteins | sample GraSoiAngelo_125_FD_185882 | JGI IMG/M metagenome (GOLD analysis project Ga0209470, IMG submission 185882) | Grasslands soil microbial communities from the Angelo Coastal Reserve, California, USA - 14_0927_05_40cm (SPAdes) (version 2) | ecosystem: Environmental > Terrestrial > Soil > Grasslands ... | reverse complement strand
CGCTGCGAGAACGATCCCCGTGCGTGTCCGCTTGCCCTCGACCTGCGCGAAGATTGGATAGGCACCGTTCCCAGGAAGATCAATCAGCACGTCGAGCCGCTGGGCGATGGCGAGCGGGAGACGGCTACCGCGCACCGGTCGAACCGGGTGGCCGTCGGCGGCGACGACGGTGCCGGTGAGCACCCCGAGATCGATCCAGAACTGCGTCGAGGACGCGGCGTTGATCAACCGCAGCCGGACCCGACCGCCTGGTGTACGGGAGCACGCAGATCGAGCTGGCGTGGACGGTCGTGCCGTTCCTCATCGTGATCGTCCTGTTCCTGACCACGACTCGCTACATCTTCGTCATCGAGCGGCACGCGGCGCCGCCGGATGCGGTCGAAGTCACCGTCGTCGGTAACCAATGGTGGTGGGAAATCCGGTATCCGCGGCTGGGAATCGTGACGGCCAACGAGCTGCACGTCCCGATCAGCGACGCCGCCCGGCCGACGCCCACGTTGATCACGCTCGAGTCCGCCGACGTGATTCACAGCAGAATACGATCCTCGCGGCGATGCTGGCGAGCGCTGTAACCGCGAGGCGGTCAGCGCGCATCGAAACAACGTATGCAACCGAGCAGGTCCGGTGAAGCATCGGCCTATCGCGGCGGCATCGGCCGGTCCTGGCCCGACCGCAAGTGGCTGACGCTGGCGGTCGTCGCGCTCGGAACGCTGATGACCGCGCTCGATGCCTCGATCGTCAACATCAGCCTGCCATCGATCGCCCATACGTTTCATACACCGCTCGGCGGCGCCATTGAATGGGTGGTGATTGCCTATCTCGTCGTCATCGCGGCCACGCTGTTGACGTTCGGGCGCCTCTCCGATCTCGTGGGGCGCAAGGCCGTGTGGATGGCCGGCCTGGCGGTATTCACGTTCGGGTCGGCGTGGTGTGGCGCCGCCGGCTCCCTCCCGCAGCTGATTTGTGGGCGGGTATTGCAGGGCCTCGGCGGCGCGCTGATCTTCGCTCCGGGCTTCGCAATCATCACCGACACGTTCTCCGCGGCCGACCGAGGTCGCGCGCTGGGGCTCAACGGGGTCGTGTTCGCCATCGGCACGAGTCTTGGGCCGACGCTCGGTGGACTGATCACCGAGCATCTGAGCTGGCGCTGGATCTTCTACTTGAACGTGCCTCTGAGCGTTCTCGGCCTCGTCGCGTCTCGGCGTGTGCTGCCGTCATCGGACAGCCGCGCACGAGAGGGGCTCGATCTGCCCGGAGCCGGGTTGATCGCCGGGGGATTCGCGTGCATCACGCTGGCGCTGTCATTCAGCCAAGAGTGGAGCTGGATGCGCCTGCTGGCTTGCTTCCTCATCGGACTAGTTATGCTCGTGGCCGCCGGGTTGGTGGATCGGCGCGCGCGCTACCCCGTCGTCGACCTCGCGCTGTTTCGGAATCGCGTGCTGAGCTCCGCCCTCGCGAGCATGGCGCTCGCCATGGTGGCGCTGTTTGCTGTTGCCTTCGTGTTGCCGTTCTACTTCGAGCAGCTACGCCGATTTTCCGTCATGGAGTCTGGATTGCTCCTGACGCCATTGCCGCTCACGATCGCGATGATCGCGCCGATCAGCGGAGCTCTGGCGGATCGCATCGGCTCGCGTTGGCTCGCATCCAGCGGACTGGCGTTGGCCACACTGGGCCTGATCCTGCTGGCGCGGCTCGACGAGGCGAGCACGGTGGAGAGCATCGTGTGGTGTCTCGTGATCACCGGCCTCGGCCAGGGCCTGTTTCAATCGCCGAACGCGCGGGCGTTAATGAATGCCGCGCCCACGGGCGAGCAGGGGCAAGCGTCCAGCCTCTATGCGACGGCCCGCGTGGTCGGCCAGACCCTGAGCGTCGCGCTCGCGGGAACCGTATTCGCCGCGTTCGGCGCCGCATCGGCCGGCCGCGCCCTCGTCCTGGCGCGGAGCAGCCCGGGCGCCGACACCGATATCGTTGCTCTGCAGCACGCCTTCATTGCGGGATTCCGGGGAACGCTCCTGGTGTGCGCCGGCGCCGCGGCGATCGGCGCCCTGGTCGCGCTCGTCCGCGGTGCCGAGCGCGCCTCACGTCCGATCATGACGCTGGCATCGGGAGCATTCATCCCGGGGCAAGAGATAGCAGGCAGCATCCCGTCAGGACGACATATGCCGTCGATAGAACTCCGTTGTGCATGCGGATCTCATGCAGACATGCGACACAAACCGTGACTACCGATCGGTTGACTTAGTTGATGTAGCGATCCCGACATCACTTTTACTCGAAACAGGAGGAGAGAGGCAATGCTACCCCGTGCCGCTCGATGGCTCCGGACCGTTCTCATCACCACTGCGGTCGTCGGATTCGCGGCTGCGCTCGTCGGTTGCGCCACCGCTGGCCCAATCAGCCCCGTCGCGGTATCCGACATGAAGTCAGTAGCTGGCACATGGAAGGGGGTCGTATACGGGCCCGGCTCCGAGCCGGAAAGCATTGAGCTGACCATCCGGGAAGATGGCTCGTACGACGTCGTGTCCCACCAACCTTACGGCGAGTCTCGCGGAAAAGGCAAGGTCGAGATCAGCGAGGGGCGTCTCATCATGCACGGCGAGAAGGGCCGGGGCGTCGCAACCGTGCTGAGCGACCGCGCCGGCGACCGCGTCATGAACATCGACGCGACGCTGTCCGACAACAGCACCCTGTCGGCAAGGCTCTGGCCGAGCCCTTATTGAGCGCTCAGGTGTCCATCACCTTGCGGCCGCGTTCGGTCCAGCTTGGCCCTGGCTGCATGCGATCGCTTCGATAGAACAAGGCCCCGTGATCCAGATGGCGGCGGACGGTCCCCCTTGGCGAGCCGCTCAAGCTAACGGTTGGCTTGTCTCCCGAAGCAGCAGATAGAACGTCAGCCCGTGATCCGCGTTGCGGCGAGCCCACAGGCGTCAGCCGTGAGCCTCGGCGATCGAACGGCCGATCGACAAGCCCATCCGGAGGCCGTCACGCTAGGTCATGAAGAAGGGATCGAAGAGCTTCTCGAGGTCATGTGCGCCCGCTCCGATAGCCGCGTCCGGCACGGCGACGAGAACGGCGCCGTCGTCCTCGCCATCTCGCCGTTCTTACGTCAGCGGCTCCGAAATCCGCGCGATTTCGCAGCACGAAGTCCCTTGGGTTTCCGTCCCCTCCCAAAGATCGAGAGCCCACGCGCTGCAAGACCGCGAATTGCTGGCAAAAGCGTGCGGCGGCGTGGGAACACGGGTTCGAATCCCGTTGGGGCCACCAGATCGATTTCTCGTACTTAGCCGCGAATGATTTCCATCCCCTCCCACCTGTCTCAGGCCTACGACCAGCGAGTATCGAGAGCAGGACACTTGCTGCATCGATCAGTGTTGCGACCTTAGAGTGAGTCCGACAGCTATGCATGGGGACGGGACGGAAACAGCGGAACCAGTCCCGCTTCCAGTACGCGCACCGAATCCTCGGCTGCGGAGGAAGTGATCGAGGCAGCAATGCCCGGCTGCTGCCGACGCTGCCCGGCGTCGGGCTACGAGTGGAGACGTTTGGTGAGGTTACGGAGACCCCGGCGCTACCGTTTCGGCGTCGGCTCCGCCGGGACTAACTAATTCATGTCATCGGCCGAAGAGGTCTGCGACCAGCTCTGATCGGGAGGTGTCGAGGTAGGAGGCGACGTCTGCGAGGATGGCGCTGAGTGTTCCGACTCGAAGCGATTCATGACGGGGGACCGTGATGTGGTGCTCCGTGCTCTTCAGGCGTGACGTAAGCCTCATATGGCTTCCTGTTTGACGAGTGACCTCGTATCCGTAGCGACGCAAGAGGGCAGCGAGTTCGATGCCCCCGAGGTCTCGCGGAAGCCTCAAGCAGGAATGACCACGTCCTGGACAAGGTGCAGGCGGATGACCTGAGGCCCGGCCCCATCCTCGAAATGGCAGCGAACCGCGTCTCGCACCATTTCCTTCAAGGCCTCGAAGGTGTCCGCCTGGGTATAGATGGACTGACCGAGCGCCCGGGCCTCGTAGCCGCCCTCGGGTGACTCGTCGACCACGAAGATGATCTCGCTCGCTGCCATGTCGACTCCCATTATAGTCACTCAGATGCGGGAAGGACTGCGATCGTCCAATTCCACGAAAGCCGCCGTTCGAGGGCCAGCGTAGCCAAGATCGACGAAGGCCAGCGGATCGCACTTTGGGCGTTCCGCTGTCGTCCGCGATTTTCCGTCCCCTCCTGATCCCCGTTGACTCAACACGCCGCAAGTCGTTGATTCGCTGGCAAAAGCGCGCGGCGATGTGGGAACACGGGTTCGAATCCCGTTGGGGAATCGAACCCGTGTTATCTGCTCCCATTTTGCTCCCATAACATCCTGAAACACGACGAAACAGGAGCAAGAACGACGCATCAGCAGAAAACGTTGAACTGCCTCCTGTCGAACGCCTTTCCCGTTGTGTCAGGTCAACGCGCTCCACGGTGACCTGCACTCCGAGGACCATCGTCTCGAACGGCAGCGCAAGGTTGCCCTCGATCATCGTGTACAGGCCCGTGACTTGTTCGGACTCGTTGTAGCAGTCAACGATTGCCTCTTCGACCAACCGATCGAGCCGTGTCTTGCTGAGCCGCTTGCCCCTCTGCTTCGTGCTGGTCGTCATTCTGGGGCCGCGGGAGTGTCGAACGCTTCGAGGGGTTCGCCATCAGATTCACGCCTGAGTGACGCCAGGCCGTGGGCATAGCCGATAGCGCGATAGCCACGCAGGCGCTTCTCGAACATCCGGGCGAGCATGGGGACATCGCGGTCAACGTAGTCGTAGATGCGGACCTCGGTCTTGCCGGGATGCAGGCGCTGGAGGCGACCCGCATATTGCACCACGGTCCCCTTCCACGAGACCGGCATCGCCAGGAAGAGCGTATCAAGCCTGGCGTCGTCGAATCCTTCACCAATGTAGCGGCCGGTCGCGATGAGCAATCGCGGCTCCGCGTCCGGGATGGCCGCGAGGGTTGCCGCCGCAGCGCGTCGCTCGGTCGGTGTCATGCCCCCGCGCAGCACGAGGACGTGGCGGGCGACGCTCTGGAGGCCGGCGGCAAGAAGCTCAAGATGGTCCTTGCGCTCGGTGAGCAGGATCGGGGAGCGCCCTTCAGCAAGTACGGACCTCACGTCATCGACGATGAGACGGTTGCGCAGCTCGTCGGTCGCCAATTCGGCGTAGAGCGGCTGGATGCGGTCCACGGACACCGTGCGATCGCGACCGAACGCGGTTTCGCGGATGATCAGCCGGTGTTCGAATGGTCGTCGTGCCGCCTGGCTCCTGGCATCGACGGCGAAGCGCACCGAGCCGAGCTGCATCTCGGTGATCGGATGAAGCCCGTCTCTCCGGCGGGGCGTGGCCGTCAGTCCGATGACGAAGCGCGCCTTCACTTCCCCCAGGACTCGCTCGAAGGACGCCGCTGGGATGTGGTGGCACTCGTCGACGATCACATGGCCGTATGTCGCGACCAGGTCGTCGACGCGACCCGAGCGCACGAGGCTCTGGATCATCGCCACGTCCAGCGAGCCGGTGGGCGCATGCTTGCCAGCACCGACCTGGCCAATCGCCTTGGGAGGGAGGCCGAGGAACATGGATAGCTGGGCTATCCACTGATCGAGGAGCGGTTGACGGTGGACCAGCACGAGGGTGCTTCGGGATCTTGCTGCGATCAGATAGGTGCCGATCACGGTCTTGCCGACGCCAGGCGGCGCGACGAGCACTCCAATGTCCTCACGCAGAAGAGCCCGTGCCGCCTTCCTCTGGACCGCCGTGAGCCGGCCTTCGAACGCGAGATCCAAAGGCTTCCCTTCGCAGCGCTGGTCTTCGACGAGAAGGGTGCTGCCATGTTCGCGAAGGAGCTGCTCGAGCTCGGTTCGGCAACCGCGGGGTAGCGCGACGTGCTCTAACAAATCCTCGGCGCAGGCGACGACACGAGGGGTCAGCGCCGTGGAGAGGCGGAGGCTCTGCTTCTTGTAGAACTCGGGATTCTGGAATGCGGCGAGGCGCTTGATCTGGTTCAAGTGGGTCGGCGCCAGTCCACCCTTCGCCACGAAGAGCCGCTGGGCCAGGACGGCGCGCACCTCTCGTGGAAGCGGCGCGCTGAACCCGACACGCGGTTGCCCGGACGGCCGACGCGTCCAGGGCTCTGAGCTTTCGGCGTCCGTTGTGTCGCTCAGCCGGACACCGACCACCAATCCTCTGCGCGTCGCCTCACGCGCGACGCTGTCGGCCGTCGCCGGCTCGATGCACGGGTGCTCGGACAGGAACTGCCACTGGTCGGGATGCGGAACGAACCGGTCATCCACGAAGACGGTGTTGCCCAACTGGCGCGGGCCGTGCTGGAGCGGGAGCGCGATGAGGCTGCCGAATCCGCCGCGGGGTAGCGTGTCCTGGTTGGGGAAGAGCCGATCGTACGATCCCATGCTCAGCTGATGGCGTCGACTCATCGTCTCGGTGATGAGATAGCAGCCCATCTTGCGCGCGGCAGACGCGGCCACGGGTGCCGAGAAGAACAACCAGACGTGGGCGCCGTTGCCCGAGCGTGACCGCTCGACGGCGGCGTGAAGACCATTCACGCGACAGGTTTCCGCGAAGGCCGCCACGTCGTCGGTCCACGACGTCTTGTCAAAGTCCGCCGCCAGGAACCAGCAGGTCTCATCGGTCAGCAGTGGGTAAACTCCGACGACATGACGTCCCTGAAGGTGGTCGAGGATTACCTGGTCCTCGACGGGGAGGAATGCCTGATTCGGACACTCGCCGCACTTCACCCGCGGCTTCTCGCAGACGCCACGGATCCACTCGTTCCCGCAGGCGGGTGCGTATCCCTTGCGGCCAGTCCTGGCGTTCGTCCAGAACCTGGGGTAGATGTCGTCGCGGCCTCGAAAGAGCGAGCGGAAGAGCGCGACCTTCTCCACGGCGGTCGAGGGCGCTGACGGTGAGGTCTCGATCGGCTCGCCCCGCGCCGCCAGGGCGGTCTTGAGCGTGGTCAGCCGCGCCTGCGCTTCGGTGATTCCCGCTTCGAGGCGGAGGAGTCGAGATTCTTCGCGGGCGATCGCGTCGCGAATCGACTGTTGATCTGGGGATGGCAAGGCCATCGTCGGCTTGACTCTAGCACTGGCCCGATGCGGGGGCCCGCCGAAAGGGCGCCCCCTTGCGTGAAGTCCCCAACATGCCGTAAGCAGAGCAGGGCACTTAAGGTCGTACCGCATAAAGACCTGGGTTCCAGGAAGCTGAGAGGGACAAGCGGAGTGGACATGAAGATCGACATCGATAAGCTGACCGAGGCAGAACTCGTCGACCTGAACAACAGAATCGTTGCCCGGCTCCAATTCTTGACTCAGATGCGGGCGCATGCCCAGATGCTCAGGTTCAAGATCGGCGATCGGGTTTTGTTTCAACCAGAAGGACATCGCTGCCTCGTCGGCATGCTGACTCGCTACAATCGGAAGACCGTTACGGTCATCACTGATGACGGCCAGCGCTGGAACGTCTCGCCCACGCTCCTGCGCCCGGCAGACGACTCTCATGGTTCTGAGAACCCTACGCCGAACATCGTTCCGTTACGTAGGAAGTGATCGATATGGCGAAGCGCCAGCACGAACCCCAGCTTCAGGGTGTGACAATCATATAAAAATACGTATAGTAGTATAGTGAAGCTCGACCTCAAGCCGATCATCTGGATGGGATCGAGCCGCGAGGCTCTGAGGAGCTTCCCGGAGCAGGTCCGCCGGGATATTGGCCAGGCCCTCTACACGGCGCAGCAGGGCGAGACCGATCCCGCGGCCAAGCCGCTCAAGGGCTTCGGGGGTGCACGTGTGATGGAGATCGTCGACCGGCACGACACGAACACGTATCGGACGGTCTATACCGTGCAATTTGCCGGCACGATCTACGTCCTTCACGCGTTCCAAAAGAAATCAAAGAAGGGCATAGCGACGCCGCAGAAGGACATAGAGCTGATCCGGCAACGGCTGGCCGCGGCCGGGCAGAACTACAAAGAAAGGCAGAGCTGATGATGAAGAAGAACAAGAGAGTCCGCGCGGAGGAGGGGAGCGGCAACGTGTTTGCCGATCTCGATCTGCCCCATGCCGAGCAGGAACTTCTGAAGGCGCGTCTGACGCTGCAGATCTACAAGATCATCAAAGCGCGTGGCCTCACCCAGGCCAAGGCTGGCGGCATCCTTGGCATCAAGCAGCCGCACGTCTCCGCGCTGCTGCGCAACCGGGCGGGGATGTTTTCGGTCGAGCGCCTCATGGAGTTTCTGACCAACCTTGGCCAGGACATCGAGATCACAGTGCGCCCCACGCGCAAGGAACACGGGGAAGTGTCCGTTGTCGTGGCGGCCTAAGACTGGTACGTGGTACGTGCCACCGCTGCGATCTCACCACGCTTCAGTCCGGATCTCCCTCGTGAGCGAGTCGACGACGGTAGAGCTTGCTGCCCTCGAATCTGCTCCCATTTTGCACCCACAACACCCCGAAACAGGGTGAAACGAGATGAAGAACGACGCATCAGCAGACAACGTCGAACTGCTCGCCGCAGCATGCCTTTCCAGAAAGATCAGAGGGTTACCGGACATGACCGTGTTGTACTCATAACCCAAAGGTCGCTGGTTCAAATCCAGCCCCCGCAACCACGCAACGTGGCGAAACCAAAGGGGCCGAGCGATTCGGCCCCTTTGGTGCTCTTGGATGGACTATGAAGGTTTTCGACCGTCGCGCCGCACTTGTCAGTCAGCCGACCGATCGTTAGCTTGAGAAATCCGGCCTAAACGCGAAAGGTGTGTGGCGAGGGACTGCGCCGTTCGATCTCGTCGTTTCATAGAAGCTTCGGAGCGCCTTGGAAGCGTAGTCCTGGAGATGGCTTGCGGTAGCGCGTTGGGTTGCAGTGGAGCCTTGGGTTAGGTACCCAAGACTCTGACTCTTAATCAGCGGGTCCACGGGGTAGGGTCCCATAGCCTATCGGGCAAAACGACGAGAGCGCTCGACCGCGCACCGGTTATCAACGGTTATTTTCGACCCTACGATGCCCGCACCAATTCAATGAGCCAGTTGTTCTCGTTCCACCGCTGGTCTCTGGCGCGACGTCGAGGGTGCCCTGGTACAAGAAGTGTCCGTCCGGGAAGGGATCTACCAGGCTCGATCCCGACCGAGGTTCGAGAACCGCTTGATATTTATGGAATGCGCTCCGGGTACAGGATTTGCGTGTCGCATCTTGTGGATGGGTTCTCGGGTCTGACGGCGTTGGCCGGGATTTCGGACATCGACCCGACCTTCGGCGGGACGGAGAAAGATGCGCCTCGCTTCCAAGATTTTCCTGACCGCGGCACTCGTGATCGTGGTGCTCGCGGGCGTCGGGTTTCTGAGCCTCGGCGCCGTGAGCCGGCTCGTGTCTGTCAATCGGGACATCGCAACCCGCACGGTGCCAGCGGTGCGGCTCGCCGCGTCGGCCCGCGAGGCGATTCCCGCCCTCGTGCGGCTCGAGGCGCGGGCCGTCGTGCTGGGCGACGCGAGCTTCGCGTCGGCGTGGACCAAGCGGGCGGCACGGGTCGCCCAGGATCTCGACGGCCTGGCTGCCTACGCCGAGAGCGAGCAGGAGACGCTACACCTGCGCCGGGCGCGGGCCGCGTTTGCAGGATACAGCGGCATGGTCGCCCAGGAGCAGGCGCTGTCGAAGCGCGGCGACCGCGCCCGCGCCGTGGGCCTGAGCGAGACCGACGCACGGACGCGCATCACGGAGCTCCAGGAGAACCTGGAGGGGCTCATGGCGGCGACGTACGCGCGGAGCCTCGGAGCGCAGGCCGAGGCCGCGCGCCTGGAGACGCGCACCTGGACCGCGGTGCTGGTCGCGCTGGGTACGGCGGTCGGCCTTGCGCTACTCGCCACAGCGATCATCGCCCGGCGGATCACGCGCTCGCTCGCCCGTCTGGCCGCGGCGACGGCAGAGGTCGAGGCGGGCGCGTTCCGCGAGCCCATCGTGGTCGATGGCCACGACGAGATCAGCGCCCTCACGCGGTCGTTCAACCGGATGACGACCCAGCTGGACCGACAGTTCAGTGCCCTCTCGATGAGGTCGGCTGTCAGCGTCACGCTGAACCAGCACGAGAAGCTCGAGGATATCCTCCAGCGGTGTACCGAGATCCTGACCCGGCACCTCGATTTGGCGCTGGCGGGCGTGTGGACGCTCGACGGGGAGGCCAAGGTCCTCGAGCTGAAGGCGAGCGCCGGGAGCTGCACGCACCTGAGCGAGACCCATCGCCGTGTCGCCCTGGGTCAGGGCGAGATCGGGCTTATCGCCGCCGAGCGCCGGACGCACGTGACCAGCGCGATCCTCCAGGATCCTCGCATGGGCGATCCCGCGTGGGCCCGGGGGGAAGGGCTGGTGGCGTTCGTCGGGCATCCGCTCCTCGTCGAGGATCAGCTCGTCGGCGTCACGGCCGCGTTCGCGCGAGCCCCGCTCGACGGCCTGGCCCTCGGTGGCTTCGCGTCGGCCGCGGGTGAGATCGCTCAGTGCATCGAGCGGAAGCGCGTCGACGGGGTGCTTCAGGAGAGGGAGGAGCAGATTCGCCAGCTCCAGAAGATCGAGGCCCTGGGCCGCCTATCCGGCGGCCTCGCACACGACTTCAACAACCTGTTGACGGTCATCACGGGGCACAGCCAGCTCATGCTCCGGCAGTCGGCGCTCGCCGATCCGCTCCGCGACGGGCTCGGCATCATCGAGAGGACGGCGGCGCGCGCGTGTCGGCTGACGACGCAGCTCCTGGCGTTCAGCCGAAAGCAGGTTCTCGCCCCCTCGGTGCTGAGCCTCAACGAAGTGATCCCTGGCATGGCCGAGATGCTCCAGCGGCTGATCGGCGAGGACATCACGCTCGTGTTCAGGCCGGCCCCGGAACTCGGCTGCGTGACCGTCGACCCGGGACAGCTCGAGCAGGTCGTCGTCAACCTCGTCGTGAACGCCCGCGATGCGATGCCGAACGGCGGCCGGATTACCATCGACACCGGGCACGTCGAGCTGAACGAGGACTCGTCCCGCCGGCACGTCGGTGTCAGTCCCGGCTCGTACGTGACGCTCTCGGTCGGGGACACCGGCATCGGCATGGACGCGAAGACTTGTGCCCGCATCTTCGAGCCCTTCTTCACCACGAAGGCGCTGGGCAAGGGGACGGGACTCGGCCTGGCGACGGTCTACGGCATCGTCAGTCAAAGCGGCGGAAATATCCGGGTCGAGAGCGCGCCGGGAGCGGGCAGCATCTTCACGATCTACCTGCCTCGCGTCGTGGGTGTCCCGGAGCAGACCGCGGAAGCGAGCGCCGCGTTGCCGGCGCGCGGCAGCGAGACCGTTCTGGTCGTCGAGGATGAAAGCGAGGTTCGTGCGCTCGTGCAACGGATCCTTGAAGAGTTCGGGTATAGCGTGCTCAGCGCGGGAGA
>Ga0209470_1003159_pt1 | contig 11458 bp, 8 predicted proteins | sample GraSoiAngelo_125_FD_185882 | JGI IMG/M metagenome (GOLD analysis project Ga0209470, IMG submission 185882) | Grasslands soil microbial communities from the Angelo Coastal Reserve, California, USA - 14_0927_05_40cm (SPAdes) (version 2) | ecosystem: Environmental > Terrestrial > Soil > Grasslands ... | reverse complement strand
TTATGGCACTCACGTTCTTGGGAGCCAGTCTATGACCACGCCATCCCGCGCGGTCGGTGCCGCTGCCATGCTCGCGTCCTTCGTTGCGCCTGTCGCTCCACTCGCTGCCCAGGACGCGGCCGAGCTTTGCAAATCCATCGGCCGGGTGACCGTCGGCCAATGGTCGTCTTACACTATGACCGGCGGCAAGGCCGACGGAGCGAAGTTGCGCCTCGCCATTGTCGGCCAGGAGCGGCGCGGCGACTCGACGCTCTACTGGCTCGAGATCAGCGGCAACGGCGGGCCCAGCGGCAAGGGCGGCATCCTCCAGCTCCTCGTCCCCGGGTTCGGAGTCGATGCCACGGCGATCCGCGGCATGATTGTCAAGACCGCAGGCCAGCCGGCGATGAAGATGCCCGACCAGATGGTGAGCATGATGGGCCAGAACATGGGGCAGAACAACGAAGCGGTGGACGTGGCGCGCCGCTGTGCCAGCGCCCAAGTCGTGGGCTGGGAGAGCGTGAGCGTGCCGGCCGGCTCGGTACGCGCGCTGCACCTCAAGAACGTGGACGGCGGCGAGGCCTGGGTGGCGCGCGACGTCCCCTTCGGGATCGTCAAGGCGCGCCCCAAGGACGGCGGCGAGATGGTGCTCACCGGCCACGGGATGGACGCCAAGTCCTCCATCATTGAGAAGCCACAGGAAATGCCGGGGATGATGCTGCCGAAGCCGTAGGCCCCCTTGCGGGGCGCGCGATTCGCGTGCTACATGGGTGCCTTCGTCGCCCGACCTCGGAGGCTTGCCGTGCTCGCTCGCATCGCCGCGCTCGTTGCCCTCGGTTCCGTCCTGTCCCCAGCCCGCCCCGGGCGGGCTCAGGTCGCGCCGTACGACTCGACGGTCTTCGCCGCCCTCAAATGGCGCGAGATCGGGATCTTCCGTGGCGGGCGCAGCGTGGCCGTCGCGGGCTCGGCAGCCCGCCCCAACGAGTACTGGATGGGGACGACGGGCGGCGGCGTCTTCAAGACGACGGACGGCGGCGCCACCTGGCTACCGGTGACGGACAAGTACTTCGGCGGAACGATCGGGGCGATCGGCGTGAGCGAGTCGAATCCCGACGTCGTCTACGTCGGCACCGGGGAGTACCCGATCCGCGGCAACGTCTCCCACGGCGACGGCGTGTGGAAGACCACGGATGGCGGGAAGACGTGGACGCATGTCGGGCTGGAGGACACCCACCAGATCTCCCGGGTCCGTGTGCACCCCACGAATCCGGACACCGTCTGGGTCGGCGCCCAGGGCCACGCCTTCGGCCCCAACGCGGACCGCGGCGTTTACAAGACGACCGACGGCGGCAAGACGTGGCGCAAGGTGCTGTTCCGCAACGACTCGACGGGAATCTCGGATCTCGTGCTCGACCCGTCGAACTCCGCCGTGCTGTACGCCGCGTTCTGGCAGGCGCACCGCAAACCGTGGCAGCTGGTCTCGGGCGGGGCGGGGGGTGGCGTCTTCAAGTCCTCGGACGGCGGCGAACACTGGACCGAGCTCACGCATAACACCGGTCTACCGGCGGGGCTGCTCGGCAACATCGGGCTCGCCGTCTCGCCCGCGAAGCCGGCGCGCATTTGGGCGCTGATCGAGGCTGACTCCGGCGGCGTATACCGCTCGGAGGACGGCGGCGCCACGTGGCGCTACATCAACGGCGAGCGCAAGCTGCGGCAGCGGCCGTGGTACTACTCGCGCATCTTCGCGGATCCCAAGGACACGAATACGGTGTACGCACTCAACGTCCTCGCCTACAAGTCGACCGACGGCGGGGCGACGTTCCGGCACCTGTCCGATCCGCACGGCGACAACCACGACATGTGGATCGCGGCGAACGATCCGCAGCGCATGATCGAGGGGAACGACGGCGGCGCGAACGTGTCGTTCAACGGGGGCAAGACCTGGTCCGACCAGGACTACGCCACCGCGCAGTTCTACCACGTCACGACGACCAATCACTTCCCCTACCGCGTGTGCGGCGCCCAGCAGGACAACTCCGGCGTGTGCGGGCCGAGCCGCTGGCCCGGCGGGATCGACCGCAACCAATGGTACGACGTCGCGGGCGAGTCGGGCCATATCCAGGCCCGCCCCGACGAGCCCGACATCACCTATGGCGGCGACAACTCGGGCTTCCTGGCGCGGGTGGACCATAAGACCGGCTTCTGGCGTCTCATCGATCCCTGGCCTGACAGTCCTGACGGCCACCCGGCCGGGGAAGGGAAGTACCGCTTCCAATGGACCGCCCCGCTGCTCATCTCGCCGCACGACCCGCGGGTGCTCTACATCGGCGGCAACGTGCTGTTCAAGTCGGTGAACGAAGGGCAGAGCTGGACGCCCGTCTCGCCCGATCTCACGCGGCACGATCCCGCGACGCTCGGCGTCTCGGGCGGGCCGATCACCAGCGACCAGACGACGGCCGAGTACTACGCCACGATCTTCGCGCTCGCCGAGTCGCCGCTCGTGAAAGCGCTGATCTGGGCGGGGTCGGACGACGGGCTGGTCCATCTCACGCGCGACGGGGGAAAGACGTGGGCGGACGTCACGCCGCGCGATGTCGCTCCGTTCACGCGCGTGTCCAGCGTGGAGGCGTCGCATTTCGCGCCCGGGACGGCGTACCTCGCAATGAACCGCTACCAGCTCGACGATCTGGCGCCCTTCATCTACCGGACGACCGACTACGGGCGCACCTGGGCCAGGATCGTGAAGGGCATCCCCGCGACCGAGTTCGTGCGTGTGGTGCGCGAAGACCCGACACGCCGCGGCCTGCTGTTCGCGGGCAGCGAGCGGGGCGTGTGGGTGTCGTTCGATGACGGGGCGAACTGGCAGTCGCTCCGACTCAACCTCCCGATCGTGCCGGTGCACGATCTCGCGGTCAAGGAGGGCGACCTCGTCGCGGCGACGCACGGACGCTCGTTCTGGATTCTGGACGATATCGCGCCGCTGCGCCAGCTGGGGCGCGTGGTCCCTCGCGAGAGCGTGCACCTGTTCAAGCCGCGTGACGCCTATCGCGTGGACTGGGGCGGTGGCTCTTTCGGCGGCGGCACGGACGTACACCCCGTCGGGAAGAACCCACCGAGCGGCGCGATGATCTACTACTGGCTCAAGAGCAAGAACCAGGACGTGCGGCTCGACATCCTCGACGCGGCGGGCCGGCTGATCCGCAGCTTCACGAGCCGGCAGGACTCGCTCACCACCGTCGACAGTGTGCGTGCGGATAGCGCGCGGCGGCTCCGGACCGACAGCCTCAAGCAGGCCGGGATCACCGACAGCGTGAAGATCGACAGTATCCTCGCCGCGGACACGCTGAAGGACGAGGATAAGCCCTGGCCGCGGCGTCCCCCGGCAGCGCCGCGCGTGGGAAACAAGGCGGGCCTGAATATGTTCGCCTGGAACGCACGCTATCCCGACGCCGCGGCATTCTGGGGCATGGTGGGGGTCGGCACCGACGGCCCGATGGCGCTGCCGGGCGTGTATCAGGTGCGCCTGCGCGCCGGCGGCAGGACGTCGGTCGAGCGGTTCACGCTCAAGGTCGATCCCCGCTCCAAGGTGACGCCGGCCGATTTGCGGGCGCAGTTCGCGTTCCTGCAGCGGCTGCGCGACACCGTCAACGCGGTCACCACTGCGGTCATGACGATTCGGAACGTGCGTGTGCAGCTCGAGGACCGGTTGAACGCCGCGCCCGCGTCCGATTCGGCGCGGTTGGGCGCGCTGGCACGGACGCTGACCGACCGGCTGGGCGCGATCGAAGGCGAGCTGTACCAGGTCCGCAACCGGTCGTTCCAGGACCCGCTCAACTTCCCCCCCAAGCTCGTCGAGCGAATCAGCGCGCTGAGCTCCGTCGTGGGGGGGATCGATGCGCCCCCGACCGCGCAGTCGCGCGACGTGTTCCAGATGTTCGCGCCCGAGATCCAGAAGCAGCTGGTCGCGCTCAACGAGGTGCTGACTCGCGATCTCCGGGCGGTGAATGCGGCTTTCAGGGGCGCCGGCGCGGCGACGATCGTGCCGAAGGCTGCCGAGCTGCGGCGGCCCGCGCCGCGGGAAGTGTCGGCCCGCTAGGACCGAGGACTCTCGACGCCGTGCCGCGACACAGACTCTGCCTGCTCGCCGTCGCGCTGGCTGTTTCGGGCTGCGGCGGCCCATTTCCCCAAAGCACGCTCGAGCCTCGGTCCGATTTCGGCTGGGCGGTCGACCACCTCTTCACCGACATCTTTTGGTGGGCAGCCGGCGTTTTTCTTGTCGTTGAGGCCCTCCTGGTCATCACCCTGATCCGCTTCCGCCATCGCGAGGGGCGGCCGGCGCCCAGGCCCACCCACGGCCATACGGTCATGGAGATCGCCTGGACGCTGGCGCCGGCGGTCATCCTCGTGTTCGTCGCGGTTCCCACGGTCCGAGTCATCTTCGCCACCTCTGGCGAGGCTCCGGCCGATGCCCTGAAGGTGGACGTGATCGGCCACCAGTGGTGGTGGGAATTCCGGTACCCGGAGCTCGCGCTCGTCACCGCGAACGAGCTGCACCTCCCCCGCGGCCGGCCCGTGCAGCTGTCCATCACCTCCGCCGACGTCATCCACTCGTTCTGGGCGCCGGCGCTGGGCGGCAAGCGGGACGCCATTCCCGGCCGCATCAACCGGATCGCCTTCCGTGCGGACTCTATGGGCGACTACGCTGGGCAGTGCGCCGAATTCTGTGGCGAGTCTCACGCCAACATGCGACTCCGCGTCGTGGTCGATTCGGATTCCGGGTTCGGGCGCTGGGCGACGGTGCAGCTGACGGGGCCGGCCAGGCCGGCTCCGGGGACTCTCGCGGAGCGCGGCAAGGCCGTGTTCGCGCGCAGCGCCTGCCTCGGCTGCCATACGATCCAGGGTGTCTCACCGGGAATCATCGGGCCGAACCTCACGCACGTCGGCAGCCGGACGACGATCGCCTCAGGGCTGTTTCCCAACGACTCGGCGCATCTCGCCAGCTGGATCGCGGATGCACCAGCGCTCAAGCCGGGCTCGGTCATGACGCGGATGCAGCCGCCGTTGACGGATGCCGACATCGCGGCGCTGGTCGCCTACCTCGAGGGCCTGCGATGAAGCGCTGGATCACGACCACCGATCACAAGCGGATCGGCCTCCTCTATTTTTGGACGGCGTTCTGCTTCTTCCTGGTCGGCGGGCTCGAGGCGCTGCTGATCCGGCTCCAACTGGCCCAGCCGAACGGCCACCTGGTAAGCGCCGAGACGTACAACCAGCTGTTCACGATGCACGGCACCACGATGGTCTTCCTCGCGCTGATGCCGCTCTCGGCGAGCTTCTTCAATTACATCGTGCCGCTGCAGATCGGCGCGCGCGACGTCGCCTTCCCGCGGCTCAACGCCTTCAGCTACTGGGTCTTCCTGGTCGGCGGGCTGCTCCTGAATGCGAGCTGGCTGGTGGGACCCCTGTTTCACGCGCCCCACTGGAACGTCGCGCCGAACGGCGGCTGGTTCGGGTACGCCAATCTCACCGAGCGCCAATTCTCGCCCGGGCCCAACATCGACTTCTGGCTGCTCGGCCTGCAGATCCTCGGGATCTCGTCGCTGGCGGCCGGGTTCAACTTCATCGTCACCATCCTGAACATGCGAGCGCCCGGCATGAAGATGCTGCGCGTCCCGGCGTTCAGCTGGATGACGCTGGTCACGCAGTTCCTCGTGATCACGGCGTTCCCCGTGATCACCGTCGGGCTCGTGTTCCTGATGTTCGACCGGTTCTTCGGGACGCACTTCTACGTCGCCACGGCGGGCGCCACGCCGCTCCTGTGGCAACATCTGTTCTGGCTGTTCGGCCATCCCGAGGTCTACATCCTCATCCTGCCCGCGATGGGGATCGTGTCGGAGGTGCTGCCGACCTTCGCCCGCAAGCCGTTGTTCGGCTACACGGTGGTGGTGTTCTCCGGCGTGCTCATCGGGTTCATGGGGTGGGGCGTATGGAGCCACCACATGTTTGCCGTCGGCCTCGGGCCCATCGCCGATTCCGTGTTCGCGGGCACGACCATGTTGATCGCGGTGCCCACGGGCGTGAAGATCTTTAACTGGATCGCGACGCTGTGGGGGGGCGATATCCGCGGCAGCACCGCGCTGCACTTCGCCGTCGGCTTCATCGCCATGTTCATCATCGGCGGGCTATCGGGCGTCACGCACGCCTCGCCCCCCGCCGACCTGCAGCAGACCGACACGTACTACGTCGTAGCGCACATTCACTACGTGCTGTTCGGCGGCACCGTCCTCGGGCTGTTCGCCGGCATCTACTACTGGTGGCCCAAGATGACGGGCCGGCTGCTGAGCGAGCCGCTCGGCAAATGGCACTTCTGGCTGACGTTCCTCGGGATGAACCTGGCGTTCTTCCCGATGCACTTGATCGGCCTGCTCGGGATGCCGCGTCGCATCTACACCTACACGCCGGAGCTGGGCGTCAGCGCCTTGAACCTGGTCTCGACGGTCGGCGCGTTTCTGATCGCCGTCGCGATCCTCGTCTTCCTCGTGAACGTACTGCGCACCCGGACGCACGGGCGGCCCGCCCCGAACGATCCGTGGGGCGGCGCCACGCTGGAGTGGAGCATCCCGTCGCCCCCGCCGGTCTACAACTTCTCCGTCATCCCGACGGTCGCGAGCCGGCTGCCGCGCTGGAAAACGGAGCGCCACGAGCCGATGCGCGACCCGCCAGCCGTTCCGCCGGCCCCGATCCACGTCCCGCCCGGTTCGTGGTGGCCGCTGATCGCGGCGCTGGGACTGCCGGTCCTCGCACTCGCGCCGCTCACCCACACGCTGTGGCTCGCGTTCCTCGGGGCAGCGATCCTCCTGGTCGGCATTTACCGCTGGGCCTTCGAGCCCTTCGAGGTCTGAGCGATGACGCACGCCGCGGCCACCCATCACACTAGTATGGGGCTCGACAGCCGGAAGATGGCGTTCTGGGCGTTCATCGGCTCGGAGTGCCTGCTGTTCAGCTCACTCATCTCGACCTACCTCGTGTACAAGGGCAGGAGCGTCGTGGGCCCTTCGCCGCACGAGATCCTGAACATTCCCTTTACGTCGGTCAGCACCTTCGATCTGCTGATGTCGAGCCTCATGATGGTGCTGGCGCTGGCCGCCGTGCAGCGGGGCGATATGAAGTGGGGGAAGATCTGGCTGTTCGCGACGGCGCTGCTCGGGCTCGTGTTCCTCGGGGGACAGGTGATCGAGTTCACCGAGTTCGTGCACAAGGGGCTCACGCTCCAGACCAATCTGTTCGGCTGCACGTTCTTCGTGCTGACCGGAACACACGGCGCGCACGTGACGGTGGGCGTGCTGTGGCTGCTCACGCTCTGGGTGCGGGCGCTGCAGGGGAAGCTCGGACCAGGTCAGGCCCTCACCGTCGAGATCACCGGACTGTACTGGCACTTCGTGGACGTGGTCTGGATCGTCATCTTCACCGTGGTTTATCTGATACAATAGACGCACAGGCGCACCGACGCACAGGCGCACAGGGGAGAACAGACGCACAGATGAGCGAACAGAGCGGAGAGCCGCCGCGAGGCGCTGGGCCGCACGAGCACGCGCACCCCGATGCCGAGACGTACTTGCGGGTCGCGGCCGCGCTGGTGGTGCTCACGGTATTGGAGGTCGGGGTCTTCTATGTGCCGGCGTTCCGTCCGGTGCTCGTGCCGACGCTGCTCGTCTTGTCGGCGCTCAAGTTCTCACTCGTGGTGCTGTTCTATATGCACCTCAAGATGGACAGCCCGTTCTTCTCGTTCCTGTTCGGCGCCCCGCTGCTCCTGGCGACCGGCGTGCTGGTGGCGCTGCTGTTCTTGTTCTTCGGAACCCTGACGCTGCGGGGAGCCGCGGGCGCGGGGTGATCGTGGCGCCGTGGCAGCGCTGGGATCTGCACCCGAGCGTCGTGATCGGGCTCGTCCTCCTGGGCGGGCTCTATGTGTATCTGGGCGGCGTGGCGGCACCGCGGCGGCAGGTCGCGTCGTTCGTCGGGGCGCTCGGCGTGGCGTTCCTCGCGCTCGATGGCCCGCTGCATAACCTCTCGGACAACTACCTTTTCAGCGCTCACATGGCGCAGCACCTCGTGCTGACATTGCTGTTCCCACCGCTGCTGCTCTACGGCACGCCGGCGTGGGTTGTGCGCCCCCTCATCCGGCCGCGCCGGCTGTTCCGGGTCGCGGCCGTGCTCACCCGCCCCCTCCCGGCCGCCGTGATCTTCTCGACGCCGATCACCCTGTGGCACTTCCCAGGGTTCTACGAGGCTGCGCTCCGCCACCACCCGCTGCACATCGTGCAGCACCTGGTGTTCATCGCCACCGCGGTGCTCATGTGGTGGCCGGTGCTGTCACCCGTCCCCGAGCTGCCGCGCGCGAGCTACCTCACGCAGCTCCTCTATCTCTTCCTGCTCGGCCTGCCCATGTCGCTCGTCGGGGCGCTCATCACGCTCTCGGAAGAGGTGCTGTACCCGTTCTACACGCGCGCCCCGCGCGTCTGGGAGCTGACCCCCCTCGCCGACCAGCAGCTGGGCGGGCTGCTCATGTGGGTGGTGGGGACGCTGGTGCTGTGGGCGGCGGCGACGGTGGTGTGGTTCCGGTGGGCCGCGCGGGAGGAATCCGGTGATGTAGAGCGGGCGGTGCCGCTGGAAGCCTATGGGAACGCGGAAGGGCGAACGCGGAACGCGGAACACACGGGCCGACCGTCGTACTGATGTTCCGCGTTCCGCGTTCCGACTTCCGCGTTCTTATTCGCCTTCTTCGGTCTCCCCTAGGGGATGCACCCTGAGCGCTTCCGCGATCTTGGGGTGCTGGCGCCACAGGTAGTAGCCCATGCCGGAGGCCGCGATGGCGTTGCCGATCGCGACGTTCCACCACGCGAGCGAGCCGAGCAGCGGCTGGGCGAGGATCGCGACGGTCACGTAGAACCCGAATTCGAAGATCGCGAAGAAGACGACCACGAGGTACAAGGTGGGCGGCGCGACCTCCACCTCGGCGGCGAGCACGGCAGCGATCGTGCCGACGATGAGGAACGCGCTCACGTGGATCATGGTGTAGCCGATGATGCGGGAGTACTCGACGACGACCAGGCCGGGGTCGTGCACTCCCCAGAAGACGGCCGAGCCCAGCATCGCGGGAGTGAAGAAAGGCCGCCCCGCGATCGTGTCGACGACAAGGAACCAGAGCGCCACCGCCCCGGCGCCGATGAGCCCCGCGATGAACCCCTCACGCAGGATCCGCGTCAACTGCATACTCGCTCCCGGGATCGGCCTCGGCTTCCAATATAGCGCGACCGATAGTGCCGGCTAGATTGGGGCGACCCCGACCTCACGAGATGCTCATGCTGCGGCTCCCCAGTCCCGTGATCTACGCGTTAGCGTTGCTCATCGGCTCCTTGCTCGTGGTCGCCGCCGCGGTGGCGCATCCGGACCTCCGGGGCGACGGCGCGGCGCAGCTCACGCTGATCGCCCAGTGCGCGGCGTGGCGGGCGATCCACTGGGCGCTGCTGTTCGGTTTCGCGCTCGCGCTCACAGGGCTCGTCGGTCTGGTCGGGATGCATGTCGGCACGCCGGGGGAGAGCGCAGCGCGAGCGGGTGTGCTCGTGGGGATCTTCGCTTACGCCGTGTGGGCGGTGCTGGTCGCGTTCATGGTGGGGGCGGGGGGGACGCTGGCGCTGAGCTACGTCGCAGCCGAGCCCGGCCTCGCCGCGACACACGCGGTGTTCCTGTACGACATGCTGCACCCCTTCGCGCTCGCGGCCCAGCGGACCGCGGCGTTCGCGCTCGGCATCTCGACGTTTCTGTTCGGCTGGGCGGTGATCAACGGAAAGGTCTTGCCGCGCCGGCTCGGAGCCGCGGCAGTGGCCAGCGGCCTCGTCGCGATCGGGTTGGCACTCGCGTTTCCGGAGAGTGCCAAGGCCGACGAGGCCGCCTTCGTGCTTCCCGTGCTGTGGCAAGTGGTGACGGGCGCGGTACTGCTCCGAGGTCAGCCAGCCGCTCCGCGCGTGTAGCGACGACGCAACAACACGCCACGTTTGCCATTGCGCCGACCAGCGTCGGCCGGCAGCTTCAGTGCAGCGACGCGCTCGCCGGAAGGATGATGACGAAAAGGTGATGACGAAGACGAAGGAGACCTGTTACTTCGCCACCGTGGCCGTTGGATTCGCCGCATTCTTGGCCCTCCAGCAGAACGGTCAAGCGGTCCGCATCGGCGCCGACGCCATCGGGGGTGTAGTCTCCGGTCCGAATGGGCCGGAAGCGGGCGTCTGGGTAATCGCGGAAACGACTGACCTGCCCACCAAGTTCGTCAGAATCGTCGTCACCGATGATCAGGGGCGCTACGTCATCCCCGACCTCCCCAAGGCGAGCTACCGCGTGTGGGCGCGCGGCTACGGACTGGTGGATTCCCCGCAGGCACAAGCTGTCCCGGGCGCGATGCTCAACCTCAGCGCGGTGGTGGCGCCCAATCCGCGGGCGGCGGCGGAATACTACCCGGCCGGCTACTGGTTTTCCCTGATGCGCGTGCCGGCGAAGGGTGAGTTCGCTTCGACCGGTGCCGACGGGAACGGCATGGCGCCCAACGTGAAGAGCCAGGCCGAGTGGATCAGGATCCTCAAGTCGGGCGGCTGCTGGGCGTGTCATCAGCTCGGCAGCAAGGGAACGCGGGAGATACCCAAGGCTCTGGGTACGTTCGAATCTTCGACGGCTGCGTGGCTGCGGCGGCTGCAGTCGGGCCAGGCCGGGAGCCAGATGATCGGCACCTTGAGCCAGCTCGGGGCCAAGCGCGCGCTGGCGATGTTCGCCGACTGGACCGATCGCATCGCCGCCGGCGCCGTGCCGCCGACACCTCCCCGGCCGCAAGGTGTCGAGCGCAACGTGGTCATCACCGAATGGGACTGGGCGGATCCGAAGGCATACCTGCACGACGAGGTCTCGACCGACCGCCGGAACCCCACGATCAACGCCAACGGCTCGATTTACGGATCGCTGGAGTTGAGCGCCGATTACCTGCCCGTGCTGGATCCGGTGCATAACACTACGAGCCGGGTCCCGCTGACGGTGCGAGATCCCAATACCCAGCCGGCCGCGGGGCCGCCGACGCAGCCGTCACCCTACTGGGGCAGTGAGGTCCTCTGGACCAGTAAGAACAACGTCCACAATCCCATGTTCGACGAGCGCGGCCGGGTCTGGCTCACCTCCACGGTGCGCCCGCCGGACAACCCTCCCTTCTGCCAAGCGGGCTCGAGCCATCCGTCGGCGAAGCTGTTCCCGCTTGCCAGGGCCGGCCGCCACCTCGCGGTCTACGACCCCAAGACGCAAAAGCTCACGCCCATCAGCACCTGCTTCAGCACACACCACTTGATGTTCGCCGCCGACGCCGACCGCACGCTCTGGACTTCGGGGGGCGGTCCGGTCGTGGGCTGGTTGAACACGCGGATGTTCGACGAGACCGGCGATGAGG
>Ga0209470_1003157_pt1 | contig 11460 bp, 7 predicted proteins | sample GraSoiAngelo_125_FD_185882 | JGI IMG/M metagenome (GOLD analysis project Ga0209470, IMG submission 185882) | Grasslands soil microbial communities from the Angelo Coastal Reserve, California, USA - 14_0927_05_40cm (SPAdes) (version 2) | ecosystem: Environmental > Terrestrial > Soil > Grasslands ... | reverse complement strand
GGGCCCGGCGCTTTGCCCGCCACAAGGTCGCCCTGCGCGAGAAGAAGTACGGGATCCGGCAGCAGGTCACCTGGGACGCGTACGCGGCGCACGTGCGCGCCGTGTGCCTGGGACTGCTCGAGCTCGGGCTCGAGCGCGGCGACAAGCTCGCGGTGATCTCGGGCAATCGCCCGGCCTGGATCTATGCCGAGCTCGCCGCGCAGGCGGCCGGTGCCATCCCGGTCGGGATCTTCGTGGACAGCTTGCCGGAGCACGTGAGGCTCATCCTTCACCACAGCGAGGCGCGCTTCGTCCTGGTCGAGGACCAGGAACAGGCCGACAAGATCCTCGCCGTGCGTGACGCGCTGCCCAGCGTCGAGCGGATCATCGTCGATGACATGCGCGGGCTCGAAGGCCACAAGGACGCGTCGCTGATCAGCCTGGACGACGTCGAACGCATGGGGCGCGACGCCGACACGCGCGAGCCCGGGCGCTACGAAGCGTTGCTCGAGCGCGGGGCCCCGGACGACGTGGCCGTATTGCTCTACACCTCGGGGACGACGGGGACGGCGAAGGCCGCGATGATCAGCCATCGCAACCTCCTCGCCACGGCCACCAACGTGACGTGCGTCGATCCCGTGCGCGACACCGACGAGATCGTCTCGTTCCTCCCATTCGCCTGGATCGGCGAGCAGAACCTGAGCGTCGCCATCGCGCTCCAGGCCGGCGCGACCGTGAACTTCCCCGAAGAGCCGGCGACGGTGCGCGAGGACCTCCGTGAGATCGGGCCGCACGTCCTGATCGCACCGCCGCGCTTCTGGGAGGCGATGTGCTCGGAGTACCAGGTGAAGATCGCCGACGCTCCCGCGATCAAACGCGCGGCGACACGCCTGGCGCTGGCCATCGGCGCGCGAGCGGCCGCCCGGCGCGTTGACGGTCGGGCGCTGAGCGCCGGCACGCGACTGATGAAGCGTCTCGCCCAGGTGCTGGCGCTCAGGACCATGCTCGACAAGTTCGGCCTCGCGCGCGTCCGCTACGCCTACACGGGCGGCGCCCCCCTCGGCCCGGAGATCTTCGGGTTCTTCCGGGCCATTGGGCTCAACCTCAAGCAGGTGTACGGCCAGACCGAGTCGTCGGGCATCTGCGTGCTGCACCCCGACACCGATGTCCGCGCCGAGACGCTGGGCAAGCCCACGCCGGGGACGCGCGTGCGCGTCTCCGAGAGCGGCGAGATCCTCGTCGCAGGCGAGAACGTCTTCCTCGGCTACTACAAGAATGCCGAGGCCACGGCAAAGACGATCAGTGACGGCTGGCTGAGCACGGGGGACGCGGGCCTCGTGGACGACCGGGGCCACCTGGTCATGATCGACCGGCTCACCGACGTCCTGCGGCTCGCCGACGGCTCGCGGTTCTCGCCGGCCCTCATCGAGAACAAGCTGAAGTTCAGCCCGCACGTCCGCGAGGCGGTGGTGATCGGCGAGGACCGGCCGCATGTGGTGGCGTTGATCCAGATCGACATGGGCACCGTGGGGAACTGGGCCGAGGCCAACCGGCTGCCGTTCACGACGTTCAAGGACCTCTCGCAAAAGGCCGAGGTCACCGCACTGGTGGCGGACGTGGTGGCGCGCGTGAACGAGGATCTCCCGAGCGTGGCGCGCATCCGTGCCTTCGGGCTCTTCGACAAGGAGCTGCACGCGGACGATGGAGAGCTGACGCGGACCCAGAAGGTCAGGCGCTCGACGATCCTGACCAAGTATCAGGAGATGATCGAAGACCTCTACGCGCGGGAGGGCGCGCCGCGATGAACGAGCACCTCGTGTTCATGCTCCAGCTCGTCATCACGGGCATCGCCGTCGGCGGCGTCTACTCGCTGATGGCGCTCGGGTTCGTCCTGATCTTCAAGGCCTCCAGCGTGGTGAACTTCGGTCCGGGCGAGCTGGTCCTCTTCGGGGCGTACGTGGCGTGGGCGACGATCCTCAACATGAAGCTGCCGCTCTACGTGGCGCTGCCGCTCACCCTGGGCGTCGCCATCCTGCTCGGGCTCGTGATCGAGCGGGGCGTGCTGAGGCCCCTCATCGGCGAGCCGACCATCTCCGTGATCATGGTCACCTTCGGGTTCGCCAGCGTGATCCGCGGATTCCTCAACATGACATGGGGCAGCGACACGCGCCCGTTCCCCGTCCTGTTCTCCCAGCAACCCTTCCACCTCGGCCCGGTGCCGGTCTCGCCGGTGCACCTGTGGAGCTTCGTGGGCACCCTCGCGCTGCTCACCGCGTTCACCCTCTTCTTCCGGCTGTCGCTCACGGGCATGGCCATGCGGGCGACCGCCGACAACCAGCAGGTCGCGCTCTCGCTGGGCGTGAGCGTGAAGTGGATCTTCGCGCTCTCGTGGTGCATCGCCACCGTCGTGTCCACGCTCGGCGGGATCATCCTGGGCAGCGTGCGCGGCGGCGTGGACTTCTCGCTGGCCGACCTGGGCCTGAAGGTGTTCCCGGTGGTCATCCTCGGAGGCCTCGACAGCGTGGCGGGCGCCATCATCGGGGGCGTGCTCATCGGCGTGCTCGAGAACCTCTCCGGCGGCTACCTCGATCCCATCCTGGGCGGCGGCGTCAAGGAAGTGGCCCCGTTCGTGGTCCTCGTGATGATCCTGATGGTTCGCCCCTACGGGTTCTTCGGCAAGCGCGAGATCGAGCGCGTATGAGGTGCGGGGGATTCCGCGTCAGCTACCGGAGCGACGAGCGCATCTTCGACACGCCGGTGCCGATCGTCGCCCTCGTGCTCCTGCTGGCCGTGCTGGCCGTGCTGCCGCGCTTCGCCGGGACCTACTGGCTCGACGTCCTCAACCGCATCGGCATCGCCATCATCGGCGCGATCGGCCTGAACATCCTGGTCGGGTACACCGGGCAGATCTCCATCGGGCAGGCTGCGTTCCTGGCCGTGGGCGCCTATTCGACCGCGATCTTCGAGGTCAATCTCGGCGTGCCCTTCTACCTGGCGATCCCGCTCGGCGCCCTCACGGCCTCGGGCGTCGGCCTGATCTTCGGCATTCCGTCGCTGCGTCTCAAGGGCCTGTACCTGGCCATCGCCACGCTGGCCGCGCACTTCATCACCACGTACGTGATCATCCACTGGGAGAGCATGACCAAGGGCGTGATCGGGCTCATGGTCCCGCCGCCGACGGTCTTCGGGCTGCCGCTCGACTCCGACGCCCGGGTGTTCTACTTGATCTACGCGCTGGTGGTGCCGGCGACGCTCTTCGCCAAGAACCTCTTCCGCACCAAGGTGGGCCGGGCCTTCATCGCAATCCGGGATCGCGACGTGGCCGCCAGCGTGATGGGCGTGAGCCTCCTGCGCTACAAGCTGCTGGCCTTCGTGATCAGCTCGTTCTACGCCGGCCTCGCCGGCGGGCTGATGGCCCACCACTCGCGGATCCTGTTCCCGGACGCGTTCACGCTGCTCGTGGCCATCGACTACCTCGCCATGATCATCATCGGCGGGATGGGCAGCATCCTCGGATCGATCCTCGGCGCCGTCTTCATGACCCTGCTGCCCGAGGTCCTGAAGCTGACCGCCACATCCCTGACCAGCGTGTACCCGCAGGGGTTCGGTCTCATCGCCTCGGCGCGGGACATCGTCTTCGGCCTGGCCGTCATCTTTTTCCTGATGTATGAGCCGCAAGGGCTCGCGCGCATCTGGGTGCGGGTCCGCAGCTTCTGGCAACTGTGGCCGTATGCGTACTGAAAGGAGAGCGTCATGAATCACCCGCTCGTTCGCTTCCTCCTCGTCGGCCTGTTCGCGGTCGGCCTGGGCGCGGCGCCGGCCGAGGCCCAGAACATCATCAAGATCGGCAACCTCGTGGATCTGACCGGGCCCACGTCCGACCAGGGCAAGGACATCGCCCAGGGGCGCACCGACGCCGTGCAGTACTTCAACGAGCGCGGCGGGGTCAACGGCAAGAAGCTCGAGCTGGTGTCGGTGGAGTACGGCTTCCAGCCGCCGCGCGCGGTGGCGGCATACAAGAAATTCATCGAGGACGACAAGGTCCTGCTCGTGCTCGGCTATGGCACGCCCGACACCGAGGCCCTGCGGCCCTACATCACCAAGGACAAGGTCCCGTACATCTCCGGCTCCTACTCCGGGCATCTGACCGATCCACGCCAGACGCCCTACAACTTCCCGGGCGGGATCGACTACACGAGCCAGATGCGTATCTTCATGAACTACGTGAAGGAGACGTGGAAGGACACGAGCCGCAAGCCGCGGGTGGCCTTCATCTACGCCGACAACGCGTACGGCCGGGCCCCGATCGAGTCCGGACGGAACTACGCGAAGGAAGCGGGCGTGGACCTGGTGGACGAGGAGATCATCCCGACCGTCCTCACCGACGCCACCTCGCAGCTCCTCACGATGCAGAAGAAGGACCCGGACTTCGCCTACATCAACACCAACACCCAGTGGGTGCCGGTGGTGCTGAAGGATTCGTACAAGCTCGGCCTCAAGACGAAGTACGTCGTCAACAACTACGGCATCGACGAACGCACTCCCAAGCTCGCCGGCGAGGCGGCCGAGGGCGTGATGGGCATCCAGGACGTCGCCTACTGGGGCGAAAACGTCCCCGGCATGAAGACGCTCATGGAGTTCCACCAGAAGCACCACCCCAACGACACGCACGCGTCGCCGTACATGCGCGGCTGGCTGTGGGTGATCATGACGGTCGAAGCGATCAAGCGCTCGGGCACCACGCTGACGGGCGAGTCGCTCAAGAAGTCGCTCGAGAGCCTGCGCGAGTTCGACACGTGGGGGATCACGCCGCCGTTCACGTACACGAGCGAGGACCATCGGCCGACCAACCGCGCGCGACTGGTCATGGTGAAGGACGGCAAGATCGTGCCCGTGCGTGAGGTCTCGGTGGACCGCGACATGAAGTGGATCGGCAAGTGACCGAGGAGCGCCACGGGTTCCCCGGGGCGATCCGAGCGTGGGGGGGCGTGGGGGGCCCTGTCGTGGCCCCCCACTTACATCGATGCTGCGACTGAACAACGTCCAGGTCGTCTACAGTGACGTGATCCTGGTCCTCAAGGGACTCTCGCTCGACGTCCCCGAGGGCCAGATCGTGGCGCTGCTGGGCGCCAACGGGGCGGGCAAGACCTCGACGCTCAAGGCCATCTCGGGGCTGCTCAAGACCGAGGACGGCCAGGTGACCGACGGCAGCATCGAGTTCGTGGGGCGACGGATCGACGGCCGGGATCCGGAGGAGATCTGCCGGCTCGGTATCGTGCAGGTGATGGAAGGGCGCAAGGTCCTCGAGTCGCTCACCGTCGCGGAGAATCTGAGGATCGGCGGCTACACGCGCCGCGATCCCGACGGCGTCCGCCGGGACATGCAGATGATCTACGACTACTTTCCCCGTCTGATCGAGCGCAAGGACCAGCTCGCCGGGTATCTCTCGGGTGGCGAGCAGCAGATGCTGGTGATCGGCCGCGCGCTGATGGCCAAGCCCCGGCTCCTCTTGCTCGACGAGCCCTCGCTCGGCCTCGCTCCGCTGCTGGTGCGCGAGATCTTCGAGATCATCCAGAAGATCAACGCCGAGCAGGGGACCACCATCCTGCTCGTCGAGCAGAACGCTCAGATCGCGCTCGGCATCGCCCACTACGGCTACATCATGGAGAACGGCCGGATCGTCTTCGACGGTGCGGCCGACAAGCTCCGGGGCAACGACGACGTGCGCGAGTTCTATCTCGGCTTGAGCGAGGCCGGGCGGCGGAAGAGCTTCCGCGACATCAAGTTCTACAAGCGCCGCAAGCGCTGGATGTTCTGAGCCGAGCCCAGCGGAGAGACGTCGCTCAGATCTTCTCGCAGATCCCCAGATTCGCGTGCCAGAAGAGGCCGTCTCGCTCGCACCGTGCGCTCGCCGAGAAGTCCGGTGCCACGCCGGGTGCAGACGAGGAAGAGCCACTCGCGCAGGCGGAGAGCAGCGCGAGCAACGCGGCGAGCAGGACGCAACTCCCTACGACGCTAACCTTCACGAGGCCTCCCCGGCGGACACGCGACACGCCGAAACGCTGACCGGTACGCCAGCACTCTATGGTGGCCGACGGCCAAGTTCAAGCCAGCGGCGAACCCGAGGCCTCGAACGTTGACAGCCGCCCGCGGGTGATGCTACAGGTCCGGGACATTACACGCTCGTTGCCGGTGGACCGTTGTCCACCGCGCGACCATCGACGCATCCTCGGTGCCCGACGTGACTCGGCAACACGAGAAATGAGCTCGAAGGGGAGGCTATGCCGCGGGAGACGAGTGAGACGACGGTGAGCTCGACGGTCCGCACCAGCACGCCCAGAGCCGATTCGATGAGCCCTCGCGACGGGCACGTTCCACGGCGGGGTCTGGGCGTTGGTCGCGCCGTGCTGGTCACGCTCGTCGCCGTCGTCCTCGTGGCGCCGACGCTCGGCCAGCACGTCATCGCGACGTCCGACGAGGCGCGCTTTCCGCTCCTGGCGCGCGACATGATGACGCGCGGCGTGTGGTTCGAGGCCTACGTCCGCGAAAAGCTCTTTCGCGAAAAGCCGCCGCTGTATCCCTGGCTGATCGTGATCTTCTCACGCCCGGGCGGCGTCGTGACGGAGACGACCGCTCAGGCACCGGTGATGCTGGCGGCCATCGCCACGGTGCTGATGACCGCGCAGCTCGGTGCCGCGCTCTTCGGTCCCGCCGCCGGGCTCGCCGCCGGTCTGATCCTGAGCACGTGCTGGGGATTCTTCGTGCACAGCCAGATGATCCTGCCCGACATGATCGTGCTGGCCTTCTCGACGGCGGCCGGCCTGGCCCTCTGGCGCGCCGTGAGCGATCCGCCGTCGCCACGCGCCTTCGTCGTCTTCTACGCCGCGGTGGCCTTCGCCATGTTCGCCAAGGGACCGGTCGGGTTACTGCCGCTGGCTGCCGCGGCGGCCTGGCTGTGGACCGAGGACAGGTGGCGCGGCGTGCGGCGGCTGTGGCATCCCCCGGGTGTGGCGGTGTTCGTGATCATCACGGCCGCCTGGGTGGCGCCGTTTCTGGTGATCGGCGTCGGCAGTTTTGCAGAAACGGTGGTCGTCGTCGATTGGCTGAACCGGTTTCCCGCAACTCCGCGGCCATTGGCCGTCGCCAATTTCCTCCTCGACATCATCGAGGGCCTGGTGCCGTGGACCCTGCTCGTGATCCTGGCGGCCGGGGCGGCCCGGGCCCACTGGCGCGTCGCCGCCGTCCGATTCGCAGCGCTGTGGGCCGCCGTGCCGCTCCTGGTGTTGCTGCTGGTCGAGACGCCGCTGGAGCGTTACGCGCTCGTGATCTATCCGGGAGCCGCGCTCCTGGCCGCGTGGTGGGCCTTCGCCCACGCGGCGCAGCGGTCACGAGCCGCCACGATCACCGCCTGGATCTCGCTCGGGTTCAGCGCTGCCCTCGTCGCGACGATCCTCGTCGGCCCATCCCTCACCGAGCACGTCGCGTATATTCCGAATGCCTGGCCCCGACGCATTCCGCTGCTGGCCGCGGCGGCTCTCATGGGCGCCTTCCTCTTCTGGGGACTGTGCCGGGGCCGTCCGCGGCTGCTCGTGTACGGCGTGACCGCCTCGGCGGCGCTCTTTCTGGGGTACGGTAACCGCGTGCACGCGGAGTGGCTCAATCGGACGCAGGACTTCAAGGGGCTGGCTGCGCGGCTCGAGCGCTATGCGCAGGGGCGGGAAGCGCGCGTGTACGGTGGCCGCTTCTTCCAGATCGATTTCTATCTCGGCCGCCCGTTCCTCCAGATCAGGACCAACGAGGAGTTCAACCGGTTCGTGCTTGGTCCCGACCATCCGGTCGTGCTCATCGACGAGCCGCGCGGGTGGCCGACCGTACGGCCCACGGCGCCGCCCGAGGTCGGCATCCTCGACCGCATGAGGGTCCGGGGCCGGGACATGCTGATCGTGGGGATCGCGCGTCAGGCTCCCTGATTACTTCACCAGGGCCGCGACGGTGACCTGGAGGGCGCGGGCGATCTTGTCCAGCGTCTCGACGTTGGGCGGGTGAGCGGCGGCTTCGAGCCGCGTGATCGTCAGCCGGTTGAGCCCAGTCTTCTCGGCCAGCGTCTCCTGAGAGATTCCGCGCTTCGCCCGAAGCTTCTTCACGCGAGCGGCGACGCGCTCCGTCACCGAGGCCATGTCTCACGTATGCTACAGATCGGCTGATCGGCGAGTCAACGGGAAATAGCCGGATCGGCGCGGCGGCCGCGAACCGTCCCGGGCATCGGACTCCGCCCGACCTGCCCAACCCGGATGCAATGGAAGGCTCCACGACAGGCGAGCGAAGATTTCATTTTGCGGTTTCGATGGGCTGTGGCATCACAGATGGTGCTGTGCCGACACCCACGCGTTCGCAGCCCGCCTGGGTCAGGCCGATGGGGAAGGAAGCGCGCCGCCGCGTCCGACGGCGTGTTCTGTTCATCGTCAGTGGCGTCGTGATGGCCGTGATCGTGGCCAGCTTCCTGGTGGTCGTCGTCGAGCGGCTGCTTCTGCACAAAAGATAGACGGTGAGCCCGCCTCGGTCGGCTAGAACCGGAACGACATCCCCACGAACGGCCCCCTCAGTGTGAGCTGTGCGACGTCATCGTTCCTGCCAATGCCGATATCGAAGATCCGGTAGCCCGCGGACACGGTGAAGAACCGTATCGGGATGTAGCGCACGCCTACCTCAGCATCCACGATGTGGCCGAGATCGCCCGCCGGAAGGCCCGAAACCTCCGCGAACACGTGCAGCATCGGGAGTGGAGGCGGGGTCACATCGAGCACCAACCCCAACGTGGGCACCACCAGCGGGAAGGACTCTGACTCGCGGATCTCGGGTGTCAGGCCACGCGTCTTCAGCGAGGCGTTGGCGACGAAGCCCTTGACCTCGAACATCCCGCCGAACTTGAGCAGACCCGGGATGACCAAGGGTTGCCAGATCCAAGCGCCCCGGCCATAGTGGATCTCCAGATCCGTCATCACCCGTGTGGCCGCCGTGAACGTTTGGCCCTGGAACGTGACCGCCGACGTGAGTACTTTGTCGGCGTCAAAGGTGAGGTGGGTGTAAGCCAGGCGAATCCGGCTGTTAGGCCCGGTGAAGACGCTCAAACGGCCTTCGGGCGCGCCGTTGGCCTTGAGCCCGAGGTCATCGTGGAAGTCGACGTCGTTGCCGGTGATCTCGTTGTCCTTGGTCTTGACGGAGCCGCTGTGGAGGTCGGTGATCCAGTACCTGGCCTCGAACTCGACGATCTGAGCGAACGCCGGCCCGCGAGCAAGCAACACCAGCAACGCCGCCAGCGCGATTCTCACGGGCACGCTCGCCTCCCTGACAGCATCGTCGGGTGAATGACCCAAGCCGATGGGGCAAGGAGCGTACCAAGCGACGGATGTCACCACGGCAGCAAATCGACGATTTTCGGTGCACGCGTGCCATGTTAGACAGACAAGATGGCGCTCGTGTCGCGGGGCTGACAGAGGATCAGCGACTCAGAGGATCAGCGGCTCGGCTTGATGTTCTGATTGAGGCGGAAGACGTTCTCGGGATCGTAGGTGTCTTTCAGCTTCACGAGTCGGTCGTAGGCGGGGCCGTAGGCCGCCTTCACCGCATCGGCACCCGCGTCCGCTCCGAGGTAATTCACATAGGCGGCGCCCGACATGAACGGGCGCAGCGCGGCCGACGTGTCGCGCGCCCAGCCGATGTTCGCTTCCGTCGCCGAGGCCTCGAACCCTCCCGCGATCACGATCAGATCGAACGGTGCCTTGCGATGAACGAACGCAGTCGCGTCCGGAGGGACGCGCCCCATCGCGCCGCCGAGGTGCTCGATGTAGACGCGTGACAGCGGTGACGGCGAGGGGAAGTCGCAATGCTGAAGGAGAGTCTCGACGAAGCGGTCGCCTTCCATCGCGGCGCCGTCGAGATAGCCCGTCTTGTAGTACCAGGCCCCGGGCGGGTTGGTGGCATCGAACATGGTCTGCAGCTCCGCGTAGGCCATCGGGCGGACCGCGTCGATGATCGGTGTGCCGAGCTCCCTGAAGGGCTGCACCAGACGCTCGCCGTCTTCGATCGCCCCGCTATGGCACAGGACCACCGCCACGACGGGCCGGCCGTCGTGCCAGGTGGTGATCAGTACACCGAGCGTGAGGTCGTCGGGTGCACGCGGGGCCTGCTCGCGGAAGAGATCGACGACGTCGCGGGCCTGGCTCCTGGGAAAGAGCAGGAACCCCGCCAGCACGGTCGTGAGCGGATGGAGTTGGAACTCGAACGACGTGACGATGCCGAAGTTGCCGCCGCCACCTCGCACCCCCCAGAAGAGCTCCGGGTTCTCGTCCGCGCTCGCGCGCAAGCAGCGACCGTCGGCGACCACGACATCGACCGCCGACACGTTGTCGCACGCCAGGCCGTGCTTCCGCATCAGCCATCCGTGGCCGCCGCCGAGCGTCAGCCCGGCCACGCCAGTCGAGGAGACGATCCCGCCGGTCGTGGCGAGCCCGTGGCGCAGCGTCGCGGTGTCGAAGTCTTTCCACGTGAGTCCTGGCGCTGCCGTCATCCGACGCCGCCGAGGATCGACGCGGGCCGACTTCATCGGTGACAGATCGATCATCAGGCCGCCGTCGCAGACCGCGTTGCCCGTCACGTTGTGGCCGCCTCCACGGACCGAGATCAGCAGGCCGTGCTCACGGGCGAACCGAAGGGCCGTCACGACGTCGTCGGTGCCGGCACAGCGGGCGATGAGGGCCGGGCGCCGGTCGATCATCCGGTTCCAGATGGTCCGCGCCTCGTCGTACCCGGCGTCGCCGCACACAACGAGCGTCCCGGACAGACGCTTCCGGAGGTCGCTGATCGCGCGCTCCTGAAGCTCGACGAACCCGGAGAGGGTGGTGGCTCGCAGCATGGTCGCGATGTCGAGATCGATCTACGGGTTCTTGCTCGTGAAGTCAACCCCGCGGCGGTGTTAGACTCCCGCCAGGCTCGACGTCGACCAGCGAGGTGGCCCATGATCATCCGGAAAGATCCGAGCGGCGGACTCGTGCTCATCGGTCAGACCGATCATTCGCGCTTCGTGGGACAGCTCGCGGCGCACTGGGGCAACGGCAACTTCGAGACGCTGAAGCCCTACGACTCCGTCGTGCGGGCTGCCACGTTTCACGACTACGGCTGGCTCCGCTACGAGACGAGCCCGCTGGTCGCGCCGCAAAGCGGAGAGCCGTATGCGTTCCTCCAGGTCCCGATGACCGACACGCAGCTCGGCTCCTATCAGTGGGCGCTCGACTGGATGGCCGACATCGACCCGTATTCGGGCCTGATCGTCAGCATGCACCGCACCGGCCTCTGGAAGGGGCGCTACCAGACGATCAAGCACCCGGCCGGGCGCTACAACCTCACGACGCTGAGTCCCGAGGTCCAGGCGTTCGTCGCGCGCAACGAGGCGTGGCAGGAGCGCCAGCGTGCGTCGCTGGACGC
>Ga0209470_1003146_pt1 | contig 11482 bp, 10 predicted proteins | sample GraSoiAngelo_125_FD_185882 | JGI IMG/M metagenome (GOLD analysis project Ga0209470, IMG submission 185882) | Grasslands soil microbial communities from the Angelo Coastal Reserve, California, USA - 14_0927_05_40cm (SPAdes) (version 2) | ecosystem: Environmental > Terrestrial > Soil > Grasslands ... | reverse complement strand
GAAGTACTTCTCCGTTGCGCAGGACCACTGCTTGTGGGATGAGGGGTGGTTTGCCTTTAAGTAGCGCGGGTCTTATCAGATCAGTCCAGTATTTATGGAACCTCACAGCCATGTGAATTCCAAAGCATGAGAGTTTTCGCAACTCTCAATGATAGCGACACGTGAATACGTTGGTCTAACACGGTCTTCCTGATGCCGCTACAGTTGAGCAGGGCAATTTGTGGCAAAATAACCCGCATGAAATTTGGATATGTCGTCTGTCTTGTTACCGGTCTCCTCTTCATGGCTCACGCCAGCGCGCAACAACTACTGCCCGGCGAACGGGAAGCTGTTGTGGCCGGGATTCCGGGCGTTATCGACGCCGGGACAAAGTGGCAGTTGATCTGGGCGGATTTCAAAACCGCCGATGGAATCGTGGGAACAGCCGATGGAAGCGTCATCTTCGCTCAGGAGCAAACCGATACGATCCGCAAGCTGGACGTCAACGATAAAGAGTTCGTGTACCTGACCGACACGCACGGCGGAGGCTCGGTTTCAATGGACGCTCAGGGCCGGGTGTACGCCGTTCAGCGGACGTGTACCGACAGTGCTCGCCCTTTCTACCAGAGCTGCCCCGAATTGCCGATGGTCAGCATTCTCGCTCCCGAACGCAAATTGCTGGCGAACAGCTTCAGCGATGGCAAGCCGCTCGGACGCCTGAACGACCTGATTGCGGACGGCAAAGGCGGTGCGTACTTTACCGTCGGTGGCGCCTACCACGTGAGCGCTAACGGAGCGGTTACGACCGTTGCCGATCCAAACAGTATCCGCTCGAATGGAATCATGCTCAGCCCCGACGGGCTGACTCTATACGTGACCAACAATACTTCTGTCGTCGCATTCGACGTCCGTCCCGACAGTTCCGCCATCAACAGACGTGATTTCGCTACGCTTAATGGCGACAATGGCGGCGATGGCATGGCCGTTGATGCCACCGGCCGGCTTTACGTCACGGCCAACAAAGGCATTCATGTCCTCTCGGCCGATGGAAAGTACCTTGGGGTGATTCCCACTCCCCGGCGTCCAATCTCGCTTGCGTTCTCCGGACCCGGCAAAAAAACACTCTACGTTCCGATGATGGGAGCTGTCGGTCCGAACGGAAAAGAGTGGACAACTCCGGAGGGTGTACGCAACACTGCGATGACCATCTACAAAATCGCTATGGTGGCGGAAGGATTCAAGGGTCGCCCAAAATAGGACCTTAGTTTACCCTGTACATATGAGTTCGAGATCGGCGACGGCGTATCCCGAAGTTGAGGATGATACTTCCGATCAGCTTCAGCCGCTCTACCACGTCATTCTGCTCAACGATGACGACCACACCTATGACTACGTCATCGAGATGCTGCAGAAGATTTTCGGGTTCTCGGAATCGAAGGCGTTTTCACATGCCGTCGAGGTGGACACGAAGGGGACAACCATCCTCCTGACGTGTGATCTCGAACAGGCCGAACGCAAGCGCGATCTCATCCACAGTTACGGGCCGGACTGGCGACTCCCGCGCTCGTTGGGATCGATGGCGGCAGTGGTGGAACCCGCGGCGGGATAATTCAGATGACAAATGACAACTGAGAAGTGAACAATGACGATTCAAATGCTTTGTTATTGTTCACTGTTCAGTTGTCATTTGTCATCGTCAGGTACGTTCTTTTTACATTCGGCGCAAGGACACAGCTCCCTCAGATATTCGAAGCTGTAGATGCCGGTGCGGTGCCCGTCGCTCCATTCGAATTGAAGCGCGTACTGGCCGACCAATTCAATCTTTCGGAATTCCAGATGGTCGGGAATGTGGATGGGCAGAACGATTCGGATACCGGTCATCTCGTCCTTGCACGAGGCGCAAGGACACATACCTCGAAGAACGGGCGCGAGATGATGCGTCTCGTGCCCATCGGCCCAAGTGATCATCAACTCTCCCGGATGGACCTTCTTTATCTTCGTCGGAGTGCTTGCTTGGGGACCGGGCACTTTCCAGCCTACTCCACTTCGAGCACCGGTGCTTCGAAAGTCCGGATGCTCACCTGAGCCGCCACGCGCTCCGTGATCTCGCGCAGCGTGCGCGCGCTCGGCGTATCCGGTTGCGCGATAACGATGGGTTGGCCCATATCCGATTGCGTACGGATCGCCAGATCCAACGGAACTTCGCCGAGGAATGGAATGCTCAATTGTTCGGCGGCGCGGCGCCCGCCACCTTGTCCGAAAATATAATCCTGCGAGTTGCAATGCGGACAAATGTAATAACTCATGTTCTCGACGATGCCGAGAATCGGCACTCGCGTCTGCTGGAACATGCGAAGGGTCTTCATGGATATCCGCAGCCCGACGTCTTGAGGAGTGGAAACAATCACGGCTCCCGTCAGTGGTACGGCCTGCGCGAGGGTCAAGTGGACGTCCCCGGTTCCGGGCGGCAAATCAACCACCAAATAATCCAGTTCACCCCACTCCACATCGAATAAACATTGCTGCAGCGCTTTATGGGCCATCGGGCCACGCCAGATGAGAGGCTGGTCGGATTTCACAAGCAAACCCATGGAGATGAATTTCAAGCCGGCGGCCTCTTGCGGGAGCATCCGATTACCGACCGACTTGGGCGGAAGCTCCAAACCCAGCATGATCGGGGTTGTCGGCCCGTAGATGTCACCATCCAGCAAGCCGACTCGCGCGCCACATTGAGCGAGCGAGGCAGCGATATTCACCGCGATCGTGGATTTACCGACTCCTCCCTTGCCACTGCCGACCGCAACAATATTGCGCACTCCCTTCAACGCCGATCTATCGAGTTGCGGCATCGATCTCACTTCGCTGGTCATTTTGATTTCGACGTTCTCCACTCCGGGCAAACCCTTGACCAAAGCAATGGCCTGGTCGCGCAGCTGATCTTTCACCGGGCATGCCGGTGTCGTCAGGTTCAGGTCGAACGAAACTTTGCCCGAATCGATCTTCAAATTTCGAATAAAGCCCAACGATACAATGTCTTTCCGCAAATCGGGATCCTGCACTTGCTTCAAAGCGCTCAAGATCTGCTCTTCAGTCACCGCGGAATGTTTTTCGTCTTTGTTCCAAAAGGCCATCGCCTCAGTCCTCTCTCTCGATCCTTCCGTCCCTCTTCACTCCTTCATTTTAGCAGGTGACACACCGTAATACTGCGACCAAACGTCAATGTACTTGTAACCAGACCCGGTGTTGTAGATCAGGATCCGGTCATTCTTTTTCAGGAATCCGGAATGCCGCAGCTCTTTCAAGGCCGCAATGCAAGCGCCTCCCTCAGGAGCGACGAACAAACCTTCGGTTCGTGCGAGTCGCTCGCAGCCTTCCATGATCTGCGCGTCGGAAACGGCGACCGCGGTCCCACCGCTCTCCCGGACAGCTCTCAACACGAGAAAGTCACCCAGGGCCTTTGGAACACGCAAGCCGCTGGCAATGGTCTCGGCATTGTGGAAAAACTCGCTGAATTCGGCTTTCTGTTCGAAGGCGCGGACGATCGGGGGACATCCCTCCGCCTGAACGGCGATCATCTTCGGACGCCTGGGGCCGATCCAGCCGAGTTGTTCGAGTTCTTCAAATGCTTTCCACATACCGATCATCCCAACCCCTCCTCCAGTCGGATAGAAGATGGCATCCGGCAATTCCCATCCGAAATCTTCCGCAGCTTCGAAGCCCATCGTTTTCTTGCCTTCGATCCGGTACGGTTCTTTCAGCGTCGATAAATCGAACCAGCCTTCGGTTGCTTTGCCCTCAACAACGCGCTTAGCGCAATCGCTGATCAGGCCATCCACTAGAGTTACTTTGGCTCCAAATGTTTTGGCTTCGATCAAATTCGCAGCCGGCACATCTCGCGGCATGAACACATACGCATCGAGTCCCGCGGCAGCAGCATATGCGGCCAGTGCTCCTCCCGCATTTCCAGCCGTGGGAATGGCGACTTTCCGGATTCCTAGCTCCCGGCACATCGAAATGGCGCATGAGAGGCCACGAGCCTTGAATGTGGCCGTCGGGTTGACACCTTCGTCTTTGAGCCAGAGGTCGTCGCATTCCAAACGCTCTCCAAGACGCTGCAGTCGATGCAACGGCGTGAATCCTTCGTTTAACGACACGATGTTCTCGCGGTAACGAACCGGCAGCAGAGGCGCGTACCGCCACATGGTGCGCGGCGAGCCGGCGATCGAATCGCGATCCCACCGGCGTGCTAATTTTTGCAGGTCGTACCGGACTAACAGCGGCCAGCCTGCCGTGCTCAGATTATGGATTTGTCCCGCTTCAAACTTCTCGCCCGTCCGGCTGCACTCCAGGTGAGTGATCGCTGTTCCTGTTTCCAAAGTTCCTCCTGACTGTCGCGAATCCACCCCTCCTAGATTTAGTACAGTACTTCGTAATTATGGTTGCGTAATAATCCCCTCCTCGCGGAGGAGGGGAGGCTGCGGCAGTAATTAAAAAGCCGCGAAGCCACCGAAGCGCCGCAGACGGGGTGGTCAGTCCGGCGAAAAGTCTCGGCCGAACTGACCACTAATTGAGGCTTCGCCCTATCGGGCTCGCGCTTCGCGCCCGGCGCGCCAGCTTCTATTAAGCTGTCACCGTAATTACGAAAAGCAGTACTTAGGAGGGGAGTTGCTCCCAATTCATTCACATCTTCACAGCCCGCCGCCACCATTCTCAAACCCCAGCAGTACCGGTTCCGGCACCAGTTCGATGCCGAAACGGTCTCGGACCCCCGCGCGAATCTGCTTTGCGAGTTTCAGAACGTCAGCGGCTGTTGCGCCGCCTTTGTTCACGATCGCGAGAGTGTGCTTCGTCGATAATCCGACGGGTCCAAGAGAATATCCTTTTGAGAATCCCGCTTGTTCGATCAGCCATGCCGCAGCCGTTTTTACTTCGCCTCGAGGAGCGGGGTAGCGAGGCACGTGTGGGCCGGCGATCGATTGCAATTCTCGAAACTTCTGTTCTGTGACGATCGGATTCTTGAAGAAAGACCCGGCGCTACGGCAATCGGGATCTCCGTCGACGAGCAGCATCGCTTTGCGCGCACGAATCCGGCGCACAGCGGCGCGAGCTTCCGCCAGTGTTGCGTTTGCGGTTTTGCCTTGGAATTCCCGCTGAAGCTCCGGATAGCGAATGTGGGGAAGTCCGCCGTTTCTCAGCGCATAGGTGACGTTGAGCACCGCGTAACGATCTTTTGCAGTAGTGTTGAAAAGACTCGTGCGGTACGTGAAGCCGCATCCATCGTGTGAGAGCTCAACGATCCGATCGGCGCTTCTATCATAGGCTCGGACGCTCAGGAGGACTTCGGAAATTTCCTGTCCGTATGCCCCGACATTCTGTACCGGTGTTCCCCCAACAGAGCCGGGAATGCCGCTGAGACATTCGATGCCCGCTAAATTCCTTTCGACGCATAAGGCAACGAGTGGATCCCACTCCTCGCCCGCACCGGCTCGCACAATCGTCTTACCGTTGCTTCTTGCCCATTCGATGCCGCGGATACTGATCCTGATGACAAGACCCGGAAGACCCGTGTCGGCGATCAGCAAGTTTGAACCACCCCCTAGCACAAAAATCGGCAGATCCTTTTCTCTTGCCCAGTGAATGGCTTCAACAACGGTTTTTTCGTCCGGCGCATCAATAAAGTAGCGCGCGGGGCCGCCAATACCGAACGTTGTGAGGGGTGCAAGCGCGACGTTTTCGTGGATGAGTGCTTTCACCGAGGTTTCAGTTTAACATTGTGCGGTTAAGTGAATCTTCAACTCACGGCCCTGATCCTGTATTCGGTCCTCTTCATCGCAATCGGTTTCTTCATTTCGCGGAAAGTTCGAAAGGCGGATGACTTCTTTGTTGCCGGCCGCCGGCTTGGGCCCGGTCTTCTGGCAACGACATTTCTCGCGGCCAACATCGGGGCGGGTTCCACTGTCGGAGCTACCGGTCTTGGCTACGCCTTCGGTTGGAGTGCCTGGTGGTGGGTCGGATCTGCAGGCATCGGATCGTTCATCTTGGCAAACACGGTCGGGCCGAAAATCTGGAGCCTGGCGGCGAAAAACGGCTGGAGGACGGTGGGCGATTTTCTCGACCATCGATACAACCGGTCCGTTCGCGCTCTTATCGCCGTTTTGCTGTGGATGGGGACGCTCATGATTCTCGCAGGACAGCTCATTGCGATTTCACAAATCCTCGAAATCGTCGTCGGGGTTCCCAAATGGCAAGGCTGCCTCATTGGCGGCTTTGTCGTCAGTACATATTTTGCTGCCGGCGGCCTCCTCGGATCGGCCTGGGTCAATCTCATCCAGTTCACTGTGAAGTTTACGGGATTCGTTCTCGCCGTACCCTTCGGTTTGGCAGCAGCCGGCGGATGGCATGCATTAGAGCCGACGATGGAAGCTTTACCCGGCCTGGGCGCGCGCGGAATTTTGTCTTATGCCTCCATTCTTGTGCCATCGTTCATCATTTCGCCGGGGTTGATCCAGAAACTTTACGGAGCGCGAGACGAGCGCACCGTACGTGAGGGCATCAACTGGAACGCCGCCGGCCTTTTGCTGTTTGCGTTCGCGCCTGCAATTCTCGGCATTATCGCGCGAGCCCAATATCCGAACCTGTCGAATCGGGAACTCGCGCTTCCGATGGTCATGACTAAATTAATGCCGCCCTGGCTGGGACTTTTGACGCTGGCGGCTGTGTTTTCGGCCGAGATCAGCGCGAGCGACGCGATTCTGTTCATGCTATCCAGTTCGCTCAGCGTTGATCTCTACAAGACTTTCTTGCGGCCGGCAGCTTCGGATCGTGCTTTGCTTTTCGCGGGACGCATCGCTGCGGTCACGGGGGCCTCCTTTGGGGTGCTGCTGGCGATCGCTCTTCCATCCATCATCTCAGCGCTTCAGATTTTCTACACGCTAATGGCCGTCGCGCTTTCGGCGCCCTTGATCGTCGGACTCTATTCTCGCCGGCCAACGGCGGCGCGCGCGATTGTGGCAATCATTATTTCGGTTGGATTAACAGCGGCAACAGGCTCGTCTGTGATAGGAATTCTTGCGGCTTTCGTGATAATGATTACCCCATGAATCGCCGCGCATTTCTTGGTGCCCTGACTGTAGGGGCGCTCCGCGAAGCGCAAGCGCGGCAGCGCGCAGCCTCAAGATTTGAGCGCCCGGGCGGTCGCAGACCGCAGGCAGACAAAGAAGGATTCATCACCGACGTTGACGGTATCAAAGTCGGTCACTTCACGGATTCACGCCGGCCGACCGGTTGCACCGTCATCCTCTGCGAGCGAGGCGCGGTCGCAGGTGTGGATGTACGGGGTTCTGCGCCGGGAACGCACGAAACGGATCTGCTCAAACCGACCAACAGCGTCGACAAGGTGAACGCGATCGTGCTCTCCGGCGGCAGCGCATTCGGCCTGGATACGGCAACCGGTGTTACCCGTTATCTGGAAGAACACGGTTACGGATACGCATTCGCCGGCGGCAAAATCCCGATCGTGCCTGCGGCGATCCTTTTCGACCTCAATGTGGGGGATAGCCGGATTCGTCCCAATGCCGACGCCGGCTATCGGGCAGCCATGAACGCGAAGTCCGGGTCCTTCGAAGAAGGCAGTGTTGGGGCTGGTGCGGGCGCAACCGTTGGAAAGCTCAACGGTGGAAAGCGGATGAAAGGCGGTATCGGCACATCGAGTATCAAGCTGCCGAATGGGATCGTCGTTGGAGCAGTCGTTGCGGTGAATTGCGTTGGTGACGTTGTGGATCCGAAAACCGGCAGGATTGTCGCCGGTGCGCGCACACAAGACGGAACGGCCTTCCTCAATATTATGGAAACCTACCGGTCCGGCCAAGGCGTCGTCCAAAATTCTCAGCCGGGACAGAACACGACTGTCGGCGTGATTGCAACGAATGCGCGATTCGACAAAACGCAAATGACCAAGATCGCCGAAATGGGCCACGATGGTATGGCCCGCGCCATCAATCCAACCCACACTCTCGAAGACGGCGACACGCTGTTCGCCCTCTCCACCGGAACATCAACGGTTGCAGCAAACCATGGCGCCATTGGCGCTCTTGCAGCCGAAGCGGTTTCCGAAGCCATCCTCCGCGCGGTGATGAGAGCCAAGCCCGTTGCGGGGATCTTGAGCTATCAAGACCTGCGCTAACCATTCCCCTTTGCAGAGGAGCACTTCTTCAAATTTTGACGGAGTCCCGCTGAAAATGGCTGTCTTACACGGAGATCGGTTTCGATCCTGAGAGTTCCTCCCGCACGATATCGCTGCATTCGGTGTGGGAAGGCGAACTGGCGATGCTCAATCAGCCCGGCGTTCCAGCGCAAATTTTCCGATTCACGGTTCGCGATGAATCCGTCGCCCAAAATATCCGCAAATACGCAGGGCAGCGCGTGAGTCTTACCTACAATCAACACCGCGGTGTACCGTCGAGCTGTTTTGGGGAAACGGAATATTTCGTAACGGGTGTTTCTGCACTCGGTCCATAACGAAGCGCCACGAAATAGGGGCGGTCATGGAACCGCCCCTACCGTGCATCCGGCCGTTCAAATGGTTTTTTTCAGGAGCATGCCGGCTCGAGTTACTGCAGCCGGAATCGCGGAAATTCTGTGGCCAGCGCTTTGTCTTTTGGCGCGCTCACATATCCCCGTATCCGATCTTTCTCAACGGAATTGACGACGACTTCGTACCGGTCACGTCCGACAAGAAACTGGACCGGTTCGTTTGCCGTTCGGTCTTTCTTCTCCAGCCGGTTATCGTCGACTTGGATTGCTACATTGTACCTGTGCTTTTTGGGATCCGTCTTGAGCAGTGCGAGCTGTAAGTCGGCCACGTGATTAAATGGCTGCTTTGAGTTCTTGCGTATGTCAAATTCGAAATAATCCCGATCACCCTTCTTTCGAAGCTCAGCCAATTCGCCGGAATTTGTCGCGATACGTTCGCTCAGAACGTTGGTCACATCGGTAAGCTGGCGACCCAAATCGTCGCGTGTGGCCAGAAGATCGCGCTTGATCACCGTGACTTCGCCGGATACCGTTCCATACTTCGCGTCCGAGTCTCGTTGAACGTCCGCTATTTGATTGGTCGCGTCTTGCCGGAACACGTCGACATCCGACGAGTTTGCTTTCGAGGCGAGCTGTGTCGCGAACTGCTTACTGGACAGCTCCTGCTGTTGTTTCAGGGTCTGCGCCTGTTTTTGTGTCTGATTCAGTTCGACAGCAGTCATACCGACGTTTTTTTTAACCAGGTCCAGATCCGCGAGCAGGTCCTTGATTGTTGTCTTGTCGTTTTCCACCGATCGCACTGCTAGAATCTTCTCGTTTGCCGCCTGTATCTCTTCATTAGCCGATTCCACTTTGGCAATGCGATTCGCGAGTGTGCCGTTGATTGAAGACAATCCATAACCGAGCGCCAGGACCAGCACGAAATTTGTGGCGGCCGCTATTTTGAGCATCAGATTTTGATTCGATTCCATCATGTCACCTCCGCCTCTGTTTGAAGTCCAGTGGCCCTATTTCTTAAGGAAACATCAGAAGAACGACAACCGTTGCGCAGAAGGCGAGCACAAATGCCGCTGCGAGAATCAATACGGCCTTCCCTGAAATCCAAACCTTCCCGTGGCTGAAGCCATCGGGCAAGACGTCAACCCAATTCCAAAATGTCGTTCTCATGGGACCTCCCGCGAGGAGTAAGGCACGCGCCGTGCCATCGCTAACTGCTTGACTTCACAAAGCCGGACGGTCTGACGCGCAAATCATCTACCGGATCAGTCCATCAACTTTGTCGAAGATTAGGCAGGATCAGCCGGTTTGCGCGGTCTTCATTCTCGAAGCTTGAAGTCCCCGTTCGCCATGTAGTCCCGTAACGACAACACGCACCCATTCATTCACAGCGACAGCGTCTGAAGTCAGCACCGGGACGAAATTACTGCTCAGTGCAGTGCCGTCCTCCAATGTCAGAACTTCGATTTCACTGCCGATCATGTTGCGGCGGAATGTCTCGTTCTTACCCGCAATGAGGTTCCTTAGCGTTTTTGCGCGGAAACGCGACACGTGTTCGGGAACGTGATTTGGAAGACCGGCGGCCACTGTACCGGGCCGGGAGGAATACGGAAAAATGTGAAGATACGTCAGCGGTGATTCCTCTATCAGCTGATAAGTCTCGGAAAAATCCGCGTCAGTCTCACCGGGAAAACCAACCATGACATCGGCGCCGAGGCCGGCATCGGGGATACGCGCGCGGATACCTGAGACGAGATCGAAATAGTACTGCGGCGAATAAGGACGATACATGGCTCGCAGAATTCGCGCAGAGCCGCTTTGCAGCGGGATGTGAAAATGATGCGCCACGCGTGGATGCGTCGCGATCAAATCGATCAATTCGGGAATGATTTCCAGGGGCTCTATGGAGCTCAACCGCAATCGCTCGAGCCCGGGTACTTCCAGAACCCGGCAAACTAATTCGTAAAAGCTTGTTTTCGACCGAAGATCGCGGCCATATGTTCCCAGATGAATTCCAGAGAAAACGACTTCCTTGTAGCCGCGAGCCACGAGCTCACGGACTTCCGCAATTGCGGCTTCTGGTTCGATGCTGCGACTGCGCCCGCGAACCGAGGGAATGATGCAGAAGGAGCATTTCGCGTTACAGCCGTCCTGTACCTTCAGAATTGCGCGCGTGCGTCCACCGGAGCCCACGTACGAGGCCGGCCTCAAGTCACGCTCGAGAAAAATGCTGCTGCACAGAATTTCGCGCCGGCCGTGCGCGCCAAAATCGTCCTGCAGAAGATTCAATGCGAGCTGCCCGGCCAGCGGCTTGTGTGAATTGCCCAAGACAAAACGCACTTGTGGAAGCGACGCCAGTTCCTCCGGCGCGCGTTGCGCGTAACAACCGGTGACGATGATCTGCGCGTTAGGATTGCGAGAAGCGATGCGCCGAATCGTCTGGCGGACGTCGCGGTCTGCCTCGGCGGTGATGGTACAGGAATTCACGACGACCACGTTGGCGTCGTAAGCGGATTCCGACTCGACGGCATGCGACTCCAGCAATTCCTGATGAATGGACGCTCCCTCGGATTGCGAAGCCCGGCAGCCAAAGTTAGTGATGGAAAACGTCTTTTGCACGACCGCCGCTACAGTTGTTCCTCCTCTACCTTTCTGCTTTTTTCCGCCACGCTCTTCTCGAGCTGATCCTTGTAGTCGGCCAGCCTCCTTGCCAGTCTCTCATCACCAAGCGCCAGGATCTGCACTGCAAACACAGCCGCGTTGGTCGCGCCGGAGTTTCCCACTCCCATTGTGGCGACGGGAACGCCGGGTGGCATTTGCACTGTTGATAGCAACGAATCCAGACCGGAAAGGGGCGAGCTGTCGATCGGAATTCCGATGACCGGCAGCGTGGTTTCGGCGGCGGTGACTCCAGCGAGATGAGCGGAACTTCCGGCGCCGGCGATAATCACCTTCAATCCTCGTTCGCGTGCGG
>Ga0209470_1003141_pt1 | contig 11495 bp, 11 predicted proteins | sample GraSoiAngelo_125_FD_185882 | JGI IMG/M metagenome (GOLD analysis project Ga0209470, IMG submission 185882) | Grasslands soil microbial communities from the Angelo Coastal Reserve, California, USA - 14_0927_05_40cm (SPAdes) (version 2) | ecosystem: Environmental > Terrestrial > Soil > Grasslands ... | reverse complement strand
ATTGAAGTGCATAAAATCAAATCGCGCGTACTCTCGGTCGTAGCAAATTCCGAAAGCGCCCAATGGCCAGGCTGGAGTTTCGGTTGGAACGCTCATTGACAATTCACGCAGATGGACAGTATCCTGTCCAAGTCATGAAGTCGATTACCTATACGGCTGCGCGTGAGAACCTCGCAACCACCATCAATCGGGTATGCGAAGATAACGCACCGGTGGTTATCACCCGCAAATCGCGATCAGGCTGTCGTGATGCTCTCGCTAGCCGAATATGAGTCACTCCAAGAGACCGCGCACTTGTTGCGCTCTCCGGTGAATGCAAAGCGGTTGCTTGACTCGCTCGATGCCATCAAACGAGGCAAGGTGATCCGCAAAAAGATAAAGCTCGACGAGTGAACCTCGCATTCGCGCCGCAGGCGTGGGACGACTACCTTTACAGGCAGCACGCTGATCCACAGATGAGTGCGCGCATCCGACAACTCATCAAAGACGCCATGCGCGATCCACATCGCGGTATTGGCAAGCCCGAGCCGCTCAAGCATGCCCTGCAGGGGTGCTGGTCGCGACGGATCACTGGCGAGCACCGGATGGTGTATCAAGTTTTGAAAGGCGAGTTGTTGATTATGCAACTGCGCTATCACTACTAGAGCTAGAGAGCCAAACTCTCCTGCTTTGGCGCAGATGCCGCCACAGTGAGGCTGCTGAATTTTTTCACGAGTTCATCAAGTTTGGCGATGTAGTAATCGACGTTTTCGTCGCGATTTTCGGGGTCGAATTCGCTGGCGAGTTTGGCGGCTTCGTAGGCGGCAACTTTCTTGGGCGTGGCCTTGATGTAATAGCTGACCTGGTCGCCCGGCTTGTAATTGCGTCCGCTCGCGAGTGCGAGTTCGTAAGCGGCGGCGCGATTGCGCGCAGAACCGGCGATCTTCGCGCGATATTTGTCGAGCGAATCCTGGAGCGTGTCGGTCTTCATCAGCATGTCGATTTTCCATTCGCGGTTCCGGATTTTTTCCTCGAACTGGTTCCGAAGATCGGTGATCGCTTCCGGGTTTCCTTCCATGACGAGCTTGATCATTTCCTCCAGGAAGACGCGCTGGAATTTTTCGAGTCCGCGCGATTTTAGGGCGCCGCCCTTGATGACCACCTCACCATCTTTGGTAAGGAGTGCGTAATTCTTCGCCTTGTAGCTGAACATCGCATCGAATTGTTCGTCGAACTCGATTTCAATTCCCTCGGGCAATTCCTTCGCCAATCCTTTTTGCAATTCATCTATCTCAGTTTGTGCCGGCGGGACGAAATAGATTCCGTCGGTATCTACTTCAATCACTTTCGCTCCCTGCGCGCCTAGCCAGTCGATCATTTGTTTCAACAAGTCGCGCCCGATCTGGGTCACGCGCGCGGCGGCATCGAAATCGGCGAAATGTCCCTGTGCGAATCCAAGATAACCGTAGAAACTGTTGAGCAGAATCTTGAACGTGTTGTGCAGAGCCTGGAGGTGATGCTGCTTTGCAGCATCTTTTTCCGCCCGCATTTTCGCTTTCGCTTCCAACCGGAACGCGTGGAGATCGGTGAGCAAATGGCGGAAGATTTGCAATTGATCGGTCACCGGAAAACAATCGAATTTCAACATGATCGACGGATAGAGCGAAGCGACGTCGCAGTGCCAGACGTTGTTCGCAACTCCCGTAAAGAAGATGTCGGTGTAACCGCCCTCGAACGCGCGCACCATTGGCAGCTCGGGAATGGAATGGCGTTGCCGGAAATATTCGCGCAGGAACAGCGCATTAATCCGCGTCGCGTTGCCGCGCACGATCACGTCCTGATAATTGTAGGGAAAAATCTGGGCCTGGATGAAGTAACTCGCGCTTAACAGTTCCGATAACGCGCGCGTCTCTCGTACGCCGCACAGTGCACGTCGTCGAAATTCTTCCGAATTTTCCAGATACGCGCGTTGCAATTCCTTGCCTGTAAGCGCAGAAACTTCGTCACTGCCGCAAAGATCAAAATGCCGTACAACCTCAGCCCGCTCGAAACCGGCAAGAGAACGCATGCCGACGTCGTAAAATTGCGCCAGCAAAAACGTATCGACAAAATGACGTCCACCGACCGTGAACTTCGGGTAATCGATCGTTTTTTCCGCGATTTGAAGTCGTGACGGGCGCGAGCGCAGGAATCCGTCACCGCGTCCCCAATCGAGTTTCGTCTTCGCCTTCTTCGCCCGTGCGACCAGATACGGCAGATCGAAGCGAAACAAGTTGTGACCTTCGATCACGTCCGGATCGCGCTCTTTGACCAGACTTGTTAGGCGCTCGAGTGCATCGTGCTCGGATTGTTCGACGTTTTTAGGATCGACAATCAGTAGTTCCTCCCAACCGCTGTTATCCGAGAGCGCGATGCTCATAAGGTGATCTTTGTCGCCGGAGTCACCGACTCCGAGCACCTCGATCTGCATGCGTTTCAGTTCTTCAAACGGAAGGTCTTTAAACAAGGTGCGACCCGTTGCGCTCAGGTAATGCTGCACCGGAACGGTGAACGCGAAGAAATCGCGGCTGGCGTTTTTGAGTCCATTGCGCAATGCGATAAGTTCCTTCCAGCTATCGACCGTGACCAGCCAGCCGTATTTGAGATCGTTCCGGAGCTTTTCGGATTCAATGCCAAGATCGACAACGTCGGAGTCGCACCAGACAAACGGATGGAAAGGCTCGACATCGGCAATCGTCGAACCGTCCCGTTCCCGACGATAGACTTTCACCGTCCCCGTTTCGCCAAGTTCAATTGCCACGATGCGCGGTGTCGGATCAGCGCCGAAGAGCAGTGTGTTCTTCTCGAATTCCATTTTTTTTTACAAGCTTGTGTCATTCCGAGCGAAGTCGAGGAATCTCTTACTGTTTCTCCCGAACTAAATTAAATTGAGAGATGCGTCGACCCATTCGGCTTGCGCTCAGGGCAGGCTTTCGCTCAGCATGACAAGCATGAGGATTCGTTTCTTCTTAATCTTGTCGCTGTCAATCCTGGTTTCGGCGCTGGCCATCGCCCAGCAAACCCCGCAATCGCTCGCCGATGCGGAGCTCCCCTCATTGCTTGCGATTTACAAGGACATTCACACTCACCCCGAATTATCCGGGCACGAGGAACGCACTGCATCCATCATCGCAAAGGAATTGTGTGCTGCAGGCTGCCAGGTCACTGAGCATGTCGGCAAGTATGAGAACTCCAAACTCAAAGGTTACGGAGTGGTGGCTGTGATGAAGAATGGCGACGGCCCAACTGTGCTTGTGCGCACGGATATGGATGCTTTGCCAGTGGAAGAAGAAACAGGTTTGCCCTACGCCAGCAAGGCTGTTGCGAAAAACGATGAAGGTAAGGATGTCCATGTAATGCACGCCTGCGGGCACGATGCACACATGGCCGCGTTCATTGGGACGGCGCGCGCTCTTGGCAAGCTAAAGGATCAATGGCACGGGACGATCGTGTTCGTGGCGCAACCCGCAGAGGAATTGGGCACCGGCGCGCGTGCGTTGCTCAGAGACGGTCTTTACGAAAAATTCGGTAAACCGGATTTCGCGTTGGGTTTCCATGACAAGGCAGATCTGGAAACAGGCCGTATTGGCGTAACTGAGGGTTACACAACGGCAAACGTCGATTCTGTGGATGTCACCGTTCGTGGCGTGGGCGGGCACGGCGCGTACCCGCACAAGACGAAAGACCCGATCGTACTCGCGGCGGAAATGATCAACGACTGGCAAACCATCGCAAGCCGGGAAAATAATCCGCTCGATCCAATCGTCGTCACGGTGGGTTCCATCCACGGCGGGACAAAGAACAACATCATTCCGGACGAAGTGAAAATGCAGTTGACCGTGCGCACCTACAAATCTGAAACGCGCCAGCGTGTGTTGGCCGCGATTGAGAGGATCGCCAACGGAATCGCTGCCGCCGGCGGCGTCCCGCCCGATCGCGCGCCGATTATCACTGTATCTAAAGATCAATTTTGCCCGGCCACCTACAATAATCCGGAACTAACGAAGCGGTTGGTAGCCGTTTGGAAAAACTCCTTAGGGAACGAGAACGTGAAGATTGTCGATGCGGTGATGGGTGGGGAAGATTTTTCTGAATACAGCCTGTCGGACCACTCTATTCCGGCGGTTAATTTCCACATCGGCGCAGTCGAACCGGTGAAGATCGCGGAGTACAAACAGGCAGGAAAAGAATTGCCAACCCTGCATTCGAGTAAATTCGCGCCGGTTCCCGAACCAACGATCCGTGTTGGAATCATCGGAATGGCGAGCGCCGTCCTCGAACTGATGAAGAAGTAGGGTTCGTCGTTACTCATCGTCTGTAGACCAATAGTCTACGACGCTGTTAGGTGGTTCCCCAATGACAGGGGATGGCGAGGGACGAACAATCTGGATTGTTGATGCGCATCGCGACGACAGAAAGCGTCTCAGTGTGCGCGCAGATGAAAAGTTAACTGCATTTATCGAGCTTGAATGGGTGATTGGCTTGACGCCAAAATCAGGCAGGTGGACAATGCCGCCTTTCGCAGAAGAGAGTGAAATCGAAAATTCAAGCTAAGGAGATGGATCATGTTCGCCGTTATTCGTCACTATCACTTTAATCCAAAGGACGGTGCAGAGATCGACCGCCGAATACGCGAGGAGTTCGTGCCAATCGTTAAGAAGGCGAAGGGATTTGTACGCTACTATTGGCTTGATACTGGTGAGGGCGAAGGCGCGTCCGTCGGCGTGTTTAAGGACAAAGCTGGTGCTGATGAGTCGGTGCATCTAGCTGCGGACTATGTTCGAGAGCATCTGTCTAAACTTCTCACTCAGAAACCCGAGATTATTGAAGGGCCGATCAAAGCTCACGATTGAGCATTGAGAATCTCAGCAAAGCCAGTTGGAGTTTGGGCTAGGTTTCAGCCCCGGATTCGTGTAGGCGTCATCGGAATGACGAGCGCCGTGCTCGAATTGATGAATGAGTGACCGCTAGGTCATCCCGAGCGGAGCGTAGCGGCGTCGAGGGATCCCGTGGGACGGCCGCAAGGTTTCGCAGCCGGATTCCTCGACTTCGCTCGGAATGACTGGTTCGGTTACTTCACCTTAATTTTTTTCCGCAGATACGTCGGAACGTCGAGATCTTCACCTTCGACAATTGTCGGCTCGCTTTTTTCAAAGCGGCCGCGTGTGACAGGCTCGAATTGCAAGACTTCCTGTTTCGCCTGTGCAGATTTTTCGGCCGATGGTTTTTCTTCCTTTATTGGCGCCGGCTTCTTGTGCGGTGTACTTACAATCGGTTCAGGCTTGTTAAAAGCCGGTATCGGTTCCACCCGCGGCGGCGGTACAGTTTCACTCGGCGCGGATTCCTTAAACGGAGTCATCTCCGCAGGCTGGAAAACTTCCATCGGCATTGGTTCCGATTCGATCTCGATCTCAGGCGAGATCTCATGGGGTTGCTCCCAGACTGGCGGCATCGCGGGCGCGCTGCTCTGAGTAGGCTGGCTCTGCTGTGAGATAAAATCTTCATCCGCCCTGAGCGAACTAACGATGGTGACGCTTAGGCGATCTCCCAATCGTCCGTCCACGGCAGCGCCGAATAGAATCTGTGTTTGCTCGCTAATGTGACGGCCAAGTTCCTGCATCAGGATTTCGACCTCGGACAACGTCATGCCGGGTCCACCTGCCACCTGCACGAGCACGCGCGCCGCGTCCGCCAGCATACGGCCACGGTCCATCAACGGATTCTTGAGCGCCTGCGTGAGCGCCTCGTGCGCGCGATTGTCCGAATCGGATTCACCGAAGCCGAACAAGCAACGCCCGTTGGGGCTGCGCAACGCGGCAAGTAAATCATCGAATCCTATGCGGATGAGTCCCGGCCGCTGAATCAGGTTCACAACCGAACGAACGCTTTGGCTGATGGTGATATCGGCCATGGCAAAGGCCTGATGAATCCCTGCTTGCGGCGCGACGATGTCGCCCATCTTATCGTTCTCGAAACAGATTACCCCATTGGCAACCTCGTTCAGCCGAGTGAGCGCCTCGCGCGCCTGCGCGTTGCGGCGTTTGCCCTCGAATGAAAATGGAAGAGTTGCGAACGCGACCACAAGCGCACCGGCTTCATGGGCAAGTTGCGCCACGTATGGCGCCGCGCCTGAGCCGGTGCCGCCACCGAGCCCTGCGCAAACGAAAATCATTCGGGCGTCGGCTAGCGCCTCGCGGATTTCATCAGCCGATTCCACGGCTGCTTGATAGCCGAGTTCCGGATCGCCGCCCGCGCCCAACCCACGCGTCACACTGCGACCGAGCTGCACTTTATGCGCCGCCACGGAACTCGCCAGCGACTGGACATCGGTGTTGATCGCAACCACCTCGGCTCTCTCCAAGCCATCGAGCACAATCCGATCGAGCGCATTTAAGCCGGCGCCACCAACACTTATAATTTTAATCGGAATAAATTCCGCTGCACGTTCTGGCAGACTGTAATTCTTGCTGAGTTGAATCATTAGGACGGTACTGGTACGGACAGACCGCCGGGCTGTCCGAGATCGAGCGTTCGCGGCGCGGCCGGCGGTCGCGCCCTACCACGAAATGAAATCATTCTCATCGCCTTCCGCTAAAGAACTTGCCGAAGATTCGCCCAATTCCCCGCGGCGGCCGATCGGTCTGCACGGCTTGCGCGTATTTGATCAACCCGATTGCAGTCGAAAATTGCGGGTTTTCCACCGCAGACGTCACACCTGAGGTGGTTTGTGCGTGCGCCACGTGCGCGGGCATTTCGAAAATTTCCGTAGCGAGATGATCGATGCCGTTGAGGAGACTGCATCCGCCGGTGATGCAAATGCCGGCCCCGAGATAATTGATGAATGGTTCCTTTTCGAGCCTGCGTTTGAGGAGTTCAAACGTTTCTTGCAGTCGCAAGTGGATGATCGTGTTCAGCGTCTCTCGCTCGATCTCCTTCCCGGCAAAACCGGAATCGTCCTTTAGCAAAATCACTTCGCCGGGCAGACAATTGCCGAGGATGCAACTGCCTTCCTCGACTTTTAATTTCTCCGCGCGCGCCATCGGGATGCGTAACCCCATCGAAATATCATTGGTGATATGGTCGCCGCCGATCGCAATGCAACCGCTTTGTTTGACTGCGCCGTCAGCGTATAAAATATAATCGGTCGTCCCACCGCCGATATCGATCACCAGCGCCCCGAGATCTTTTTGGTGCTGAGTGAGGATCACTTGCGCCGAAGCAAGCCCGCCGAAGACGACGTCCTCAACGTCAAGCGGCAACTCTTTCACGCACCGGATGGTGTTCTGAATGCGCGTGCGCAGGCCGTGGATGATATGAAAATCGGCTTCCAATTTTTGCCCAAGCATCCCGATCGGATTGAGCACGCCGTTCTGACCATCGACATGATAATGCTGGATGATGGAATGCAGGAAAGCGTTTTGCGCAGGGATGCTCACCTCGCGTGCGTTGATCTTTACATCCTCGACGTCCTGCTCATCAATCTCATCGCGATCTTCGGGCAACATCACACACCCGCGATTATTGAAACTTTTAAGGTGCGACCCAGCGATGGCGACGTAAACGCTTCGGATCATGACGTCGCTTTTCTGTTCGGCATCGACCACCGCTTCGTGCACGCATTTCATCGCGGTTTCAAAATCAACGATCTCGCCTTTACGTACGCCGCGCGATGGCGTCTGACCAACACCGAGGATTTTGACTGTGCCATCAGGCCGGCTTTCCCCGACGACGACGCAAATTTTGGACGTGCCAATCTCAAGGCCAATCATCAAATTATTGCTCGCCATCTTTGTTAGTCCTTTCTCTGGCGTTGGGTCGGAATTGCTTTGGCGATCGGCGTCGAACTGGCGCGCGCTTTCGCCGGCGACGCTGCGGTCTTTGCCGGCGAATGCACCGGGATTGCTTTTAGAATCCGCGGTTCCACAGGGGGCTCGATCGTGTCGTTGATAACTGCCGCCGGAGGGGTGGCGAAGGTGACGGGGATATTTCGTTGCACGAGCAAATTCACAGTTTCCAGTTCCTGCTTTGAGTCATCGCAGTAAACAAGAAATTGTTCCAGCCGCTGTAATTGCGTCTCGAGGTCATTTAACCCAAACGTGACGCGCGTGTGATTTTTGTCCGTCACCAGCAGGCAATAATTCCTGGAAATACTGATCTCGCGAATCTGAAAGCGCATTTGCATGAAACTGCGCGTGCTTAAGCGCAGCAGCTCCAGCGCCGTTTTGACTTCTGGCGATTCGACGACTTTCCCAGCCTCGAGCGATTCGCTCGAGAATCCCAAAATGAGCGGCAATCCCAGATATTCTGGCAACAACTTCTTTTCTCTCATCAAAACGCCTCGCGCGTCCACTAGAAAAGCAGCATCTGACACAAAAGGATCGGAAATTTCTTTGTCACTTGTGATCCACGCAACCGGCTTACGTTCCACGACACGGATGTCGATTTCAGTAGGCAACTTTCGCACCACCTGGACCTCATCGACTTGGGGGAGCTGCTGTATGCGGTCATGGACGCGCGCCAGGTTCACGCTGAAAATGTTTTCGCCCGCTTGCAGATCGGCTACTTTCAAAACGTGCTCGCGCTGCAACGTGCCGTCAGTCTGCAGTTCAATTGTCTTCAACTGATAATCCCGATTCTCGAAAAAGAGGCGCTTGGCAGCTTCACGCCCCCCGACATAAACGGCACCGCAGAGCCCAGCGAGCAACACCACTCTGGAAAGAACAACCAGAGCCCTTCGGATTCGATGCTGCGTTACCCTGCGGGAGCGGACCTTCACATCGAGCAAGTGCTGCTGGCGCCTGTGGCGCACATTGGACACACGCCGATTTCGCGACCGGGAGCTTTTTTGGACGAAGTTCATCTCCGGGTCCCTTCTGTTCTGGCGCGGGAAAGCGCGATGATGCGCGCACAAAGATCGACGTAGCTGATCCCGGCGGCCGCGGCGGCTTCGGGCAACAGACTCGCCTCTGTCATTCCGGGAATCGTGTTGATCTCCAGCACAAACGGCTGACCGGTTTCCGATAAAATCGCATCGACGCGCGAATACACCTCCAAGCCCAGAGCGCGATATGCGCGCAATGCCAAGTCTTGAATCTCTTTTGTCTTGCCAGGGTCGATCTTCGCCGGGCAAACATGTTGTGCTCCGCCGCCGGCCTTGGGATTTAAGAATGGATACTTATTCGTGAAATCGTAAAAGCCGCCCTTCGGAATTATCTCGAGAATGGGCAAGACCTGGTCACCGAGAATACCAATCGTCAATTCCCGGCCCGGCACAAATCTTTCTATCAACAATTCGCGGTCATACTCGGCAGCATTAGCAATTGCCGACTCGAGGTCCTCCGCCTTTTTTACGATGTGAACGCCGACGGTGGACCCTTGTCGCGGCGCCTTAACTACAATAGGCAGTTGCATGCGAGGACGCTGATGCGCTCCGATGGTTTCCCATTCCGGAGTGATCACCTGGTGCTCGCGGAATTTCTCCTTCGATCGAATTTTATCGAAAGCCAGCCTACTCTCTTCAACTCCTTCGCCGGTGTAAACAACACCGCGCGCTTCCAGAATTCGCTGCACCTGGCCGTCTTCGCCAAAAGTTCCGTGCAGCGCAATGAACGCAAGGTCCACATCGTCCGGCAGTTCAAACTTCGCGTCCCTTACATCGACCTCGACGACATCCGCGCCGAGCGAGCGCAACGCTTTTGAGATTCCGCGGCCGGTCGCCAGCGAAACGTCGCGCTCGCTGCTTGGCCCGCCCATGAGCACCGCAATTTTTTTTGGAATGGTCCTCTTCCGTTTCACGCCATCTCTCCCACGACTTGCACTTCCGTTTCCAATTCGATCCCGCGCTTCGCACGCGCCACGCTTTTAATCCTCTCTATCAACTCGAGCATGTCCGCTGCGGTCGCGCCGCCGTCATTAACGATGAAATTGCCGTGCACCTCCGACACTCGTGCTTTTCCGACGCGCGAATTTTTTAATCCCAATTCATCAACCAGTTTTCCTGCCGGGCACGAATTGGGATTTTTGAAAATGCACCCTGCGCTCTTGGCCGCCGGCTGCGAAGTACGGCGCTTCTCCTGAGAAGCCTCCAACTTGCGGACGATTTCTTCAGTTGGCGCGGGTTGCCCGCGAAAGACCGCCGAGACCGCAAAATTATTCTCGAGCAATGGGAAATTTCGATAATGCACTTCCAGCTCATCGCGTGTTTTTGTGTGCGCCTCGCCATTTGCATCGAGATAACGAACGCGCACGATGTTTTCAAACGTTTGCGCCCCCATCGCTCCAGCGTTCATGCGCAGGCCGCCGCCGACTGCACCCGGAATTCCCTCCATCCACTCCAGTCCACCGAGGCCGGCCGCCTTACCTGCATAGGCGACCTCTTTTAATTTCGCGCCGACGCCCGCGATGATCTCGTTGCCATTTACCTCGATCCTGTCGAAGTCGCCACCACAGGGATGGACCACAACACCACGAATGCCACCATCGCGGACGAGCAAATTTGAGCCACGCCCGATGACGAAAAGCGGGAGACTTTCGCGCAGGCAAGAGCGAATCAGTTCCGCAAATGCGTTCTCGTTACGCGGCTCCACCAAAAATTGCGCTGGGCCGCCCACGCGCAAGGTGGTGTGTTTCGAGAGCGGCTCGTAGAGCCGGACATCGGCTTCCTCACCAACGATTGCTATTAATCTCTCGGCAATCACGAGATCGGCGGCCAACACGGACAATTGTTCATGAATGTTGCCCGCACCCAGGCTCAAAACGAGATCGCCGACGTCCAGCATGTTGCCGACATCGCGATGAACCCATTCCAAACGCGGCTGATAACTGACGCCGCGATGACCATGCGTCGCGATTTCATCCGCTATCGTTTTACCGCTGGTTCCAGGAATCGGCGCCTCATTGGCGGGATAAACGTCGGTCACGACCACACGGTCGGCGTCATCGAAGGCGCGGCCAAATTCTTTGCGCAGCGCTTTGGTGCGCGAATAGCGATGTGGTTGAAACATGGTCAGCACGCGTTTGCGACCGGTCGATTTCGCGGCTTTCAACGTCGCGCGGATCTCGGTGGGGTGATGGGCATAGTCGTCAACAAGCAAAAAACGATCGCTCTGATACTTGATTTCGAAGCGGCGGCGCGCGTGTTCGAACTTGCGCAGCGAAGCCGCAATTTTTTCAAACGGAATTCCAAGCTCGGTGGCGAGGGCAATCACACCAACAGCATTCTGGACGTTGTGCTGCCCGGGAACATTCAGAATCGCTTCGCCCAGTTGCTGCCCGCGCCGATAAACGCAAAAGACCGAAGCGAAATCCCGCAGCTCGACATCGGCGCCGCGATAATCCGCCTTTTCGAAGAACCCGAACGAGATCGCCCCCTTGCGTTTTGCGCATAATCGCGCCGTGTTCGCATCATCGACGTTGTAAAAAACCGTTTCGCTGGTTTGCTCGATAAGCTGCGCAAAAGCTTTTTCGATCGCGCCGAG
>Ga0209470_1003136_pt1 | contig 11506 bp, 9 predicted proteins | sample GraSoiAngelo_125_FD_185882 | JGI IMG/M metagenome (GOLD analysis project Ga0209470, IMG submission 185882) | Grasslands soil microbial communities from the Angelo Coastal Reserve, California, USA - 14_0927_05_40cm (SPAdes) (version 2) | ecosystem: Environmental > Terrestrial > Soil > Grasslands ... | reverse complement strand
CGTCACCGTGACCGGCACGGTCCCTCGCATTTTCAAATTGTTCGGGTCGAGCCCCACCAGCTTCTCTCGGGTCGAAACCTTCCCTCTTCGGCATCCTCGTCACAATCCCGATTCAGGACTCCAAGCGGACGTGGGGATCACGTTGCCGCGAACGTAGACGTCGATCTCGGCATCAGACGCGACCGCTCGGCGAAGGAGTCGGAAGCCTTCGACCAGCGCAGCGGCATCTCGGTCGGCGGAATCGGTCAGATACCCGGTGTAGAAGCGGGGAGCGACCCCTGGCTCGGGGACAGTGAGGAGAAGCCTCCTCTTGATTACCGGAGTCAGAAGGAACGCCATGAGCGTTGCCGACGTGCCCCAGGCGCGCACCCAATAGGGATAGCCACCGGAGACCTACACCCTCACGCCGCTCGCGACCAGGGACCCGGGAACGGACTTCCGGACTTCCACTGCCGTCCGAGCGTCTATGACGGCCTCGCGGTGTGCGTCCCTATCTCGCCCGCATCCCTCCCCTCGGGGGAATACACGGTGCCCGCCTGCCGAACCGGCCACCAGCTCGCGACTCGAGGAGGTTCTCGATGAAGCCACCCATCGGCGCCGTGCTCGCCGTGCTGCTGCTCGCCGGCGCTCCGGCGTCCGCCGGCCTCCGGTGTCACGGCGTGTTCGCCTTCGACGACGGGGACCTGATGAGGCGCTTCCGCTGCCGCTACACGGCCATGGAACTCCGCCGCGCGCGCGCCACCTGCCACGACGGGGAGCCGGGCTGCGATGCGGACGGCGCGTGCGACGGCGCCTGCCGCTTCGCGCTCTGTGCCGACGCCGGCTGTCTCACGACATTCGACGTCAGTGTCCCCCTCCGGCGTGGCGGACGTATCGTCCGTCGGCTCGGCTCCCACACCCTCGGGCAGAACATCATCCTGACAGCGGCAAAGCTCACCCGACGGGACCTACCGAACTTGCAGGCCGGCTAAGCTACGGGGGTTCCGCAAACAGCGCCCCGGATGCGGCCTCGCCTCTCGCTCCGATAAAGCCAAAGGGAAACAGCAGCCACGTGAGCAGTCCCGCGTCGGCCACGGCGGCGCCGGTGCTGACCCTGCGTAACAACGGCCCCGCCCGGCTCGCCAAGCTCGCGCGCAGCGAGTACAGTCTCGCTCGGGGGTCGGATCGTGAGCCACGACGGCGACGCAGGACCGCGCGGGGCGTTTCGTGCTGCCCGTGCGCTTTTGCGGGCCTCGCTCGCCCTGATGGTCGCGTCCTGGCCGGCCCTCGCCGCGGGGCCCGATTCGACGACGCAGCCGCTCCAGGACGGATGCCAGCGCAATCCCGAGGGGCTGCTCACCTTCACCTCACCCGAGTGGGTCTTCGTCTTCAAGGACCCGAGCGCAAAGGTGGTGGTGGGGACGGCGCGCTCCACCCACACCGCCGGCGCCGACCTGCCGCAAGGCCACGACTGGTACGACCTCAACTCGAACGTCGATGTCGACCCGCAATATCAGTCCCTGCTCGGGACCGGCAACTTCGCCGGCGCGGGCGAGGAAACCGGGCGGTTGCACGTCGAGTGGGAGACCGGCTCGGTCCCGACCTTCGCCTGGCCGACGGAAGGCGACAGCGTCAAGCTCTTCGGGTCGTGGATCTGGGACTGCGGCCACTGGGGCCAGAGCTTCACGGACCCGGACTACTTCCTGCCGGGCAGCGGCGAGACGCCGTTCTCGACGAACGTGCCCGGCGAAAGCACCGAGTTCCATCCGATGCAGGCGATGATCGTGACGCGCGCGAACCCGTACCTGCCGCAGGTCACGGAGACGGAGAGCGACGTCTACATCTCCAACGACGGCACGATCGCGCATGCCGAGGAGCAATGCGCCCTCGAGCATCCGCCGCCCGCCGGCTCGACGACCTATTGGCCCGATTACAGCGCCTGCCTGAACGACCCGACGAAGCGCCACCAGACCATCAACGACCGCAACTACACGTTCTTCGTGCCCGCGCCGCCCAAGCCCACGCAGAGCGCGACGCTGGGGTTCCGGGTGGTCGACATGGGGAGTAACGGCCCGCAGGAGCAGGTCCAGGTCCTGCAGGACGGGATCAACGTGACGATCCCGTTCCAGGGGTTCCCCGACAGCGGCGCGCCCCTCCGGTACGCCAAGAGCTTCTTCGTCCGCTGGCAAGGGACCGCCAAGCCGCCGGTCCATCTCCAGGTGACGTTCAAGACGCTGACGGTCATCCACTCGCTCGATCCGAACCCTGCGCGCGGCCCCCAGACCGGCGTCCCGCCCGGCGAGTACAACCTCTACCTCGACCTCAACGGCTTCTGGAAGTTCCTGAACGACTGGGCGCCCGCCTTGGGCGCGGTCAACGACGGCCAGAAGTTCACGCTCAACCGCACCGTCGACATCTTCGTGCCGGCCCGCAAGGGGGTGCGCGTCTTCGTGCACGGGCGCGAGTGCGACCTGCCGAAGATCAATCCGTGCCCCGACACGGCGGAGATCTCCGACGACAACGACAACCCCGGTGACGCCATCGACCAGTTCGCCTCGGCCTCCGCTGCGGTCGGCGCCCACACGCTCCGCCCGTCGTCGGGCAACTACACGCTGACCTACTCGGTCCGGCGGGTCACGCCGTAGGCCTTGCCGGGGCGGCGCAACGGGCCCTGCCGAGCGGATCTATCGCGGACGCCTCCTGCGGCCCACTCGGGTGCACGAGCTTCTCCGCGAGGTGATTCATCTCGACGCCGCAGCTCGGGCAGATCATGCACGGACCTGTCAGCTCCTCGGCATCCCGTACGGGCGCGGCAAGGGCATCGGACGAGGTGCAGGTCGACGCTCGCGCTACAGGAGCAGTACCTCACCCGGAAGCGCGGCACGACGCCGACGCCAACACCGATCACCCGCCGGTCATGATGTTCAGGGGACGACAGGGCACGACGGCAGGCCACCGGGGCGAAACGCTTGTGCCGACAGCGGCTTGCCGCTATGAGCTGCCGCACGCGAAAGTGGCGGAACTGGCAGACGCGCAGGATTCAGGATCCTGTGGGCTAAACACCCGTGGGGGTTCAAGTCCCCCCTTTCGCACTCCTCAGCTGAGCAAAATCATTGAGGGTTCTCTCTCTAGTTACTCTTCCCCCGCCGCGGCAGTAACGATTGGCCCTGAACTGCGCCCCTTCGCGAGGGTGGCTCCGACCGGGACCAGTTTACGGGCGTGCACGTCTTACAGCCGCGAGCCCCCCGCTCCACGTCCACGACCCCCACGAACGCGCCCGCAGGTCGCCTCTGGACAGCTAGCGCGCGATTTCGCTGGGCTCTCGCCGGCACACATCGTAATCACCCTTGCAACCTTCGCTGACCGGTCGCCCGCCTCCAGGGACTAAGTCTTAAGCGCGCCAACGTTGATCGACGGGCCGCAGGGCTTCTGACCGCGGCGGATATCCGGGCCTGCGCGCGCCACGCACGCGGCGACCCGGCGGCCACAACGCGCTGCTGTTCGGGTCGGTACCGAACCGCTGCGATATGTCCTTGAAATTCCGTTGACTTCGAGTCACTAGCGCAGCCCGTGCCCTCCCTTCCTCGTAGCGTGTGCCCTTCCAGGCGCCCACGCCATCGTGATCGGCCTGGAGCACGAGCGGTGGAAGCGGCGCACCCAAGGTTCTGCCGGCCGATGGGTCATCGGGTGGCTCCCGACGCCAGGCGCACACTGGACGCGGACTGGTAGAAAGTGGTCGCCGCCCTGCGGTAGGACTCGACCGGCAGGGGGGGCCGTGCAACCAATCGTCCCGTTCACATGCGCCAAGTGCGGCGGGGCGTTCTCGCCGCGAGAAGGCGGCCTCTGCGTTGTCTGCCATCGGCCGTTTTGTCGTCGGCACCTCGGGGTCGCGCACGCGGCGAAGAAGCGCGAACCCGTCAAGCCCAGGTGCGAGGAGTGCCGAGCGAAGGAGCGGGAGGCGTCAACGTGAACGCGACGGACGTGGCCGCTGTCGCAGAGGACGCCTTGGTTGTTCTCGTCATGGTGTGGTGGTGGATCATCGTGCCGCTGGGATGGCTCCTTGTCCTCGTGCTCACGCCCTGGGTCCTGGCAGGCTGGGGGTTCCGCCTACTTCGCGAGCGGCTTCACCGACCCTGAAAACCATCTCGTGCTCCCGGCGGGACCGCCCTCCCCCACGTGATCGCCCTGGAGTACGGGCCGGTAGGAGCGGCCGGAAGGTTCGCGGGTCGCAAAGCAACTGCCGGCTCGTCTCGGTGTTGGAGCCGCAGGAGAGAGAGATGAAGACCCTCATGATCGGCCTCGGGACCCTCGTGCTCGTCGCGCTCACCCGACCAGCCCTTGCCCAGCGATGCCTGTCCTTCCGGGCGCCCGCCTTCTTCGCCGGAGCGGCTCTGGCTCCTGGCTATCCGTACCCGGCCTACGGCTACCCCGGGTACCCGTACTACCCGTACCCGCTTCCCCCGGCACCGAGCCTTGGCTTCGGCCGGGGCGGCATCTACGGACACGTCTTCGTCGGGCGGGACGAGAGCATCACCAGCTACACCTTCCCCGGCCGCGATAGCTGGCAGTAGTCGGGCACCCGGGCCGCCACCCCGTCCGCCCCCCGGCCGAGGCCCGCCTCCTCGTCACCGCCGATGCGGCATCCCGGCTCGGCGTCGTCGCCACGCGGACCGTTCAGGGTGCGGCTTTCCAGCCCGCAACATCCGCGCCCGCTTCGTGTGTTACGGGGCCATGACGAAGCGAACGCTTGCCACCGGGATACTGGCCCTGGCGCTGCTCGCGACACCAAGTCTCGCCCTGGCGTCCACTTCTCCTTCGGGATCGGGCTCCCCTTCTTCGGTGCCGTCGTGGCCCCGGCTCCAGCCGTCGTGGTGCCGGCCCCTGCCTACGTTCTGCCTCCAGCGTATTACCCTTACCCATACCTACCCGTCGTGGCCTATGGACCACCGGGGCACTACGCGGGGTCGGTCGTGGTGTGGGGCGGTCACTACCGCGATGGCGGGCGGCACGGGGGCTGGCGCAGGCGGCACCGGGACTAGGTTCCGCCGCGACTAGCGTCGGCACGGGATGGCCGGCGGCCGAGACGGCGCACTACGATTTCGTCCTGCCGCATCCGTCCGTGACTTTGGCGCACCCAGGGGACCATGAGAAGACACCTGCTGTGGGCTAGCCTCATCGGCCTGCTGGTCGCGTACCTGAGCGGCTGTGCGGTCACGGCTACGGTCCCTCCGGGCGAGGTCGTGTGTACGAGCCGCCGGTCGTCGTCGAGGAGCCGTCAGTCTCAGTGTGGGGCTGGTGGCCTTGGCCCCACTACGACGTGGAACACCACTATGTGGTCGAGCACGACCATGTGACGATCCAGGATCGTCACTACTTTCCGTCCTACGGGCGGTCCCGTACGTACATCCGAAACGACAACGGCAAGCACCGAGGCTGGTACAAGCACGGGGCTGAGTCGGTCACAACGGTCGAGCGAGATTCGCGCGAACACCTCCTCGCGCTCCTCAGAGCAGTTCCGCGCCCGAGGTCGAGGTGGACCGCACCCCCGAACTGCTCGGGGAGATGGAGCGCCAGCGCCAAGGCATCGACCGCTGGATCGCGAGCCGGGTTGGCGGGCGCCGAGCCTGAGCCCTCTACGCCTCCGTGGCGAGGCGCCTGCTGACGCTCGTCGCCGTGTTGCTCATGATCGCTGCGGGGTGGGCTTCCTCGTGACGCTCGTGTCGCCGCCGCTCACGTGTTGCGTTCGGGGTCTGCTCGCTGGGGCCACGGGCGTAGAGCTTCCCGAGCTCCACGCCGAAACGTTCCGCCTGGAGGTAGAGACAGCCAGCGCGCCTAGCCGCTCACCCCGACGCGCTGTAGCCGGTAGTCCCCTCAATGCGGAGTCGCCGGGCCGCCTGTGGTATGGGGTCGCACGGAAGGACGTCGGCTCATGGGCTCCTCAAGAACGCTGGCAATCCTCGTCGGAGGCGGACCGGCGCCGGGCATCAATTCCGTCATCTCCGCGGCTGCCATCGAGGCGATCAACTCTGGCTTCAAGGTCGTGGGTGTACCGGAGGGCTTCCGTCACCTCATGCGCCGGGACATCGCCCGCGTGCGTGAGCTCACGATCGACAACGTGTCGCGCATTCATCTGAGCGGCGGCTCCGTGCTGGGCACCGGGCGTGACAATCCCGCCAAGAGCGAAGAGGCGATGGCCGCCGTCATCTCATCGCTGGACGAGCTCGGCGTGACACACTTGACGACCATCGGCGGCGACGACACCGCGCTTTCGTCCAGCCACGTCGCCCAGGTCACCCAGGGACGCATTCGCACCGTCCATGTCCCCAAGACCATCGACAATGACCTTCCCCTGCCGGAACACATCCCCACCTTCGGCTTCCAGACCGCCCGTCACGTCGGCGCCGAGCTGGTGCGCAACCTCATCGAAGACGGGCGGTCCACCCGGCGGTGGTACATCGTGGTCGCCATGGGCCGCCAGGCAGGACACCTGGCACTCGGGATCGGGAAGGCCGCGGGCGCAACGCTCACTATCATTGCCGAAGAGTTCGCATCCTCCACCATTCCCTTCGCCACGATGTGCGACATTGTCGAAGGGGCGATCATCAAGAGACGTGCGCTGGGACAACACCATGGCGTGGTGGTCATAGCGGAGGGACTCATCGAAAAGTTGGATCCCACGGAGCTGGCCGAGCTGCAAGACGTGGAACGTGACGAACACGGACACATCCGGCTTGCCGAGGTGGACCTGGCGCGCAAGATCAAGGTGGAAGTGCAGGGCCGTTTCAGCGAGCGCGGCATCCGCCTGACGGTGACCAACAAGAACATTGGGTACGAGCTGCGCTGCGCCGATCCCATTGCGTTTGATGCGGCTTACTGCCGAGACCTGGGATACAGCGCCGTACGGTTCCTCGTCGAGGGTGGCACCGGGGCCATGGTGTCGGTCCAGCACGGACGTATGGTCCCGATTCGATTTGAGGACATGCGCACGGCGGCAGGCCGGACGCGTATACGCCACGTGGACATCGGGAGCGACGGCTATCGCGTGGCGCGCGAATACATGCTGCGGTTGGAACCGGAGGACTTTCGTGACCCCGCGTGGGTTGAGAAACTAGCGGAGGCCGCAAATCTCACCAGCGATCAGCTGCGCACGCGCTTTGAGCGCCCGATCGCGTGATCCATGGAGCAGCCATGGCGATGAAACGCATTGGTATCGTGGTGGGCGGCGGCCCGGCGCCCGGGACCAACGCCGCCATCGCCGCTGCGGTGATCGAAGCCGTGAAGTTGGGATGCACGCCCATCGGGTTCCATGACGGGTTCCACTTCCTGGCCCAGCGCTACACCGATGAACAACACGAGATGACCATCGAGGAGGTGAGCCGAGCCCATCTCGCCGGCGGTGTGATCCTGGGAGCCTCCCGCACAGACGTGGGGGCGGACACCGCCCTGCTTCGCAATGCAGTGGATGCGCTGCGCAAGCTGGCCATCGATGCGCTGGTGGCCATTGGCGGGGATGACCTGGTGCGCAGCGTGTGGGCGGTGGATCAGGAGAGCGGCGGGCGCATCAGGGTGGTCCTTCTACCCAAGAGCATCGACAACGACCTGGCCATTCCCAGCCACGTGCCGACGTTGGGGTTCGAGACCGCGCGTCATGTTGGGGTGCAGTTGGTGAAGAACCTCATGGAAGACGCCCGCACCTCCGGACGTTGGTACCTGGGCGTGACCATGGGACGGCCCACCGGCCACCTGACGCTGGGCATCGGCAAGGCCGTCAGCGCCACGTGCACCATCATTCCGGAGGAGTTTGGCGCCGGGTACGCGAGGCTCGCTGACGTCGCCGACATTGTCGAAGGGAGCATCATCAAGCGCCGAGCTATGGGAAAAGCGTACGGCGTGGCCATCCTCAGCGAGGCGCTGGTGGAGCGTTTTGATCCCAAGGAGGTGGCCGAGCTGGAGGACGTCGACCGCGATGCGCAGGGAAACATCCGTGTCACCGAGGTGGATCTCGGCCGCAAGGTGATCCATGAAGTCACACTCCGTCTCGAAAGGCGCGGCATCAAGGTAAGCGTGGTCGACAAGACCATTGGATATGAGCTGCGATGTGCGCCCCCGCTGCCCATGGAAGCCGAGTATGCGCGTGACCTAGGCTACGCCGCGGTACGCCATCTCGTCGCGGGTGGCCATTCGGCAGTGGTCACCATGCGGAACGGCGCTCCCCGTCCGATTGCCTTGGCGGACTGCGCGGACCGCGCCACCGGAAAAGGCCTCCGCCGCGCCGTCGACCCGCAGAGTGAAGACTACCGTGTGGCGCGCCGTTACATGGTGCGCCTCGAGAAGAGCGATTTTTCCGACGAGGAATGGGTCAACAAGCTGGCCGCAGCGGGCGGAATGTCACCGCAACAACTGCGCGACCACTTCGCTCGGCTGTTGTGACCGCGTTCGCGGCCTCCGGTGCTGTTCCCGCTCTTCGACGGCGTCACGAAGGGCTGAAGGTGACCGCATCCCCGCACTGCTAGGCGAGATCGAGCGAGTACTGTCCGCCGTGCCGTTGGCGCCGCTAGCTAAGCTACTGATTCGGAGTCACCGTCCACCCCCCGATCGCTCGTGGAATCGAATTGCGCAAAGCGCTCAGGTCCGTTTGTAGCCCTTCTCTTCCGTAATCCAGCCCGTTCGCCTGGGCTCCTGTACCAGAAACCCCGCACGGGGCTTTTCCCGCCCTTTTCGGCCTACCCCAGGAGGGGTCCGTGCCCGCTTCGGCACCTCGCGGCCAGGTCGTCGGCTCGATCAACCCGGCCGCCGCGAGGTCCGCACAGAGCTTGGCGATTTCGTCCCCGTCGCTCCGGCCCGAATCCCCTTGGCGATGTCCTCGGGGGTGTGGCCGGGGTGGAAGTTGATCCACGAGAGCACGATCATGTGCAGGTCGGTCAAGTGGGCGGACGGCATTGCCCCATCGCGATCTTCCTGTCCCGTCGGGCTCCCTCAATGGCAATGCCCCGTCCGCATGCACGCCCCTTCAGGTCGGGCCGCACGGCTGCTTTCGCGGAGAGCAGCTGGCGCGGCGTTGCGCCTAACGGGAAGGTTGGGTTCAGGATCGCTGGTTGCCTCTCCTGGCGCGACCGAGCGGTCAGGGTCTGCTCGCACTGGCCTCTCCCCCGTCAGAAGTCACGCACTCCCAAGTTTATTGGCTCCGTTCTCCCCGGAGGACGCGCGAGCTACGGGGGTGATCCCGTGCTAGCGTGGCAATGATGTGAACGAGCGACCCGCTGTGCCGCAACCTGGGGACATCGTGGTAGAGCGCTTGACCGGCAACCGGGCCATCGTGAGGTGGCGTGTCGCGGCGCAGAACGGGCTCGCGGCGACGATGGTCGCTCTGCTGCTGCAGGCGGCCCCCGCGCGCGCCGACGGTGCGCCGAACCTGATCCTCCCGCTGGTCACCGCGATCGCGTTCGCCACCGCGGCGAGCAACGTGCCCCGGCAGGTGGCAACCCTCGATCCGGGGCGGCGTCCGCTGCTCAGCCTCCTCCCGAAGCAGGTCCAAATCGTGGACGGGTACCAGTACGACTTCGAGGACTACGTCGGGCTTAAGCGGCCGAGCGACATGGTCGACAGCGACCGCATCGTCTCCTACGATATCCTCCGCCAGCCCCGCCGCGGCTGGACGGCCTTCGTCGCCTACGACGAAGAGTACCGCGGCCCCCTCACCAGCCGCAGCGACGTCCTCCGCATCGAATTCAAGCACCGCTTCTGAGCGGCGCGCACGCCACCTATCTGCGGTCGAAGGGCATCATCTGCTGAGCGCCATCGCCGAATTGCGCGAAGCGTTCGGGGCGTGTTGTAGTCCCTCTCTCCCGACACCCAGCCCGTGCCCTTCGTCCTGTTACCAGCGCACGGGGCTTTTCCCGCCCTTTGCGGGCTACCGCAGAAGGGGGTCCGTGCCCCGCCTCGGCACCACACTGCCAGGTCGTCGGCTCGATGAAGCTGGCCGCTACGAGGTCCGCATAGAGTTTGGCGATCTCGTCCACGTCGTCTTCGGCCCGAAGCCCCTTGGCGATGTCGTCGGGGCGTGGTCGGGGTGAAGAAGGGGTTCAGCCAGGACAGCACGATCATGTGGAGGTCGGCTGGGCCAAAAAGGTTCCTCCTCCCGATAGGCCCGCTCCGAATCACCCGCTGAGCGACCCCAACCTTTTGGGCCCACTTGACGGCGGCACTACCGCAGCGGGAGACTTCGTCGCCCGAGTCCCAAGCAAGTGTTCCCGCCGCCGCGTTGGAGCGGACGTGAGCGGGTGGTCAGGCGGCACGCGAGCAGACGGAGGACGTCAGACCATGGCCGCTCGCAAGGTGCTCATCGGATTCGCGGTGCTGGCGCTCGCTGTCGATCTTCTGGCCCGGGTAGCAAATGCCTTTCCGCCGTGCGGTCCTAAGGCCTGCAGCGACGAGGCCGCCGCCAGCGGCCTCACGGACGATGCAGGAAGAGCATGCCTAAAGTCCCTCATTTCCGACTGCCACGCAGGTCTTTGCAGCTGCACGGGTGGATCACCTCCCTGCAGCTGTGTGTGTGGGGACGGCCTGTGCGGACCCTCCGAGGACTGTTCGACGTGCCCGGGGGACTGCGGACCGTGTCTCCCGACGACCACCACCACGACCACCGTACCCTGCCAGTTCAACGGCTCCTTCTGCTTCGGGTCGTGCGGTGGAAGTGAAACCTGCGTACTCGTGGACACCATCTTGAGGACGTGTGGCTGCGCCGCGTCTCCGACCTGTCAATCGAGCGCCTATCCCACGTGCGGGGGGAACTGCCCATCGGGGAGCGTCTGCCAGGCCGTCAGGGTGGGTGCCAGCACCGGGTGCCGCTGCGTCGTCGGGACGTCCACGTGTGCCTCGGGCACGGGCTCTGCTTGCACCCAGGGCTGCCAGATCGAGACGGTTTGCGGCACCGGTCGTTGTCCGCCGGGCGAGGTCTGCTTGGCAGTCTTCTTCGGAGACCCGAACCCCGTCTGCGGCTGCGTGCCGCCGTGATCGCCGGGCCGTTCCGGGTCTCGGGCTGCACCGTCTTCGGATGGACTGCCAGGAGGTGATCGCGGAGGAGGCACTCCTCGTCGTCACCGATCTGGTCGGCCTCCAGCACCTGCTCGCGGCACCGCGCGCACGTCACCACGAAGGAGGACGCGGCCGCCCGAGTAGCATGGTAGGAGCGGGCTGGCGAGCGGGGGATCGGTAGGCGGCTTTTGACGGTGGCCCCTAGCAGTGACAATTGCTGAAGCCATGACCGCAACCGACCCTATGGACGGTGAAACACGCTACCGGCAGATGATGCGGGCGCGCATGAGAAGCCTCTTCGTGTCCGTGGAAGACCTCATCGAGTACAGCGGCGACATTCTGCAACCATGGCGGAAGAAGCCGGGGACGACCGAGCGGTCAGGAGGATGAGTGCCGTCTCGTAGTTCGAGTTTGCTCAGGAAACTGGGCGAACTGCGGGAAGATGAAATGCCGCGCGAGCATCGTGACCCAGAGAAGGTCGAACAGCTACGGA
>Ga0209470_1003133_pt1 | contig 11509 bp, 6 predicted proteins | sample GraSoiAngelo_125_FD_185882 | JGI IMG/M metagenome (GOLD analysis project Ga0209470, IMG submission 185882) | Grasslands soil microbial communities from the Angelo Coastal Reserve, California, USA - 14_0927_05_40cm (SPAdes) (version 2) | ecosystem: Environmental > Terrestrial > Soil > Grasslands ... | reverse complement strand
CGCACACCGCCTCGCGCAGCCTTGCGCGCGAATATCGCGCCGTCTGGTTCTCAGGGTTTCAGAACTTACTGATCCACATGGGCAAGCGACAACGCGGCTATTGCGGCCATTATACGCGTGATATCGGCGAACGCCTGAAAGAGCTCAGGCTCAAGACGCTGGTGCTTCACTGGGGTGCTGCTTATGCAGGAACCCCGGGCGAGAACAATGGTCTGGTAGTCACCGCACGCAATCAGCCTTTCGAGGAGGGCATCGTCATGGATGGCTGGCGTAATAGCGGCCAATTATTCTGGTGTCCACTCAAAGAGGACATAGGCTATTGTAGGGTTCCAAGCCCATTTTTGCAAAGATCCCCCGACGGCGGGGTCCTCAACAACAGCACGGCATGGAAAGAAGACCCGCTCTACACCGCTTGGTTGCAGGACTACACAAACATTTACAAATGGCAATGGCAACCGACAGTGCGATAACTTGTTAGCCACGCCACCACTCTTTGAAATCGCCAGTGTGCTCGCGCGTCTCCACCACGTTTCATGCTTCATATTACATTGCGCCGTTTATATCATTCTGTGAACACTCAGAGCGTGAAGTATTGGGAAATAATCGGTGACAATCTCAGCAAAGCCGGTTGGAGTTGGGGCTGTATCTCAGCGATTCTGACACCGCGATAGTGGGCGCAAGTTGGAGCACGTGCGATACCGGCAACCAGGTGTCCATGCCGGGTCGCCAGCAAAGATCGTCGGCCTGGATTCGGCCCTCCGCTAAATAGTTTCGAGCAGCGACTTCTGTGTAAGGCCCAAAACGTTTACCTTCGCGGGCGACATGAAAATCTAATGCCGAAGACGCCGTTGCGGTTGTGGACCCCAACGATGGTTGCGCAGCACTAAGTGGGGCCCCGCACGATGGACAAGCCGCAGCCAGCGAACTGATCTCTCTGCCGCACTCGTAGCACGTCGAAAGCGCTTCCCGGACCGTCATTTCCTTGCCGTTGTTCCGTACTTGCCAATCCAATTGAACCTCACCACTCGCGACGGCAACACGAAGGCCGTTGAGAGAATAGGTTTCGACACCGACATCACCGGGTTTTTGGACGAGGTAGTTCATTGACCTCACGGTGCTGTCGACGATTCCGCTGGCGACCGCGGTGGCGACGTAGGCGCTTGGGTTTCGAGAGCAATGTAGGACGCGTTTACCCACCCAGTCTGTCCATGAACGGTTATCTCCTGCCACGTTGTCGCACCGTTGGCGACGCGCTTGGTGCCGAGCAGTATACCGCCCGTGCCGGGTTCAAGCTTCGTAGCCACCTGATAATCCGGCCCGGCTCCCTCGCGGACATTGAGATAATCGCCTTGGGGGATACCGATGACTTGGAATGTGGCCCGAGGCGGCGTTGCAGTCGCCACAGATACATCGGAAGTGTACGCTGTCTCCGCGGCGGTAGGACTTGGTGAACTTTCCGAGGCCGTTTCGATAGGTGGCGAACTCGTCGTAGCCGATTCCGCAGTCGGTGTCTCCGCGGCGGTAGGACTTGGTGAACTTTCCGAGGCCGTTTCGATAGGTGGCGAACTCGTCGTAGCCGATTCCGCAGCGGAAATCTCCGTGGTGATAGGACTTGGTGAACTTTGCGAGGCCGTTTCGATAGGCGGCGAACTCCTCGTAGCTGATTCCGCAATCGCGGGCGTTGGCGACGCCGCTAGTGACGGAGTATTCGGCTGACGTGTCACGCCCCGAATCACCAAGACAAGCACTACGCCCGTTAACAGCGCGATTGTTCCCCAAGAAAGCTGTTTTGTCCGCGAGGCTGGGCGAGCTTCCGTCGGTAGCGGTGGCGGAACTATGGTAGATTGTGGTGGAGCCCCGCACGAAGGGCAAGCCGTTGCTAACGAGCTAATTTCTTTGCCGCACTCGTAGCAGCGAATTAGAGCCATTTTTGTAAATGTAGGTACGCGACCGTGCGGCCGCGCCAAATCTGCTGTGGACCGTTTACCAACCTGACCGAGAACTTTCTCATCTCGTTGTACTTCCTAAATCGGCCACCGGGTTGGCCGCGGATGCGCTCAATTGCTCTCACCTTGACGGCAGGGTCCGTGTTACCAAAAATCTACGGCTCTTTGAAATCGCCAACGTGCTCATGTGTTTCAGTCACGTTGCCAGCTTCATCGTAAACGCGAATCACAGCGTCATGTGAACGGCTGTAAAATTTTGCGAACCGGCGCGGAGTTCATTTCGATCCAAGAAGCCGTACGACAACACGATCTTTAAGGTGGCGCAGCCGCGGGTTAACAGTAGGGGTCGTCGATTCGCTATGCGGCGGATTTTTTACCGCTAACAATCAATGCCTCTGCCGGGAAACTCATTGTTCCGCTCTCAAAGTATCTCCGCGCTGCATCGGCAACAGCCTGCTTTATGGTTGGTAGTTGAGCGGGCGCGATTCCGGCCATTTTTTCCCGCAAAGTTCCTGACATTTCAGTCCGCAACTGCCAGAACTGCTCAAATGAGATCGCCGCTTCGATCTGAAAATTCAGCTGGCGTTCAATCACATTTTTAGCGCCATCATTTTCCAGGATTCCAGCCAGCTTACCGGGAACGGCAAAGCGGAAGGCATCTGGAGCATCGGGATCCAGTGGAGGAACCTCCACAAATCGGTCTATCACCTCTGTGATAGTCGAAAAGAAAGGATTGGCTTCCTTTGGACCCCAGACGGCAAACGAGACATATCCATCTTCGAGAATCACTCTCAGCGACTCCCGCACCGCAGTGACGGGATCGACGAAAAACATTGCTGATAACCTGCCTACGGCTACATCAAATGTACGGTCGGCAAACGGCAGGGCATCGGCAGAGCATCGCTTGAAGTGAATGTTTGTCAGGCCCCGCCTGCCTGCTTCAGCCTGAGCAGTCTCGACCATACCGGCTACAGGATCCGTGTATATTACTGATCCCGTTGGTCCGATAATGCCTGAGATCGTGAACGACGGCTCACCGCTTCCGCCACCGATATCGAGCACCTTCTGGCCCATCCCGATCCGCGCTTCTTTGACTAGACCGGACGTTAATGGTGCGAACATCTGTGCGATCAGCGCTCGATGCTTGTCCCAATGCCGCGCAGAGGTTTCCCACGCGTCCAGAGCTTTGTTCTGTTCCTCGGGAATCATTCTTGTTCGGCGAAAGCTGACCTGTTTCTATTTCGGCGCGGGCAAGGCGACGAGTTTTTCGAAGCGCGGATCATTCCGGAGCGGATCGAACATTGGATCGAGCCGGAGCAGGGCGGGAGTGAGCGGCGCGTTCACAGCCAGCGCCCCCTGGCCCGGTATCGAGAGTAGTTTCTGTAAAGCGGCAATGGCGCGGTCGGGTTCCCCCATGCGCGCTGCCACCCGGGCGAGGATTTCGATCTTCTGGGGACCATCCGCTGCGTCTTTCTCGATCGGATTCGCGGCGATGGCGCGTTCGACCAGAGCCAACGCAGCGGCCTTATCACCGAGGCCCACGTTGGTCAGCGCGAGAATTTGGATGAGACTATAATTTTCCGGCTGTTCTTTGAGGAAGGACTCCAGGTCGCTGCGTGCTTGGCGCCAACTTCCCTGGGCGGCGGCGTGGTCGCCGTCAACTTCCTGCGCCCAGCCTAACCAAAAGCGCAGTTCGCCATTGAAGTAACCCAACGATGGATCAGGCTTGGCCAGGATCTCCTTTAGCCGAGAGATAATTTGTGCAGGACGGCGCTCCAGGATCGCTTGATAAGCTTGTGTTTCCAACGCGGTGGGGTCGCCGGCAGCTGGTTGGAGCGGAGCAAGGAGCATCGAGGCACGCGGCAGATCGCCCTCAGCTTGCGCAATAGCAGCCTTTTCCACAAGGGCATCGATGTCGCCTGGCGTAATATCCAGGACCTGGTCGAACTTGCGCAGCGCTTCAGGATAACGACGAAGCATAAGGTAGTGCACAGCATGCTGGGTGATCAGGTTAACGTTGCGCGGGTCAAGCTGCTCGGCTTCGTTAAAGTAACTCTCGCTCCGGTCCCACTGGCCTCGCCTCCGTGCGACATAGGCCAGCGACTCAAGAATCCGGCTGCTATTGGGGAGGAACTGACGTGCTTGCTCATAGTAACGCATCGCGGTGTCGTAATCCTTTAGGCAGGCGTAGTGGTAATAGCCCTTGGCCAATAGGGCTTCGCCGAGATTAGGCTGAAGAGTGAGCGCGGTTTCGGCTGCCTGCTGCGCCTCTTCACGCAGAGCGACGGTTGGTTGAAGATTCAGTGTGCGGTAGCCGCGGGCATCAACGTATGACAGCAGCGCCCAGGCAAGGGCGAACTTCGGATCTAAGCGCACCGCTTCTTTGAGATATTTCTGTCCGGCAAGGTAGTTGCCGGGCGTGTTTTGCGTTTTCAGTGTATAAGCCAGGCCGCGCAGGTAGGCATCGTAGGCCTCAGGATTGTCAGTCGGTTTAGCGGCGATGACTTGCTCTTCCTGACCGGTAAGCTTCGCTCGCAACTGCTCGGCGATAGCTTTGGCCACCTCACTTTCCACCGAAAAGATATCGGTCAGTTTGCGATCGAAGGTATCGGCCCAAAGATGGGAATCATTGGCTGCTTTGATTAGCCGCACGTTTACGCGCACGGCGTCGCCACTTTTCTGCACGCTGCCTTCTACAATGTGAGCGACGCCCAGTTGCTTGGCGATCTCGGAGAGATTCCCCGGCTTGCTTTGATATTGCTGGGTTGAGGTACGCGAGATCACCTTCAAATCGGCTATCTTGGATAAGCGCGTTAGAATCTCGTCCTGGATACCCTCGGCAAAGTAGGCGTTCGCTTTGTCTTCGCTGCGATTTTCGAAGGGTAAGACGGCGATGCTCTTTTCCACAATAGGAAGTCCTACGTCGGCGGCTTTCCCCGAAGAGGAGCGTGCAACCGCCGGTGAGCCGCGTCGGTAAAAGACTGAAAAGCTGATCGCCAAAGCCACAGCTGAAACGAGCAAAACAGCTGTAAGCACGTACTTGGGCCAACGAGGCGTAATGACCGGACGGACGCTAACACCGGACGTCTGCTTCCATCTTCTTCTTCGCTTGAGTTTGTCCGGAAGATGTGGGTTGCCGAGATTGTCTTTGTAGAGATTAACCAGGTGCAGCCTCAGCCCGTGCTTCACCTGACACTCGCCGAGATCGTGCAAGTACGGCTGCCAGTGCCGGTATTGGGTCAAATCTTCCGCTATATGCCCGGACAAAAGAATATGCCCGGCATCGCCGCAATCCATGACGCGCTGCGCCACGTTGAGCCCCGGTCCGGCGATGTTCGTCTTGTCGTTAACATCGGTGACTTGATTCACCGGGCCGCTGTGCACTCCCATCCGCAGCTGAATATGCGGATACCCTTGCAACGTTCTGCTGATCTCGAGCGCACATCGCACCGGCTCTTCCGGACTGTGGAAGAAAAGGAGCGCCATCCCGTCTCCGGTCGGCACCCGGATCAGTTTACCTTTTGTTTCGGCGGCCTGAAAACATTCGCTGCTTCGGACGATTTGGTTGAGATCTTGCAGTAACTCAATCTGCTCATTGACCAGCAACTTCGAGTAACCGACCACGTCGATTAACAGGACATGTGCGATCTCCAGCTCGGCCTGCTTGTTGATCTCGGACATGTCGGTTCCCGGAGGAGAAGTGTTGCGCCAGAAAAATAATCTCAATTCATCCGCCGATAGTCGAGAGCATAGCTGCGAGATTACGTCACTCGGGTCGTCTCTGAGGCCCGACGTTAATGGCGCGAACATCTGTGCGATCAGCACTCGATGCTTGTCCCAATGCCGCGCAGGGGTTTCCCACGCGTCCAGCGCTTTGTTTTGTTCCTTGGGAGTCATTCCGGTTCGACGGAAGCTGACCCCTTTCTATTTCGACGCGGGCAAGCCGACGAGTTTTTGGAAACGCGGATCGTTCCGGAGCGGATCGAACATCGGGTCGAGCCGGACCAGCGCCGGAGTGAGCGGTACGTTTGAAGCCAGTGGGCCTTCATATGGTATCGAGAGTAGTTTCTGTAGAGCGGCGATGGCGCGGTCGGGTTCCCCCATGCGCGCCACCACCCGGGCGAAGATGTCGACCAGCCGGGGGCCAGTTAACACGTCTTTCTCGATCGGATTCGCGGCGATGGCGCCTTCGACCAGAGCCAACGCGGCTTTGTCACCGAGGCCCATATTGGTCAGCGCGAGATCTACAATGAGGAGATAATTTTCCGGCTGTTCTTTGAGGAAAGGTTCCAGTTCGCTGCGCGCCTGTCGCCAGGTTTGCTGGGCGGCGGCATGATCGCCGTCAACTTCCTGCGCCCAGCCTAACCAAAAGCGCAGTTCCCCGTTGATGTAACCTAACTCCGGATTAGGCTTGGCCAGTACTTCCTTTAGCCGAGGGATAATTTGCGCAGGTTGGCGCTCTAGGATCGTTTGGTAAACTTGTGTTTCCAAGTCCGCGGTGTCGTCGGCGTTCGGGTGGAGCGGAGTGAGGAGTGCCGAGGCCCGTGGCAGGTCGCCTTCAGCTTGTGCGATAGCCGCCTTTAGGATGACCGTACCCTGGTCGTCCGGCGTAATGTCGAGAATCTGATCAAGCTTGCGCAGAGCTTCCGGAAAGCGCCGGAGTGCATTGTAGGATTGCGCGCGCTGGGTGAGTAGTAAAACGTTGCGCGGGTCGAGCCGCTCGGCTTCGTTGAAGTACGACTCGCTCCGGTCCCACTGACCTCGCCTCCGCGCGACATACGCCAGCGATTCAGGAATCCGGCTGCTATTCGGCAGAAACTGACGTGCTTGCTCAAAGTAACGCACCGCGGTGTCGTAATCCTTTAGGCAGGCGTAGTGGTATTGGCCCTTAGCCAGTACGGCCTCGCCGAGATTGGGCTGAAGAGTGAGCGCGGTTTCGGCTGCCTGCCGCGCCTCTTCACGCAGGGCGACCGTTGGTTGAAGAGTCTGTGTGAGGTAGCCGCGCGCTTCAACGTATGACAGCAGCGCCCAACTAAGGGCGAACTCCGGGTCCAACCGTACCGCTTCTCTGAGATATTTCTGTGCGCCAAGAGAGTTGCCAGGTGAGTTTGCTGTTTTCAGATTATAAGCCAGGCCACGCAGGTAGGCATCGTGAGCATCAGGATTGTCTGTCGGCCTAGCGACAATGACTTGCTCTTCTCGGCCGGTGAGTTTCGCCCGCAACTGGTCGGCGATGGCTTTGGCCACCTCACTCTCGACCGAAAAGATGTCGGTCAGTTTGCGATCGAAGGTATCGGCCCAAAGATGGGAATCGTTGGCCGCCTCGATCAGCTGCACGTTTACGCGCACGGCGTCGCCACTTTTCTGCACGCTGCCTTCTACAATGTGAGCGACGCCCAGTTGCTTGGCGATCTCGGAGAGATTCCCCGGCTTGCTTTGATATTGCTGGGTTGAGGTACGCGAGATCACCTTCAAATCCGCAATCTTTGCAAGTCGCGTCAGGATTTCGTCTTGGATCCCCTCCGCGAAGTAGGCGTTGTCCGGATCACGGCTCAGATTGTCAAATGGCAGCACTGCGATCGATTTCTCTGCTGATGCGGTGCCTTCGCTTCGCCTCAAACCTGTATAACGCCCGAGAAAAAATAATCCGAGTGCGAGCGCACCGCCGATGATCACGACGTAAATCCAGGCGCGACGCACCGAGGGTCGTGTCGGCATTGCATCAGCCACTTCGGTGCGCTTTAAACCTTGCGGCGTCAGTTCAAATGCCCAAGCGACGATCAGCGCGATCGGAAATCCTATAATAATCACGAGAACGACGAGCCGCACGACCCAGTTCGGAATCTCGAAGAACGGAAAGACCTGCGTCGCAACTTGGATCAATAACCAAGCGACGACACCGTAAGCGATCGCAACTTTGTAAACGTTGCGCCGCTTCAGCTCGGCGAAGAAGTTCTTCGGGTTCACGGCTTGTCGCGCAGCCACTCGAAATTGTCGCCGAAGTACAGGCGGTTCACTCGCGCAACTTTATCGCATCCATCCGGTTCGACAACCTGACGCGACTCATTCGCGTCGAACTGTAAGTGCTAGCCGATTACTACTTCGCCGTCACAGGAGTTAGCTGGTTGGCAACCAACTGCCAGCCTGTCGCACCTTTTACCCAAACATGTATGGTGCGGTATTGGCCACTTGTTTGTTTGCCGCTGTACTGACCTTTGATGGTTACGCGGCTGTTGGCCACAGCCACGTTTCCGTGGATCCGCACCTTCATGTCCTCCTCTTCGCTGATTGAGTCGAGCGAGGTCGCGCCGGATTTGAGGTTGGCTAGACGATCAGCTTTCGAGTGTATCTCTCCCGCGCCGTTCGTGAACGTGTAATCATCGGCCCAGATTCGCTCCAGCGTCGCTGCGTCCTTTTGAAGCAATGCCGTTCGATACTTCTCGATCGTCTGCCTGACTTCCTGCTCCGCAGCAGTATCCGCGCCTTGAGCTACGGATTGCTGTCGTCCAACCGATAACAGAGCCACGGTGAGAATTGCGGCGTAGACAATGTGTTTCATATGCGAACTCCTTTACAGCTTTTGAATTGGCCCGAGAAGGTCAGTGATTCCAATCCTGGTCGTTTAGAAGAATGCGCGCGCGAAGTCAATTGCCAGTAAGGCGCAGGCCAGATCGACGCGTCACCTAAGCAGGTTTTTGGGCCGCAGTTTTTCACGACCTAGCAAGCGGCGGCTCCGCACTTTCTAATCCGCATCGGCGAGCTAAGGTTAAGTAATCGGAATGATTTCCGCCCAGGAAAGGAAAATCAAACAAACCGGCTGTGACGTTCGGTTTGATAACCTGACGCGACAGCTTTACGCGACTGACGCTTCGATTTACCAGATCGAACCGGCAGCTGTTGCCTTTCCACGCAGTGCGCGGGAAGCGAGCGCAGTCATTCACGCTGCCGCCGATGCAGGCGTTTCGGTGACACCGCGTGGCGCGGGCACCAGCTTGGTTGGGAACGCAATTGGGGATGGGTTGATTGTCGAGTTCTCGCGTTACAACCGCCAGATCAATGATTTCGATCTCGAAAAACGCAGCGTGTGTGTCGGCGCCGGCGTTGTGCTGGATCAGCTCAACGATTTTTTAAAACCGCGCGGATTTTGTTTTGGGCCGGATGTCGCCACCAGCGCCCGCGCAACGCTTGGCGGAATGATCGCCAACAATTCGTCCGGCGCTCGCGTCCCGGTCTATGGAACGACGGCCGATCACGTGATTTCACTTGAGATCGTGATGGCTGATGGACGGATTGAGAAGATCGGCCGCGCGCACGACACGTTGGGTGCCGAGCGAAAGCAGATCGATAATCTCGTTCGCGCAAAGGGCGCGGAAATGGCTGAGCGCTGGCCGCCGGGATTGCTGAAACGCTGGCCAGGCTATGGCATCGAGAGATTCCTGCGCGCGCCGAACAATCTCGCGGACATTCTCGCTGGTAGTGAAGGCACGCTGGCTGCGATTTTTTCCGCCGAACTAAAAATCTCGCCCCTGCCGCACGAGAAAGGTTTGGGTCTGATCTTTTTTGCGTCCGTGGACGAAGCGATGCAAGCCACGGTCGAGCTGCTCGATCTCAAACCCGCCGCCATCGAACACATCGATCGCCCTTTGCTCGATCAAACCAAGAGCCAGCTTCTCTTTCAAGCCGCGCGCGATTTGCTCGAACTGGAAACGAAGCCGTGCGAATCGATTTTGATCGTCGAGTTCTACGACGATGTGGCTGAGCGATTGTCGATCTTGCAAACGAAAAAGCTCGGGTTACGCACGAAAATCCTCACGGATCCTGCGCAGATGAACTTGGTCTGGTCGGTGCGCAAATCTGGCCTCTCGCTTTTGACGGGTTGCATCGGTCCGGCCAAGCCAGTGGCGTTTATCGAAGACGCTGCCGTTCGCCCTGCACAATTGCCAGCTTACGTGCGCGGCTTGCAATCGATCATGAAACCGCTCGGGCTGGAGGCGAGTTATTACGGTCACGCTGCTAGTGGATTGCTTCACGTGCGACCGGTGCTCGACCTCCACAGCGCGTCTGACTTGAAAAAATTTCGACAGGTGGCCGATCAAACCTCCGCCCTGGTGCGACAATTCAAAGGTTCGCTTTCGGCTGAGCATGGTGTCGGCATCGCCCGCACAGAGTACATGCGCGAACAATTAGGCGATGAGCTGCTCGGAGTAATGCGTGAAATTAAGCGAACCTTCGATCCCAAAAATATCTTCAATCCGGGGAAAATTTTCGCCGATGGCCGGCACAAGATCGACAGTCATTTGCGCGAGAATTTCACACGGCCGCTCCAGCTTCCATTTCAGCCGGTGCTCGCCTTTGCGTTCAAGGACCACTCGTTCATCGGCAATCTCGAGCAATGCAACGGCTGCGCCGGTTGCCGTAAGGACACCCCGATTATGTGCCCGACGTTCATCGCAACGGGCGAAGAAGTCATGTCCACCCGTGGGCGCGCCAACATTATCCGGGCGGCACTCGAACTGCGCGTGAACGGACACGATCCTCTGAAATCCGAAGAGCTCGATGCCGCGCTAAGCAATTGTCTCTCCTGCAAGGGATGCACGCCGGAATGCCCGTCTAACGTAAACCTTGCGCTGTTGAAAGCAGAGCTGATGTACGCGCGACATCGGCGCGATGGTTTGCGGCTGCGCGATCGAATCTTTAGCGACATCGATCTGCTTGGCCGAATGGGTTGCACCGTGCCATCGCTTGCAAATGCATCCCTGAATTTCCGGCCACTACGGCTGCTGATGGAAAAAGCCCTCGGTCTCTCCGCGAGACGTTCCTTGCCGCGTTACACGAGTGAACGATTCGATCGTTGGTTCGCGCGATATTCTGTAACCTGGGTCGCTGACTCCGGCACCGCGATCAACGATCGCGGCTACAACCGTGGCAAAGTGATTCTTTGGGACGACACGTTTGTGCGTTATCACGAGCCGCACATCGGAATTGCTGCGGTCAAGGTTTTGGAAGCGCTCGGGTTTGATGTGTCGCTCGCAAAAAAACGACGATGCTGCGGGCGGCCGGCGTTCAGTCAGGGAAATCTCGATGCCGCGGCAGAGGTCGGAAAACACAATGTCGATCTTTTGAATCGCATCGGCGGCTCGATGCCAATTCTTTTCCTCGAGCCATCATGTTATTCGATGTTCGTTGAAGATTATTGCGAGCTAAAGATCAACAACGCAGAAAAGGTGGCGAAGCGGTGCTTCCTATTTGAAAAATTTGTCGATGATTTACTCGCGCAAGAACCGGACGCGCTTCAATTCAAACGCTGTTCCGCCACGGTCGCAATCCACCCGCATTGTCACGCCAAGTCGCTCATGAATCCCGCGTTTATGAGGAGACTCGCGGAGCGCTTGCCGGGCCGAAAAGCCACGGTTCTCGACAGCGGTTGCTGCGGAATGGCCGGTGCGTTTGGCGCGCTCGCCGAGAAATACGACCTCTCCGTGCAAGTCGCTGCGGATTTGCTCGACAAGATCGACAAACAACATCCGGACGTCGTTGTCGCCTCAGGGACAAGTTGCCGCCAT
>Ga0209470_1003127_pt1 | contig 11516 bp, 9 predicted proteins | sample GraSoiAngelo_125_FD_185882 | JGI IMG/M metagenome (GOLD analysis project Ga0209470, IMG submission 185882) | Grasslands soil microbial communities from the Angelo Coastal Reserve, California, USA - 14_0927_05_40cm (SPAdes) (version 2) | ecosystem: Environmental > Terrestrial > Soil > Grasslands ... | reverse complement strand
TAAATTCCGTTCTTACTGAAATCGAGCGATCGACTGCGCAGAGTCTCGTCAACGATTCAAACGCGACGCACGAACAATCGCTGCTCAATAATAGTTCACAATCAGGCCGTCCACAGCCCGCGCTTAGCGGAACGGAGCTGGCCACGAGTACGACGATCAAGCGCCCCAACACCTTTACCAGCAAGATGCCCGGTGACAGCGCCGGCCCAATTAAAGGGCACACCGCCGGCTTCAGCGATTTGGATCAACTGCTCGCGCAAAAAGGTCCGCTCGGGTCAGGCACAAAATTACGACTGCCGGACGATCAACTCTTCGAATATGACAGTGACGTGCTTCAAGCAAGCGCCATCAGTCAATTGCAAAAACTGGGCACTCTTATCCAGCGTAATCCGAAAGCTACGTTTTCCGTGGAAGGTTACACGGATTCATTCGGCTCATTCGAATACAACCTCGATCTGAGTCAGCGCCGCGCTGACAGCGTGAAACGTTATTTAGTGGAGGCAATGCGGATTAATCCTGCGCAAATCGAAACGCGCGGTTACGGCGCAGCGAAATTCCGAGCGTCGCCAAACGGATCAATTGGAGAGCAGAGTCCCAATCGCCGTGTGGAGGTTGTGGTGCACACCAGCGAGGGGTAGTCGGCGCGCCCGGCGGTCGCGCCCTACCAGTTTTTGATCCATTGAGTTGAATCGGTGCCACTCGTTAGACCGTTGGTGCTCCAAAGATCAAATGTTGGATTGTAGCCGCCGGTTCCTGTCGCTGCCTGAATCGTCGAGTAGCCATAGCTGTTTCTAAACGGATCGCGAATGTACTGGACGTTTAGAGTTTGATCGTCAGGGCTGAGCATATTGGGCTTGAAGACGAAATAAGATCTCGCTCCGGTGTTTGGAGTACGACTTCCGCTGGTTGTCCCAAACAGCGAATTGTAGAGGTAAAGACTAGCTGCCTGATAGGTAGTTGGGTTTCCAGACGTCTGAGCGTTGAGACTGTCGGTATCACTGTTACGCGGATATATCCCGTTGTCCGCTTTGTAACTTTCGAGAGCTGCGGACATGGCGGCGATTTCGGTTTCGGCGCGGGCGCGGGCACCTTTCTTCTGAACGTAGCCGACCGTGCTTAGAACTAATCCGGTCAGAATGATGATAACAGTGGTTACGACGATTAGTTCAATGAGAGTAAACGCGCTCTTAGGGGAAAATGACGAATGGCTTCGCCGCGTTAAATCGTTAAATCGTTGAATCGTTGAATCGCAAATCCGATGTAACGGTTTAACGACGTGACGAATCACGGGGTTTTGTGTCATTCGAGCTTCGTCATTTCGGCGAGGCCAATCACGTTTGCTGCTGCAAGCCGGTGATGATGCTAATAAGCGGTGTAAAGAGAGCGAGCACGATCGTGCCGACAATCAGCGCCAGAAAAACGATCATGATGGGCTCGAGCATCGATGTGAGGGCTGCAACTGAGTTATCGACTTCATCGTCATACACATCGGCAATCTTCAAAAGCATATCCGGAAGTTTACCGGTTTCTTCGCCCACATCGATCATGCTGATCACCATTGGCGGAAAGGCGCGACTGGTCTCCAGTGGTTGAACGATCGATTCGCCTTCTTTCACACTGTCGTGCACTTGTGAAATCGCGGCGGCAATTGCAGCGTTGCCGGCCGTTTCGCGGGTGATATTCAATGCCTGTAAAATCGGCACACCGCTCGTGACCAGCGTTCCAAGTGTACGCGCAAACCGCGAGATTGCCGTTTTGCGATTCAAATCGCCAAAGAGCGGCATACGCAGTTTGAAACTGTCAATCACGAATCGCCCGCCTCGCGTGCGGCCAATGAATTTGTAAGCCGTCACGGCGACGATGACCGCTCCGAGCAGAACAAGACCATGATCCTTTACGAGGCTACTCGCTCCGATAACAAACTGGGTGACGGCTGGTAGCGGTTTATCGCCAAGCATGTCGTGAAAGATCGCTTCGAATTTCGGCACAATGAAGACAAGGAGAAAAGCCATAATGCCCACTGCCATTGTCATCACAATGATCGGGTAGACCATCGCCGCGACGACCTTGTTCTTAATCTTGGCGGCTTTCTCCTGAAATTCCGAAAGCCGGTTGAGCACCGTCTCGAGCACGCCGCCGACTTCACCGGCTCTGACCATGTTAACGAACAAATTGTTAAAGATGCGCGGGTGCAGCGCTAGCGCGTCCGAAAATGTATTACCGCTCTGGACCGAGTCAGCGAGCTTGTTGATGGTATTCTGCAAAACTTTATCCCGTTCCTGTTTCGCCAGGACGGTTAAGCTCCGCAGCAGTGGCAGCCCAGAATCAATCAGCGTCGCCAATTGACGCGTGAAAATCATCAGGACTTTTGGCTTGACCTTTGTGCGCTGGAAAAGAACAATTCCGCTCTTTGCGCGCGGTTTCGTCGCGCGCGCTATCTTCGCCGTGCGGCGCCGGGCTGCTTTGTCGTCGGCGCGGGCTACAGCCTCCTCGTAGACACTCGTTGGGAAATATCCAGCCTGACGCAATCGGCCTATTGCGTCATTCGTCGAAGCGGCTTCGACCAACCCGGTAGCTTCTTGTCCCCGAGAATCGAGAGCTATGTAGTTATAACGCGCCATGGGGAGCGATTTTAGTTAACTCGGGATGTCGTGTCGAGGCCTGGGATTCGACCAACCTTTTAAATGACGAAGCACGAATGTCGAATGACGAATTAATGACGAAGAACAGTGGTCGCGTCGCATAGTTTCGGATTTCACCATTCGAATTTGTTTCGTCATTCCTCATTCGTTTTTCGTCATTTTCCTTCACGTGTATCTCAGCACTTCCTCGACGGCGGTGTCGCCAGCGAAGATGCTGCGTAAGCCGTCCTGACGCATTGTTACCATTCCAAGCTCCACAGCCTTTTGCTTCAAGGTAACCGTTGGCGCGCGTTCATTGATTAGCTCACGAATCGGGTCGGTGAGTCTCAACAGCTCGTAGATTCCCTTTCGTCCTTTATAGCCGGTGTTGTTACAAGCGTCACAACCTTTGCCATAAAAGAATTGTTTGTTCCCGATGTCCTGCCGCGAGATTCCCAGTTCAGCAAGTAACGTCTCGCCCGGTGTGTAAGTCGTGCGACACTGCCGGCAGATGCTGCGTAGTAAACGCTGACCGAGGACTGCCTCGAGCGTGGATGAGATTAGAAACGGCTCAACACCCATGTCGATCAAACGCGTGATGGCTCCGGGCGCATCGTTTGTATGGAGCGTAGTGAAAACAAGGTGCCCAGTCAGAGACGCTTGGATTGCAATTTGTGCGGTCTCGAGATCGCGTGTCTCGCCGACCATGATGCGGTCCGGGTCCTGACGCAGAAACGACCGCAAGACACGCGCAAACGTCAGGCCGATAGCATCGTTTACCGGCACTTGTACGATCCCTTCCAGATCGTATTCGACCGGCTCTTCTGCAGTCAGGAGCTTCGAATCAATCGTATTGACCTTACGCAGGCAGGAGTAAAGAGTCGTTGTCTTTCCAGAGCCAGTCGGTCCGGTCGCAATGAAGATGCCGTTCGGACGCTCGATCATCTCCAGTAGAAAATTGTAGATGTAATCGGGCATTCCGAGTGCTTCGAGGTCCAGATTAACGATGCTGCGATCAAGAACCCGCAGCACGAGGCTCTCCCCGAATTGAGTTGGTAATGTTGAAACTCGAAGATCGACGTTGCGCCCGGCGATATGCTTCTGAATGCGACCATCCTGGGGCAACCGTCTTTCTGCGATGTTCATATTTGCCATCACTTTCAACCGCGAGATGACCGGCAGAGCAAGATGACGTGGCGGTGGCGACATTTCGTAGAGCGCGCCATCGACGCGATAGCGGATCTTGAACTCATTTTCGAATGGCTCGAAATGAATGTCGCTCGCGCGGTCCTGGATCGCCTGGTAAAGAATGAGATCGACAAAGCGAATGATCGGAGTTGCGTTTGCTTCGGCTTCAACTGCCGCTTCGCCGTTTCCCTCGCGTCCGGTAGAGACGGATAGAAGCTCGCCAGCCTGGCCGAGTTGCTTGAGAACTTCATCCATGCTCGTCGTATCGGTGCCGTAATGCTGTTTGATCAGGTCTTCGATTTGATCCGTGGGCGAAACGACGACTTGGATATCCTTACCGAGCGCAAAGCGAAGATCCTCCGCAGCGGTGAGATCGAACGGATCAATGAGGGCGACTCGCAAAGTGGTTCCGCTCACCTCAATCGGAAGAGCACCGTGTAACCGAGCCAGACCGCTGGGAATGAGCCGCAAGATCTCCGGCGGGATATCGCGCTCGGCTAGATCGATCAAGTCGGTGCCGAGCCCGTTGGCAATTGTCTGATAAAAGCCGTGCTCGTCGATGAAGCCCCCATCGATCATCGCCTGAGCAACGGTTTTCCCGTTCAGTTCTACTTCCCTCAGGACGTCTTCCGCTTGCGAAGGCTCGACGACGCGCTGCTCGATAAAAAATTCGGCTAACTGCTTTTCCGTCATGTTTGTTAGCTCACGTCGCCGACTGTGATGGAGATCACTTCTTCCGCAGAGGTAAGGCCGGCGAGCACCTTGCGGACCCCGTCTTCGCGAAGCGTGCGCATGCCGAGTTCACGCGCTCGTTGCCGCAGCGACAACGTCGAGCTGCGTTTGTTGATCATGTGGCGCACATCGTCATTGATCACAAAAATCTCGAAGATGCCGATTCGACCCTTGTAACCAATTTGACGGCATCGCTCGCACCCTACTGGCTTCATTACTTGAGCCTCGGAGAGCTGGCCGGGCTCGATTTGCAGCGCGCGCAATTCGGTCTCGCTGAGTTCCCCTGGTTGTTTGCAGTGTGCGCACAATCTGCGGATAAGCCTTTGCGCCATGATTGCTCGCACGGAGGAAGCGACCAGAAACGGTTGAACACCAAGATCGGCCAAGCGCGCCACGGCAGAAGGCGCATCATTGGTGTGCAGCGTACTGAAGACGAGGTGACCGGTGAGACTCGCGTTGGTAGCAATGCTCGCCGTCTCGAGATCTCGAATTTCACCAATCATGATGATGTTCGGCGCCTGACGCAGAATGGAGCGCAAGGCCGCCGGAAAAGTCATCCCGATTTCACTGTTCACCTGCACCTGATTGATGCCGGTCATTTGATACTCGACCGGCTCTTCGACCGTGATGATTTTGCGGTCGGGTTTGTTAATGTAATTGAGGCAGGCGTAGAGAGTGGTTGTCTTTCCGGAGCCGGTAGGGCCGGTGACGAGTAAAATGCCGTCCGGCAGTTTGATCAGGCGTTCGAATGTTTCCTGGTCGTCTGAGAAAAATCCAAGCTCCGGCAAGCCAAGCTTTAGACTGGATTTATCCAGCAAGCGCATCACTACGCCCTCACCATGATTGGTAGGAATCGTTGAGACGCGAAGATCGATTGGCTTCTTTTTGATTTTTACCTGAATGCGACCGTCCTGTGGCAGGCGTTTCTCTGCAATGCTCATTGAACCGGTCATAATCTTGAGCCGGCTGATGATTGCGGATTGCAAACGTTTTGGTGGCGCTTGCATCTCCTGCAAAACGCCATCGATCCTGAAACGGACGCGAAACTTCTTGTCCAGCGGTTCGAGATGAATATCGCTTGCGCCAGCGCGGTGCGCCTCGATCAGCAACATGGAGACAAGACGGATAATTGGCGCGTCGGCTTCATCGATTGCGGTCGCTTCCGAGCCATCACCAATTTCCAATCCGAGATCGATGTCGTCTCCGATTTTTTTCTGCAGGACGTCGGCTGCTTCGTCCGCCGTCCCGTAGTATTTGATCAGTGCATCACGAATTTTCTGGGGACTGGTGCATACCAGTTCCAGCTCGCGTTGCAGGAGAAAACTCAGGCTGTCGATCGTATCGATATCCAGTGGATTACCGACCGCCACTACGAGACCGGTGTCGCCGAAGGCGACCGGGATCACTTTGAAGCGGCGCGCGTCTTCGCCTCGGATTTGATTGATGATTTGCGGCGGAATCACCATGGAAGAGATGTCGATCCAATCCATGTGCGCTTGCGCTGCGAGCGTGCGCGAGACCTCCACGTCAGAGACAACTCCGTCGTCGATTAAAATATCCACGATGCCGGGTTCGCCGTTCAAAACTGACCTCGCGCTGTCGATCTGCGGACGGGTGATTAGTCCACCTTCTTCGAGGACCTTGAGCACGTACTCTTCGTTGTGTTGCACCGGAGGAAAAGACAGCGCGCGCAGTTTACTGCAAAACCGCTAAATTTCCAGCGAGAGCGGATATTCGGGCATCGCGCTGTCCTAACAAGATGGAGATTATTCCACGGTGACGCTCTTAGCGAGATTGCGTGGTTTATCGACATCGCGGCCCAGCTGAACTGCCAGGTGATAAGCGAGAAGTTGAAGCGGGACGACAGACAGGATTGGCATTACGTACTCGGGCGCTTCCGGCAGCACGATTATTTCGTTGGCAACTTCTTTGAGGTGCTTGGCTCCGTTTCCACTAGTTACCGCAATGATCGGTCCTTTGCGGGCTTTTACCTGCTCCATGTTATTCAGGTTTTTGAAGAAAACTGAATCGTCGGGCGCGATAAATACGGAGGGCAGATCAGGACGAATTAGCGCTATGATGCCGTGCTTGAGCTCAGCACTTGGGTGCCCTTCCGCAAACAGATACGTGATCTCCTTCATCTTCAGCGCGCCTTCAAGCGCGACGGGGAAGTTGAATTGTCGCCCAAAGAAAAGCATGCCGTTTGAATTGGCATATTTTTTGGCGACCGCCTTAATTTGGTCGCTTAGACCCAGAACCGTTTCCATCTGGCCGGGCAACGCTTCGAGCGCTTCAATCACCCGGCTCCCATCCGTTGCGGAAAGATTTCGCATCCGGCCAAAGAGCAACCCAAGGAGCGTAAGAATGACAAGTTGCGACGTAAAAGATTTTGTAGCGGCCACGCCGATTTCCGGACCGGCGTGCATGTAAACTCCTCCATCGCTTTCGCGGGCAATCGTGCTTGCGACGTTGTTACAAATTCCCAGAGTGCGAAAGCCTTTGCGCCGGCTTTCGCGCAGGGCTCCGAGTGTATCCGCGGTTTCGCCGCTCTGACTGATTGCAAAGACCAGCGTCTCAGGAGTCATCGGTGTATTACGATGACGAAACTCACTCGCGTATTCGACTTCGGTTGGAATGTTCGCAAGTCGCTCGATCAAATATTCACCGACAATGCCGGCGTGAAGCGCGGTGCCACAGCCTGTAAGGACGATACGGCCGACGTCGCGAAGCTCGGGAGGCGTCATGTTCAAGCCGCCCAGCTTTGCCGTGCATTCCTCCGGGTTGAGACGGCCACGCATCGCGTCGCGCACCGTGTCTGGTTGCTCAAAGATTTCTTTGAGCATGTAATGCGGATAATCCCCTTTTCCGATGTCTTCGGCTGTAAATTCAACCTTGCTGACTAGGTGTTCGCTGCTATCGCCCGCGAGCGAAGTGATCTCGAATTTGTCGCTTCCCGCAGCGACGATGTCGAAATCGTTTAGATAAACAGCGTCACGGGTGTAAGCGACGATCGCACTGACATCACTGGCCAGAAAGTTTTCGCCTTTGCCTACTCCGAGCACGAGTGGGCTTCCCCGCCTTGCGCCGATCATAAAATCCGGCACATCGGCGTGGACCAGAGTAATACCATACGTTCCGATCACCTGGCGAAGCGCGGCGCGAACAGCCGCAAGCAGTCGCGCCTTCTTTTCGGGAACATCCACCGTGTTGGCGCATGAGTCGTCGTAGAGTTTCCCAATCAGATGCGCTAGCACTTCGGTGTCGGTTTCGGAGCGAAATTTTGTATCACCGCTTCGGATCAGCTCATCTTTGAGCGTTTGATAATTTTCTATGACGCCGTTGTGGACCAGTGCCAGTTTGCCGCTGGCGTCAAAGTGCGGATGCGCGTTTTGGTTGGTGACTTTGCCGTGTGTGGCCCAGCGCGTGTGACTGACTCCCAGCGAACCTGAGAGCGGTTGCTTCCGCATTAGTTTTGAGAGCGCCGCGATGCGTCCGGCGCATTTGCGCGTTTCCAGGCGCCCGCCGTCTATAATGGCGATGCCGGCTGAGTCGTAGCCTCGATATTCAAGGCGACGCAGTCCGTCGAGCAAAATGGGCGCGGCTTGAGCGCGCCCAACGTAGCCAACAATTCCACACATGTTGCGAGTGTAATGGCGGGCATCCGCGCTCGCAAGATTCGTTGGACCGGGCAGCGCTCGAGCAGCAGCAGGAAGCAATGACAAAGCACGAATGACGAATGACGAAAGAAGCTCGAATGTCAAAATGACGGAGGAGCACGCTAATATTGGCGCGGCAAACCGGGTCGCCTCTTCCTCTCAGGCAGACGGGAGGGGTGAGGGCGATCAATGGCCATCCGGCCGTGTTGTAGATAGCGGCAAAGATCTTCGCCTGCTCGATAGCAAAAAAGTTACCGCAAAAAAGCAGCGCTGAGTTATTGATTGGTAAACAATGCAACACCGGCCGCAGCGCGACTCCCTTCCAAAAAATCCCAGCGTAGAAGCGTTCGGGGCGTTGCCGCCCGGCACGACCCAGCGAACGCTTGCCATCATCATGGGCGGTGGTGCCGGCAGCCGTTTGTTCCCGTTGACGAAGGATCGCGCCAAACCGGCTGTGCCGCTTGGAGGGAAATATCGGATTGTCGACATTCCCATCAGCAATTGTCTCAATTCCGGGCTGCGTTCGATCTATGTGCTGACCCAGTTCAACAGCATGTCGTTGCATCGTCATATTCAAGCCAGCTACAAGTTCGACAATTTCTCGCGCAGCTTTGTGGACATTCTTGCCGCTCAACAAACGCCAACCGGCTCGCAGTGGTATCAGGGAACCGCTGACGCTGTTCGGCAAAACATGCGCTATTTCCTCGAGCGCCCGTTCGATTATTACCTCGTCCTAAGCGGCGACCAGCTTTACCGGATGGATTTTCGTGCGTTGCTGCATCAGCACATCCGGCTTGGCGCAAACATCACTTTGGCTACTAAACCCGTAGCGCTGCATCAGGTTTCTGAGTTCGGCATTATGCAGAGTGGCGTTGATCGCCGAATCACGCGTTTTGTCGAGAAGCCAACCGATCAAACAGTCTTACAGGAAATGAAAATGAGCCGGGAGCTCCTCAGCGCCATCGGCTCGAACGACGATGAAGAATTGTTCCAAGCTTCGATGGGAATTTACGTCTTCAACCGCGACGTGCTCATCCAATCGTTGCAGAACGATCTGGTCGATTTCGGAAAACATATTATCCCGCAATCGATCAAAGACCGGCATGTCAGCGCATTTATTTTTGAGGGTTATTGGGAAGACATTGGAACAATCCGCGCTTTCTACGAGGCCAATCTGGATCTCACAGATGTAGTGCCCGAGTACAGTTTCTTTGAGCCCCAGTCTCCGATTTACACGCATCCGCGCTTTTTGCCGGGAAGCAAAATCAATGGCGCCACCTTGCGACAGGCAATCATTTCGGATGGATGTATCATCTCGGATGCGCATCTCGAACGATGTGTGGTGGGAATACGCAGTGTTATTCAAAGCGGCGCGACGATCCGGAACAGCATCGTGATGGGCGCGGATTATTTTGAATTAGAACAGACCGATTCGTCAAACTTGCCCATAGGCATTGGACGCAATTGCGTGATCGATCGCGCCATCATCGACAAAAATGCTCGCATCGCAGATGGCGTTGTGATTACGCCGGAGGGTAAGCCCTCAAACTTGGATGCAGAGAATTACTTTATCCGCGACGGCATTGTCGTGATACCCAAAGACGCAGTCATTCCAGCCGGTTTCTGGATATGATCGGTTTCGTTGTAGCCGGGGTTGATGAACCCGAAACGGCACTTTAGTTCCTCACTGCCGCGGTCAACGCCGGCGGCTACAGCCACTGCTGCTAGCGCCTATCTGTCATTCCGGCAAACTGCCCTTGAGTTTCCCATTTTTCTTGCTTGTTCCACGGGATCTGCGAGTCGTGACGATCGTCAGGATCACTGACCAGGGCAGTTTCCTTCTGTGTCGCGCATGAGGACATGCCTACCATGAACGCACACAGCAGAGCAGGAACGACAATTGTTCGAAGGTTACGGATTTGTGCCAGCATAAATTACGTTATCTCCGGGTTGAATTTGAGCGCCGCGCGCCAAACTACCGGTGATGATATCGCCGATGGCGGTCGCCGGTTCAACTGAAGAAATGCGAATTTTTCCAACCAACGTTCCATCCCGCAGAACAAGCATCTCCGCATTCGACTCGACTCCATGGCGAGTGCCGAGATTCAATACTACGAAGTTGTAAGCCTGATTGACTGCTAGGATCGTCCCGCGCAAACCTGTTCGGCGGGGGGCAGTCTCGCGGACAGCTTCCCGGCGTTTCTTTCCTTCCTTTGGCTGATCGGCGCGATCCTGGATGGCCTGTAGTTTTTCGGAGAGAAAAGACTTTTCTTTTTCCGCGCTGTCCAATTGACGGCGAAGATCATCGATTTGCGACTGCAAATCCGCGGCCGGCGTTGTCGCGGAGTTGTCAGCCGCCGAAGCATTTGGATTTTTTTCCGCTTCTTGCACGGGCGTCTGCAAAGAAGCTATCTCTTTCTGGTTCTCGTTTAATTTGGTCTGCAAATCGGCCTTCTCTTTCTGTACTTGGGCGAGCTCTGCCTCGGCTTTTGCGGCTCTGTTTTCCGCTTGCGCGACTTTACCCTGGTCTTCCACGGCACCACCGGCCGGCGGATTCAGTTTCCCGCGGGTCCCGCGTTCTGCTGCATCGCGCGCGGCCTGTGCAGTCGCCACCGTCGCGCGAAGCGTTTTCATTTTTTGGCTGTTTAAGAAACCGAAAAATGCTGCCAATACGAGCAGCAAAATGGCAAGGCTGGCCACGCCTTTCGGTGTGACCGCGGAAAGCGCGGATTCCCGGTGCGTCATAGGAGAGTGTGAGGAGTGAGGCTTTTTTAAACGAATCACGCAGAAACGCAATCTTGATTTCGAGTCGAATGCTGGAATGTGAAACAATCGGAGTTTAATAGATTGCGTTTCCTGTCGTTTCAACCGATAGACATTCCGTGGGACAACAGCACCGTGTACGAGGCAAACGCAAGCGACGTAAGGCGTATCTAGAGCGCAAGAAAGCAGCGCTGCGAGTCAGCGCCATGCAACCAGCGTCAGGCAAGCAGCGGGCAAAGAAGGAATCCAACGCGGAAGAGTAAATTCGACTCGATCGCTGGGTGACGACCTGGGTTAGTGATTTCATGCACAGACGTAGCAATGCCGAATCGAGCCCGCTATCTGATTGTCGATGGGCACAGCATTATTTTTGCCTGGCCCGAATTGCGCAAGCTCCAATCGCGGCGGTCCTCGCTGGCCCGCGAAGCGCTGACAAAGCGCCTGCGAGATTATCAAGATTGGACGGGCGTGCATGTGGTAGTCGTCTTTGATGGCAAAGGAAAAAGGATCGAAGCGACTTCTGACCCGGCTGACGTACAAGTCTTTTATTCCCGCG
>Ga0209470_1003126_pt1 | contig 11518 bp, 10 predicted proteins | sample GraSoiAngelo_125_FD_185882 | JGI IMG/M metagenome (GOLD analysis project Ga0209470, IMG submission 185882) | Grasslands soil microbial communities from the Angelo Coastal Reserve, California, USA - 14_0927_05_40cm (SPAdes) (version 2) | ecosystem: Environmental > Terrestrial > Soil > Grasslands ... | reverse complement strand
CTGCTGGAGTCCGTCGGGCGGGATCCGCAGGTCTTCCCGCAAGAGCTCGTGACTGCGTCGTCGACGCGCCCGTGCTTGATGCCCGCGCTCAGGCGTCACTCATGCCTAAGCGCCCGGTGTCGGGTCAACGCGCGGCTGTCGGGTCGAGCGAGGTCGGTGGGTCCGGCGCACTCGCCTCGATGAAGAGGGCGGCGATGAAAGCGACGGTACGGCCGACTGTAAGCACCGTTCGCCAGGGACTATCATCGAAGCGTCAGGCATGCCGATGAGACTCAGTGCCTGCGCTCGGGGATCACGGGCATGCCGGGCATGGCCTGAAGCTGCCGCGCTACCCTCTTCGGCGATCTCCTCGCCAGTCATGCATCGAGGGCGAGGAACCAGCGGAGTCCCTCGTTCCGTCCTACGGACGTAGGGGGTCCGCGAACGTCGAGTCCGGGCCGTTATGACAACTTCCGACGATTGTCGCTCCTACAGCCCGACCACCACCCTGCCGCCCGGCGGGTCCGAGTTCCTTCTCGGACCCGACATCTGCGGCTTGGGAGCTTCGTTGGCGGGCCAAACCGGCTGTGGTTATTTCACCTTCGAATGCGTCTGTAGCGTCTCAGGACATGTGATCCCCAACTACGTCTTCTATGCCTATCCGGGGGATTCCGTGTCCATTTCAGTGTTTCACGTGCAACCAGCAGTGCGCCGATTACCATCTCAGCCTCAGCAACAGTATTCCGTTGTTCCCGGACGAGCAGGTGTGTCTGCCCGGAAGCCCCTCCTGCCGACGCGTGGATCGAGATCGTCGACGAGAGCGCGCCGATCCCGCTCTCGGCATTCAGGCCCGAAGCGTGCTGCCCAGCTAGTGCTAGCCTCGACGTGCTTCGAATTCGTCCTGGGGTCGTCCGGTGAGCAGGATTGCGCGCAGATGGATGGGAATCCGGTCGCGAACTACTGCAGTGTGTACGGGACGTGTGGATCAGACTAGAGACGAAGCGTTTCTCGCACTCGTCGCGCCACCCCTGAAGGTGAGCATGGATGCCAGTGCGCGGGTGCCCGTCCCAGACGTAGCGCGCGGCGAGACGCCATCCCGTGCGCCGCCGTCATGTAGGCGAGCAGGGTTCACGTCCGGCCGGTCACCACCGCCACGAGCGCCGCGTCGACCGCGTAGTTGAGCGTCATCGGCCCGAGGCCAGAACGCAGGTAGGCGCGACGGCCGACGGGCAGTGAGAGGCCGAACCAGAGCCGTGGAGCGCCCGCGCGCCGCCCGCGCTCATCGCGCGAGCTCCGCGTAGCTCACCAGCTCCACACCCCCCGCCCGCACCGCCTCCCGCACCCGCGCGCTGGTGAGCGCCGCCAGCTCGCCCGCGTGGTCGTAGCCCTGCTGGTACGGCGCCATCGCGGGCGCGACGCCCTCCGACGGATGGCAGTACAGCTCGCTCACGCCGGGCGGCAGCGCGGCGAGGAGCGCGAGCAGATAGCGCTCGTCGACGTGACCGGTCTGGTGCATGCCGTAGACGCGGTCGGCGGTCGCGATGCCGGCCGCGCGGAGACGCGGCGCCGCGTACGCGGCGAGGGCGTGGAACACGACGCCCTCCGTGAGCTTGCGCGGGAAGTGGCTCCGATCGTAGCGGAGCGCGGCGCCCAGGTCCTCGCGCGAGAGCCGCATCGCCCGAATGCCGTAGCGCGGGGCCAGCTCGAGCAGGATGGGGAGCACCATGGGGTGCAGGTGCATGTTCAGGTGCCCGTCCAGATGCGCCAGGCGGAGGCCCGTGGCGGCGAACGCCGCGAGCTGCGCCTCGATCTCGCGCCGGAGCTGGGCTCGACCGGTGCCCAGGAGATACTGCCACGCGTAGCGGATGCCGGTGTCGATGGGCGCACGCCGAAAGGCGCCGTCCGCGGCGACGAGGCCGGGGATCTCCGCCGGCGGGGCGGCGGGCCGGCCCTGGGCGAGCACGAGGTGGAGCCCGACGGCGAGGCTCGGCGTCTCGCGCGCGAGCTGCACCGCTTCCTCGACGGCGTCGCCCGTCACCATGAGGCTCGTGCTGGTGAGGATGCCGCCGCGGTGCGCGCGGATGACGGCGGCGTTCACCTCGGGGGCGGCCCCGAAGTCGTCGGCGGTCACCACCAGCCGACGCGCCGTCACGCGAGATCGTCGATCGCCGGGAGCGGCCCCGGGAGCCGGAGGTCGCGCACCGTCACCGCCAGCTCGTCGAAGCGCTCGACGATGGCATCGGGGCCGTTGAGCGGGAGGAGGATGCCGTCGTTCGCCCGCCCGTCGCGCAGCCAGGCGGCGAGAATGGTCGTGCCGTCCACCTCCTCGCGCCGCAGCGGCACGTCCTGGTAGGCGGCGAAGCGCTGGCGCACGAAGGCGACCGCCGCCGCCAGGTCCGCCGTCGCCGTGATGCGCGCCTCGAGCGCGAGCCGGCCGCCGAGCACCGCGTAGAGATGCGCTGCGTCGCGCGCCGCGGTCGGCAGCAGCACGACGAAGTTCTGCCGCGTGACCACCCAGGAGAGCGTCCGCCGGCGCCGCCGCACCCCCTCGAGCAGGTCGAGGTCGCGCTGCACCCCGCCGGCCGCCTCGAAGCGAAGCGCGGCGGCGAGCCGGTCGCGCCGGGCGGCGAGCGCCTCCAGCACGCTGCCGTCGCGCCCGTCGAGGAAGGCGAGGAAGCCGTCGACCTGCCGTCCGTACGCCGACTCGGCCACGCGCGCCGCGCACGGCGCCGTGCAGGCGCCCACCTGCCCGGAGAGGCACGGCGTCACCTCGGGCGAGGGTGCCAGGCGGCCGGCGCAGGTGCGGAGCCCGAACACCCGCCCCAACACGGCCTGCGCGCGCTCCGCGGCCTCGAGGCTGCGGAAAGGCCCCAGGTAGGTGGCGCGGTCGGCGGCGAGCCGCTGCGTCACGGCGAGGCGCGGGTACCTTCCGCGGTCGGTGAGCTTCAGGAAGCCGACGCGCGGGAGGTGCTTCCGCTGCCGGTTATAGGAGGGCTTCAGCGCGCGGATCTGCCGCGCCTCCAGGAGCGCGGCGGCCAGCTCCGAGCCGGTCTCGGTGGTGCGGAAGTCGTGCGTGTGCCGGATCAGGTCGAGGACGCGCGCCGAGTGCCCGCGCGCGTTGGTGAAATAGGACGCCAGGCGCTCGCGCAGCCGGACCGCCTTGCCGACGTAGAGGAGGCGGCCCTCCCGGTCGAGCAGGTGGTACACGCCCGGCGTCGCCGGCACCTCCGCCAGCCGCTCGCGCGCCACGTGGACGACGAACGGCCGGCCGTCGACGGCGCTCTGCTGGAAGTCGAGCAGCTGATCGAGGCGGGCGATGCCGCGGCCCGCCGCGCGCTCGAGAAAGACGGTGAAGATCTCCGCCGCGATGCGCGCGTCGGGGAGCGCGCGGTGGCGGCCGGCCGCGCCGATGCCGAGCGCCCCGGCCACGGCGTCGAGCGCGCGGCGGCGCAGCTCGGGCATGAGGCGGCGGGCGAGCTTGAGCGTGCAGAGGGCGCGCAGGTCGAGCGGCCGGCCGGCGACCAGGCGCTGCGCCGCGTCCAGGTGCCCCGCGTCGAAGGCGGCGTTGTGCGCGACCAGCACCCCGTCGCGGGCGAAGGCGAGGAAGCGCGGCAGAGCCTCCGCGATCGTCGGGGCGCCGGCGACCATGGCGTCGGTGATGCCGGTCAGCCGCACGACGAAGGGATGGATCGCCCGGCCGGGGTCGACGAGCGTGACGAAGCTCTCGCCGAGCCGCCCGCCCTCGACCCGGACCGCGCCGATCTCGATGATGCCGGACCCTGCCGGTCCGTCGCCGGTCGTCTCCAAGTCGACCGCCACGAACGGCACGTCGGCCAGCGGGCGCGCGAGCGCGTCGTGGACGCGCGCGCGCCAGCGCCCGTCCTCCGCGTCGAAGCGGAAGCGCGGGTCGGCGCCGAGGAGCGTGGCGAGGAAACGCGCGCCGAACTCCGGATCGCGGCCCTGCGCCGCGAACACCAGGTCGAGCAGCTCCTCCGGCGTGGCGCCCGCCGGGCGGTCGGTCAGGTACTCGTAGAGCCGCTGCCTCAGAAGCTGAAGAAGCCCTTGCGCTTGGTGGGCGCGCCGGGCGCCTTCTCGCGCGTCGCGATGACGCGCAGCTCGGCGGAGAACCGTTCCAGCTCCATCCGCTGCCGCTCCTCGAACTGCTCGAGCTCGCGCCGGCGCCGCTCGTGGAACTGCTCGAAGGCGCGCGTCCAGCGTGCATGGAACTGCGCCAGCGCTCCCTCGACGCCGCGCACCATGCTGAGCGTCGGCACGAGCGTCCCCTGGCAGTGCGGGCAGGAGAAGACGACGCCGGCACGGAAGTAACGGAAGGGCACGGAGTACTCGCCGCTGCACCGGAAGCAGACGATCGGGATCTCCCACTCGTCGAGATCGGGGAGGGCGAGGGCGGCGGCATCATCCGCGGCGGCCGCGGGGGCGGCGGGGGGAGCGGGCGCCGCCGCGGCGGGAGCCGGCGCCGCCGGCTTGGCCTCCGCCGCCGGCTTCGCGGCCGCTGGCGCCGCGCCGCCCTCGTTCTTGAAGCGCGAGGGCGCATCGTCGGGGATCGTCTTGTCGGGATGGAGCGCGCGGGCACGCTCGAGCAGCGCCGCCTCGCTCTCCGGCCGCTCGGGATCGGGCACGCAGCAGTCGACCGGGCAGACCTTGGCGCACGCCTCCTGGTCGTAGAAGCCGACGCACTCGGTGCACTTCTCGGGGACGATGTAGAAGATGTCGTTCGAGATCGGCGGATGCATCGAGCCGTTCGGCGCCTGCCACTCCACCCCGCCCTGGTAGATGGCGGTGTTCGGGCACTCCGGCTCGCAGGCGCCGCAGTTGATGCACTCGCTGGTGATGACCGTCGCCACTGACGGAGCAATACCATCTCGCCGACGCGGGGTTCAAACCGCCTCTGGCCCGGCCGGAGGCTCGGTGATAGGGGATGACGGCTCAACCCGAGAGGAGGAAACGCTCATGAGAAGACTCGCGTTGGTGGTGGCGACCGGGCTCGTCTTCGCAGTGGGTGTGGCCCGTGCCCAGGAGCATCCGCAGATGGAAGAGGCGAAGAAGGACCTCCAGGCGGCGAAGACCGCGCTGCAGGCCGCGACCCACGATTACGGGGGCCATCGCAAGCAGGCGATCGGGGACATCGACCGGGCGCTCGGGCAGATCAGGGCGGGTCTCGCGACCATCGAGAAGAAGGAGCAGAGGGTCGAGCACAAGGTGCAGAGGGCCGAGAAGAAGGGGGCGCGCGCGGACAAGAAAGTCGAGAACCTGAAGGCGAAAGAGCAGCAGATGCAGACGCACTAGCTAGCCAGGGCCCGCGCCGATGGGCGATGGCGAACGAGGGCCCCTTCCTCTTCTACTCGGCGCTCCACGGCCGGCCGGTCCGTGACCCCGACGGCAACGTCGTCGGCCGCCTCGACGACCTCGCCGTCACCCTGACCGAGACCTTCCCTGCGGCCACGGCTCTCCTCGTCCGCCGCGGGCGCGTCGAGTCCTTCCGGCTGACCGCCCGCTGGCGGGACGTCGAGTCGGTCGACCTCGCCGCCGTCCGGCTGCGCGTCCCGGACGAGCGCCTGGTGCCGGGGCGCAGGCTCCCGTCCGAGCCGTCGTTTTGGGTCGGCCAGGCGCTCCTCGACCGGCAGATCGTCGACACCTCGGGCGCGAAGGTCGTGCGCGTGAACGACCTCCACTTCCTGCACGTGCCGACCGGCGACCTCCACCTCGTGCACGTGGACGTTAGCTTCCGCGGCCTCGTCCGCCGCCTCGGGTGGAGCACCACGATGGGCAAGGAGCAGCTCATCAGCTGGCGCTACGTGCAGCCGCTCACGCTCGCCGCGACCGGCGACACCCTCCAGCTCACCGTGACGCGCAAGGAGCTCGGCCGGCTCCATCCGGCCGAGCTGGCGGACATCCTGACCGAGCTCGACGGCCGCGAGCGCGAGTCGCTGTTCCGTGCCCTCGCGCCCGAGGCGGCGGCCCGGGCCCTCACCGAGGTGGAGCCCAAGGTCCGCCAGCGCCTGATCGCCGGTCTCCCGGCCGAGCGCGCGGCCGACATCGTGGAGCGGATGCCGCCCGACGAGGCGGCCGACCTCCTCGCCACGCTCCCCCAGCCCCACTCGGAGCTCCTGCTCGAGAAGATGGAGCGCGCCGAGGCCGCGGACGTCCAGCAGCTCTTGCGCTACGAGCCTGACACCGCGGGCGGGATGATGACCACCGAGTTCGTCACCCTGCCGTCCCACCTGACCGCCGCCGAGGCGCTCGAGCGGCTGCGCGGGCTCGCCCGCGAGGTCGAGCTCATCTACTACATCTACCTGGTCGACCCCGGGGCCCGCCTGGAGGGCGTGGTCACGATCCGCCACCTCCTCCTCTTTGACCCCGCCGCCCGCCTCGCGGAGATCATGCGGCGCGACCCGGTGTCGGTCCGCCCCGACGACACCCCCGAGCGCGTCGCCGAGGTCGCCGAGAAGTACAACCTCCTCGCCGTTCCCGTGCTCGACGCTCAGGGCAAGCTCCTCGGCGTCGTCACCGTGGACGACGTGCTCACCCAAATGACGACGCGCGCATGGAAGTGGAAGGTCGGCCACGCCCCCTGAGCGCGCGCGCCGGCGGCCGCTGGCGGCACGTGCTGCGCTTCCTGGTCGTCATGGGCCCGGGCATCATCACCGCCAACGTCGACAACGATGCGGGCGGGATCACGACCTACTCGCTCGCGGGCGCGCGCTACGGCTACGCGCTCGTCTGGACGCTCGTCCCGATCACGGTCGCGCTCGTGGTCGTGCAGGAAATGTGCGCCCGCATGGGCGCCGTCACCGGCAAGGGCCTCGCGGACCTGATCCGCGAGAACTTCGGGGTGCGGCTCACCTTCTACGCCATGGTCCTGCTGCTGCTCGCCGACCTGGGCAACACGGTGGCCGAGTTCGCGGGCGTGGCGGCGAGCCTCGAGATCTTCGGCGTGTCGCGCTACGCGACCGTGCCGCTGGCCGCCGCCTTCGTGTGGTGGCTCGTCGTCTACGGCAGCTACCGGCGCGTCGAGAAGGTCTTCCTCCTGGCGTGCCTCTTCTACCTCGCCTACGTCGCCTCCGGGGTGCTCGCCGTGCCCGGGTGGACCAACGTCCTGCGCGAATCCACGGCGCCGCACGCGCGGCTCGACGCCGCCTACGTGACCATGCTGGTCGGGCTCGTGGGCACGACCATCGCGCCGTGGATGCAGTTCTACCAGCAGGCGGCGATCGTCGAGAAGGGCGTGCGCGTCGAGGACTACCCGTACTCGCGCCTCGACGTGGTGAGCGGCTGCATCTTCACCGACGTCGTCGCCTTCTTCATCATCGTCGCCTGCGCCGCCACGCTGCACGCGGGCGGCGTCCCGATCGAGACGGCCGCCGACGCGGCGCAGGCGCTCCGTCCGCTCGCCGGCGCCCACTGCGCCGCTCTCTTCGCCTTCGGGCTCTTCAACGCCTCGCTCTTCTCCGCCTCGGTGCTGCCGCTCGCGACCGCGTACTCGGTGTGCGAGGCCCTCGGCTGGGAGACGGGCGTCAGCAAGCGCATGCGCGAGGCCCCCCACTTCTACGCGCTCTACACGGGACTCATCGTGCTCGGCGCCGCGATCGTCCTCGTGCCCGGCATCCCGCTCATCCCGGTCATGTACCTGTCGCAGGTGGCGAACGGGGTGCTCCTGCCCGTCGTCCTCGTCTTCATGCTCCTCCTCATCAACCGCCGCGACCTGATGGGCGAGTACACCAACGGCACCTCGATGAACGCCGCCGCGTGGGTGACGGTCGCCGTCACGAGCGGCCTCAGCCTCTACCTGGCCGTCGCCGTCTTTTTCGGGGCAGCGTCCTAGGAGGCCGTCCGGCCTCCTAGGCTGGACGAACTCGCGCGGTTGCGCTAACCACGAGAGAGACATGAGCAGCGACGGCCAAAGCCGTCCATCGGAACCGTAGGACCGTCCGGGCGCGCGGCTGGCAGCACCCCTCCCGCCCCGGGTGGTGAGGAGGTCGCGAGCGTGCCCCGTGCAGCGAGAGGAAGCTCATGACGCCAGCCGCCGTCGAGCGGGCGCGCGAGCGGAGCCTCCTCGCCTCCGAGCTGGCGGACGCGTGGCCGGTGCTCTCCGCCGAGGAGCGCCTGGAGGGCCTCCGGCTCCTCCCCCACGCCGACGCCGAGGATCTCCTGCTGTCGCTGCCCGCCCGCGACCAGGCGGAGCTGATCCTCGAGACCTCGGCCGGCGAGCGGCGCTCGTGGATGCGGCTCCTCCCGCCCGACGACGCCGCCGACGTCGTGCAGGCGGCGCCCGAGGCGGAGCGCGAGGGGCTGCTCGCCCTGCTCGACGACCCGACGCGCAAGGAGGTGGCGGCGCTCCTCGCCTACGCCGAGGACGATGCGGGCGGGCTCATGAACCCGCGCTACGCGCGCCTCCGCCCGGACATGAGCGTCGACGAGGCGATCACCTACCTCCGCCGCCAGGCGCGCGAGCGCCTGGAGACCATCTACTACATGTACGTGCTCGACGCCGAGCAGCGCCTGCTCGGCGTGGTGTCGTTCCGCGACCTGTTCGCCGCGCCGCCCGAGAAGAAGGTGCGCGACATCATGCACACCGAGGTCGTCACCGCCCCCGAGAGCATGGACCAGGAGGCGCTCTCGCGCCTGTTCGCCGAGCACGACTTCCTCGCCATCCCGGTCATCGACGCCGAGCGGCACGTGAAGGGCATCGTCACGGTCGACGACATCGTCGACGTCGTCCAGGAGGAGGCCACCGAGGACATCCAGAAGATCGGCGGCATGGAGGCCCTCGACGCGCCGTACCTCGAGATCGGCTTCGCGAGCATGGTGCGCAAGCGCGCCGGCTGGCTCGCCATCCTGTTCGTGGGCGAGATGCTGACCGCCACGGCGATGGGGTTCTACGAGCGCGAGATCGCCCGCGCCGTGGTCCTCGCGCTCTTCGTGCCGCTCATCATCTCGAGCGGCGGCAACTCGGGCTCGCAGGCCTCGACGCTGGTCGTGCGCGCGCTCGCCCTCGGCGAGGTGAAGCTGCGCGACTGGTGGCGGGTCGTCCGCCGCGAGATCGGGGCGGGGCTGTGGCTCGGCGCGATCCTCGCCTCGATCGGCTTGGCGCGCATCCTCGTCTGGCAGCTCCTGTTCCACACCTACGGCGACCACTACGTGCCCATCGCGCTCACCGTGGCGGCGAGCCTGATCGGGGTGGTGATGTGGGGGACGATCGCCGGGTCGATGCTCCCGCTCGTCCTGCGCCGGATCGGCTTCGACCCCGCCAGCGCCTCGGCACCCTTCGTCGCCACGCTGGTCGACGTGAGCGGGCTCGTGATCTACTTCTCGGTCGCGAGCCTGATCCTGCGCGGCACGCTGCTCTGACGCTCGGGCGCGGGAGGCTCCCGCCCGCACGGCGCGCCGCCCCTCGGCGGCGGCCTCCTCGCGACCCGGCCAACCGGGAAGACCTGCGCGGTGAGCGACGCCCGCGCCCGGCGGCGGGGGGCGGCGTCGCCGCGACCTTCGAGGGCGCCGAGCGCGGCGTGCAGTCGGGGGTCCTGCGCGCAGCGGCGCCCGAGCGGGAGCGCCGACGCCGCCCCCCGCCGCCGCGCCCCCCGCCGCTCAGCTCACCGGAAAGATCTTCCCGAACCTCATCATGAACGCGAGGTCGCCCGTCACCTGATACTCGCCGTTCATGAACGCGTCGCGGCCGCTCTTCTCGCCGCGCGCGATGGCGAGCCACACGTCGGAGTCCATGACGAGCGTGACGGTCGGCTCGATCGTGCGCCCGTGCATCACCCGGCAGGTGCCGTCCCGGATGACCACCGTCCACTGTCCGGGCTCGCGGCCCGACAGGTCGAACAGGATCACCGCCTCGATCCCGGCCGCAGCCGCCGGATCGAACACCTGCGGCAGCCCCTCGACCGCCGCCGACGCCGTGGTCGGCTGGAAGGTGGTCACCATGCCCGCCCCCTCCTCCGGCGCGGAGGGTAGCGGCTGGCCCGGCGCCTCGCAAGCGCGCCGCCCGCCTTGCGTGTGCGCCGGGGGGCGACTATTGTCGGCGGTGGCCGGCATGCGGAGCGATCGCAGCATCACCGAGCGCATCCTCAACGTCCTCCGCCCTTACGCGTCGAACTGGAGCGGCACCCTCGGGCGCGGCGACCTGGTCATCCCGCAGCGCGAGATCCCGCGCGTCATTCACGAGATACTGGACGCGCTCCACGAGGACGCCGCAACGCGGAAGGAGGCGGGTGACCGCGAGCTGTTCGACGTCCTGATGGCCGCGCGCCGGAGCGCCTCCGTCCAGGACCAGGCCGATCTGCTGCGCCGGCACTTCATCATCCTGCTGCGCTAGCGTGGCGTCCACCGCCGAGGACTACCGTCCGGGCAGGCTGCTCGGGCTGATGGCGCGTTCGCTCGTGCTCCCGACCGCCGCCCCCGCGGGCGCGGGCGTGGCAGCCGAGCCGCTGGGCGGGATCAGCGTCACCTACGTCGGCCACGCGACCGCCCTCGTGCGCTTCGAGGGGGTGACGCTGCTCACCGATCCCGTGTACTCCTCGCGGCTCATCCTGCCGAAGCGGCTGGTCGCGCCGGGCGTTCCCCTCGCGGGGCTGCCCCCGCTCGACGTGGTCCTCGTCTCGCACGGCCACATGGACCACCTCGACGTACCAACGCACCGGCGCCTGCCGAAGACGGACACGGTCGCGGTGGTGGCGAAGAATCTCGCGGACCTGGTCGCCGGCTGCGGCTACCGCGACGTGATCGAGCTCGCCTGGGGCGACACGGTGACGATTCGCGGCGTCCGCTTGACCGCGCTGCCCGTCAAGCACTGGGGCACGCGCAACCTCGTTCCCGACGACCGTGGCTACACGGGCTTTCTCGTCGAGCACCGCGACGGCACGGTCTTCTTCCCCGGCGACACGGCCTACTTCCCCGGCTTCCGCGACTACGGCCGGCGGCACGCGATCGACGTGGCGCTCCTCCCGATCGGCGCCTACCAACCCCCTGCTTTCCGCCGCGTGCACATGAACCCCGAGGACGCGTTGCAAGCGCTCGTCGACTTGAATGCTCGCCACATGGTGCCGATCCACTGGGGCACCTTCGTCGTCTCCTACGAGCCGATCGACGAGCCGGTCCGGTGGCTCGAGGAGCTGGCGCGCGCGCGCGGGCTCGCGGAGCGTCTCGCGGTCCTGCGCCACGGCGAGTCGCGGCGCTTCGACGGTCGCGCCTCGACCGGGGCCGCGCCCGCACCGTAGACGCGCCGCATGGCCCATCCGCTCTCCGGCGCGGCCGCAATCGTCGGCCTCGGCATCACACCGCAGGGGAGAGTCTACGGCAACACGCCGCTCGGCTTCGCGGTGGATGCCGTGCAGCTCGCGCTCGCGGACGCGGGCCTCCAGCGCGGAGACCTCGACGGGCTCCTCCTGAACCCCGGTCTCGCCTGGGCCGACATGGGCATGGGCTCCTTCCAGCTCCAGCAGGCGATGGGGCTCCGCGATCTCCGCCTCTCTGCCACCATGAACCTCGGCGGCGCGACGGCGTGCGCCATGATCCA
>Ga0209470_1003122_pt1 | contig 11531 bp, 10 predicted proteins | sample GraSoiAngelo_125_FD_185882 | JGI IMG/M metagenome (GOLD analysis project Ga0209470, IMG submission 185882) | Grasslands soil microbial communities from the Angelo Coastal Reserve, California, USA - 14_0927_05_40cm (SPAdes) (version 2) | ecosystem: Environmental > Terrestrial > Soil > Grasslands ... | reverse complement strand
TTCTCGGACGTAACCAACGAACCGGAGATCATCCGGACCCTGGATGCCCTTCCTCTACCACTTCGCGAAGCGATCCTGCTGGTCGATGGCATGGGTTTCCGCTACCCCGAAGCGTGTGCCGCGATGGATGTGGACAGGAAAACACTTGTCTCGCGTCTGCATCAGGCTCGCACTGATCTCGAGTTGCGAGCCGCGTTGACACCTTATCCCGGCTTAGCGTTGGCGGGCGCCGTTTCTTAAAAAATTGGTTCCAGCAATGGAACTCATAGCAAGAAGGAAAGGAGATTCACATGTTGGGGGCTTCCACGGCAAAGACGAATAGTTATCTGGATCCCAAGACGCGTAGTTCAGAAGTTCTCGAATTCGAAGCCGGACTGCGCCAAAGAATTGTTGGACAGGAAAATGCGATCCAGCAGTTGGTGGAAACATACCAGGTCTACACCGCAGGTATGACGATGCCGGGCCGGCCGATCGCCAATCTCCTGTTCCTCGGGCCCACGGGTACGGGAAAAACCCGAATCGTGGAAGCAGTTGCGGAAATCCTGTTTCGCGACCCGCGCGCATTTATCAAGATCGACTGCGCGGAATTTCAACACAGTCACGAGATTGCCAAGCTGATTGGCTCACCCCCGGGATACATCGGTCATCGCGAAACCCCGCCCGTACTGACACAGAAAAATTCCCTGCGAGTTTGAAAAAGAGTGGAGGTCGAGGGGAATAAAGGCTCTGTCTCACGTCCTTTATTGAGCAATGCCACTCCAGCTAAAGGCCTGAACTCATGCTGATTTCAACCAAGACAGCTCCTGTTGCGTCTCGATGGAAACAGAAACTCGCAGAACACTGGCCGGAGTACGCCTCTGAAGGCGCCGGTCTCGGGCTGTTTATGATCTCCGCGTGCACCTTTGGCACTCTGCTCGCTCACCCGGACTCACCCGTCGTGCGGCTGATAGACGACGCAACGCTGCGTCGCTGCCTGATGGGTCTGGCGATGGGATCAACGGCTGTTGCACTGATTTATTCAAAATTGGGTAAACGATCGGGCGCTCACATGAATCCGGCAACGACGTTTACGTTCTTCAGGCTGGCAAAGATCGAGCCTATCGATGCCATCTTCTACGCTGCCGCTCAGTTCGCTGGTGCGGTCACGGGAGTGTACGTTGCGAGCATTGCGCTTGGCGGGTGGCTTTCACATCCTGAAGTGGGGTACGTGGTGACGCTGCCTGGGCGATATGGTTACCGCTGGGCATTTGCCGCCGAGTTCGCCATTACGTTTCTGTTGATGTCGGTCATCCTTCGCATAAGCAATATCCCGAAGCTCAATCGATACACGGGCCTGGCTGCCGGCCTTCTCGTGATGATTTACATCAGCATCGAAGCGCCGGTCTCAGGCATGAGCATGAATCCGGCCCGCACTGCCGGATCGGCATTTTCCGCCTGGAACTGGACGGCGATCTGGATCTACTTCACAGCACCTCCGCTGGGGATGCTTACCGCCGCAGAACTTTACATAAGATCCCACGGCGCTCAACGTGTGTTGTGCGCCAAGCTTCACCACGAAAATCAGGAGCGTTGCATTTTTCGCTGTAATTATGGACGCTAATCACTCCGCGCCTAACCCTGGGCTAAGTCTTGGGAGCTTGCATGGAGTCTGTATTTCTTGACGTGAACGATTTATGTCACGTTCGATTACGATAACGCATCGAGCAGCCCCTTCGCCTCACGTAAGTCTGTCGTATCGAATCCCTCACAGAACCGGTTGTAGACTTCTGCAAGGAGGCTGCGAGCTTCTTCCGGTCTGCCCTGATTTCGATAGAGGCGGGCAACGCTCATCACAGCGCGCAACTCCAGGGACTTCGCGTTCTGCTGTCGGGCGATCAGGATTGCCTGATTAAAACACCCTGCGGCGTCGGCAATTGCTGTCGGCTGGACCCCAACCATCGCTTTCCCGCCCGTTGCCGCTTGCGAAACGCTCCGGCTTGCAGGTCGCATCAGTAAAAGTTCGCCTTTGAGACGATAGAGCTCCGCCTCGTAGTATCGCTCCCCCGTGCGATGGGCCGCCGCCAGCGCCTCTTCCAACACGCGGAGCCCCTGTTCGCCCCGGTGTGCCTTGTCCAACGCCTCGGCCAGCAGAGCCAAAAAGTGCGGACGTAGTACTTTAGCGCCGGTTGCTTGATGGGCAGCTAGCCCCTGGCGCATTTGTTCAATCGCCTCCTCCTGCCGCCCCTGCTCGATCAGCACCCAACCTCGGGTAATCGTTGCGTGGGCGTGATGCAATGCCAGCCCATGTTCGCGAGAGACGGCGATGGCCGCCTCGGCTCGTTCTTGCGCCATCCGCCCTTCCCGGCGAAGCTGATGGAGAATCGCCGCAAAGAACAAGGTGTGCGCCAAAGCGAGAGGTTCTGATAACTCGCGGGCCAGGACAAGGGCTTCGTGCATCCGGTCCAAAGCTTGATCGGGCCGGCCGAGAAACCACAGCGTCCAGGCGGCAAAACACCGCATCGCAATTCCTGGCTTTTGCACGTAGCGGAACGGATCATTTTGATGCTGCTCAGAATCGTAAAGCGAGAGGGCTTTCTCAAAGTGCTCCATGGTTAACGTAAACTCTCCCGCATGCATGAAGGTGACCTCCATAGCGCAGTGACCTCGCATCGCGAGCCCTGGGTACGGGAGTCGTTGAGCCAGGCGCAGAAGTTCCTCGCCGATCTCGCGGGCAGTCTTCAAGTCTGCCCTCAAGGTATAAAATACAGAGAGCCCCCCGAGAACTTCAGCGACATCCGGCGTCTCGCCTAGCTGCTGGCACAACTCGCGAGCTCTCGTGTAAGCGCTTCCTACATCCGGAGCCGCATAACCTTCGGTCGCGATCAAGGGCACACCTAGGGTGAGCTGCAAACAGAGTTCTTGCCGGGCGCGCTCAGCAGTGTCGGGCAACTTCCCGAGCAACTCCAACCCCCGGCGTGAGAGCCGGACCGCCTCGCGATACGCAAATCGGCGAATGGCGTTGTCTGCCGCCTGTTGAAGATACTTTGCCGCGCGCTGATAGTCCCTGCCTCGTTCAAAATGCATCCCGAGTTCCGCCGCAATTTCAGTGGCACGCTCGCCAAAGAGCGCTTCCGCCTGCTCCCCCATTCGCCGATGGAGTTGAACGCGCCTCGCCGCGGATACACGTTCGTAGAGCACGTTCTGATACAAAGCGTGGATGAAGCTATACCGGCTTACCGCTTCTCTGTTCGATAGTTCTTGAACAGCACATTCCTTGATGAACTGACGCTGGCGGGCGAGTTGATCGCACCGCGCTTCTATGTCCGCTTCATCCTCTTCCAATCCAGCTACCACCGCGAGCGTTGAAAACTCGGCCCCTGCGACACTTGCCGCCTCGAGTGTTCGTTGTGCATTTGCATCGAGATGATCGATCTGCTTCTCGATCATCTGCTTGATGCTATCGGGCACCCGCACACCAAGCTTTTCGATCTCTACAACTACCTTCCTACTTTCATCGTCCTCGCGAATCAACCTCTCTGCCACAAGGTAATCGACGAGGTTGACCATAAACAGCGGATTCCCCTCTGTTCGTTCGTGGACCACCGCCGCAAACTTTTCAGGAAATTGATTGGTAGGAAATCGAACGGATAAATACTTGGCAACTGCATCTTCGGTGAGGTAGTCCAGAGGCAACTCCTGGCATTGCTGCTTGGCTAGCAACTCCTGCTTGACTGCCTTGAGCGGATGACCGCTTACAATCAGCTCCACTGTCCGATAGGTCCCGATCAGCATGAGGCGATCCGGATGGCGTTCCCTAGCCACGTATGAGATCAGGTCCAGTGTCGAGTAATCGCTCCAGTGAAGGTCTTCCAATATCAGCACAAGCGGCAGGTCTGCCGCGAGCGCCTCCAAAGCCTCGCCCATCTCTCGCAGCATTCGCTCGCGTGTCGCTCCCGACATTTCTCGACTGAGCACCTCGCGATCTGAAGCGCTCACCAGAGAAGGCATTTGCAGCAGCCACATCGGCGCGTGAGCGCGAAGGACATCAACAACCTGCTTTCGCTCTCGACACAACCTCCCGATGGCGTCCAGAACCGGCAGGTAGGCCTCGCTTGTCCCGTACTGTTCCAGACACTGTCCTCGACCGATCCGAATGTTTCGATCCGAAGCGATGCGCTGGGCGAACGTATCGACCAGAGCGGTTTTGCCGATGCCGGCTTCTCCGGTAACAAATACGATCTGACGCTCTCCGCCAAGCATCTTCTCGAGCCACCGTTGCATCTGCGACAAGACTCCGTCGCGCCCAACGACTCGCTGAGCGGAATCTCCGACACGCTTCGATGAACCCAACACCGCATCAGTGCTTTTACTTTCCTGATTTCTTACGTGCATCGGTTCGCTCTCCGCGATCTCACCGATGAAGCGATAGCCTCGACGATGGGCGGTTTCAATGAAGCGTGGAGACTTTGGATCATCGCCGAGAGCCTCTCGCAGCTGACGAATGGCAACTTTGAGCACGGCTTCGCCTATGAACGTCCCCGGCCAAACGGCGTTGAGCAGTTCCTCTTTTGTGACCAGCCGGCCCGGATGCCCAAGCAGATAGTCCAGCACCGCGAAGGCTTTCGGTCTGAGCTTTATGGCTTGGGTGCCTTCCCACAGGCACTCATTGCTCAAGTCCAGGCAAAAGGGATCGAAGTTGATGCGCTTCTCGTTCCTCACCGTGCTCACCGGAATTACAGAAGTTTTACGGCAGGTTTATGACTCGCAACGCCCGCTCGGACTATTGTCCATTCTTGATGGAAGGATGGCAACATAAGGGGGCTTTCGTCCTCCAGTTTCGACCGGAAACCGATATTGAGGCTGGGCGATTCGAGGGCAGGGTTGAGCACATTGCATCGACCAAGGCCACGCGCTTTCACTCACTGGACGAGTTGCTCACGTTCATCGCCAACGCGCTGACTGAAGTCCGCGACGACGCAGATCCACGTTAATCGGGACTCGCCAGAATCAGACACCCTTGATACCGGGCCTCGCCTGCATTACCAAAACGTTACCGTACATTAACGGGAAGATTATGACTTGTGCAAGCCGCCACGACTAACCTCGCTTTGTGGTTGCTGCTCTCTTCAGTACACAGGATGAAAAATCCTTTTGAAGCCAGAACAATTTGATCTCTGTCACCAGACAGTAAATTTCAATTCAGTTGAAAGAAAGGATGAGATATGAACAGGTTTAAAACTTTTTTAGACGGAATGAGGACTCCGAGAAGAATTGCGATATCGCGAGGTAGCTTGATCGGGGCTGCGTTGGCCTTAACGGCATGTCTCACCACGCCTCTGTGGGCAGCTCCGTTTTTCTTTGCAACAGGCAGCCCCAATACTCTGCTCGGGGCGCTGTCCCGGCGCTCGAGCCCCGGGAAGGTCGAGACTGAGACGGCGGATGACTTCTTCCTGCAAGAAACTACGGTCATCACGCATGCCACTATTTTTGGGCTGATCCCCGCGGGAACCCCACTGGAGAATATCAGGGATGTCGAGGTTGAGGTCTATCACGTCTTCCCCATGGATTCCGACGTAGGCCGCACCTCCGGATCCCCGACTTTTAGTACTTCTGCCGTGCCCACGCGCAATAATTCGCCCTCCGATAGCGAAATTGATACAGCCACGCGCGCCAGAACTGCGGGAACGCTCGCAGTCTCGGCGAGAGTCCTGAACACAAGCTTCACGGCAGGTACCACTGTGGTGAACGGCATCAATGTGAGGACCGGCGGTGAGCCGTCATTCACAGGCGACGAGGTGGAGATCACAATCACGTTCACGAGCCCTATCATTCTGCCGTCCGGTCATTATTTCTTCCGCCCAGAGGTTCTGCTGACCAGCGGGGATTTCCTGTACTTGTCGGGCCCAAGGCCCATTCCGGGCACGCCGTTGTCGCCCGATCTGCAAGCCTGGATCCGAAATGCGAATCTGACGCCGGATTGGCTGCGAATCGGTACCGACATTATCGACGGCGGAACACCGCCCACGTTCAACATGGCGTTTTCCCTGACCGGTGAGACTGTTCCCGAAGCCGGAACACCCGGACGACGGAACTGCCATGGACAGAGTATCTCGGCGCTGGCTCACCAGTTTGGCGACATTCATGCGGCGGCCTCAGCCCTCGGTTTTTCGACTGTGGGCGCGCTTGAAAACGCGTTTGCCCTGTTCTGCGAGTAGCCGCTACACGCACCTTCTAGACAGTTTGCATAGCAACTGCTTTGAAACGTGTATCCTGTCTACAGGTAGGAAATTCGCTTGAAAAAAGGGATGAAACGATGAATAGGTTTAAGAAATTTCTGTTGGACGCAAGAAGCATAGAGCGAGAGACGGCCGCAGAACACGGCTACTCAAAGAATGGGAGGTCCTATGGGGCGTCGTGCTGAATCACTAGCAGATCGCATCGAAGAAGGCGCTGCCGGCTTGGCCACGTTTGCCGGGGGACTGTCAGAAGCGGAGTGGCGTACAAGAGTGTCGGAGACGGACCACCGTTCGATCGGCCTCATCGTCCACCATGTGGCCACCGTTTACCCAATTGAAGTTGATTTGGCCCGAGCAATCGCTAACGGCAGGGCCGTTACGGACGTCACGTGGGAGGTTGTAGCCCAGTTGAATGCCAACCATGCTCGCGAGCACGCGGGTGTAACCAAGGCAGCCGCGCTTGAACTGTTGCGCCGGAACAGTCACGAGGCAGCCGCCGCAGTCCGCAGGTTCACGGATGACGAGTTGGACCGTGCCGCGCCCTTCTCGCTAAGCTTCGGCGCGCCGGTCACCGCACAGTTCGTCATTGAAGACCACGCATTGCGGCATAGCTGGCACCATCTGGCACGCATCCGCAAGGTCCTGGGCCGTTGACCTCCGCCGTCGGCCGCCGCAAGCAGGCCGGTCTAGGCCAGGAAAGGCCGCACCGTTGATCGTTCAGGGCGTTACGGAGGAACATCGAAACGGAGGCGGCCTTTTCCCCGCAGTTGGTCTTGGAGTTATGCGAGATTCGGAAGCGAACATGATAAGTGAAGATTTGGCCGCATTGATCCGCCGCAAACGCGATCACTGATGAAACACGAGCGGGCTTCGGTGGTTTGGCTACACAACAGGTTAACTGGAAGCCAGGCGCAGACCAGTGGAGTATCGCCCAATGTTTTGACCATCTGGTGACACCTTGATGGATGCCTACAGAATCATCATCACCCATGAGAGAAGACATCTCCTTCAAGCAAAGAGGGTATTAGAAACTGACGGTTTCCTGCATTGACGTGATCCTAACCGTCGCCGACTTCGATCAAAACCTGTAACAAACTCGCCGTCACTTCGACTATTCGTGCGGAGGTATTGAACCATGCTGAAACGATTTATAACCGCGGGCCTGACTTTCCTGTGGCTGTTCATACCCGCAAGCAGCGCGGTGACGTACGCGATGCCGCTGCCTCAGAACAAACCCACACTCGAGAAGAATGCATTAACAGACGCAGAGCGTACTACGCGGTTGCAGAAGATGCTGGCCGCAGCCGTTCGGCACGAACTCGTGACCCTTCCTTACTACGATGTCTTTGACTGGCTGGAAGCGGAGTTGCTTTCGGACGGCACTGTCGTCCTTCGAGGCGAAGTCGTCAGGCCGACAACGTCTGATGACGCAGAGACACGGATACGCGGGCTCGAGAGCGTTACCCGGGTTGTCAATGAAATCAAAGTGCTTCCCGTCTCTTCGCGAGACAACGAGCTTCGCATTGCCTTGTATCGCGCAATCTATAACTGGGACTCGCCGCTCTTCCGGTACGCGACACGCGCGATGCCCCCAATTCACATCCTCGTTGAGAACGGCCGCGCGACCCTGAGGGGCGCCGTCGCTTCTCAGTTCGAGAGCCAGATTGCATACACCGCCGCGCGCCAGGTGCCCGGCATTTTTGAAGTACGAAACGAATTGAAGATCGATAACTAGCCCGCGCCTGTAACGCACGGCCTTTTCAGCAGACTAATTCGCATGGCTTGAGTACAAGCCGGCAAGAGGAGAAATGAAATGAAAAAAGTTTGGATTGGTATTGGTCTCGTTGTCCTGGCAATTGCGTGGTACGCATTTCGGCCCGAATTGCTGTTTATCAATAAATCCGTTTCCGAAAGCTTCCCTGTGGCCTCTGTCGCTGCGACTACGCCGGACGCCGGATCTGATCCGAAGCAGTTGGCAATGGGGAAGTTCAAAGGATACGCCCATGAAACTCAAGGCAACGCGGATGTTTACGAGGTCAACGGGAAGCGTGTGTTACGCCTCACGAATTTCAAAACTTCCAATGGACCTGATGTCCACGTCTATCTTGTAGCGGCGCCGGACGCAAAGGATGATGCAACGGTCAAAAGAGCGGGCTTTATCGACCTTGGTTCGATGAAGGGCAACATGGGCGACCAGAATTATGATGTTCCCAACACCGCCGATCTGGATAAGTATCAGGCTGTGACCATCTGGTGCGCACGTTTCAATGTGAACTTCGGAACTGCGCCACTGACAAGTGCGACACCCCCCGGGCCAAAACAAGTGGCCGTTGGACAGTTCAAAGGCTATGCGCACGAGACTCAAGGTACTGCGGCCGTATACGACGTCGACGGACGGCGCGTCCTGCGGCTCACGAATTTCAAGACCTCGAATGGACCGGATGTCCATGTGTACCTTGTTGCCGCTCCGGATGCGAAAGACGACGCCACCGTTAAGAAGGCAGGCTTTGTCGACCTTGGTTCGATGAAAGGCAATACCGGCGATCAAAACTACGACGTGCCGGCCACTCTAGACCTCGCAACCTACCAGGCTGTAACGATTTGGTGCGCCCGGTTCAATGTGAATTTTGGCACAGCTCCGCTGATGGCTTCGAACTAAAGAGCACGAGAGATGGAAGCAAGGCGTGTCATCGACAGGAAACATCAGTTCCGCCTTGTGCTCTTCGGGCACAAGGCGGTGGAGACCGGCGCGGCCTGTCTTCTTCTCATGCTGCAAGGGCAACTTGCAGAAGCAACTCTGGGACACTTTCTGTTGGCTTCGAAGACCGGCGCGCTGACGGTCTTCCCGCTGCTGGGAATCACGTGGACAAGACACGCGAAATATCTCGCCAACCGTTGGACATCCTCTGTGCTCGTTGGAACGTGCGCATTTTTCGCGGACGCGGTGATCCATGGCTCGCATTATCCCGGCAAATTTACCGAGGCAGCGCTGACCGGCCTGGCTGCGTTCGCGCTGTCGCTGATCATTTCCTACACCGGTATCGGCAAGCGCATCGACCGTCTGGCCGAAGCGTTCTTGCATTGAGAAACAAAACGAAATTAAGTGAGGCTCATCATGAATGCCGAAAGACAACGATTAGCTGAAGCGCGCAGTCGCGCGGCGCACTGGAAACGCTGGGGACCGTATCTGAGTGAACGGGCATGGGGAACCGTCCGCGAAGACTACAGCACGAACGGCACGGCATGGGACTACCTGCCGCACGATCACGCGCGTTCGAAGGCATACCGTTGGAATGAAGACGGCATCGCCGGAATCTCCGACCGTCATCAATTGATCTGCTTTGCGCTTGCATTGTGGAACAGAAGGGACCCCATACTCAAGGAACGGCTGTTTGGTCTCACTGGAAGCGAAGGCAACCACGGCGAGGACGTCAAAGAGTACTATTTTTATCTCGACAGCACGCCGACACACTCGTACATGAAGTATCTCTACAAGTATCCGCAGCAGGAGTATCCCTACGCACGATTGGTCGAAGAGAACCGCCGACGCGGACGCCAAGATCCCGAATTCGAGCTGCTGAGTACCGGAGTCTTTGACGAGAATCGCTACTTTGACGTCTTTGTCGAGTATGCGAAGGCTGATGTGGAGGATATCCTGATTCGTATCACCGTCGCGAATCGTGGACCCGAGTTGGCGTCACTGGATCTGCTCCCGACCATCTGGTTTCGAAACACCTGGGCATGGAACAAGAATGAGCCGCGTCCTTTCATGCGAGCCCCCGCCGGCCCAACCGCCGGCCCAACCGCCGGCGGGCACGAGCATGTGATTCAGCTCAATCACCCGCGATATGGTGAGCGTTGGTTGTACCTCGAAGGGACTCCACAACTGCTGTTCACAGAAAATGAGACGAACTATCGCCGGCTGCACGGAGTTGGGAGCACATCACCTTATGTCAAGGATGGTATCCACGATGCCATCGTCGAGCACAATGCCGCTGCTGTGAATCCGTCTAATATTGGAACGAAAGCCGCGGCTCATTATCCGCTCACGTTGGGGCCAGGAGAGTCCGTGCGCGTCAATCTGCGCCTGACTTCCACCGACGCGGAGCGCAAGCGCGGCAGCGCGCAGCCTCAAGAGATGGCAGCAGCGGGAGGCCGGCCTTTCGGTAAGAGCTTCGATCGGATCTTCGCCGAACGCATTCGAGAGGCCGATGAGTTTTACGCCGGCATCATTCCGGAGGATCTTTCCGATGATGCCAGGAACGTCATGAGGCAGGCATTGGCGGGAATGCTGTGGTCCAAACAGTACTACCACTACGAGGTGGCTCCCTGGCTCGACGGCGATCCGGATTTTCCACCACCACCTCCGGAGCGGCGCAAGGCAAGAAACCATGAGTGGCGCCATCTCTTCAACGCCGACGTCATCTCGATGCCCGATAAATGGGAATACCCATGGTATGCGGCCTGGGATCTCGCATTTCATTGCATTCCGCTGGCTCTCGTCGATCCCGATTTCGCAAAGGAGCAACTAATCCTGCTGCTGCGCGAATGGTACATGCATCCCAACGGTCAGATTCCAGCGTACGAGTGGGCGTTCGGGGACGTGAATCCGCCGGTTCACGCGTGGGCTGCGTGGCGCGTCTACAAGATCGAGAAGAAGCGCAGGGGAAGGGGAGATCTTAAATTCCTCAAGCGCGTGTTCCACAAGCTCATGCTGAACTTCACATGGTGGGTGAATCGCAAGGACGCCGAAGGTAAGAACATCTTTCAGGGCGGATTTCTGGGACTCGACAACATCGGCGTCTTCGATCGCAGCGCGCCGTTGCCGACGGGCGGCCACATCGAACAGTCCGATGGGACAAGCTGGATGGCGATGTATTGCCTCAACATGCTGGCCATGGCCCTCGAGTTGGCATACGAGGATCCGGCTTACGAAGACGTTGCCAGCAAGTTCTGGGAGCACTTTACACAGATCGCCTTCGCCATGAACAATCGCGGCGAAGACGGCGTCAGTCTCTGGAATGACGAGGACGGATTCTTCTACGACGTGCTGCACGTTCCGAACATGGGCGAATTCGCGATGAAGACACGCTCGATGGTCGGATTGATTCCGCTCTACGCCGTCGACACTCTCGAACCTGAGCTTCTGAGGCGCCTGCCGGCCTTCAAGCGCCGCATGGACTGGTTCGTCGCGAATCGTCCCGGCTACACCGAACGCCAGGCGTGCATGTTCACACCCGGTATGGGTGAACGCCGCCTGATATCGATCCTCGATGGCGACAAGCTTCGCCGCGTGCTGCGATACATGCTGGATGA
>Ga0209470_1003121_pt1 | contig 11533 bp, 6 predicted proteins | sample GraSoiAngelo_125_FD_185882 | JGI IMG/M metagenome (GOLD analysis project Ga0209470, IMG submission 185882) | Grasslands soil microbial communities from the Angelo Coastal Reserve, California, USA - 14_0927_05_40cm (SPAdes) (version 2) | ecosystem: Environmental > Terrestrial > Soil > Grasslands ... | reverse complement strand
ACGGGATACGCGAAGGCGGTGAGCAGTGCGACGGATCCGACACGTCCGGGCTGCCAGGCGCTCGGGTTCGACGCCGGCCTCGCGGCCTGCCGGATGGACTGCACGGTCGACCCGTCCGGGTGCACGCGGTGCGGCAACGGCCAGAAGGAGCCGGGCGAGCCGTGTGACGGCGCCGACCTCGGCGGCGCGAGCTGCCCCGAGGGCGGGACGCTCCGCTGCGCCGACGACTGCAGCCAGCTCGACCGGTCAGGCTGCTTTTTCTGTGGGAACGGCCGCCGCGAGGGCGACGAGGAGTGCGATGGCGGCGATCTCGGCGGCGCCGGCTGCGACGCTCCCGCCGAGCGCGGGGGTGAGCTCCGGTGCACGATGGATTGCCGGCTCGACCGTCTCGGCTGCTGGCGGTGCGGCAACGGGAACCGGGAGCCGGGTGAGCAGTGCGACGACGGCAACCGGTCGAGCGGCGACGGCTGCTCGGCCGACTGCACGAGCGAGTGCGGCGACGGCGTGGTCGAGGGACCGGAGGAGTGCGACGACGGCAACGTCGTCCTGAACGACGGCTGCTCGTTCTGCTCGCTGGACACGCTCTTCGGAGGCGGGGGCGCGGAGGAGACCGACTGCAACCTCGCGTGGGGCGTGGCGGGCGTGCCCGCGGCCCCGGCCGTCGGCTGCACTGACGGCGACGCCTCGTGCGACCAGGGAAGCTCCGCCGGCGATTGCGCGTTCCACGTCACGCTCTGCCTCAATGTCGCCGCCCGGCTGGCGACGCGCTGCGTGCCGAGCGGTATCGCGCGCGTCGCACTCGCCGCGGAGAGCCTCGCGGGGCCGGCGGCGCTCGAGCCCTCCGCGCAGGCGGCCGTGCTCGACACCCTCACCGCCGCGTTCGAATGGGCGCCGGGCACCACCGTCGTCCGCGAGGGGACGACGCTCACGGCGACGCCCCCGATGACGCGCTACGCCGACGTCTGTCGCCCGCTCGCGGTCGTCGTCCCCGCGCGGGCGACGCGCACGGTTGCCCTCCTGGTCACCGATCCGCACCGCGGACGCGATCGCCTTCTCGTGAGCCCCGGCGCCGTAGTCACTTCTCATGCATGCAGCGGCCAGCAGGCGACCGGCTTCAAGGTGCCGCGCAGGGCGACCGGGATCGACGCCGCACGCGCGCGATCAGCAAGGCGAAGCTCTTCGCCGCCAAGGGGGCGGCCGAAATCACGGGCCGAGGCGGTGCAGATCTCAGTGGATGCATGGCTCGTTGGCGGTATTGAAGTTGTTATGCAGCCAGACGTTCGTGTCACAGGTGGGGCCGTTGTCGTCCTCCATGTCGAAGTCGGCGTTGTTCTTCGCGGTGTTGCTCTTGACGGTGCTCCCGGTGGCTCCGGACCGCAGGACGATCCCGCTGCCGTTGCCGTTGACCGTGTTGGAGAGGACGCGGGTCCGGTGACACCAGGATAAACATCGACCCCATTGAGGCTGTCGTTGAGCACCTGACTGCTCCGGACGGTGTTGTTATCGCTATTTTCAGAGATCAGCACCCCCTCCGCCTGGTTGCCTGCGATGAGGCTCGAGGAGATTTTGCTGGAGCTGATGACGTTGTTGCTTGAGGACAGGAACAAGTCGTAGCCTACTGCCGAGTTTCCCACCACCCTGTTCCCCTGAAAGTTATTATGGTTCTGTCAAGAGTGCCCGGGGCCACGGCCGCGCCCTCGCCAGGAGCCGGCGGAACCGATGCGGGGCGAGCGGCTCGGCAATTTGCCAGCCGAGGTCCATCACCTGGCGGATGCCAGCATCGAAGTCGCACGGTCCCGGCTGGGCGAGTACCCGTCCATGGCGGCCTCGAGGGCGGCCCCAGGCGCGCCGAGGAAGGTGAGTAGCTCAGCGGTGTCGTCCGGGGGTCATGCCGTCCGTTGCGGCCACCGCCCGCAGCGTCGCACCTGCGGGGGCCGCGCCACCGCCGTGATGGCCTCCCGCTGGGCGGGGACAGGCGGATCACGATCCCATCGCGGATCCAGGCGAGACCAGGACGGGTCAGGGACATCGGACGTTGGCCCGCGAGGATCTCGCGCCTCGCCGCTCAGCCCTCGAGCGCCCGAACGAAGAGCGCGCGCACGTCCGCGATCTGGCGGTCGAGCGTCTCGGCCTGCCAGCCATCGGTCGGGACCGGCGGATGCACGACCACCTCGATGGTCGCCGGACGGATGACCAGCCCGTGCTTCGGGAGGGCGTCGAGCGTGTTCCGGAACACGATCGGCACGATGGGGACGCCGGCCCCCATCGCGATGTGGAAGGCGCCCTTCTTGAACGGCCCGACGCGCGGCGTGGCGCTCCGCGTCCCCTCGGGCGCGATCACGAGCGACGTCCCCGCCCGGAGCGCGGCGATCGCCGGCCGGAGCGCCGCGATCGCCTTCTGGCGGTCGAAGCGGTCGATGAACACCGTGCCCGCGAGCGCAAAGGCGGGCCCGAAGAGCGGGTTCCGTCGCGCCTCCTGCTTCGCCACCCCGACGAAATCACGCCGCAGCAGCTTGCAGAGAAGCAGCATGTCGATCGCACTCTGGTGGTTGAAGACGAAGACCGCCGGGCGATGCGACCAGAGGTGCTCCTCGCCGCGCACCTGGAGGCGGACGCCGGCCAGCGCGGTGCCAAACTCGCCCCAGGTGGTGATGGCGAGGTTCACCATGTCGCGCCGGCTCCAGTTGAGCACCCCGGGCACGGCACCCAGCGCGAACGACGGCACGATGCTCGCGAGCGCGAGCGAGGAGCGCACGACGTCGGTCAGGCCCGGCGTCCCGCGCGTGGTGAAGCGGCGCGCTGGCCAGCCGCGCAGCGCGGCGATGGCCGCGAGGCGGCGGTCGGCGTTCGTCGGGCGTGGCCGGCCGACGATCTCGAGCAGCGGCAGGTCCTCGTGGCTGTCGGTGTAGAAGTAGCTCTGGGCGAGGTCGAGGCCGCGCTCGCGGGCGAGGTCGCGCGCCGCCATCGCCTTGCCGCCGCCGTAGACCGTGGGCCAGAGGTGGCGGCCGGTGAGGCGCCCGTCCCGCACCTCGAGCCGCGTGCAGAGCACGTTCGGGATGCCGAGCTCGCGCGCGATCGGCTCGACCTGGTAGCGGGTGGCCGACGAGACGACGGCGAGCGTGTGACCGCGGCGCCGGTGCGCCTGCACGAGCGCGCGCGACTCGGGGTAGATCGCGGTCGCGAGCGCGCGCGCGAAGATGCGCTCGGCGAGCTCGTCCAGCTCCTGCTCCGGCACGTCGCGCAGCCAGGCAGCCGTCGCGGCGATCAGGCCCGAGAAGCCGAGGCGCCCGAGTTGGAAGCGCGCCGTGCTCAGCAGCGCGGCAGCCAGGTCGCGGGCGCGCATCCGCCCGCTCGCCAGCCGATCGCGCAGGAACGCCACCGCCGAGAAGCCGGCGATCAGCGTGCCGTCCAGGTCGAAGAAGGCGCCCACCGCCGGCCCGGCGGGCCCCTCGTCGATCTCGCGGGTCAGGTCGGCGTGGAGCGCCATACAAAGCCGTCTCGGAAGATACCTCCGGCCCGGGCCCGCGGTCGAGGCACCGCCCGGCTTCCCGCCAGGCGCCGGGCATGGCTAGAATCCGCGCCGGTGGCGGTCCCCTCGACCCTGGCGCCCCCGCCCTCCTGGCCCTCGGCCGGCGGGCGGCGCGTCGTCTTCCTGCTCGATGCCTCGAGCCCGCTCGAGCGGCGGCTTCTCGAGCGGTGGATCGAGCGCGCGCGCCCCGAGGGCATGGGGCCCGGGGCCTACGACGTCGTGGCGATCCCTCCTTCGCGCCGGCGGCGGCGCGCGGGGCGCACCGATCCGCGGCTCGAGGCGGCGCTCGCGGTGGGCGACGACCCGCTGCTTGCGCCCCTGCGCGTCGCCTGGCTGCCGGCCGAGCAGGACGGGGTGCGGCCGGCGCGTCTCGCCCAGCTCCTCACCCTCGGCGACCCGCGCGACCCGGGCCGGCTCCGCCAGGGGCGGGTGCTGCGACGGCACCCGCACCGCTGCCGCATCGTCGCGGGCGAGCCGGCGCCGGCCTCGGAGCTGCGCGAGCGCTGGCGGCGCGCCGGCGGTGCCGACGTCGCACACACCGCCGGGCTCCCGGACTTCGTCGCGCGGCAGGCGGCGCTCGCGCTCGAGCGCGCGGAGCGGCGGCTCCGCGGCGCACGCTACAAGGTGCCGCGCTTCGTCGAGGAGGAGATCGTCGCGCGGCCCGTCTTCCGCGGCGGCATCGCGCGCCTCGCCCGGACCCTCGGCCGCGACGAGGCGGGTGTGGCGCGCGATGCACGCCGCTACCTCCGCGAGATCGCCGCGCACCACAGCCCGCACGCGATCGACCTCGCGGCCAACCTGATCCGCTTCATGTACACGCAGGGCTACGGCGAGGCGCTCCACTACGACCGCGCGCAGCTGGAAGCCCTGGCCGCGCTCGGCCAGCGCCACCCGCTCGTCTTCCTGCCGACCCACAAGTCGATGCTCGACAGCCTGGTGCTCAAGTACGCGCTCTACGAGAACGGCCTCCCGCCCAACCACACCGCCGGCGGCATCAACATGAACTTCTTCCCGATGGGCGGGCTCATGCGCCGCACGGGCATCTTCTTCATCCGGCGGAGCTTCAAGGACAACGAGGTCTACAAGTTCGTGCTGCGCCAGTACGTCGACTACCTGATCGAGAAGCGCTTCCCGCTCGAGTGGTACATCGAGGGAACGCGCTCGCGCTCGGGCAAGCTCATGCCGCCGCGCTTCGGCCTTCTCGCCTACGTGGTGGACGCCTACCGGCGCGGCAAGAGCGAGGACGTCCTCCTCGTCCCGGTCTCGGTCGCCTACGACCAGATCCAGGACGTGGCCGGCTACGCCGCGGAGGAGCGCGGCGGCCGTAAGCGGCCCGAGAGCTTCGGCTGGTTCCTGCGCTTCGTGCGCGCGCTCCGCCGCCGCTACGGCGAGATCTACATCCGCTTCGGTGAGCCGCTCTCGCTCGCGCGCGCGCTCGGGCCGCCCGACCCCGGGGCGGAGCCCGACCCGAACGAGCAGAGCCTCGCCCTCCAGAAGCTCGCCTTCGAGGTGTCGGCGCGCATCAACCGGGTGACGCCGATCACGGCGACCTCGCTGGTCACGATGGCGCTCCTCGGCACGTCGAGCCGCGCGCTCAGCGTGGAGGAGACGATCGCCTCGCTCCGGAACCTCCTCGATTACGTCCGTCGCCGCGATCTCCCGACCGCGGGCGCGCTCGACCTCGACACCCCCGAGGGCGTGCGGCGTGCGCTCGACGCCCTGATCGCGAACGGCGTGGTCACCTGCTTCGCCGAGGGGCCCGAGGCCGTGTATGCGATCGGCGCCGAGAAGCACCTGATCGCGTCCTACTACCGCAACACCGTCATCCACTTCTTCGTGAACGGGGCGATCGCGGAGCTGGCGCTCCTGCGCGCCGCCGAGGACGGCGTCGCCGATCCCGCGGGCGAGTTCTGGGACGAGGCGATGCGACTCCGCGACCTCCTCAAGTTCGAGTTCTTCTTCGCCGACAAGGAGGCCTTCCGCGAGGAGTTGCGCGCCGAGGTGCGGATCCACGATGCGGACTGGGAGCGGCGCGTTGCCGAGGGACCGGCCGCGATCCAGGCGCTCCTCCGTCGCTTCCGCCCGTTCAGCGCGCACCGCGTGCTGCGCCCGTTCCTCGAGGCGTACCGGGTGGTGGCGGACGCGCTCGCGCGCCGCCCGCCGGACGCGGCGTTCCAGGAGGACGAGTTCCTGCGCGGCTGCCTCGCGCTCGGGCGGCAGTACCTCCTGCAGCGGCGCATCCGGAACGCGGAGTCGGTCTCGCAGGGGCTGTTCGCGACCGCGCTCCGCCTCGCGCGCAACCGGAGCCTGGTCGACCCCGGCGCCCCGGACCTGGCCGAGCGCCGTCGCGCCTTCGCCGAGGAGGTGCGCCGGGTGATCCGGCGCATCGACGCGATCGACGCGCTGGTGGCGGCGCGGCACGCGGGGCTGATCGAGTGAGCAGCTCGGGCGCGTGAAGGGCATCCCACTCGCGCAGTAGCGGCTCATCGGCCGCATCGCCCGCCATGCGGGTCCCGGTCCTGCTCTTCGTCCGCTCCATCCAAGCCATCGGGGCCTGACTCGAGCAAGGAGAGTGAAGGCGTCAAGACCGTGCCGGCGCGACCGACATCCTTGTGCAGCCCCGATTTCTTCCCCCAGGCCTCTCGCGTAGAGCTCCCGCACGTTTCCGGAGCCTTCCTTCCGGGCACAAGCCTTGCACCGACACCGACCGGGTTGCGAGACGTAGCATGCGCCACAGCCCGTTCGATCCGCGCCCTCCGGCGTTGCCTGCCCGCGTCACCAGTCTTGCCGCGGATACTCGCCGGAGGAGGCTCGGGTCCGGATGCGAGCATGCAAACGTTCCTTGCTACCCACGCGAAATGGCGGCTGACGGAGCGGCACATCGAGCAGCACGTGGCCGCGGAAGGGGTCGAGCATGACGGGCCGAGGATACGAGAAGCGGGACGGTGAGCGAGGTCAGGTCCTGGCGACGACCGTGATCGCCTTTGTCGCCATCTGCGCTCTGGTCGCCGTGGCTGCCGACACGGGCCTCTTTTTCGACCACCGACGCCGCATGCAGACCGGCGTCGATAGTGCGGCGATGGCGGGAGCGGAACAGCTGCGGAGGGCTGCGAGCGCCACGCAAATCGAATCGGCGGCGTTCAATGCGGCCGCCACGAACGGGTTCACCAACGGCGTGAATGGTGCGCAAGTTGCCGTCAATCACCCGCCCACCAGCGGCTTCTATGCAGGCAATGACGCGTTCGTGGAGGCCGTCATCAGCCAGGTGCGCCCGACGACGTTCATGGGTATCCTCGGCTTCCAGACGGCGACCGTGAGCACGCGGGCGGTCGCGGGCGCGAAGGCTGGACCTGCCTGCATCTACGCCATGGACCCCACGGCCGCCAGTGCGTTCAACGTGAACGGCGGCGCCAGCGTAACGGCGACGTGCGGGATCGTCGACGACTCGAGCAGCAGCAACGCGATGAACAGCAGCGGTGGATCCTCCAGCGTGACCGCCACGTCGATCGCCGTCACCGGGAACGTCACGGGTTGCTGCTACTCCCCGACGCCGCAGACGGGTGTTCCTCCGGAGCCGGACCCGTTCGCCCAGCGAGCAGCTCCCGTGTTCTCCGGTTGCGATTACACCAAATTCAAGGTCACCGGCGGCACGAAGATTCTCACGCCCGGCGTTTACTGCGACGGCATAGATATCACTGGCGGCTCCACCGTGACCTTCAGTCCCGGCCTCTACGTCCTCAACGGAGGCGGCCTCAGCGTGAGCGGGAACAGCACGTTGAACGGCACCGGGGTCACCTTCTACAACACGGCAAGCGGGTCCAACGCCTACAAGCCCGTGTCGATCAGCGGCGGCACCATCGGAACGCTCTCCGCCCCCACGAGCGGACCCATGGAGGCGATGCTCTTCTTCCAGGATCGAGGGATCAGGTCGAGCCAGACGAACACCATTTCCGGGGGCAGTACCCTCAATCTCGCGGGCGCGGTCTACTTCCTGACCACCCCCCTCAACTTCTCCGGAAACAGCAGCGGCGACGCGGACTACACGATCCTCGTCGCATCTCTGATCACCTTCACCGGGGCGAGCCGGCTCAATGCCGATTACGGGAGCCTCCAGAACGGCGACCCGATCACGAGGGTCGCCCTCGCTGAATGAGGTCCGCATCGAATCCGTCCCCCAGACGACGCGATCGACGCCGAGCCCCTTCACCAAGGTGCCGAGCAGCGCCGCGCAATAGCGCGGGTGCGTGACGCACGAGTTGGCGAAGGTGGCGCCGAGCTCGCCGTACACGTTGGCCACGCCGTACCTGCCCGGGATCTCCGCCAGATCGGTCACCCACTCGATGGGCCGCGACCGGCCTCACGCAAGGCGCTGATCCGGTCGCGAAGGGGACCGCCGCGTCGCACGAGACGGGGTCAAGACCGTGCCCTGGCAGCGGCACATTCAAGTCCGCCGCGTGCACGGCCGAGAAGGGTGTTCGGGAGCGGACGCTCTCGCAGGGGGTGGTTCGCATGGCGCGCACGCCGGTCGGCCGAAGCGGCAAGGTGCTCTGCCACCGGTCAGGTGAGAGGTGGACCGTCGAGCTGCGACTCGAGGAGAGCGGCGGCACCCAAGGCCGCCAGTACCGCGTCGTCCTCGGGAGGACGTTCACGACCGACATCGCGGCGAGCCAGGCTGGCGAGCAGGTCGTGGCCGAATGGCAGGGGAACCGGATCGCCGTGAGGGATCTGATGCTGGGAGAGCTCGCGGCGACCTACCGCAGGCTTCGTGAGACCTACCAGCGGATGCAGCCCCCGACGGTGCCCACGACCCGCTCCGCCTGGGAGCACGCCATCACCACGTGGGAAGGGCTCGGCTGGATCAACGGGGCCGACGTGGCACGGTTTCGCGATCACGTCCGGTGGACGCTCGCACCCGAGTCAGCGGGGATTCCGCAGCGTCGGATCCGCCTGGACGGCGAATCGGACTAGGAGCCTCCCCCACATCCACGTCGCGCCCACGGTACAGCCGCCCGGAGATGGACCCGCGCCCGCGGCTCGATCTCAGGCCGCAGGCGCGGCCACCTGCGCTCTCGGCCCTGCCCGCCTTCGCAGCGCGCCGAAGGAAGACCGTCTTCTCGATAATGAACCGCTTCGGTTCGTCCTCGACGTCCCTTTGACTTCCAGGCGTTAACTCAGTGGGGCGCTCTACGGCGCAACCCAACCTACCCTCGGGTCGTGGTCCCCTTCGGCCAGTTGCGCGTCTGCGGTAGGCCCGTCCCCCACGCAGACAGGAGGATCACCCATCGCCGCCGAGTTACGATGGTGAGCGCGGTCTGCGCTTACAACCTTTCAGCCGGATGAGCTGCACCTGCAACGCACCTTCCGACATCACCTCGCCCGATGGCTTCCGGCAGGTGAACGTGTTCGGTTCTGGTTCGCTGACGCCGAAGGCGATGGTTGCGCTGAACTCACAGGTGGCCCTGTCGGGGTACCGCGCCACGCCCGTGAGGCGGTCGTTCCTTACGACGCCGCTAAACTCTGCCCGCTCCCCGGAGCAGATGGGGAAGTTGTCGCTCGCCGTGTCGCAGCGCGTGGGCAAGCCGGGTGCGGACGGAAGGCCGGCCGAGTAGTCGGACCACACCTCAAGCCGTCCCCGGAGCCGACGGAGCGACCGTCTTCCCCGCGCCTGGCCGAAGAGCGTCCAGTAGGCGGGCACGTTGGGTGGCATCGAGTTGAAGCCGAGTATCCCGCCATTGGGAACGCACGCCGATTGTGACGGTAGGCACTCCACGAACGTCTCGCCCCTCAGACACAGCCCGCCGAACGCACACCGTCGGCATCCGGCGGCATCAGCGGTGCCGGCAGATGCCGCCATCAACGTGAGCACCGCGAGCACAAGCGTGACGACGCGCACGGCCCACCCCCGATAGCTGGAGCCTAACACCAAGCGCAGACTGCGGGCTACTGTCGGCCCACGCGGCCCTCGTACCTCCACTGGGCCGTCTCGCCGCCGGGGGTCGAGTTGGACCACATCCCCCGAACTGCTCGGGGAGATGGAGCGCCTGCGGGCGATCCTGTGAGCTCGCCTTGCCCTGCGGATCAATCACCCCGATCTCAAGGAAGACCGTCTTCTCAGCATCGGGGAGGCCATTGGCAGGCTCGGCACCTCGAAGGACTGGCTCTCCCGAAGCCGCGGCCGGCGGCTCTCGGAGGGACAACTTCGGTCCGTCCTCGGTGAGTGTGGAGGCGGCTTGTAGCACATCGCACCCACTGGCTGTCAAGCACAATCTAAACAGTCGTCTAGGAATATGACCGCAGAACAGTCGGCCAGGCTTGGTCGGTCGATTGATTGACTCAGGGGGCTGGCGCCGACTTGTGAAACGCGGCGCGCTTCCGCGCCTCAGTCGGGACCCCGCCCGGCCGGGGGGGCAGCCGAGAGCGCGGTGTGCCCGCCGCTGCGAGTCTCGGCCGCAATTTGCGCGTGACTCGCCGGGCGGGAAGTCCCCCCTCTGCACGCTCCTGCTGCCTCCTGATATTCCGCCCGCAGCGATTGCCCCAACCAAACAGCCGCGGCACGCCGTGAGTCATGCTCGCCCGTGTCCGCTCCGGCGCCCTCCGCGGCATCGACGCGATCGTCGTCGACGTCGAGGTCGACGTGTCCTCCGGCCTCCCGCACACGACGACCGTCGGCCTGCCCGACGGCGCCGTCCGCGAAGGCACCGAGCGCATCCGGGCGGCGCTCCGCAACTGCGGCTTCAAGCACGCCGAGCGCCGGGTGACCGTCAACCTCGGGCCCGCGGGCGTGCGCAAGGCGGGCGCGGCCTTCGACCTCCCGATCGCCCTCGCGCTCCTCGCCGCCTTCGGCGACTTCGGCCTGCCCGACCTCTCCCGCTGGTGCGTCCTCGGCGAGCTCGGCCTCGACGGCCGCGTGCACGGCGGGCGCGGCACGCTCCCCATCGCCGCGGCGGCGCGGCAGGTGGCGCTCGGCGGGCTCATCGTGCCGGCGCCCAACGCCGCCGAGGCCGCGCTCGCCGGCGGCCCGCCGGTCTTCGGCGTCGAGACGCTCGCGGACGCGGTCGCGCATCTCCGCGGCGAGGTGGTCCGGGCCCCGACCACGGTCGACGCCGCCGCGCTCCTCGCCGCCGCGGCGCTCGCCAGCGGCGACCTTGCCGACGTCCGCGGCCAGCCCTCCGCCAAGCGCGCCCTCGAGGTCGCCGCCGGCGGCGGGCACAACCTCCTCCTCATCGGCCCGCCGGGCTCCGGCAAGACGATGCTCGCGCGCCGCCTCCCGTCGATCCTGCCCGGGCTCACGCTGGAGGAGGCGATCGAAGTGACCGCGATCCACTCGGTCGCGGGGCTGCTCGACGGACGGCCGCTCGTCAGCGCGCGGCCGGTGCGGGCCCCGCACTGTACGATCTCCGACGCGGCCCTCCTCGGGGGCGGCGTCCCGATCCGCCCCGGCGAGGTGACGCTCGCGCACCGCGGCGTTCTCTTCATGGACGAGCTGCCCGAGTTCCGGCGGAACGTCCTCGAGCCGCTCCGCCAGCCGCTCGAGGAGCGTCGCATCACCGTCGCGCGCGGCGCGGGCGCGGTCCTCTTCCCCGCCGCCTTCCAGCTCGTCGCCGCGATGAACCCGTGCCCCTGCGGCTATCTCGGCGACGACGCGGGGAGCTGCCGCTGCACGCCGCCCCTCATCGACCGCTACCGCGCGCGCGTGTCGGGCCCGCTCCTCGATCGCATCGATCTCCACGTCGAGGTGCCGCGCGTGCCCGTGGCCGCGCTCGCCGACGACGCCCCGCCCGAGGAGCCCTCGGCGGCGGTGCGCGCGCGGGTCGAAGCGGCGCGCGCCCGCCAGCGCGCCCGGCTCGGGCCGCGTGCCATCCCGCAGAACGCGCACATCCCCGGGCGCGAGGTCCGCCGCCTCTGCCGCATCGGCCCCGCGGGGCGGCGGCTCCTCGAGGCGGCGAGCGAGCGGCTCGGGCTCTCGGCGCGCGCCTACACGCGCATCCTGCGTGTGGCGCGCAC
>Ga0209470_1003120_pt1 | contig 11534 bp, 13 predicted proteins | sample GraSoiAngelo_125_FD_185882 | JGI IMG/M metagenome (GOLD analysis project Ga0209470, IMG submission 185882) | Grasslands soil microbial communities from the Angelo Coastal Reserve, California, USA - 14_0927_05_40cm (SPAdes) (version 2) | ecosystem: Environmental > Terrestrial > Soil > Grasslands ... | reverse complement strand
CATCGGTACGCTGTTCTCGCCGGCCACCAAGGGCCGATTTTCTCTCGAAAAACCGAAGTGATTATGCGACCGCGTCACAACCAAGGGATGATCGCGGCGGAATCGGCATCTCCGGATTGCGGATGCCCCTCTACTTCGCTTGGGCTTTGATGGCTAGTTTGTCGTCCACTGGTATTACGACTACCGCAAACGGAGTTCCCCCATCGTCTGTCACGATCGGAATCGGGGGACCGAACTCATTGCCACCGAGCATCGAGTTCTCGTAGTACGGGGAGAAGACCATCATGTGCGGATGCCAATGGCCGATTCCGGGTGCGAGATGTTGATCCGCAGACCACATGTACGCGAAACTGACCTCGTCCCTCTTGGGCAGCACGCCTTTGGCATAGGCTGCCTGAATACCTTCGGCGATCTGCTCCGGTGCTTTGCCCTCCATCGCAAGTTTGCTTCGCAACTCGTAATACGGCATTACGGTTCGCGATGCCGCTGGATTGAAACAGATGGGTGCGTGGACCTTTGGGTCATACACGAGGTCACGAAACTGTGTAGGCGTATACGTCGGGGCAGTCCACCCACGCATGACCATGCACACAAATTGCCAACTGCCGCCTTTCTTGACATAGACACGTGCGAACATGATTTGGCCCTTGGCATCTTTTCCCGCCATCGTTCCCGCGACATCAGCCTTGCCGGTGATCACCGCAGTGTTGCCATATACCCGCACCTTCATATCAGAAACCTCATTAGAGGTGAGCTTGGTTCGGCCGGTTTTGAAGTTGCTTACCATTTGCGACTTGTCTGACATTTGGCCGTACAAGTTCCGCTGCCTTGGAACACCCTTTTTTTTCTCGTCTTTCGCCCGTGAGAAAGGTTTTACATTTCCGTGACATACCGCAATAGAATAGGAGGTAGCGTCCTTGGTGAGCAGCGCGAACGAGCGGCCCTCGCCCCGAACGGTTGACACAGGTGTTTTATGTATCGCCTGCCTGCCATAGCGGTTTTCTTGGCAGCTGCGGCTTTCCAGCCAAGCCTCAAAGCGCAGATGCGGTCCGCGCCGCGCCCGAACTTTCCCACACGAATAAGCGCAGGCCCGAGTTTTCGTGCCGTGCAGCCTTCCCGTGGTGGTTTACGTATCGTGAGCCCGCGCTCGTTTGGTCAGCGGCGTATCTTTGTTAGGCCAGCCTTTCGTCGCGACTTGCGCGTCCACATTTTTTTCGGCAATTCCTGTTTCACGAGCACCTTCTTCGATCCCTTTTTCTGCCAGCAGTTCTTCTTCCCCAATCGGTTCCTCTTTGCCCAACCGGTGTTCGTGCCCTATCCGGTCTATACAGCACCCTCGTACCAAGTCGCTGAACAGACTTCATCGGCCGTCACCGATCGATATAGTGATCTGGCCGGAGAGGTTGGACGACTGACGAGCGAGATCGAGCAGCTACGACAGGAGCAAGCGTTGCGGGCGCAGGCTCGACAGGTTCCTCCAGAGCCTTCGCCACTGGCTGAGGAGAACACACCCACAATTCTGGTTTTTCGTGACGGTCATCGCAGCGAGGTCCGGAACTACGCGATTGTCGGGAAAACCCTCTGGGCGTTCACGGAGCAGCGGGCGCGGAAGATACCTGTCTCCGATCTCGATGTGGAAGCCACGAGGAAAGTGAACGCTGAGCATGGTGTTGAGTTTCGCTTCCCATGACGGACTCGTTGTGGCGGCCCGTACGCGCCAGATCGCCCGGCGACTGCGCTCCCTAGGCGGTTAGGGGTTCAGAGATGGCCATCGCAAGATCATTTCGCCTGTATCTCCTAACGATATCCTTAGCGTTTGGCTGTCTATCCTGTGGTGTTTGCGCTCCGCGCCCCTTCATCACCTCCATCTCACCCAATAGCGCAATCGCCGGAGGCAATCAGTTTGTATTGACGGTCAATGGCAACGACTTTCGTTGCGACTCCTTGGTGAGTTGGAACGGCTTCTTCGGGGTGACGACGTTCGTTAGTTCTCACCAATTGGGAGCGGCGATCACGGCCGCAGACATCGCACAGCCGGGTATGGTGCTTGTGTTTGTGTTCAATCCGCCGGAGACGAACACACCTTCCTTTTCGGGCGCGATAGGCGTGGGCACCATCACTAGATGCAGCGGCAAGGACTCGAATGCAGTTTCCTTCACTGTTGGTGGTCCGTGACGTCTTCTCCGGTTCGACTCACCTAGTCCTTCTCTTGATGAACTCTCCGAATCTGGCGACCCGCAGATCCTGAAAAACACCAAGAAAGGCGCCAGTATCGAGCGAATCCTTCTTGCCCAATCGCCCGCAGAGTCAGCCCAAGGAGGCTCCTCATGGACAGCATGTATTGCATTGGCCTGGATGTTCACAAGAAAACCATCAGCTATTGCGTCAAGGATGTAAACGGTCGGATCGAGGCCGAAGGCGCCATTGTGGCTACACGAGCAGCGCTAGATTTAGAGGGACGCAATAAGATGACGTGACGCATCGACGATCACTCCGGAACGCGGCCGCCAGCACCTGGGGCACATGAGCGAACAAGGCAACACACTGCTACGCTTTTTGCTGATAGAGTCCGCTCACGCAGCGGTACGGTATGAGCCCATGTGGCGACGTCAGTTTCTGCACCTGGCGATGCATCGTGGCCGTCCCATCGCCCAAGTGGCGATCGCCCGCAAACTGACAGTGCGACTGTACTGGATGTGGCGCAAGGGATGGGATTATCAGCAGACTTTGAAGTTTGGTTTGCACGGGGGTAGCCCAGAGCTGGTGCATGGTCCGCCGTCGATCACCGTCAAACTGATTGGGCATCCCGCTCCCGCAAGGGAGTTCGAACTAATAATCATGGTCGAAGTTATGGCCGAATAGATGGCTGGGTCGGACCGAGTTCCACCCGCCGAGATTAGCAGCGAGTCTTGGTCGGCGATGACAAGATTTTTCCCGCTAGAGCGAAATGGCGCTCTTCTCCGAGTGCATGCGGTAGTGCACCCAAACAAGCCCTTGACAGAGCCGACTCCTTCATAGATGCACCACTACGCGTTTGGAAGACGGTGTCCTTGTCTGCGTCGGAGTCTCGGCGAACTTTGCGGAAATTCCGCGTCCCAGCCGTTAGGTTTTGGTTTGCCTCAGGTCGGAATTGGGAAGAGCACGGCACGGCTCGAAGCCGCACCCCAGGGAGACCCCTCGCAAAACGCAAAGGCCCTGGATCAGTGCAATCCGTGGATCCAGTGCATAGCATTTGTCCGGTAGATTTTGCGCAGAACGGTCTTCGGTAATTTCAGCCCCTGCACTTTCCTGCCGTCTTGCTCAAAGAGGTCATCCGTCGCGTGCATAGGCTGATTGCCAGTCTTTGAACGATTCTTCGGCCTTCGCCGTCGCGAGAAGATCGAGATCGGTGCCGTACAGAACGCGGTCCTGGTATTTGATCAGAAAGGCGCGGACTTTCTCTGGCGGGGCTAACATCAGGTACTCCATGCGTGCGGCTGTGTCCACGGCAAGGTTCGGGTAGCGGTCGAATCGGCGGGCGATTCCGTCGAGATCCTTCTCCATGCTTCCTAAATGCACGCCGACCATGCGAAGTTGGGGATTGCTGGCCAGTATGCGATCGCGTGCCTCCAGAATTGTTTTCTTCGCCGGGTAGCCAGCTTTGTTACCCAGATACCATTGTGGATTTTCCTGGTAGTAGGGCCACGAAGGATCGGATGGATCAGGCGGGCCCCAAGCGACGTCCGGTTCGGCAACATGCGACATGAGTGTCTTCCCGCGCTTGGCGATCTCCTGGTAAATAGGGGCGAACTTGGGATCATCGGGCATGATGAACTTGCCGTTGGGATCTTTGATCTCCATTCCGATATTCTTCCAAATCTTGACCGCGAGCGCGCCCTGGGCAAAGTTCTCATCCAGTTGCTTGATGGTTTCACTCTGGAAGGAAGCGTCATTGAATTTGTAGGGATCGAACGTCGTACACAAAGCAATGTGGCCGCGGCTTGAGCGCACAAGAGCCAGCGCGTCGGCTACCTGAGGCTCGAGTCGCTTGCGGTAGGACAGCGTGTCATCCACGACCAGAATGTTCACCAGCGTAAGATGGAGCCGTTCCAGGAATGCCTGAAATGCAGGATCGGTTTTGAACACGTGCACGTGCACGTCTATGGGCTGGAGTGCAGCCAGGGAGTTTAGAGCCTGTTCTGAGCCGGTTTCCTTGCCAGTTGCCGTATCTGCGAGGACGGGCCGTGAGATGACCCAAGCGGCGAAAGTGGCTAATAACAACAGAACGCTGATACCTGTAAGACTATTGCGAAATTTCATTCTGCTCCTCCATTCCTCACAGCAGGATGGCCGGGATCCCGGTCATCGCGCAAAAGTCTGCCAATGCCGGATAGAGGTGAGGACCATATCCTAAACAGGCATATTCATTGGTCCAGCGCTGCAGAAGACACTCGATGTCGCAGTGGGCAGTTACGAAGCCATGCGGCCAGAAGGGTATGCCGCATTCGTTCAGCCGGCTTTCGACTTGTTCCGCCGGAGGCTCGAAGACAGTGGCGCGTGTAATCACCATCTGAAACTCCCCACTGACTCGTCCCAGACGCACGAGCACGCCCCCGCCAACTTTGCAAATTAGCCTCACTGACAGTCCGCCGGCTTCGCCTTCCGTCGGAATGCCGTGCTCCGCAAAACCCGCTGGACCCAGTTTCCCCGCCAGGGACGGCGGGCAGGCTCCATCACCGATGATCTTAATTTCCTTTTTGGCGACATCGACGTGCTGAAGGTCTCCATAGTAAACAGGCTCTGGGCTGAGCTTGGTGAGAAGCAGGACGGTCAGAGCAGTGTTGAAGTCGCCCAGCGTCGACGTCCCGTGACCATCTTCGAGCATCATGCTCTGCGCGAAACAGGTCGCAGCATAGTCGTCTCCGAGACCCGGAAAGGACTGAATGGTATAGAAATCAAATTTCTCGCGCTCGACAATTTCCTTCAGCGCGAGATAGAGACGGATGGAGCGCTCGTTGACTATGGACGGTTCCGGACTCTTGCCAAACAGCTTCTGCAAGCGCGGGGCGAGGCCGGCTATTTTGTCCCTGGAGACCGATTCAGCGGTCCGGATCAACTCGCTGGTGTCGCGCGAGTCGATATCCACACCAAACATGCGCATCCACTGTGATGGATCGGCTACTCCGCAAGTCTGGCCCATGCCTCGCCCACCGAAAGCTCCGATCGTGGATAGATTGAGCCAGTTTTTCATATGCGCAGCGCGGGCATAGCTCGCAATCTTCTCGACTGTCGCGGGATCATCTGCCATGCCGTAGACGAACTTATGGCGGATTCCGATTTCCAGAAGCCCACCATGCATCACCAGCCCGCCCACGGGGCGCCAGCCTTGCGAACCGGGATGCGTCCACAGCAGTACTCCCCTTCCGCTAGCAGCGTAGTCGCGGACAGCACCTACCAGGTGCGCAGCCCAGACCCAGCTTCCGGAAAACAGCACGACCGCATCCACCTGCGGATCGTGCTTCATCTTCCGAAGAGCCGCGATCGCTTCTTCCTTCGAAGCGACCACGACCTGATGCCGCACCAGCTTCAGCCCCGCCCGCATCAGCGCCTTCTCCGAGCGGGCAACGACTGAGTCATCAATGAACGGCGTTCCCATCGGGTCCTTCAATCCGTCCTTGTGAACACCGTAAACAATGAAGCCGACCGTGGGTTCGATCACGTAGCTCTCCTCAAGAAACCTTTGCCGCCTGTGCCTCTCGCACTCTGGCCAGACTCGAATACAGCAGCTGATACTGTTCCCGCTGTGACCGGTAGGACTCGGCAATATTTGGGTCGGGATGAGTGGTGTCCGCTGTCTGCACCAGTTGCGCCATCGCTTCAAAGAAGCCGCTGTACATTCTGGCTCCCACTCCGGCCAGAATTGCGGTTCCGAGACAAACCGCTTCTCCACAGCGCATGCGATGAAGACGACACCCGGTCATGGCAGCGCGCAGCTCAAGGCCAAGACGCGAGCGGCATCCGCCGCCGGTGACATAGAGATCGCTGAACGACCCAGCGACTCGTTGCAGAAGTTCTGTCATGTTGGCCAGTTCACAGGCGATGCCTTCGAGAATTCCTTTGTAGATGTCCGAAGTGCCCGTCGAAGGACGCAGACCGGCGATGACGCCCGTGGCATGCGGATTGAAATCGGGATTGCACGTTCCCAGCAGGTGGGGAGCAATGCACAAACCGCTGGGGTTGGCAGGTGCGCGGGCTTCCAATGCCGCACAAAAATCATCGAGGGATGAAACACTGCCGACTCTGTCCCCGTAGAGCAGGTGCCGAAACCATTCCAGCATGATTCCGGAAGGAAAGTACGCCAGCGTCACATAGCGATCAGGCACGACGTGACAATATGTATTCAAGTTGGCAGTGTAAGCCAGGTCATTGATGGCAGGCGCTTCGGAGGCGGCCAGCAGGCATTCATAGGTGCCCAGAGAAGCGGAGACCCGTCCCCGATCGACAACGCCCAATCCTAAGGCAGCGCACGGTTGATCATGGCCGCCCACCACCACTACTGTTCCGCTCTTCAATCCCAGCTCGCTTGCTACTGCCGACGAGAGTCGACCGACGACTGTGCCTGCTGGCACTGGCGTGGCAAACCGGTCAGCGGTTAACCGGCAGCCTGAGAGAATTTCTTCGGACCAGCACTTTTGGCGGACGTCGAAAGCAAGGAACCGGGATGCATGAGAATAGTCGATGTAAGGCGGTAGACCCAGCCGTGTCAGGAGATAGTCAGTCACTCCCAGGTACTGCGCAGCAGAAGAGAACGTGTCTTTCTGGTTCTCGCGCATCCACAGAATCTTCGGAATGGGATACATGGGATGTACCGCCAATCCGGTGATTTCAAAGATGCGCCTTGGCCCCAACGCCTCTGCCATCCAGTTCGCCTGAGCCATAGCGCGGTTGTCCATATTCAGAATGGCGGTTGACACCGGCTGCCGGTTCTGGTTTACCGCAACGAACGTCTCTGCATGAGAGCTGATGGAGAGAGCTTCAATCGGATCTTCAAGTGCGCCATCTGCAATCGCTCGAGTGACGCTTTGAAGGGCATTCCAGAATTTCTCCGCGGGCATTTCGGCCCAGGATGGCTTGGGAATGTCGGGCGCGTACGAGTTGCTTCGCTCTGCAAGGATGCGGCCCTCGGTCGAGAGTGCGACCGCCTTGCAGCTGCTTGAGCCCATGTCAACGGCCAGCAAGCTCATTGGTTACATCCTTACGAGTGGCGTACTCGCTTTGAGTTCGGCATGGATGCGTTGCAACAACTCCGGAATATTTTCGGCTTGAAACACGTTTCTTCCGAAGAACACGCCGGCCGCACCGCTTTGCATGATATTGCGCGCCATCTCGACAGTCGCCGCGTCCGAACCTGCGCGACTTCCTCCCAGCACGAGGATAGGAATTGGACACGCTTCAACCACGGCACTCATGCTTTCGGGATCACCGCAATACTCTGTCTTGATAACATCGGCGCCAAGCTCGGCCGCGATGCGGGTGTGCAGCATCAGCCACTGAGCATCCCGTGCATTCTGAACTCCTGCGCCACGAGCGACCGATTCAACGATCAGGGGCAGGCCGAGATGCTCACACTCGCGAGAGACCCTCGCAACGCGCTGGATTTCGCTTCTTTCAAATTTCGCATCACCACTGCCGATAACCATAAACGTGATGACCGCGTCCGCGCCTGCCCGGAGGGCGTCTTCCGGTTGTGCAACGAGGCAACTGCGAAAGGCGTCAGGAGGAAGCTTGCTGGCTGTGCCCATCGCGGTAGTCCAGTCAAGCCTGGCGATGAGGCCTGGCAGGTTCTCCTGTGCCGGCACTTGCGCAAGCTCTCCAATCATTCCCAGGTTGAGAAGAAGGGCGTCGGTGTTGCCTTCCAGGAAGCGGCTAATCTGGCGCCGGGCATTTTGCGTCCCCAGAATCGGCCCGAGAACAAGCCCGTGATCGAATGCCACGACCAGGCTGCCCCGGCCGGGGCGGAGAACACGGCTAAGGCGGATGGTTTTCCCGTATCGGCTCACGGTAAGGGAAGTTGGTGAAACGATACACCAGGCGGAAAATTTAGACCCTGAACCGCAGCCTGTCAACTATACTCTTGAACAGAAATTCGTGATAGGTCATGATGACCGGGACTTTCAGGCATGACCGCTTCGCGAAACATGTCGTGGCGAGAGGGTTAGAAGCCAGGCATTTCGTGAGAAAAGCGCGCCCTGATGCCAAGGCCTAAGCCAGAATGGTAACTATACGTGATGTTGCCGGTGAGAGCGGCTTTTCCGTGACTACCGTTTCCATGGTATTGAACAATGGTCGCGGCGCTACTCGCATTTCTGGGCGGACCCGCAGTCAGATCTGGAAAGTGGCGCGGCGCCTGCGATATCGACCCAACCTGCACGCTCGCTCGCTGCGCAGCAAACGCACCCACACAGTGGGCGTGGTTGTCTTTGATCTCACCGACCCTTATTGCACACAAATCTGGCGAGGCATACAAAACCATCTTCGCCCTATGGGCCTTTTTCCAATTGTCACGGATCTGCAGGACGATCGTTCGCAGTTTCAGCCGTGCCTCGACATGTTGCTGGGGCGGCAGGTGGAAGGCATCATCGCAATCGCAAACCCGCTCTACCTCGACACCAGGCTGCTGTCCGAATTTGCCCAACGCGGTGTCTCTGCGGTCGTCATTGGCCGTGAGTTAGCTAATGTCCCGGTAAGTTCGGTGGTTGTGGATAATGCAGCGGGGACACGGCAAGCGCTTCAACATCTGTACAACCTTGGGCACAGCCGCATTGCCTTCATCAAAGGACCCGCGATCCTGGTCGACAGCGTGCAACGGTGGCACGGGCTTGAAAGTTTTGCCGAGGAGGTGGGGTTGAAGCTCGACCCCAGGCTTGTCCTGGAAATTAAGGGCCGAAATTCCACTTACGCGGAAGCCTGCGAACTGACCGAAGAACTCATGCGCCGCAGGCCCGATTTCACTGCCCTGGTTGCGTTTGACGATCTCACCGCCTGCGCCGCCATTCGCGCGATGACCAAAGCCGGCCGCCGCGTGCCCAAAGATTGCTCCGTGGTCGGATTCGATGACATTCCCAGCTCCGCCTTCTACAATCCTCCGTTGACCACGGTGCAACAGCAACTCGAGATGCAGGGTTCGTTGGGAGCTGAAATCATGGAAGAGCTGATCCGGGCAAGCGCCGAAAATCGGCCAGTCCAACCAAAGCATCGCAAGGTTTCACCCAAGCTCATCGTGCGCGATTCCACGTGTTCGGCGCCACGCTCCTGACTGGTTTCTCTGAACACGGCACGTAATAGCTATGTGTTTGTTGTTGAAACGTTACAGCAGAAAATCGCATGAGCTACATAGCTAAGGCCGACCTTTATCGGTGGTGCAGGATTCCTGCAACAGACCTGCTAATGCATCCCGGCTTGCGAGTGCGGTTTCGTATCGTGCGGAATTCCGCCGAAATGGGTCTGCTTATGGCGAGGGAATTAGTGGAGGTAATCGAAGCCAATAATGAGCAGAACCTTGTCACGCGGGCGATTGTCCCCTGCGGGCCCAAGTGCTGGTATGTTCCGTTCACAGATCGGGTGAACTCGCGAAACATATTCCTGCGCAATTTCTTTGTATTCCATATGGATGAGTGTCTGGACTGGCAAGCTCGTCCGTTACCGGCAAATCACCCTTACAATTTCCGCAGCTTCATGGAGAAATACTTTTACGATGGGATCAGACCCGATCTCGCCGTTCCCCAAGAACAGAGATTCTGGTTGCTCCCGTCGACGGCCGAGCAGGTACGAGCCGCTATTGATGCTGCCCCGATTGACATCACCGTAGGCGGTTGGGGCCAGGATGGGCATGTGGCGTACAACCAGGCCCGGCGCCATCCGTATAGTCCCGTCTCGCTTGAAGAGCTCGCGAACTCAAGCATCCGTATTCAGGAAAACAATTTCGATACCGTGCTGGCTCTGGCGCAGCGCACGTTTGGCGGCGCCTATCAGTTTGTTCCCCCTATGTCGATCACGTTAGGGATAAGGGAGTGTCTCGCCGCCAGGAAAGTGCGAGTTTACAGCGACACCGGCGCCTGGAAACAGACCGCACTGCGAGTTGCGCTATTTTCGGAGCCTACACCCGAATATCCGATGACCCTTCTGCAACGGCATCAAGACGCAATCATTACCGCGACTGAGGAAACGGCGAGTCATCCGATCAGTGAAAATCCCGACTGGGAACTTTAGATAAGGACGCTGATGCAGGTACTGCAGGTTGACGAGACGGCTTCCTACCAGCAGCTCGTAGGAGTCGGCGGTTTGGGCACAGGGATCTTTTTCGCTCTCGAAGGAGAGCACACCCTCGGGAGAAGCGAAAGCCGGGCAGGCAGACTATTAAACGTAAGGGACTATTGCAAGCTGCACATTGTGAGTCATTACGTCGCGAAATTGCTTGGAAACTACTCTTTTTGCGTGTTTCCAATAGGTAAGATCGGAAACGACGCCGCCGGCCAGTTTGTGCTAAAAGAACTGGCCGATGCCGGCATTGACACTCGTTTCGTTCAAAGGGTCACGGGGCGGCCCACGTTGTTTAGCGTTTGCTTCCAGTACCCCGATGGCACCGGAGGCAATATTACGACCAACAATTCGGCGGCGGACGAGCTCTGTGCGAAAGACCTCGAGGAAGTTAACAGCTTGTTTGCTTCGAATGGCTCGCGCACGATTGCACTCTCGCTTCCGGAAGTTTCCCTCGACCTGCGCCGGCACTTTCTCCAACTGGCAACCAGGGAAGGTGCGTTCCGGGCAGGATCATTTGTTACGGCCGAAATTAACCTTGCGAAAGAGTTGAGATTGTTAGAGCAACTCGATTTGCTTTCCCTAAACGAGAGTGAAGCAGCCGAACTGATTGGAGAACCCTGGTTGGCAGGTAATTCGGGGGGTCTCCTGCAGCAGCGCGTTCAAATTCTTGGCGCACGGTATCCGCACCTTCAAATTGTGGTGAGTGCAGGTAAGGCTGGCGCGTGTGCTGTGAGTTGTAAGCGCTCGAATTACTGCCCGGCGCCGCAGGTCGAGGTTGCGTCCACAGCCGGTGCGGGAGATTGCCTGCTGGGGGGGATCCTTGCCGCCATGGCCAGAGGCGTCCCTCTGCTAAACTCCCGCTCGCCAAGGAAAACTCTTGCAGAACGTCCCCTGGAAACAGCACTCGAATTTGGGGTGCTGCTTGCCAGCTACAAGGTGACCTCGCCACATACGATTCACCCCGATACCTCCTTCCCTGCGCTGGTCCGATTCGCGAATGAGAGAGGAATCGAACTCGCTCCTTCGCTCCAACGTGCAATTCGTTCGCAACCAAAACGAGCAGTTTCACGCACGATGTAGTATGGAGGGCGCTCAAGCACGCCACGCTAGTCGAAGCAGCCATGGGATGGCTGCTTCACCGGCGAATGGAGCCAATTCACCCCGCACCTATTCGCGGATACGTATGCCCTCCTGGAGGCACAAGCTCGCGAGACGAGGTATCCGGTGAACAGTTT
>Ga0209470_1003119_pt1 | contig 11535 bp, 16 predicted proteins | sample GraSoiAngelo_125_FD_185882 | JGI IMG/M metagenome (GOLD analysis project Ga0209470, IMG submission 185882) | Grasslands soil microbial communities from the Angelo Coastal Reserve, California, USA - 14_0927_05_40cm (SPAdes) (version 2) | ecosystem: Environmental > Terrestrial > Soil > Grasslands ... | reverse complement strand
ACAGGGTAGTGGATGACCTCCAGTTCTTGCCCCGCATAAGCGTGGAATCGATAGTAAACCGTAATAGTGGAACGATTGGTATTTTGAAGGGTTGTTGCTTCATGTCCACTTCCACGTAATCTGCATTGACGGGGTTTACGCGCCGGGACTCGACGCAAAGCCCGAGTTCTTTTCATTACGCCCTCCAGAAAACGGTGAAGTCCGGGAGTTGGCCGAACTCCTGGCCAAGCGTATTCCCGCGTTGCTCAGGCGCCACGACGGCGACACGGCGCAATTCGACGGGGAAGAGTCGGATCGCCTGGCGTGTGATCAACCATGGTTATCGGAGGTCTATGCCGCTTCAGTCTGCGGACGCATCGCCACTGCGTCTGAAGCCGGTCGCCGGATCGCGGTTGGCGGCGACCGTGTCGATCCCGAAGGCATCGACAGTTGCGCCAGTTCACGGTGCGCCGCGGTCGCGGGTTTCAGCATGCACGCAAATGTCGCGATTGCCTCCCGAGACCGGCTTCGGCTTGAACGGCTATTTCGCTATGCTGCGCGCCCGCCTCTGTCGATGGACCGATTGGAGGCATTGCCGGATGGAAGGCTCCGATACTGGTTTAAGACTCCCTGGCGCGATGGAACAACTCACGTCATCTTCGAACCGCTGCAGTTTCTGGAAAAACTGGCGGCGTTAGTGCCCACGCCACGCGCCCATCTGGTGAGATTTCACGGGCTGCTTGCTCCGGCAGCAAAATGGAGACCATGGATCGTTCCCAACAACACCACTGAAGCGCCGATGGACTCCCCAGACACGGCCACAACCACTGCAACTTCGAGCGGCGCGGATCTTGCGGATGGCGACCAGAGGGATAAGCCCGCGGCTGCGCCGGAACAGCGTCCGCGGAATTATGCGTGGTCTGAACTCATGAAACGCGTGTTCAACCAGCCAACGAACTGCATTGCATGCAGCAGAAGTGTCCGGCCCTGTCCGGATCACTCATCCGTTCCATCCGCTCTTCGGGCGGGAAATCGATTTCGTCAATCGTATACAGCGATGGGGTGAAGACTGGGTTGTTTATCGTAACCCGGACGAGTACTTGCTGTGGCTGCCAGCGCGCTGGACCAGCGTCGAGGCGGAAGATCCTTTCATCGTAGTTTCAGCAGGACGGTCGCATTTCCGCGCCGCGGATCTGATCGACTTGGCGGCGCTGATCGCGGCCCTCCGCCGGGGAGAGGCGGCCGATGGCGTGTAAAGCTAATTTCGCCGCTTCTGTTAGCGTAATTATGCCAGATTGGATGCGGCCGCCAACGTTTCCGGCCAACTTGTTTGCGCTAGTATATCTGTCATTATTAGCTGAGATGCCTATCGGCGTGTGCGATGACGGCGTATCGCTATTGACAGTGCGGCGTAATTATGTTTACATGGCGTTCCATGGCAAAACGCAAAGCCCGGGATCCCAAGGCCGAAGCGCTGCGGCAACGAGGATGTCTGAATCCCCATCCCGAGAAGGTGGCCGATCCGCTTTTTACGGAATCGGATTTCTTCGACTCCCGCGATCTGGTTCAGGTGAAGTACGAGATGGTCCGGCGAGTGAAGGCCGAGGGGCAAACCGTCAGCGCCAGCGCGGCTGCCTTCGGTTTTTCACGCCCGTCGTTTTATCAGGCGCAAAGCGTGCTGGAATCTGGGGGCCTGGCGGCGCTGGCGCCGCAGAAGCCCGGGCCGCGGCGCGCGCACAAACTGGATGCGGATGTGATGGATTTTCTGGAGCAACTGCGATCGGAAGATTCGTCCTTGAAGGCCGGGGAACTGGCCCGCCGGATAGACGGCCGCTTTGGGCGAAAGGTCCATCCTCGCAGCATCGAACGCGCTTTGACGCGGCAGGAAAAAAAAACGGCCTTGATCGACACGGACAGCGCCACCCTAAGCGAAGCCTACGAGCAGCTTCGCCGCCACGTGTTGACCGCGTTGCCAGGCGGCGGGCGCTTCGGTCTGGCCGTGCTGCTGCGGGAAGGTGTTGCCGCATGGATCGAATGCCGCGTATTCGCAAAACATCAGCGTGACATTGCCCGCCAACACGCGGTTCTATGTCGTGCTTCAGAAGCCAGCGGTTGCCACCACTCCCATCACAATCGCGGAGCCTCCCCGTCAGTCCGCAGAAATGCCCACGGTACAGGAACTGCGTGAACTTATGGATTTGAGGCGCGAAATCAACCGCATGTATCAAGAGTCGAACGCCACTTTGTCCGGAGGACGGAAACCGTAGAAGGGAGTTTCAAGCAAAAGACCGGTGCTGTCCGGGATGTGATTTCACGTGAGCCAAGAGAGGAACTTCGTGCCTGTTCCAGAGCTTTTTACGAATGAGCTACGTCCCATGCTGCCGCCGCTGCGTTCCCAAGAAGGCATTCGCGACCCTGTTGTGTACGTCAGATTCTTTACGAGTTCAGGCGTGATCTGGTACGTCACGGAAGGATCCCCAGCGGACGATGACTTCGTGTTTTTCGGATTTGTGGTCGGACCGAATGAGGAGTGGGGAGAGTTCTCGCTATCCGAATTGACTGACTGCGCTCGCTCGGGAGTTCTGATCGAGCGTGATGTACACTTCACGTCTGAGCGCCTTAGTCATGTCATCGAGAAAAGGCTAAACCCTCGACGCAAATGAAGCCTGTAATTGTCGTCTTGGGTATCTACTCCAACACCAATATGGCCTGAGCCGGAATCGTTATGGAGAGCAGAGTGTCCCGTCGATCCACTTCCAGACCATCTGTTGTCGTCGACCGTAGGAACCAGTCGCCCCCTCACCTCCTCAAACACAAGAACGAAATCGCGGTTACAGGGCAACTGGAACTGGACCAGCCGTTGATTCACGGTTGACCAAGCGTCGTGGCTACGTGCGTATCGAACGCTTCGGCGAGCCGGTTAGCAAACCGCCTCCGAATAGAACGAGGACGGTTAGGAGTGGTATCGGCAAGAGAAAAGGCCAAACAAAAGTAAAGTAACGGCCAAGAGAATCCGCCGCCCAAGCAATCTGGGTATTCTTCCAGACATTCCAAGCGCCAACCACCAAAAGGCTTCCTGCCATGCCGAATACCGCCGGGATACGGCACCGCCGGGCAAGCCGCGCCGCAGTCCAACCCGTCGCTATCGCCAGTGGAGCCTCAATTAAGAATGTAGCGAACGCGGTCGATAAGCGAATATCAGGAGAACCAGGGGGACCAAAAACGTAACGGTCGATGAGCGAATTCTCGAACGGCGTAATGACCGAATGCCAGGCCAAGTTCAAGATCCAGCTCATCGCGATTGCTATTAGCAGCAACCCGCTATCTTGCCTGACCTCAAACCATGTACCCCTGAAGATCGCCACGACCACTTCTCGCCAATACCACCAGCGGGAGCGACCTTGTTGATATTGTTCAATCAAGTCCCCTGCGATTGCCTCAGTTTCGGGCATCGGTCCGAAACGATGTAGAATCCATTCGGCGATAACGGGCGGGCGAGATGTTCTCATGACGTTCCTCCTTGAAGCTGCGGCACACCGCGCCAGAGCTGTACCAAGGTTTGTTGTAATGTGCGCACCTGTCGCACTCCTTTGGCAGTGACTCGGAAATATCGTTTCGCTTTGCCTCCACGTTCCGATGTGGCCTCTCCTATGGCCGAAGCCACTAATCCGCGCGCTTCGAGACGAGCCAAAACCACATAAACCGTTGCGACACTCATACGCCGGCGGTTTCGTTCGAGCTCGTGCACAATTGGCACGCCATAGGTGTGGTTATTTAAATGAAGAACTGTCGACATCACGAGCAGCTCGGAATTGGTGAGTGAATCAGCCATTTCTTTTAATGTATAGAATTAATCATCGACTCTCAAGCTGTTTCGCCCACCGGAAAAATGCGGCTGACTTGGGCAGCTGGTGCCCCAAGTATACATAAGGGAGCATTATGTGACGCCGCTACAGCCGAAAAACGCCCGCAGCTGGCGTGCTGATATTTGGGCCATAGCGTTTGAATCGCTTATCCTTCGGTCTGCATGACGCGAGCTGCGCGCAAATGATCGATGAAGATGGAAACCTGCGGACGGCGTTTTACCGACAGTGAAGAAATCGCGCGACTGACCGCGTCTCCGGCCCCGAACGCATTACGCTGCCTGGCCGACGGTTTCGATCGGTTTACCGTTGCCGGCAGGCCTCTAACTTGCGGTTGAAAAAATGCGTCTCGGATGGACTCCGAGCCCGCTTCAGAGCTTCTTCAAAGTGCTTCGCGGCCTCCGCCGGACGTCCGGCGAGAAGATGAAACTCACCTTGGGCCGCCGGATAAAAAGGGTAGTCCTTGAGCTTAGCAGCATCGGGAATCTTCGATAGTTCCGCCAAACCTTCTTCCGGTCCCAGCGCTTTGCCGGTGGCTACGGCCCGGTTCAGCGCCACAATCGGCGAAGACTTGATGTGATAAAGGTTATCGTAAAGCTCGAGTATCCTACTCCAGTCCGTGTCTTCATAACTCGTCGCCGCGCAATGCAACGAAGCGATACCGGCTTCCACGTGATACTCGCTCAATTCATATCCGGTAGAAGCTTTTTCGAGAAAATGGAATCCGCGAACGATCAGGTCGCGGTCCCACTTGGAGCGATCCTGCACTTCCAGTTGGATCAGCGCGCCATCATCGGCCAATCTGCCGGGAAGACGCGCCGCGTGAAAGCAAAGAAGCGCGAGCAGGGCATGACTCTTTGGCCGGTCTCCTTCCGGATGCTCGCTCAAAAGCAGCGCCAATCGGATGGCCTCGAAGCAGAGAGCGTCACGCACAGTTTGCTCGGATCGGGTGCTGTGATAACCCTCATTGAATAGTAGGTAGATCGCTTGATAGACCGCATCCAGGCGTTGGGGGATCTCGGCAGCGTTGTTGAACTCGGCCAAACTCCCGGAGCGGCGGAACAAGTTGCGGGCCCGGCCGAGTCTCTTCTCGATGGAATCTTCGCTGGCCAAGAACGCGTGGGCAATTTCGGAAACGCTGAAACCACAAAGCGTCTTCAGAATCAGTGTTACTTGAACTTCGGTTGAAAGCTCAGGATGACAGCAGGAAAACATCATCCGCAGCTGGTCGTCCTGGATTTCTTTTTCGAAGGCCGGCGTTCCGGCGGGCTGATTCTCGCGCTGCTTCAGCAAGTAAACGAGTTCCGGCGCAAAGTGGCGGAACTGCTCATCGCGTCGGAGAATGTCAATGGCGCGATTGCGGGCGACACGCATCAGCCAGGCCGAGGGATTTTCGGGGAAACCTTGGATGGGCCACGTTTCTAAGGCTCGGCAAAGCGTGTCCTGGACCACATCTTCGGCCAGGTCCAGGCGGCCCATACCGCATATCCTCACCAAATACGACACCATCTTTCCCGCCTCGCGGCGGAAAAGATGGTCGACCATTTTCGGTGCGTCTTCCGTAAAAGATCTCCCTTGACGAAAATCTCACATGGAAGAGAACGGGCGGACCTCCACGGAGCCGTCGCTCTCCAGAATTGGACAGCCCTTGGCCAACTCGATCGCCTGCTGCACGTCTTTGGCGTTGACGATCATGTAGCCTTGGATGAAGTCCTTGACTTCGACGTACGGTCCATCGGTTACAGTCTTCGTTTTTCCGCGGACAACCTTGCCCGTTCCGTCCAGCCGGTCTCCGAGTTGTTTGATATGATCGCTTTTCTCTAGTGAATTTCTCCAGTCCATCCACTTTTGCGTGATCTGTTGCATCTGTTCCGGAGACAACGAGCGATATGCCTCCGCTGGATTAGCTCGGAACAAAAACATGAAATTTGCCATTGGGATTCTCCTTCCTTAATTGCTCCACGCGCCGGCAACTTGCCTGGTAGCGACGTTGAAGCGGTTCCAAACGTTGATGTTTCCGATTGCGATGATTAGTGCTGCCAGCGCAGGCTCGTCGTAATGCCGTGCGACGTCCTGCCAGACGTCGTCGGGTACCGGATCGGCCCGATCGCTGAGCCGCGTGACGGCCTCAGCAAGCGCCAGTGCGGCGCGTTCCGCACCGCTGAAGTAAGGTGCATCGCGCCAGGCGGCCACTGCGAAGAGGCGCTCGTCGGTTTCGCCCTTCTTTTTCAGGTCGCGCGCATGCATGTCCACACATACACTGCAGCCATTGATCTGGCTCGCTCGCAGTTCGATGAGGTCAAGCGTTCGCGCCGGCACGCCGCCCTTCTCTGCCGACGCCTTCAGACGATGCAGGGCTTGCATGGCCTCCGGAACAAGCGTCACTATGTTTTTCATACGCGACTGCATAAAAACCTCCCTTTGTCTTTTCATGCCAGGCCGGAATTTTCCGGCCTTCCTATACACGACGAATGAGGAAGGCTGAAACCGGACATGGAGCGGGAGTTTTTCGAGGAGGCGGAGGCGCCCCGGCGCCTGCCGCGCGCAGGTCGCTAAGAGAAAGCAACCAGTAACGCCAAGAGGCTTATTATTAGATGTCATTCGACTGGTCAATTCGCGGAGGGCCCTCCGGCCGATTGTCAGCGGGGTTGACTATTCCAGCCGATGAGGAGTACAAACTCATCAAACAACCAAACGATTACATTGGCGTGCCGGGCGACCATGCGAACAGACGCACGCTGAAAGGAAGCCATATGTTGCAGGTCTTTTGCATCGCCACAACGGAGGCGGAGGCCGAAGGCGTGGTTTCCAGAATCCTGGAGACGGGCATTCGCCGTGAGAATATTTTCGTTGTCACCGGATTTTCAGAAATGGATCACATTGCCCTGCCGATCCGAGAGCTTCGGCGTCATGTCTGGATCGGCCTCGGGCTGGGGGCGGTCATAGGTTGGTTTGTCGGTACGGCGATGATCATCCTCCTCGCGTCGGCAGCCACTCCCTGGACTGGAGAGGGGCTTTTGATTCCACTCAATACTGCTCTGACCGGCATGGTCCTCGGAACAGTTGCCGGTGCCAGCGGGGGTTTTTATAGGCCACACATCTCGCCGAATCTGGCCCACCACTACGAAGAAGAAGTTCGACAAGGGAGGGTCCTCATTTCAGTCGAGCTGGACGATGCCAGTAAGCGGGAGAAAGTGGCGGCTGTATGTGTTGGGTCCGGCGGAATAGATGTTCATTGTTCCGACGAAGTAGCAGCCTGAGGACTGATATCCCGCCATGTGTTGCTGACGAAAGCAAATCGGGCGTAGCATCCTGAGAAGCGTGCGCTCTCCACCAGATCACGTCGGACGCAAAACTCTCATTGACTCTATAGCCAGGTATAAGGTTTACGATTGATGTATGAAGATCGGTGAACTGGCAACAAGTGCAGGTGTCTCAGTTCAAGCCGTCCGGTATTACGAGCGATATGGTCTGCTGCGAAAGCCAGAAAGGACACCCTCACGGTACAGGGTCTATCGTGACCGCGACTTATTTCAATTGCGGTTTATTCTGAAGGCAAAAACGCTTGGATTCACGTTGGATGAAATCAAGCGCGTCTTAGAATTGCGCCAGAAACAGACGTGTCCCTGCGGCGAGGTTTTACGGTTTGCCGAAGAGCGACTTCACCGAGTGGAGGCAGAGATTGACAAGTTATCCAAGTTCAGAAATCGCTTACGCGGTGCCGTCAAGCAATGGCGGAACTCGCCCAAATCCAAACTCCCCGGCGATGCGATCTGTGTTTTGATCGAGGCGACATAAAAAAGGAGAAGGAAAAATGCCATTCAAACAAGGCGAGCTTAATAAATGTCCCGATCCGGAGTGTGGTTGCGAAGTCACGGTGACCAAACGTGCCCCGGCAACCTGCACGAGCAATCTACCGCCACGCTGCTGCTGCGGCAAGGACGTGGTGAAGAAATCGTAAACCAAGAAAGCGAGTTTGACATGAGAAAACTGTTATCACTTGGCGTGCTGTTGCTGGCCATCAGCTTTATCCCGTCATCGACGGGTGCGACAGGAAGTGAATCGGCAGGTTTGATCTGCACCTTGACTGGCAAAAAGATTGATGCCTGCTGTTGCCAATTGAAAGATGGCAGACTGTACTGCCCGCTGGCCAAGACCTACATAGACTCCTGCTGCTGCAAGGCGGCTGATTAGCATCGAACCCCGCCCCCGAGGCGGCGATCCGGCCCTGGCCGCGCCGGTCACGCGAACCGGCTCCCCGACCTTGCCCATCGATCGCGATGCAATTATTTTGCTCGGCGGCTCGATTTTGCGTCTTGTTGTAGTGGAGGCCATTTTCGTGAGCGCAGGAGACGCGACAGACATGCAGCGTCAATTCAGCGGCGATCTCGTATCACAGAAAGGTGTCGTGCCCAAGCGTGTCGCCACAGTCGTCAAGATTTATGACTTCAACGGCGAGCGCCGTGTCGTCGTCCGGAGTGGTAATCAGTTCCCCTGATAAGCCATCGAAAATGCTTTCTTGCGTGGAATGGACCTTATGTTACCGTACCCCGAGCTCGTGATTTAGGAGGAGTCGCGATCTATGCCGCAGAATGGCGAAATGAACCTGAGATTTGGAGTTTATAAGAACGTTTGTTGTGGTGCAGAGCTTGTCATCAGCGCCGGTTCAACATTCCCTGATTGTCCGACATCCCAGGCTCACGACGATCTGGAAACTGGTGGACGAACACCGAGTGAACCAAAAGGCGGCGGGATCGGACTCTGACCCTGCCGCTTAGCCTCTCTATGGAAGTTCCGGTGGCGATCCGGCATCTGCCGCTTAACTCAGAGACAACCATCGCGTCACGATTGAGATCGTGATGACCTTCAGTGGTGGTACTTACGACCACCAATAAGGTGACCACTTAAAATTCCGCACAGCTGAACGGCTGGATGGCTCCGGTTGCGGTGCCGGTCGTGCCCTCCGATCGCACGTAGGCGATGCGTGTGCCCGGATGACTCCTCTAAGAGGCAACCAACGTAGGGAGACGGAAACACGAGGCCTGCCACGGATCAATCCGGCCTGTTGTTCTAACGGCGGTTGAGGCGCTCAGGGAAGGATCCGGAAACCGGCAGAGATCCGGGCAGCCGGAGCCGCGAAGACCGGATTTCGGGCATCCTGAGGAGCAATTGTCCGGGCTGCACAAAAATACGAACATCGTCGAGATTCTGAATCTTCGCTACAAGGAGGGCCTAAACGGCGCCTAATACGTGAGCTGCTTTTCTGAAGTCCTCTGGTCTTAGATACAAGATGTAACCGTATCCGCCCCTTCCATCCGTGACCCCACTGGAAGCATATACATTGATGTTGGCCTCAAGCAGCGTTAAGTGGATGTCGGCCAGCGCGCCCAGGCGATCGTCATCCTGAACCAAGAGAGCACGTTGCGGCCCCGTTAGCGTGAGTCCTGAGCCGGCTGCGGCCTTGCTGAGCAGGTCCGAGCTGTCCGGAAAGAGAACTAATTGAGTATGCTCAAGGCCCATCGGAATGGCGTTGAAGGCGAGGAGATTGACTTGTTCGGTGGCGAGATGGGAGAGCAAGCGGTAAGCCTCTCCCGGCCTATCCTTGACCATGATATAGAAATACTCGACGGTGCGAACTCTGGCACTCATGATTCCACCTCCAGCCTGGCGGAAAACGGATGAACCTCCGGTTTTTTGTACGCCATATTACGCCACATGAGCCAGTGACAAAAGAGGGCACTTCCGCTATCTTCTTGGAAAGCAAATTCAGGCGGTTTTCAGGCAGTTGGACAACAGGGAGGCTCGCCGGGAGATGGCTGAACTCAAAGTAGGAGCCATAACGAGCTTGCGGCGGATTTCGCCAACCCTGTTACTGTTCCGCCTAATGCCGGAACCGGGAACCAGATTCACCGATTACAAGCCGGGTCAATACATTGCACTCCGCCGGGAGGACTGCAGATTAACCAAGGCAGTCCGCGATGCGGATGGGCGCATTCATTACGTGCCTGACCTGGACGAATCCGGCAATCCGAAACTCGGCGCGGTCACGCATTCCTATTCGATTGCTTCCGCCCCCGCTGAGACTCGAGAAAATGGCCATCTGGAGTTCTATATCGTCCTGGAAAAGACAGAAGAAGCGACCCAGGGCCGTTTGAGCGGAGCACTGTTCAGGCTGAATTTCCCTCAGGATAACAAGTTGATTTACGTCAACCGGATCACGGGTAGTTTCACGCTTGACCAGAGAACTAAAGGTTTCCGCAGTGTGTTGATGGTGGGGACAGGAACGGGACTCGCGCCTTTCGTGTCGATGATCAAGCAACTGCATTTTGACGCCTGCCGGGGCGTGATGGATGATATTCAGTATACGCTGTTACATACGAACCGAACTTTCGAGGAGTTGGCCTTCCACGAGGAGTTGCTAGCCATTGAGAGCGCTCAGCGTTTCAACTTCGTTTACGTAGCTTCGGTGAGCCGGCCCACGGCCCGGGACCTTGCCGATCCCAACACAGGCCGAGGACGCGCAAATAACCTGCTCCGCCACATCTTCGACATGCCCTTGAAGGAGGAGGAATACCTGGAGGAGGCCCGGCTCAGCCAGGCGGATACCTCCAAGGCAAGGGCCGAGCTCGACAAGGCTGTTAGGCCGGTACTTCCTCGACGGATTCCGCGAAGCGAACTGCAAAAGCGGCTTAATCCGGCGCGCACGGTGATCCTAACATGCGGCAATCCTTCCCTCATGGCAGATATCAGTTACATTGCCGATAGGCATCGCATCCGGTTTGAAAAAGAAGATTGGTGACATCCTGCCACTCGGTTCCAAATAACGATGCCACGGATACTCACGTTGCAACACTCAGATCAGCGCATCTTGATATCGAGACCCCCAGCGGAAGGGTCGGATCAAGGTCCCAACGGGATAGCATTTCGTGCCACGTCTCAGGACTGAATCCCGGTGACGCCATTTCTTCGAGCAACTGCGTCGGATCGATTTCGTCATTCAGGCGTCGCAGGCGCAGGTATCCGGGCGAGTGGTCGATGTACCATCCTTCACAGGTCAGTATGCGCCCGAGTGCTGCGATGAAAAGCGATTTCGAGCATTCGCGCGCCACTTCGACGTCAGCATCCGGACCCCATAGCACGCCATAACTGTCGAGATCGGCGATGGTGCGCGGCAGGTCACCCAAGGTGAGGCCGATCAGTTTAAAAGCGTGCAGGCGGCACAGAGCGTGCCAATTCGGCAGGACGGAACAGGAAGCGGCTTGGGTCCATGGTATCGACCTCAACTCTTCGGTTCCTGACGGTGCCTCCAGCAAAAGGAGGCGCATCTCCAGCTCCGGTACATTATTTAATAATGATATCGCCGGCGATGGATCACCGGATGGGCCGGCCGGCAGATCTCGAATCGCCGCCAGGCGGTCGGCGACCGACAGTGAGCCGCCTTCCGGATCCTCCCGGATTTTTTCGGGCTGCTGCCGTGGGCCGGCAAACGCAAGGAACGCAGTGAACCCTTCCATTACAGGCGGGTGGTAACCTCGGCCCACGGCTAGACGCACTTCATGGTACAGAAACTCGGTAAATGCACCCTGGTTTCGCGCAATCGTAAGTAAAGCCTCGCCGTATATCCGAGGTCCGATGGCAACGGCAGCCGACCGGTCGGCTGCGAAGCGTTGTGTTCCAAAGATATGTCGCGCCA
>Ga0209470_1003112_pt1 | contig 11541 bp, 10 predicted proteins | sample GraSoiAngelo_125_FD_185882 | JGI IMG/M metagenome (GOLD analysis project Ga0209470, IMG submission 185882) | Grasslands soil microbial communities from the Angelo Coastal Reserve, California, USA - 14_0927_05_40cm (SPAdes) (version 2) | ecosystem: Environmental > Terrestrial > Soil > Grasslands ... | reverse complement strand
GGTACTCGGGCGGCTGGGTGGATTCGCTCATCATGCGGGTCGTGGATGCGCTCTATGCGTTCCCCGACCTCCTCTTAATCATTATCGTGATGAGTTACCTGAAAGCCCAGTTGGGGGGCAGCACCCTGGGATGGCTCGCGCCGTTCGCCGGGATGAACAAAGCCCTCGGGGGACTGCTGGGGGTGTTCATCGCCCTGGGACTGACCAGCTGGTTGACCACCTGCCGGCTGGTCCGCGGGCAGGTCCTCTCGCTGCGGGAGCGGGAATACGTCGAGGCGGCGCGGGCGCTGGGAGCGGGCTCCGGGCACGTGATCCGGGCCCACCTGCTGCCGAACACCCTCGGGCCCATTCTGGTGGCCGCGACGCTTGGCGTGCCAAACGCGATCCTGCTGGAAGCCTCCCTCAGTTTCATCGGGTTGGGTGTCGATCCGCCGATGCCCAGCTGGGGACTGATGATCTCCGAGGGGGTGCAGGCCGTGCAGTCCTACCCTCATGTGATCCTGGCTCCCGCGATCGCCGTGAGCCTGACGCTGCTGGCGTTCAACTTTCTCGGCGATGGCCTTCGCGACGCGCTCGACCCGTTGCTCAAGCGAGCCTAGCATGACGCAGCATCGCCGGCCGGCAACGCCGCAGGCTGCCCACCTCAAGACCGATCAGGAAATTCGCGCGCATGCACGCACGGTGCACGCCTCAGCAATCGTCATCGACGCCAACGGCGAACTGGCCCTCGGCCAGGTCCCCTTCGACCGCGTCACTCCGGACCAGTCATTTGCGGACGCGCAGCGCTCCGGGCTGACGGCGCTCAGCTACACCGCCGGGTGTTGGGGCCCGGGGGCCCTGCTGAGCTATGAGAACGTGTTGGCCGATCTTGCCCGCTGGCACGGCCACCTGGCGCGCTATCGCCAGCGGCTCCGCCTCGCGACGTGCGCGGAGGACATCCGTGCCGCCAAAGCAGACGGCAGGCTGGCCATTGTGCTCAACGTGCAGGACGCCTCAATCCTCGGCCGGGATCTCTCCGTGCTGGACCTGCTGCACGGCTTTGGCGTGCGGCAGGTGCAGTTGACCTACAACACCCGAAATCTGATCGGCGACGGATGCACGGAGCGGACCAATGCGGGCCTGAGCGATTTCGGCGCGGCGGTGGTCAGACGGCTGAACGAGCTGGGCATACTCATCGACCTGAGCCACTGCGGGCGCCAGACCACGCTCGACGCGGCGGCGGTGTCGACCCGGCCGGTCGCGTGTACCCACACGGCGGCGCGGGCGCGGCGCGATATTCCGCGGAACAAGCGCGACGACGAGCTGCGGGCGGTCGCGGCCACCGGCGGGGTCGTAGGCGTGGTGGCGGTCCCGTCGTTCCTCACGAACAAATCGCAGGCGACCCTGGACGACGTCTTGGACCACATTGACCACATCGTCGATGGCATCGGCGTCGAGCACGTGGGCATCGGGACCGATCGGGGCGTGAGTTTTGAGACCGCGACGCGAGAGGAGTACTACGCGTGGCTCGCGCCGCTGGGCTTCAAGCCGGAGGTGAACCCGCCCTGGCCGCCGGGCGTCGAGGGCCTGGCGTGCGCGGCAGACCTGCCCAACCTCACCGAGGGGCTGATCCGGCGCGGCTACGATGATGATGCGATCCGGTCCATCCTGGGCGGGAATTTCCTCCGACTCTACGAGCACACCATCGGCGAGAGGTGATCGAGTGGGGCCACGGGGGATGCCGCAGCGCAGCGCGGAGGACACCGGGCGCGCGGAACGGGTGCACGGCGGGGCGTACGTCATCGATGCCGCCTGCCCGCTGGTGAACCCGAAGGATATCGACCAGCAGCTGCCCGAGCTGCGGCGGGGGGGCGTCACCTGCGCCGTGGGCACCGTGGCGTCCATCGAGGGATCCCGGGAAACCCTGCACGCGATCGCCGCCTGGTTCCCCACACTCCGCGAGCGGTGCGGTGATCTTTGCCTCGCCACCACCGCAGCAGACATCGAGGCGGCCAAACGCGCGGGCAAGGTGGCGGTGGTCCTGCAGTTCCAGGGTGGGACCCCGCTGGATTACAACGCCAACCTCGTGGAGGCTTTCTACCGCCTCGGCGTCCGGGTGATTCAACTGACCTACAATGAGCGGAACCCGCTGGGCGACGGATGCACGGAGCGGACCGACGCCGGCCTCAGCGATTTGGGGGTGCGGGTCATCGCCGAGATGAATCGACTCGGCGTCGCCGTCGATCTGTCCCACGTGGGGTACCGGACCAGCATGGAGGCGATCGAAGCCTCCGCCGCGCCCGTTATCTTCAGCCATTCGAATGCCCGGGCCGTCTGCGACAGCGCACGCAACCTCACGGATGACCAGATGCGCGCCGCGGCAGCTCGCGGGGGCGTGATCGGCGTCAACGCCTTTCCGGCGTTTGTGGCCCGCCACCAGGCGCCCACCGTGGAACACCTCCTTGATCACATCGAGTACATGGTGCGGGTCGTCGGTGATGACCATGTGGGGCTAGGGTTCGACTTCTCCAGGGAAACGGAGGAAGACTACAAGTACTTCAAGTACAAGGAAGACGTCTACCCCAAACCGCCGTGGGTCTATCCGGCGGGCATCGATGGGTTCGCGAAGATTCCCAACGTGACCCGGGGCCTGGTCGCCCGCGGGTATTCAGACGATGCCATCCGCAAGATTCTCGGAGGCAATTTCTTGAGGATCTTCCGCCAGGTCTGGGGAGGATAGCGAATGGCCGCAGTGCTCGCCGCGCAGGCTGGGACGACGCTGGAGCTGATTGATACGCCAGTCGTGACGATCGACCTCGACGTGATGGACCAGAACATCGCGCGGCTGCAAAGCTACCTTAGCCTGCACGGCCTGCGGAACCGGCCGCATGTCAAAACTCATAAGATCCCCTCTATCGCGCGCATGCAGGTGGCCGCGGGCGCCGCGGGCATCACCTGTCAGAAGCTCGGCGAGGCTGAGGTCATGGCCGAAGGCGGGCTGGACGACATCCTCCTCACTTACAACGTCCTGGGAGAGGCCAAGCTGGAGAGACTGGTCGCCCTGGCCGATAGGATCTCCCTGACCGTGACGGTCGATCACGCGGACATCGCGGCTGAGTTGTCCCAGGCCATGCGCCGCGCCGGACTTATGCTGCCCGTGCTGATCGAATGCGATACCGGCGGCAGGCGGTGCGGCGTACAGACTCCTGCCGAGGCCGTCGAGTTGGCCCAGGCGATCACCCGTCTTCCCGGCCTGATCCTTCGGGGACTCATGACCTACCCGACGGCGCCAGCGTCAGGCGCGTTCATGGGTGAGACGATTCATCTCCTGAAAACCAAAGGAATCCCGGTGGACGTGGTCAGCGGCGGTGGGACCCCCGGGGTGTGGACGGTGCACGAGATCCCCGGCTTCACGGAGCACCGGGCCGGCACGTACGTCTATAACGACCGCAACACCGTCGCGGCAGGGGCGGCCACGCTCAGCGATTGTGCGATGCGGATCATGGCCACGGTCGTGAGTCGCCCCACCCCCGACCGGGCGATCCTCGACGCGGGATCCAAGACCCTTGCAGCGGATCTGGGACAGGGAGTCGCCGGCCATGGTTTGATTGTCGAGTATCCTGATGCCGTCCTCGCCGCCCTGAGTGAGGAACATGGGCACGTCGATCTGAGCCTCTGCCGGCGCGCGCCGAACATCGGCGAACGCGTCAGCATCGTCCCGAATCACGCCTGCGTCGTCTCCAATCTGCACAACGAAGTGTACGGCGTCCGCGGCGGCCGGGTCGACGTCGTGTGGCCCGTGGACGCACGAGGTGCCGTGAGGTGACCCATATGGCAGAGCCATTGTCGAGCCTGGGGCTTCGCAAGGTCATCAACGCGTCGGGGACGATGACGGCCCTCGGCGCAAGCGCAGTCAGTCCGGAGGTCATCGCCGCAGCCGCTTCGATCCTCCCGCATTTCGTGGTGATGACGGAGCTGCAGGCGGCTGCCTCCCGGTCAATCGCCGACGCCACTGGCGCGGAGGCGGGATGCGTCACGGCCTGCGTGGCCGCGGGCATCACGCTGGGGGTCGCGGCCTGCATGACCGGCATCGAGATGGCCCGCATCGAGCAGCTGCCCGATACCCGGGGCATGAAGAATGAAGTGCTTCTGCAGAAAGGGCATAACGTCAATTTCGGGGCCAGCGTCTCGCAAATGATCGCGCTCTCCGGCGCCCGGGTGCTGGAGGTGGGAAATGCGACCAGTTGCGGCGCTTACCAGCTGCGTGGAGCGATAGGTCCGCAAACCGCCGCCGCCGTGTACGTGGTCTCCCACCACACGGTGCAGAGCGGGCTGATCGATCTCAGCACGTTCTGCGCCACCTGCCATGACGCCGGAGTACCGGTCATCGTCGATGCCGCCTCGGAGTACAACTTGCGCGGCTTCCTCAGCCAGGGAGCGGATCTCGTCCTCTACAGCGCACACAAATTCCTCGGCGGCCTCACCGCAGGGGTCATCGCCGGACGCCGGGACCTGGTACGCGCGTGTTACCTTCAGGAACGCGGGATCGGCCGCGCGATGAAGGTCGGGAAAGAAGGCATTGTCGGCCTCATCGCCGCCCTCACCCGATGGCACACCCTGGACCACGCCGCCATCCAGCGCGAGGAGACGCGGCGCGTGGATCTGGCCGTTGGACGCCTGCGCGGTCTTTCCGGACTACAGGTTACCCTCGAACCAGACCCAACTGGCAACCCCATCAACAGAGTGAAGGTCAATGTCGTGCCTGAACAGGCGGGAGTGACGGCGTTTCAACTTGCCCGGCGCCTTGGAGAGGGAGATCCTGCCATTGTGGTCAGGGATCACCACGTGGACCGGGACTACATCCTTCTGGATCCCTGCAACCTCTCAGACGAGGAGATGGAACAGGTCTGCGCCCGGATTGCGGACGTGGTGGGGACCGCCCCGGGGCCCGGCCGCCCGATCACGCCGCCCAGCATGGCCGACGTGTGGGCGGAGGGCATCATGCGCTGGCCGGACACGTCGCGCGGCCGGCACGCCGGGACGAAGAAAGGAGATGAGAGACCCGGATAGCATCGCGCACAACGGAACAGATACTCGGTAGCCAAGGTGAGAGGGGGGTCAACACATGGGGTTTGAGCATGGAACGCCAACAGAAAGCATCTCGCGTCGGGACTTGGTCAGGCTCTCGGTGGGCGCCGTGGCCGCCTCCACACTTCTGCCAAGTCTCCTGTCGCAGAAAGCCTTCGCACAACCCGCTGGCCAGGGCAAGCTCCAAGAGGTGCTCAACCGCAAGATGCTGATCGTCGGCACAGGCAGCACCAACCCGCCCTGGCATTTCGAGGATGAACAGGGCAACCTGATCGGCATGGACATCGACCTGGCCCGGCTGGTCGCCAAGGGCTTGTTCGAAGATCCCACCAAGGTGCAGTTCGTGCGTGAAGCTCCGGACGCTCGGATCCCAAACCTTGTCACGAACAAAATCGACGTGGTCTTCCAGTTCATGACCGTGACCGCGCTCCGGGCCCAGCAGGTCGAGTTCACCATCCCCTACTACCGCGAGGGGGTGGCTCTGCTCATGCTGAAGGCGAGTCGATACAAGGACTATAACGATCTGATGTCCGGCGGCAACCGCATCAGGGTCTCGGTGCTGCAAAACGTGGGCGCCGAGGATTTCGTGCACGTCGCGCTGCCGAGGAGCCAGGTCCTCCAACTCGACAGTCAGGCCACAGTCATCCAGGCGCTGGATTCCAATCGCGTGGACGCGGCCGCCGTCGATCAGTCCACGGTGCGCTGGCTCGTTGTCCGGTTCCCCGACAAGTATAAGGACTCCGGGTTCGGCTGGTACCCGCAGACCTACGCGGCCGCTGTCAAGCCGGGGGATCCCGTCTGGCTCAACTACCTCAACACCGTCCTCCACGAAGCGATGACCGCCGTGGAGTTTGCCAGCTACCGGGATTCTTTCAAGAAGTGGTTTGGGATCACCCTGAAAGAGCCGAGCGTGGGGTTCCCTGTCGAGTACGCATATCGATTCTAGGCGCTGGGAAGACACCACATGACGGCTCTCCAGGTCCGCTACTATTTTCACTGGGACGTCGTCTGGCGACACATCCACCGCCTGTACGGCGGGTTGTTCCTCGGGCTGGAGCTGGCCGTGGTCGCGCTCTTCATCGGCAGTCTCATCGGGCTGGGAGGTGCATTCGCGCGCACCTCCCGGTCCCGCGTCCTCCGCGCTGTGTTTGCGGCGTACGTGGAGTTCATCCGCAACGTCCCGCTCCTCCTTCTTATCTATTTTGCGTATTTCGGGCTCCCGAAGGTAGGTATCAGCTTCTTGAACAACGTGAGCTCGTTCGTCATGGCGCTGGCCATCTACAGCGGGGCGTTCCTGACAGAGGTGTTTCGCGCAGGCATCGGCTCCATTCCGACGGGCTACATCGAGGCGGGGAAGGCGATCGGGCTGACGCGGCTGCAGAATGTCCGGCACGTGGTCTTGCCCGTGATGTTCCGCATCGTGTTGCCCTCGCTAAGCAACACTTTCATCTCGCTATTCAAAGACACGGCGCTGGCCTCGGCGATCGCGGTCCCCGAGCTGACGTACGGCGCGGTGTGGATCAACGTCAACACCTTTCGGGTTGTGGAGACCTGGACCGTGGTGGCCGCCATGTATCTCGTAACCGGATACGCGATTGCTCTCGGCCTCCGCCGGGTCGAACGGCGCTATGCCGTGATCCGGTAATGCAAGGGAGGGACACGCGTGTGGCATGAGCTGTGGATCGCCTTCCCCGCCCTCCTGCGGGGGCTGGCGGTGACGCTCGAACTCTCTGCGGTGGTCATCGTGCTGGGATCAACGATCGGCTACCTCGGCGGGCTGAGCCTGGAGTACGGGCCGAAACCTCTGTGGGCGGCCGTGCGCGTGTACGTGGATACGCTCAGAGGCATTCCGGTCCTCGTTCTGCTCTTTGCGGTCTTCTATGGGCTCCCGATTGTAGGAATTCAGATCGGGGCGTTCGGCGCCGGCGTGGTCGCGTTGAGCGTCTTCGCGGGTGCACACATGACTGAGGTGGTGCGTGGCGGCATCGCGTCCATTCCCCGCACGCAAGGGGATGCGGCGAAGGCGATCGGACTACAATTCTGGGAGCGTCTCCGGTGGGTCATCCTGCCCCAGGCGGTGCGGCGGATCCTTCCTCCCTGGGTGAATACAGCGGTCGAACTCGTCAAGGGGTCCTCGCTGGTCTCGCTGATCGGCGTGGTGGAACTGCTCCTGGCCACACAGCAGGTGGTGGGGAGGACGTTCATCGTCATCCCCACCTACACCCTGGCGGGCCTCATGTACTTCGTTGTCAATTACGGCATCTCACGACTTGGTGCGCTCGTCGAACGGCGCTACGCGTTTCTGAGCTATTGAGGACGAGACGGGTGGACACGCCTATTTTGCAGGCCGCGGGCGTGCACAAGCGATTCGGCACGCTGGAGGTGCTGCGCGGGATCGACCTGACGGTGAGACGCGGCGAGGTGGTGGCCCTGATCGGCGCAAGCGGGTCCGGCAAGACCACGCTGTTGCGATGCATCAACCTCCTGGAAGAGTATGACCACGGCCAGATTTTCGTGGATGGAGAACTCATCGGGTACCGCGAGCAGGACGGGCGCCGCACCCTCCTCCCTGAGCGAGTGATCGCCCGCCAGCGCGCGCACATTGGCATGGTGTTCCAGAGCTTCAATCTCTTTCCCCATATGACCGCTGAGGGGAACATCGTCCTGGGACTCATGCGGGTACAGGGGAAATCCCGCCGTGAAGCGACCGATACGGCCCGGGGCTGGCTGGATCGGGTGGGGCTACTGGACAAGGTCGCCGCGTATCCCTACCAGCTATCGGGTGGGCAGCAGCAACGCGTGGCGATCGCGAGGGCGCTGGCGATGGAGCCCAAGCTGATGCTCTTCGATGAGGTCACGTCGGCGCTGGACCCAGAACTCGTTGGAGAAGTGCTGCTGGTAATGCAAGATCTCGCCCGAACCGGCATGACCATGCTCGTTGTGTCTCACGAGATGCTATTCGTCCGCGAGGTTGCCCATCGCGTCGTGTTCATGGATGGTGGCCGGCTGATCGAAGAGGGGTCCCCCCACGAGCTGTTGATGAACCCCCGGTCGGAGCGCCTGAAGAGCTTCCTGATGCGGTTCCAGGGGGTGTTCCGCTAGGAGTCGTACTTCACAGCGGGTGAATCTCGGGCCAGTCAAGCTCGATGCCCTGCGATACCAGAAGACGCTGGAAGTCGGCCATGAGGTCTGCCGACGCTCGCACCTGACGGGGCGCGACGCGACGCTCGAGGCAGTACGCGGCGAGCAGGCCCGCGGCTTCGCCGATATTCCACTCCACGGGGTGCAGCCGGAAGCAGCCGTTGGTGACGTGAGTGGTCCCGATGTTCTTTGCGGCGGGCAGCACGTTCTCGATCCGTACCGGTAGGAGCGCGCCCAGCGGAATCTGGAATGGCCAGACATCCAGGTCGATGTAAGGATCGCCGCCGGTGCTCGGGTGCAGATCGATGCGGTAGGCGCCGACACCCACGCTGTCGGCATACTTTGCCGGCCCCTCGGTCCCGCGCGCTTCCAGCGAAAGGTCCTGCTCCCTGACCACGAATTCTGCTCGAATGCGGCGCGCCTCCCGATAGTACGGCTCCTGCGCCAATCCATCCGGTGTGCCGAAGGTCTCGCGGTGGAGCCGGAGACCCGGGAAACATGTCCCTCCGTCGGGGCGTGGCGCCTCGGTCTGCAGCCAGTAGAGGAGGCAGAGGCTGAGCTGCCTGGCCTCATTGCTCGCCCGCGCACGCGCTTCCTCGCTCACACCCACCAGAGGCAGCAGCCAGTAATCGTTCTGGGGCCAGTTCACGATGACGATGTCGCGGACGTCCCCGTCGAAGTGCGCCCCATAGAGAATGCGCCGGTACGTCCAAAAGTTCACCCCATCGTCCGGCACCGGGGCGCGTCCCACCGGCCCGCTGTACGCCTGGGTGGGATCGTCGAAGTCCAGCCTGGCTGTGACCGTCTTCGACGTGATGGGATGAGGGTAACGCCATCCCAGGTGCGGACCGGGCCAGAACGGCGCCTGGTACGAGCGCCAGAACTCGTACATTGCCGGGCGCTCGATGGTGTGATCTTCACCGGGCCGGTGCTCGACGGCGAAGACCCAGGTGAACCCCTGCTGGTTGAGCGGATCGGCGCGCTCACGCGCGTGTGGCTCGCCGGTCTCGGCCTGGGCCTCGGCGCCGGCCACGTACTCGACGCCCCCAAGCTCGAGCAGGTCTCCCAACTCTGTGGCATCCAGGACGTAGTCGGCCGTGACGGTCAGGGACTCGCCGGCCGCGCCCGTCAACGTCACCGCGCGCACGCGGTCACGATCGGCCGTCACGTGCGTGGGGTGGTACCCACGCCACAGCGCGAGATTTCCCGACGCCTGGAGCGGGGCGAGCAGGTCATTGATCACCTGCACCGCGACACGGGGTTCGTGGGCCAGACGGCTCACCCACGCGTTTCCGGGATTGAGGTAGGGGTCGCGCTGCGCCCGACCGATCAGCGGGTAGTGGCGGCGGTAGTAGTCGCGGATGGCGCGTCGGAGCGCGCGATACGATGCGGTCGCCCCAAACATCTCGATCCAGGGATGCTCGTCGGGAGGCACCCCCTGGGTGGTGAGCTGCCCGCCCAGGCGATCATGCCCGGAGGCCAGAATCACCCGGTGCCCCTGCCGCCCTGCTGCGAGGGCCGCGGCCACGCCGCCGAGACCGCCGCCAACGATGAGAATCTCGGTGTGATACTCCACGTCACGGTGCCGTGCGCACTGTCAGCCACACCGTCGTGCGCCCCCCGTCACTGCGCGCGCCGACGGTGCCGCCGTGGAGCCCGGCGACCTCCTTCACAATCGCCAGCCCAATCCCGGCGCCGCCGGAATCCCGAGAGCGGGATTTGTCTCCCCGGTAAAATCGCTCAAAGATGAATGGCAGATCCTCGGACGCAATCCCCTCGCCAGAGTTGCTCACCGCCACCCGGATCTCACCGCCGATCGGGGAAATCTCGATGGCCACGTCTCCGCCTGGGGGCGTGTACTTCGCCGCGTTGTCGAGGAGGTTGCCGATGGCCTGCGCAAGCAGGTCGGGGTCGGCGCGCACGAACCCCTTCACATCCACCGCCGTGCGGACGGCAATCCCCTTCCCCTCGAACTCCGGCCGCCGGACTGTCAGCAGCCTGCGCACCAGCTCATCCAGGTCCACGTCTGCCGGCCGGGAGCGCGGCAGACGAGCGTCAAACTGCGACAGTTCATGGAGCGCATCCACGAGGCGCACCAGTCGCATGGTCTCTTCGTGGAGCGAGGCGATGATCTCCACAGATGCGGGGGTGACGTCCTCGCTGATGGCTTCAAGGTATCCCCGCAGGTTCGTGAGCGGCGTGCGCAGTTCATGTGCGACATTGGCGACGAGGTCCTTCCGCAGCCGCTCCAGCCTCGCCAGCGACCCCGCCATACGGTTGAGTGACTCCGCCAGCGACTCCAGCTCCGCCGACGAGGCGCCGGCGACACGCGCTCCGTAATCACCGCCCGCGACGCGGCCGGCCATCGCCATCATCCCGCGGACTGGCCGGACGACCTGGCGGAAGAGGATGACACTGAGCAGCACGCCGATCCCGCCGGCGGTCAGGCTGGTCAGCAGCAGTGCCCGCCACAGCGCCGTGACAAACAGATGGTGCGGCATGTCGGCCTGGATGTGGAACTCTTTCATCAGGCTGGCGAAGATGGCGTCCGCCAGGCGGCCGACCATCAAGGCGGCCATGCCCACGGCGACGCCGACGACCAGCAGATTGATGCCTAACAGCGTCCAGAACAGACTCCGCCGCACGCCCTCACCCGTCATAGCAGCTTGTATCCTACCCCGCGGACCGTCGCAATAAAGCGCGGGTGGTCGGGGTCGTCGCCCAGCTTCTGCCGCACCTTGCCCACGTGCACGTCGATCGCGCGATCGACCACGGCAGCCTCGTGGTGCGCGTAGATGTGGTTCAGGAGCTGATCCCGAGTAAATGCGCGCTCTGGGGACTCCAGCAGCGTTTGCAGCAGCCGGAACTCCACCGGCGTCAGGTCGACCTCGACGCCACCGACCGTGACGCGGTGGCGGTCCAGATCCATCTCCAGCGACCCACGCTGCAGCACGAGCGACGGCCGCTCTCGCGCGGTGCGGCGGAGGATGGTCTTGACGCGGGCCACCACCTCGCGCGGGCTGAAGGGTTTGGTCACGTAGTCATCCGCGCCCAGGGATAAACCCAGCAATTTGTCCAGTTCGTCGACCCGGGCGGTGAGCATGAGAATCGGCACATCGGACGCCGCCCGCAGCCGGCGGCAGACCTCCACTCCGTCCATGTGGGGGAGCATGAGATCCAGGATGATCAGGCTGGGACGGATGCGGGTGGCGGCGTCCAGGGCCTCGCGGCCGTCGGCGGCCGACGCCACGTTGAACCCCTCGCGCTTCAAGTACAGACCCAAGAGGTTTACGATCTTCGGGTCGTCTTCAACGACGAGCACGGTCTGACTCA
>Ga0209470_1003110_pt1 | contig 11542 bp, 10 predicted proteins | sample GraSoiAngelo_125_FD_185882 | JGI IMG/M metagenome (GOLD analysis project Ga0209470, IMG submission 185882) | Grasslands soil microbial communities from the Angelo Coastal Reserve, California, USA - 14_0927_05_40cm (SPAdes) (version 2) | ecosystem: Environmental > Terrestrial > Soil > Grasslands ... | reverse complement strand
AATCCGAGTTTTCGTTACAGCCTGCCATGAGAAGAACGATCAGCAGACCGACGGTTATGAGCTTTGAACTCATTTGTCTTTCGAAGGTTTTGAAAATAGCCCAATAAGTTTTGCCTATGAAAGCAGAATCTTGCCGGGCAATCAACCCCGAACGCTTTCGGGGGGTCAAGCTCCTGATTGCATTTGGCCAGACCGCCGGACAATATTCCTTTTCCCATGCAGGAGCCTTTGGATATCCGCCACCTGCGCTATTTTCTCGCAGTCGCCGAAGCTGGAAGCTTTAGCCGTGCGGCTGACCGGCTCGGAATTTCCCAGCCGAGTGTTTCTCAACAGATGCGAGATTTGGAGGCGGGTCTTCGCGTGCCTCTGTTCCAGCGCCGTGGAAAGCGGATTCTGCTTACGCCGCGAGGTTTGATTTTTCAGGAGCACGCCCGCGCGATCCTTCACCAGTTGGAGAATTTTCTTCAGGAACTAAACAGCGAACCCGGACAGTTACGGGGCGAACTTCATTTGGGTGTCATTCCGGTCCTGAACGTGCCGCTCGTGCCGCACCTACTTGGTTTTTTTTCGGCCGATCACCCTGCGATCAGCATTACCGTCGAAGAAATCTCATCCACCGAGATCGAGACGGCGTTGGAAGAGGGCCGCATGGATGTCGGTCTTGGCTTTCTCACCCACCACTCGCCGAATTTGCGCTATGAGCGCCTTTGCACGGATGAATTTGCCTTAATCGTGCCCGAGAACCACCGATGGTCGAAGCGGCGGGTGGCTCATTTTTCGCAATTGCACCAGCAGCGCCTTCTCCAATTACCGGATACTTTCGTGATGCGCAGGATGACAGATGAAATTTGCCGAAGACACCAGGTCCGTCCACATATCGTGGCCGAGATCAACGCGATTGAAACATTGCTTCGCTCGCTCGCGCCGTTGCAAGCGGCAACGTTGATGCCGAAAATCGCATTACGAGGAAGAGAAAGTCTGAAGTTACGGGCGATCCGGCTGCAGGGAAAAAAGCTCGGTGTGGATATCGGTCTGTTGCGGCTGAGCGATTCGGCAGCGAACAGCGCGGTGGCCGCATTCACCAGTCTTGCTAAGGCGACTGTTCCGAAAATGATCAAACCAACGCCAGCCACACGACAGCGATGAGACTCGTCGCATTCTCTATTGCGCTCGCATTGGCCGCCAGTGCTTTCGGCCAACAGAAACCTGAAGCGGTTTCGGCCGACACTGGCAGCGATTTACTTTGGAAAAAACTTGATGAGCGCGTTGAGGATATCGCCGCCCGACTCGATGGCGTAATGGGTGCGGCTATTCTCGATCTAACAGACGGCCGGATTCTTTTGCGAAACGCTGATCGCGTCTTTCCCGCCGCGAGTTCAATCAAAATCGCGATCCTTCTGGAATTCTATCGTCAGGATCAGGAAGCTCGCGCAGGCGCAAAAGGGACAGCTAGGTTGGACGACATTTACACCTTCGATCCGAAAGACCTGGTCGAAGATAGCCGGATCATAGCTGGTCTCACTGCTGGCGTCACGCGAGTTACCGATCGCGACTTGGCGCAATTCATGGTTGCTGTGAGCGATAACGCCGCCGCCAACATTCTCTACGACCGCGTAGGTAAAGATAACGTAAACGCAATGCTCCATAGCCTTGGTCTGTCGAAGACGATGCTGCGCCGGAAAATGATGGACATCGCAGCGGCTCGACGCGGCGATGAGAACGTCGCCACACCGCAAGAAATGGTCCGGCTTATGGAAGCCATCTTTAAGGAGAAGGCTTTAGACAAGCAATCAACCGCGGAGTTCATCAAACAGCTATCGACCAGGAAGGATAGCTACATTCCGCGTTATTTGCCCGAAAATGTTCAGGTAGCTAACAAGCCCGGAGAGTTGGAGGCGGTGCGGACGGATTCAGGTATCGTTTATGCTCAGAACCGGCCGTTTGCCATCAGCGTCATGACAGCTTATGACCGCGATGAGAAGGCTGCCGAGCTCGCTATGTGAAGTTGCGCTCGAAGCGTACCGCTATTTCGAAATGCGCGGTAAAACATCCGAATACGGCCGCATATTGCCGCCGCTCGAAACCGGCAAGTGAAGATTCTGGGAAGCGCACGTGGTCCGGTCCGCGCCGCTTTCAGCGAATGTTTAGGTGGAGATTCCAATATGAACTGCTGCGGCAAACCCTCATGCGTGGGACATGTACGAGGCTGCGACACGGTGGACCCGGACAGGCTCCGTTGCCTAGTTGTCGGTGAGAATCCCGGTGACGAGAGATCGATGTACTTTTATCAACCTGCCGATGGCCGCGATCCCGTCCGCGTAAGGAGCAATCTGCTGCACGGTCTGACGGTCGCCGCTCTTGCTCTTATTAGCGCGCCAACTCTTGAGGCGTTTCGCGCCGCTGGATTCCTCTTCGACCATGCTATTCGCTGTCACATGCCGTTCGAGCAGGTCGAAATCTACCGGCGTTCCGCAGATCGACCGATGCCGCCCTTGCCAGGTAACGCCGAGCATCTACGGCCATTTCTTGCCGAGGCGACCGTGTCGGTAATGGGACGGATCGCCCGAAAGGCAGTGGGTAGCGTTGCCGAGGACTTCCCGATCGAGAGAGACCCGATATCGAAGCCACCGTATCCCTGCCGCTTGAGAAGCACTAAATATTTTGTGTCCCGCTATCTCTCCCGCATATCGCGGAATCGCGCCGCGACAATTTGCTGCGCGCTGCGAGATTCTTTCCCGGAGTTCCTTACGCCCGGTGGTTAGCCTGACGATTTTATCGCCAGCAGGCGAGGCGCGTGCGCGCTCCCTAGGACGGTTACAGCAACTGGTACGGATCGACATCGACGGTGACGGTGACGTCTTCGGGGAAGGGTAGTTTGTCGAGGGTTTCGCGGACGAGGCGGCTCAGGCGCATGATGGCCTCGCCGCGAATTAAAATGTGAAAACGGAATTGACCTTGTAGTTTTTCCAGTGGCGCGGGTGTTGCGTCGCCCAAGATGAATTCTTTTGGCAGCGCGTCTTTTAAACGCCGCACTAAAGTTTCGGCTGACAATTTCGCGCGGCCTTCGTGAGCCGAGCGCACCGTGATCAGGATTGCGTGCTTGAATGGCGGAAAATCGCAACGCTCACGGAACTCGAGTTCCTGCTGGAAGTAACCGGCGAAATCGTGGTGCCGCGCAAACTGAATCGACGGACTGAACGGCGTGTAGGTCTGGACCAAGACTTCCCCCGGCGTCTCGCCCCGTCCGGCGCGTCCGGCCACCTGGGTGAGAAGTTGAAAGGTGCGTTCCCCAGCGCGGAAATCCGGCAAATGCAGCGATAGATCGGCGTTGATAATTCCGACGAGCGTGACGTTCGGAAAGTGCAGACCCTTCGCAATCATTTGCGTGCCCACCAGGATCTCGATCTTGCCCGTTCGAAAGTTTCGCAACGTTTCCCGATACGCTTCTTTGCGCGTCATGGAGTCGGCATCCATGCGACGCACCGCGGCCTTTGGAAAAATCTGCGACACTGTTGATTCGACTTTCTCCGTGCCGAAACCGGCGTAAATCAGCGCGTCCTTACCGCACGCCGGACATTTCTTCGGCACAGCTGCGGCATGTCCGCACAAATGACAACTCAACCGCGCGACGTGGCGATGAAAAGTCAGCGCGACGCTGCAATTCGGACAGTTGCGGGCTTCGCCGCAATTGCTGCAAAGCAACGACGTGGAAAAGCCGCGCCGATTCAAAAATAAAATTGTCTGCTCGCGTTTCTCCAGACGATCGGCAATAGCGGCGCGGAGTTTTTCAGAGAGAATCGCGGCTGCCTTTTCCTTCCGGCGTTCCTGTCGAAGATCGACAATGCGCATGAGTGGCATCCGCTTTTCATCCACGCGTTGGGTGAGAGTGGCCAGCCGATATTTGCCGGTCGCAGCGTTGTGATAACTCTCGAGCGATGGCGTAGCGCTTCCAAGGACAACTACACACTTTTCGATCTTGGCGCGGACAACTGCGACATCGCGCGCGTGATAACGGGGCGCTTCCTCCTGTTTGTAAGTTGTCTCATGTTCTTCATCGACAACGATGAGTCCGAGGTTTTTCAGCGGCGCGAAGACGGCGCTGCGCGCGCCGATCACAATTCGCGCACGACCGGAATGGATCTTGTGCCATTCATCGTGGCGTTCGCCTTGGGATAAGTGGCTGTGCAACACCGCGACCGCATCCTGCGCTTCGGCAAAACGTCCTTTGAAACGCTCGACCGTTTGCGGCGTTAGCGAAATCTCTGGCACGAGAACGATCGCGGTCCGCCCGTAGTCGAGCGTGGCGCGAATCGCCTGCAAATAAATTTCCGTTTTGCCGGAGCCGGTCACGCCGTGGAGCAGAATCGGACGCGCGTTTTCCGGCGAATCGAGCGCTTGAGTGACTTCCTTCAGCGCGCGAGATTGCTCCTCATTTAAAACAAGGTTCGACGATGCAATGAACTGCTCGTCAGCATGCGGATCGCGGGCCACGGCCTCTTCACGCAACTCGGCGAGGCCGCGTTTGGCCAGCGCGCGCAAGGTCTGGTTACCGAGTGACGTTTGTCGCAGAAGTTGCGCCGCGCGCATGGGTGCGTCCAGCCGCGAGATCGCCTCTAGAAGTTCCGCTTGTCGCGGAGCACGTTTTCGCAATTTTTCGAATTCGTCGTTGTCGATCTTGCGCCCGGGTTGCACGAATAGTTGTTTCCTCCACCCGACTTCCGCGCGTCGAATGACTTGGGGCAGCAAACTGCGCATGACGGTTTCGATCGGGCAGCAATAATAGGCGCCGATCCATCTCGCCAATTCGAGCAATTGCTCGCTCAAGATCGGCCTGTCGCCGATTACCGCTTCAATCGGCCGGACACCTTCCGCCTCACTGTGTAGCAGGACCGCGACGACGGTAGCGAGAGCAGATTTGTCACGAAAGGGAACGCGCACGCGAGATCCGACGCCGACTCGCTCGGCCAAACTTTCCGGCACCGAATAATCGAGCTCGCGATGGATTGCTCGATCGATGATGACGCGAATGTAATTGGCTTTCGTCATGCGATTGAGAGCATAATCTAATTGTTCGATGAAAGAACGCCGTGGTTCATGCTGACGTGATCCGTCTTGTCCTCAAATTCATCTTTTGCGTGTTGGTGGCCTTGGCCGCGGGCTCCGCGTATCTGGCTGTCCGATCAGGTGATCCAGTCTACACGTTCTACGAATGGATGAGCCCAGCCCGGTTTCATCAGTACGATCGCCTCATTCGCTCCGTCGCGCTGGAGCATCATCTCGATCCGATGCTGGTGAAGGCGGTGGTTTGGCGGGAGAGCCGGTTCGATCCAAGGAAACACGGCGGCGCTGGGGAACGCGGGCTGATGCAAGTCAGGGAAAAGGCGGCAAATGAGTGGGCGCGTGAAAATAAGATCGCCAACTTCCACGTCGAGCAACTTTTCGATCCAAGAACAAATCTCGAGGCGGGGACGTGGTATTTGCGTCGCGCATTCGAACACTGGGAAGCGCAATCAAATCCCATGCCGTTCGCGCTGGCCGAATACAATGCCGGCGCCAGCCGGGCGCAACGATGGAGCGGCGGAGATGGCATCGCCGATGTGCCGGTACAGAAGTTCATGCAAAACATCGATTTTCCTGCAACGCGGAAGTACGTCGACTCGATCATCGATCGCTACGAATTCTATCAGCGCCGCGGGCACATGTGAGGCGCACGCGTCTAAAAATACGCGAGGACCTTAGCGTCGCGATGGCCGCGGGCGCTACGCATTGACGCCGGCACCACTAGATTCTGAGGTCAGCTTCAGCATCGACGATGCGGCAATCTGCGCTAACGGTTTGAGTCATGACCAAAGGTGACATCGCCGCCGTTCTGGAGGAAATCGGCACGCTGCTCGAATTGAAAGGCGAGAATCCTTTCAAAATCCGAGCCTATGCGAATGCAGCGCGCTCGATTGAAGCCTGGGGCGGTAATTTGTCCGATCTGCAAGACGAAGAAGCACTCAGCAAGATTCCCGGCATTGGCAAGAGCATCGCGGATAAAATTAAAGAACTCGCGGCGACTGGCTCGCTGAAATACTTGGAAGAACTACGCGCGGAATTTCCGGCCGCGATTCTCGAGTTGTTCTCCATTCCCGGTCTCGGCGCGAAAAAGATCAAAGCACTTTACGACAAGCTCCAAATCAGCTCGATCGAGCAGTTATTGAAAGCGTGCGAGACCGGCCGCGTTGCAAAATTGCCAGGCTTTGGTGAGACGACGCAGGAAAAACTTTGCAAGGCAATCGAGGAACGAGCCAGGCATTCGGGTTATTTTCAGTTCGGCCAGATCGCGAGTGAAGCTGAAACATTGAAAAGAGATCTGGCCGGGCACCCCGACGCGCTGCAGGTCGATGTTGCGGGAAGTTATCGGCGACGAAAAGAAATTGTGCATGATGTCGACCTTGTAGTGGCCACAAGAAAGCCGGAAGCGATCACGAGGTTTTTTGCCGGGCACCCGTTGGTGGCGTCGATCATCGCGCAAGGTCCGACGAAATCGAGTGTGCGGCTTCGCTCCGGCATTCAATGCGATCTGCGGGTGGTGAGCGTCGCGGAATATCCTTTTGCACTCGCTTACTTCACCGGAAACAAGGAGCACAACATAGAGCTTCGCAGCCGCGCGTTGCAGCGCGGTTGGACGCTGAACGAATATCGCCTCGCGCCATTGCCAGCCGATCCGAAGGCAAGGAAGAGAAGAGCGATAAAAAAAATTCCGAAGGTGCGAGACGAAGCCGAACTTTATCGCGCGCTCGATCTCGATTTCATTCCGCCGGAGTTGCGGGAAAATTGGGGTGAGTTCGAAGCCGCCGAAAAACATTCGCTCCCGTACTTGATCGAGAAGGAAAACTTGCGAGGAACATTTCATTGTCACACGACAGCGAGTGACGGCCACAACACCCTTGAGGAATTGTCGCAAGCTGCGCAGACGCTGGGGCTTGAATACCTCGGGATCGCCGATCACAGCCGTAGCTCGATCCAGGCCCACGGCCTCGATGAAGCAAAACTGCGTGCGCAAATCACCGCGATCCGCAGGTTGAACAAAAAGTTCGACGGCTTCCGTCTGTTCGCGGGGGTCGAGTGCGACATTCTGCGCGACGGTTCGCTTGATTTCGATGATGACGTTTTGTCAGAGCTCGACTTTGTAGTCGCTTCAATTCACTCGGTATTCAATCTTTCCGAAGGGGAAATGACGCGGCGAGTTATCCGAGCGATCGGCAATCCCTTGGTCACCATCCTCGCGCATCCGACCGGCCGACTACTCTTAAAACGCGAACCGTACCAGATCGACATCCCGGCAATCCTCGACGCGGCGGCCGAAACCGGCACGTGGGTCGAGCTCAACGCCGCTCCGAAACGGCTCGATCTCGACTGGCGCTGGTGGCCGCGCGCCAAAGAAAAGGGAGTAAAGTGCGTAATCAATCCCGACGCGCACCGAGCCGAGCGTCTCCAGGATTTGTGGTTCGGGATTGGTATTGCGCGAAAAGGATGGGTGACCAAAGCGGATGTGATAAATTGTCTGCCGGTGGGCAAGATGGAGCGCGCGCTTCGACTGAAGCGAGGAAAGTAACGCGCTGCGACATAAACATAACGACGCATTTGCACGCGCCGCCCAACCCTTATTGTAATTCTGAACGAAGTGAGAAACTTCAAAATCGAAGCTTAGGCGCGCAATTTTTCTAGCGTAATCCATCAGCGGGTGAGAGGTCCCTCGCTCCGCTCGGGATGACACGCGCGCGTGTTTACGACGCGCGCTCTCTTTGCGGCATGAACATCGTGAGACACTTACATGCGCCGCCGGCTTTGATGAATTCGCTCATCGGCAATTCATGGCAGCGATAGCCACGGTCACGCAGTGTCGCCACGAGTTTCGGCGCACCTTCCGGCAAAACGATGTCGCGCTCGATTACCACGGCGTTGCACGAAAAATGCATCGCCTCTTCCGGCAAGACATCGATCAATTCGGCGACATGTTCGCGGATCGCGCGTTGCCCGTATTCATCGAACGCTGCCGGAAACCAAACTGCAGCACCATCGGGCAGCGGACAAAAGCACGTATCGAGATGATAAAAACGTGGATCAACGAGTTCCACCGAGATGACAAGGCAACCAAGCATGTCCGCAACGGCCCGATGCGATTGAATATCGGAACGAAATCTGTAACCGCAAAAAAGCACGTCGCAGCCGAAGAGGGCATCACCCTCGCCTTCGAAGTAGAGATCATTGGGCAACCGGCGGATTTCATACCCGTGTTCTTCCATCCAGCGCGCAAAATGCGGCGCTTCGCCACCGCGCTCTTTGTGGCGGAAATTGCTTGGAATGAATTTACGACCAACCGTGAGCCCGGCGTTCGCCGTGAAAACCATGTCGGGAAGTTTTGGCTGCGGCGCAACCAAATGGATACGGCAATCCAGTTTCGAGAGCGTCGCGTGCAATTCTTTCCATTGCTTTTGGGCGAGCGCTGCCTCCGCGCCTCGGGCGCGACTCATCCAGGGATTTATCTCGTATTCGATTCCGTAAAAGTCCGGCGGGCAAAGGAGCAACTCGCGCATAGGATCGACAATCTTATTCGCGAATCATTTCCTTTTGCGATCGCCGCCGGCGGCCGATCCAGGATTGGCGATACAATCAGCGAGTTCCCGGAGGAATGGCTCCACGTCCGTGACCAAGCCGATTGATTGTAGCGGCCGGTGTTCGACCGCCCTCTCCACTGCCGATGGATCCATGTCAACACAGACCGTTTTCGTACTGGGCGCGAGCATGGTGGCCACGGCGAGCGAATGCTGGATCGTCGCAAGCAGCAACACATGGGTCACATCGGCGAGCTTCTGTCGCATGACCTTTTGAGCTTCGACCACGTCCGTGGTTACACCGGGAATTGGTCCCTCGTCGCGGATCGAACCAGTCAGCACGATATCGACGTTGTGACGGACACAGGCGTGCATGATACCACCCGTCAGGATCTTTTTCTGAACTGCTGCGAAGATTCCACCCGCCTCGCGAATTGCATTGATGGCGCGCATGTGGTTTTCGTGGCCACCGCGTGCGAAGGCAAGATCGGGATTCATTCCCAGCGAGGTGCCGAAGAGAACCCGTTCCACGTCGTAAACTGCAAATGAGTTTCCGGCGAAGAGACGATCGACATATCGCGATTCGATAAGACGCACCAGGTGTTCGCCAGCGGCTGTCCGGACGATTGCGGGTCCCGCCACGATCGCGATTTTGCCTTTGGCTGTCCGCGCACGTTGCAACTCATGAGCTAGTTCGCGAATGATCGCCGACTTCGGTTCGTCGGCATCGATGGTCGTGTTGATGAATTGAAACAGGTCAGTGCGTGATGTCGAGCGTTGCACCGGAACCACGCGAATGCCGTGATGACCGACCACAATCTCGTCGTCTTTACTGACGTCGAAAAACTTGACCGCCCGGGCAGTGCGCTTTTTTCGGTCAACTTTAATTGCGCTGTCCATCATGGCAGGCTGAATTTCGATCTCTTTGCCATCGCATCGCACGAACGTTTGCTGGTTGGTTGTCACGTAGAAGTCGCGCGGAAAAACTCCGTCTGCCGGAGCCTTTGCCAGTTCCGCATCCGCGCGCTTGGCAACCTCGGCCCCGTGCTGCCGCAGGCGCAGGACTAGCTCGTCGAGCGCTTCGCTTGTTTCGGCAGAGACTTCGATTCGCGCGAAGCTCTGATCCGCCCGCTTTTTGCCGATCTTGATCTCGCCGATCTTAAAATTCGCGCCGTGGGTCAAAATTTGATCCAGCACCTTTGGCAAAATGAGCGAGTCGATGATATGACCGCGCAGCTCGATCGTTTCGGAGAACATCCGCAAAGTTTAGCCGAGGAAACCGGTCGCGCCAGTGACCACAGGCAAGACATCGATGCTCTCAAGCTCTTGCTCGTTCTCTTACTTTTGCTTTGAGACAAGAGGGGGTGCTGCTTTTCGTTTTGGAGCAAGAGCAAGAACAAGAGTAAGAGTAAGAGTAAGAATAACGAGATACCCAATATGGAAAAACCGAATGCACGCGGGCCTTCACCAAGTCGCAAAGCGCATCTCGCTCTCGGCGAAAAATTAAATCGCAAACCGAAGCGTCCGCCGCGTCTGCCCGCTAAGAAAATCCGTCACTAACGCTTCGCATGACCGCTCGTTAGATCGACAACGTATGCACGAGCATCTATCAGCTCTCGCGGCAAAGATTGCAGCGATACTTTCGAACAAGGCTGAATATTTCGTCACCCAGCCGGCAGAGCTAGGAATCCTGCGAGGAATGTCTGAAGCAGAGATTAGAGATTTTGCTGCAAGTCACGGGTGGCGCGTGGTGCGGCGCCTCGGCGGACGCCAGGTCGAATTTTATAATGACGCGAGCAGGCCCGTGGAGCTGTAGCTATAGCCGGGTCGGCGACCCTGGTTGGCCGGCATCCCCGATGCCCGCTATAAGCGTTCAAGGTAGCGTCGCCGCTGGACAGCATCATCGTGTTGGCTTACCAATGCGCGAGGCGCACCCACATGGAAGCAACGAAAATTTATTTTATCGTTTTCGGTATTCTGACGATTGCCGGAGGCGTCGTCGGCTACGTCAAAGCGGGCAGCATGGCGTCGATCATCGCCGGCTCAATTGCCGGCGTCTTGCTGCTGGTGGGCGCATTTCTTCTGCCCGAACATCGCGCGGCGGGACTGGCGATTGCGTTCATCATTTCTTTTCTCCTCGCTGCGCAATTCATTCCCAAATTTCTGCGGACAGGAAGAGTGATGCCCGCAGGCGTGATGTCGATCTTAAGCGTGATCGGGATCATCGTGGCAATCGTCGCCTGGATAAAAAAGTAATCGCGTGGGAAGAATTCGTCTCCGGACGTGGCGGCGCCTCGTGCAGGTTTTATTCGGCGCGCTCTTCGCTGCAATCGTTTATCGCTGGATCTCGCTGGAGCGATTGCAGCACCTCGCGCCTTCGGAGGTGACCGCGTCGCCAACACCGGAAGTCACACCGACTCGGCCCCCAGTCATCACCGGAAAATTGGACACTGGCAGATTGTTCAACGGGATCACGCTTCACTCCACGGTCGAGACGGTGCCTGGCGCCGATGCCACCACCGAACGCGTCGATCCAGAAAGTTATGTGCTAGATCTAAAATTGCAGGCGCGGGTGCCTTCACCCAACCGGACCATCGAGCAGCTGGCCAAAGTCAGTCCGCAACTGCCGACATTGCTACCGGGCTTGGTGGCGATGTTGTCTCCAGATCCGGTTTCGCCCCTGTTCGCTCAGCTTTACGACACAAAGATAAGAGTGTTACGCGAGAGCCTTGTCCGGCTTGATCAACTTCTTTCACGCCACAACTTTTTCGATTGCCAAACTGTGTTGCAACTGCAGCACCCGCAGAGTCATCGCAAAGCGCTCCTGCTCCAGGCGGATATGGATGTCGATGCCGACGGTTCCGATGCGGATCGCATGCCGATTGGAACCGGCGCTCCGACCAATTTCAAGCCATCCACCAGTTATCGCTGGCCAAAGAAAA